>Ga0308157_10001888_pt1 | contig 38595 bp, 43 predicted proteins | sample PhyBR1_FD_201035 | JGI IMG/M metagenome (GOLD analysis project Ga0308157, IMG submission 201035) | Phyllosphere microbial communities from UC Gill Tract Community Farm, Albany, California, United States - DLSLB.R1 | ecosystem: Host-associated > Plants > Phyllosphere > Unclassified | place: USA... | reverse complement strand
CGGGGTCAGCGACGCACGAGCGTGGGTAACGTATGACATGAGGACCTCTGTCGATCGAATGAGTGTGGTAACCCATATCGATACCGGAGGTCCTCACCTCATTCCATCAGGCCACTCCGTCCACAACATCAGTGGGAAGAACACCTAGGCTATCCGCCTGTTGCTGGGTGTCGGGGTGCACCTGACAGCCGAGAACACGTCTCGCGAACAGTCAGGAGCATCCCCGTGATCGACATTGACCCCAACAGCTCTGGTCTTCCCGGTATCGAGCAACTGCGCATCATCGTCGGCGCCGTGATGACCGTCGGCCTCATCCTCTCCGTCCTCGCGTTGATCGTCTCGGCGATCGTGTGGGGCTTCGGCGCCAACTCCTCCAACCCGCACCTCGCCAGCCGCGGCAAGGTCGGGGTGCTCGTCTCCTGTGGGGCGGCGATTATCTGTGGTGCCGCGGTGACGCTCGTCAACTTCTTCTGGGGCGTCGGGCAGGCCGTCTGATGACCACCCCGACAACGCACCACCCGTTGAGGTGGCTGCGGTGAGCGTGTGCGATGTCCCGGTCATCTCCGCCGTGTGCGACGCCGTGGGCGAGGACACGGCGTCGTTGATCGCGGCCCCGTTCGACTGGCTGGGCCAGGCGATGGCCGGGGCGGCTGCCTGGCTGTTCGAGGCGGTGTGGACCGTGTTCGACACCACCACGCTGGTCGATGTCACCAGCGCCGAATACGTCGGCGTCTACAACGTGCTGTTCGGCGTCGCGGTCTTCGTGATGCTCGTGTTCTTCTGCCTCCAGCTCATCACCGGGCTCATCCACCGCGACCCCACCGCCCTGTCCCGCGCCGCCCTGGGACTTGCCAAGTCCGTCCTCGGGTCGTTCCTCGTCATCACCTTGACCGCGCTGCTGCTGGAAGTGACCGATCAGCTCGCGGTGGGGATCGTGCAGGCCACCGGCAACACGATGGAAGGAATGGGGACCCAGATCGGGCTCCTCGCCACGGGACTTGCCGGAATCAACATCGCTGCTCCTGGTGTCGGCGCGATCCTGACCATCTTCCTCGCCGGCCTCGCCATCTCCGCCGCCGCGATCGTCTGGTTCAGCCTCCTCATCCGCAAGGCGCTGCTGCTCGTCGCGATCGTGTTCGGCCCCATCGCCCTGGCCGGGGCGACCTGGGATGCCACCAAGGGCTGGTTCGCCAAGTGGGCCGCATTCGTGATCGCCCTCATCTTCTCCAAGCTCGTCCTCGTCGTCATCTTTCTCGTCGCGATCGGCCAAGTGTCCGCCCCCATCGAAGCGGACCTCGCCTCCATCAGCGACCCGATCGCCGGGGTGGTGCTCATGTTCATCGCCGCGTTCGCGCCGTACATCACCTACAAGTTCCTGTCCTTCGTCGGCTTCGATATGTACCACGCGATGAGCTCGGAGCAGGAGGCGAAGTCCGCACTGAACCGCCCGGTTCCGGTGCCGTCCGCACCCAAGGGCGACAGTGCGAAGAAGGTCCTCGACGGCGGTAGTGATACCGGCGGCAAGCCCAGCGGCGGAAGCGGCGGAGGGGGTGGGTCGATGCCGCCGCCTGCGGGTGGCCCGGCGACATCGGGCGGTTCCGGAGCGACCGGAACTGCCGGGGGCGCTGCGGCGTCATCCGGCGGAACAGGCGCCGGAGCCGGAGCGGGGGCGGGTGCCAGCGCAGGTGCTGGTGCGGCCGCGGGGCCCGTCGGTGCGGCGGTCGTCGTCGGCGGTGCAGTGGTCAAGGGTGCCGCGACCGGCGGACCGAAGGCCGGTGCCGCTGTCGGCGGTGCCGCGGAGAACCAGGCCGGCGCCGCGTCCGAACAGAGCACTCCGCCGCCGGTCCCGCCCGCGCAAGGCACACCGTCGTCACGTCCGGCACCTTCGACGCCGCCCGCTGCGCCCTCGTCGCCGTCGCCGTCGCAGGGGTCGTCGTCGCGGAGGTCGGACCCGCCGCCACCGCCGTCCTCGAAGCCGTCCAGGAAGGAATGAGCCGATGGTCACCAGCACGCACTCCGACTATCCATTGTCGCCGGTGCAGTTCTCCCGCCTCACCCGCCGCGGGATCATGCTCGGCCTGTCGTTGCCGCAACTGATCGTCCTCGGCATCGCGATCCTCACCGTCGTCGCCTCCCTCTACACCAGCGGCGGCATGGGCCTGGCCTGGACGAGTCCGGTCTGGGCCGGCGCCGCCCTCCTCGCCGTGATCCCGGCAGGGGGCCGGAAGCTGATCGAGTGGGTGCCGATCCTGACCCGCTGGACTGCGCGCACCTATCTGGGCCAGCTCATCTACCGGCGCCGGGTCATCCGCCCGCGCCCGGCCGGCACTCTCGCCCTGCCAGGAGATGCCGCGCCGCTGCGTGAAGGGGAAAACCCAGAGACGGGGGCGGCGATGATCCACGACCCCCACGCTCAGACCCTCACCGTCATCCTCGGCGTCTCCCACCCCGCGTTCGTGCTCCTGGACCCCGGCGAGCAGCAACGCCGCGTCGCAGGGTGGGGCCGCGTGCTCGCCGCCGCCTGCCGGTCAGGGCGGATCGCCCGCATCCAGGTCAGTGAGCGGACGCTGCCGGATTCGGGGACGGGGCTTGCGGAGTGGTGGCGCACCCACGGCACCGACGACGGCTCCTGGGCCGCCACCACCTACGCCGAACTCATCGACCGCGCCGGCCCCGCCGGGGAACGCCACGCGACCACGATCAGCCTCGCCCTGGACATGAAGAACAGCGCCCGGCAGATCAGGACCTCCGGCGGCGGCATACGCGGTGCTGCGGCGGTGCTGCGGCAGGAGATGACCACCCTGAGCACGGCGCTCCGCGCGGCGGAGCTCACCTCGACCGGGTGGCTCACCCCGGGCGAGGTCGCCGTCATCCTCCGCGGAGCGTACGATCCCGCCGCAGCCCCCGCCCTGGAACGCCACGGCGACCTCGGCCGCGATCTCGCCACCGCCGGGCCGGTCGCGGTCACCGAGACCTGGGACCGCCTGCGATCCGACAGCGCCTTCCATGCGGTGCTGTGGATCACCGAATGGCCCCGCTCCCAGGTCTACCCAGGGTTCCTCGCCCCGCTCGTGCTGTCCAACGGCATCCTCCGCACCCTCGCCCTGCACTACACCCCGGTGCGCGCCGACCAGGCCGCGAGGGACCTGCGGAAGAAGAAGACCGAACTCATCTCCGACGCCGCCCAACGCCGCAAGATCGGGCAGATCGACGACGCCGCCTCCAGCGCGGAGCTCGATGACGTGCTGCAACAGGAGGCGGACCTGACCGCCGGGCACGGCGTCCTCCGTGTCTCCGGCCTCGTCTCCGTCTCCGCCCCGACCGTGGAAGAGCTCGACGCCGCGGTGGCCGCAGTCGAGCAGGCCGCGATCCAAGCCTCCTGCGAGACCCGCCGCCTCGTCGGCCAGCAAGCCCAGGCGTTCACCGCGACCGCGCTGCCGCTGTGCCGCCCGGTCTGACCCATCCCGCCATCAACCGTTCCCTCGTGAGGAGTCCCGATCATGCCAACCTTCGACAACCCCGTGGAGGACGCGATGGAGGCATCCGCTGCGCTCCGCGGCCTCGCCCACGCCACCCGCACCTTCGACAACCCCGCCGAGACGTACCCGGTGCTCGGGGAACTGCTGGCCGGGGTGCGGTCGCTGCGGCAGGTGCTCGACCAGCTCGCCGCCGCCCACATCGAGGCCCGGTCCCGCGCGCACACCGACGCGGGCAGCCAGCTCGCCGGGGCGACGGCTGCGCTGGCGGCGGCGGATGAGCTGCACCAGGCCGGCACCCTGCTGGACACGGTCCACGACCGGGTCGATGCGGCGATGTCGCAGTCCGGGCGAATCGCCTGGCACCCCGCCCCCGAACCCCTCGACACGACCGGCGCGACGCGCACCACGGTGCAGGCGGGTGAGCTGAGGTTGACGGTGTGGCCGGATGTCCCGCTGGGCGAGCACCAGCGGTACGCGTACCGCATCGAGAACCCGGCCACCGGGCAGTCGGTCGACGGACGGGACCTGTTCACCGGCACGGGCGCCCCCGTCTCACCGGAGCGGGCGCTGCGCGAGCTCGCGGTGTTCCTCTCCGCCGCAGGCGACGCACGCGAGTTCGCGATCGAGAATCCCGGCCAGCACACCGACAACGACGGGGCGTTCCCGGATTGGGTGGCCGATGCCGCCCGTCAGCACCCCGACACCCTGATCGAGCTGATCGATCACGACCCAGACATCGCGGAGAGGACGAGCAGGCGGTGGGTCAGCGTCGTGTTCCTCCAAGGTGAGGAAGCGGACCCGGTGCTGGACATCATCGAACGGGACGGCACGGATGCGGCGATCGAGCACCTGGCCGGGTACGACTTCGGGGAGGAGACGACCCAGGCTGCGCTCGAGAACGGCTACGTCTACGACCAGCTCCCGACCGGTGCGCTCGACCGCACCGCGACCGGGGATGTCTACACCCTCACGTACAGTCCCTTCCCCGGCCACGTCTCGCTGCTTCGCACCCACGACGCCGTACCGGACCCAGCGCTACTGAACATCGACACGGCCGCGCCCACTTCGGCTCCGGCACGGCGGACGGTCGAACGGGCGCCGGTGCGGGCGGCGCGTTCGGAGGCGACGGATTGGTTCGCCCGCCGGCCGGGCGCATCCGCCTCGCACGGGCGGGGGTTGGCGCTGTGACCGGAAAGGATGAGGGCCGTCTGCACACGGCGGTGCTGGTCGGCCCGGAAGGTGAACGCCGACGGAACCGCAAAGCCCGAAGGAAGGCCGCCATCCGGATCGAGACCACCGCCGGCGACACACGGAAGGCGGAGGCGAAAGCCAGATGGGAGGCCGAGCAAGCAGAAAAGCGCGCAACGACTTACCTGCCGGCCGCCGTCGAGTCCGGTCCTGCCGCGTTGCGGACACCGGGACGGCTGCGGCTTCCGAAGCACCAGGACACCTCCGCGACCCTCGCCGGGCAATATCCATTCCTTGCCGAAGGGGGCCTCGGCTCGGCAGGCGTGTTCGTCGGCCAAGACCTCTACTCCGGCGGGTCGTTCGTCTACGACCCGTGGGTGCTCTACAAGCAAAGGGTTATCACCGCCCCCAACGTCGTCCTCGCCGGGATTGTCAGCTCCGGCAAGTCCTCCCTCGCGAAGTCCCTCTACACCCGCTCGCTCCCGTTCGGTCGGCGCGTGTATGTCCCCGGCGACCCCAAGGGCGAGCACACCGCCGTCGCTGAGGCGGTCGGAGGGAAAGCGATCGTCCTCGGCCACGGGCTGCGCAACCGCCTCAACCCTCTGGACGAGGGACACCGGCCCTCCACCGTCTCCGACGCGGAGTGGACGATGCAGATTGCATCCCGCCGCCGCGACCTCATCGGGGCGCTCGCGGAGACGGTGCTGGATCGGGTGTTGTCGCCGTTGGAGCACACCGCGATCGACCTCGCTCTGCGGGATGCGGTGCGGTCGGCGGAGGTGCCGATCCTGCCGATGGTCGTCGACCGCATCCTGGCCCCCAGCCCCGCCGATGATGAGGACGGACGTCTTGCCGAAGACGGCCGGCTGGTCGGCCACGCCCTGCGGAGGCTGGTGGCGGGCGACTTGCAAGGACTGTTCGACGGTCCCTCCACGGTGAGGTTCGACCCGTCACTGCCAATGGTGTCGCTGGACCTGTCGCGTGTCGCCGAGAACTCCACGCTCATCTCCGTGCTGATGACGTGCTCGTCGGCGTGGATGGAATCGGCGCTGTCGGACCCGGATGGTGGGCAACGGTGGGTGATCTACGACGAGGCGTGGCGGCTCATGCAGTATCCGGCGCTCCTGCGGCGAATGGACGCGCAATGGCGGCTCGCCCGGCACTTCGGGATCGCGAACATGCTCATCTTCAACAAGCTGACCGACCTCGACAACGTGGGCGACTCCGGTTCCGCGATGCGCGCCCTCGGCTCCTCGTTGCTGGCGAACGCGGAGACGCGGATCATCTACCGGCAGGAGCCCGACCAGCTCGGCGCGACCGCGACCGCGCTCGGGCTGACCGGCACCGAGCAGAAACTGCTCCCCGGCTTGGGGACGGGACAGGGGCTGTGGCGGATCAAGGAGAGGAGCTTCGTCTGCCAGCACCAGTTGCATCCGGCTGCATACTCCCTGTTCGATACCAGCCAGCGCGCATCCGGTGAACCCCGCAAGTTCAGGATTCCTGAAGCTTGATTGGCGGGAAGGTGCGGATCGACACGCCTTATACGGGGTGTTGAGGTCGCATGTTCTCGGAAGATGCGGTTCCATCGTAGTCATGGCGGGCCAGGCTCGGGCGGGCGCTGGGGCGGAGCACCCGGGGTCGAAGGCCTCAGCCCGAGGGGGTCAACGCTCTGGCGAGCTTGTTCATCGCGGATGCCGTGGAGTCGCTGACCGTTGGGCCCAGGGCGGCGAGGCTGGCCATGAGGGCGGCGATCTCGGGCACGTCCAGCTCGATGGGTCCGGTGGGTGTGATGTTCTCGATCGCGACGCCGCCGCCGCGCCCCGGGACCGCGGTGATCGGGACCCCGGAATGGGTCAGGCGTTCGATGTCGCGGGCGATGGTGCGTTCGGTGACGCCGAGCTCGTCGGCGAGACGCTTGTGGGTGAGTCTGGTCCGGCTTGCGTGCAACCGTTCGATGATGTGCTGCTGGCGCTCGACTCGCCGCAGGGTCAGATGGGCGTCGCGAGACGCGGCTGCCACCTGTCCGCGGGAGGGTTTCACGGACATCATGGTAACCATGACATAGGCGTGTCTGGGTATTGGCGTAGCGTGGATGTCATGAGTCACGAGATCATCGCCCGGGAGTTCTTCGACGCCTATACCTCCGCCTTGCTCGACCGTGATGCGAAGGCGATCGCCGGCTACTACGCGGTGCCCGCGCTGATCGAGTTCCCCGAGCGGGCCATCGCCGTGTCCGACGCCGGCCAGACCGAGGAGTTCTTCGCCGGGGCGTTCGGTCAGTACGAGGGGGTCTCCAGGGCCGAGGCCGCGGTAGCCGTCGTGGCGGCGACCGGGCACAGCATCTGGGCCGATGTGACCTGGAACCACCACGGAGGCGCGCCGGATGAGCGGAACATGTATCAGCTCGTCCGTGGCGGGGAAGGTTGGAAGATTGCCGTCCTGACCCCGCTGGATGCGTGAACAGAGCCACCAGCAGCGACGATCCTGGCGCCTGGAGGGGCGATGGCTAACGATTCCAACAAGATGATCAGTGACTTCACCGGGAAACCGGCGACGCAGTCGTTCTTCACGGCCATCGCGGAATACACCGCATCCCTCGGGCAGGTGACCAAAGATACGAAGGCGCAGGTGAGCTTCGCCGTGAACCGCAAGTTCTTGTGGCTCTGGGCATACGAGAAGACGGCAGATGGCGTCTTGTACCTCAACGTGACACTGGACCGGAAGATCGATGACCCGCACGTCCATAAGATCACGCGGGTCAGTAAGAATCGGTGGAACCATCACGTCGAAGTGAAGTCCGAAGCGATCGCGAACAGCGGATGGCTGCATGACCTGATCCGTCAGGGGTATGAGTTCGCGCGTAGATGAGAGCTGTCGGTGTGGCGCTGGTCATTGAGTGCTGTCACGCCTGGGCGCTTGTGCCCGCCTACGCCTCACTGGGCGTGCCCCGGTCGAGCAGGGTGCTGGCGTAGTGGATCGCGGCGTCGATGCCGATGCCGAACAGGTCGCAGATGCGGCGGAGGTCGCCGCCGGTCTGTTCGACCTCGTAGAGGATGCGGTCGGTGCGCAGTGCTTGCGCGGTGACGCCGGCCTTCTTCCAGGGGAAGTTCCGTCCGGGGCGGGCGAGCCGTGGCGCGGTCTGCTGTGTGACGAGGAGGTAGGGGTTCTTGGTTTCGGGCCAGCGTTTCGCGCGGTGATCGAGCCAGGCGGCGAGGCGAACGCGGACGGGCTCGGCGAGCAGGATCGTGCGGCCGTCGGGCATGTGCAGGCGTCCGTCGATGATGTCGGTGAGCTGGATGTGCTGGACTTGCGCGGTGCGCAGCGCGTGGAACGCGACGAGCGAGACCGCGAGGGCGACCGCCGGGTCGGGGTTGGAAAGCGCGTCACGGATCGCGGTGGGCTCCATCGGGAGCGGCACGTTGCGTTTGGGGCCGTGCAGCGGGATGGTCTTGGTCGGGTCGGTGAAGATCTCTTTGCGGCCGTGGAGGATCGGGAACAGGGTGCGGAAGCCGAGCATCATCATGTGGCGGGGCGAGGGCTCGTCCGGGAGGACGGCGAGGATGTCCTCGGTGCTGATCTCTGCGAGGCTCGTGTGGCCTTCGGCGACCCAGCGGGTGATGGCGGGGAGGATGCCATACATCTGTCCCTTGACGGTCATCGTGTCGCGGGGCTGGCGGCGCGGCGGGGTCTTGGAGCCGTCCACCATGATGTCGCGCCAGAGCTCGAGCTGGGATCGCATCGGCTCGGGAACGGCGTGGGTCTTGCGGGCGAAGAGCGCATCGAACGTGGGCACTCGGTCGTCGATGAGGAGTCCGGCGTCTTCGAGGACCTCGATCGTGGAGCGGATGTTGCGGGTGTCGTCGTAGCTGCGCATCGCGAGGATGTCGGAGGCACGGAAGCGGAGGTTCGCGCCGGGGAACACGAGCTGCAGGACGCGCAGGGTGCGCCGGACCTGGTTGGTCTGCCGTTTGCTCCAGGCGTACTCGGTCGCCCGGGCGTAGAGGAAGTGGTCGGTGCGGGAGGTGATGTCGCGCTCTCGGATCGCGTTCGCGCGCTGGCGCAGCAGTTCGGGGTCGGGGTCGATGTGGAACAGCTCGGGCTGGTAGCTCGCAGGTGCCGGCGGTGGGGTGTTGAGGATGCGCACCGCTTCACGGATGCTCATCGCCATCGGCAGGCGCTTCTCACAGCGGCGGCGCGGGTCGTTCATCGTCGCGAAGAAGAGCTGCTGGCCATACTTGCGGGCCGCGTCGAGGTCGAGCGGTTCGCCCGGCCGCTGGTGCTCGCGGGCCGTCTCCAGACACAGCCGGCAGTAGCCCATCTCGCCGATGGTGACCTCGCGGTGGCAGGACACGCACTCGCCCTGCGGGTAGTGCGTGAACCACCACTTGCACTTCGGGCAGTGCCAGCTCCGGCCCCGGTAGACGCCCCAGGCCAGGCAGTCGCGGCAGGAGCCGACGAAGCCGGGACTGCCGGGATGGCAGGGCGCGCAGAGCCCCTGGCTGTAATACTCGGGCGATCCGCACTTGCGGCACCGCGGGGGCGTGAACGGCCCGCCGGGGATGCAGCCGTAGCAGAAGTCGACTCGGGGTGTCAGCCACGCGGCCGGGGCGACCCCGCACTTCGTGCAGGGCAGGGGCGGGCTCAACGGCCCGTTCGGTCCGCGTGCCGGGCTCATAGCGGCGGCGCGGGACGATCGTTCTTCGAGCCGAACCTCGGGGTGACGATGCTCGGCCCGTTGGCCTCCTCCCGCCGCGCGGTGTTCGGCTTGCGGGCGGTGACCTTCTCCGGCTCGGGCACGAGCAGGTCGGTCGGCGTGCAGCCGAGGACGTGGCAGATGACGTCGAGGTCGTCGAGGCGGATGGTGGTCGGCGTGCCCGTCCACAGGCCCGACATCTTGCCCTGGCTGATCTCCAGCCCGGCGTCGGCGAGCATCCGCCGCAGCTCCGCCGACTTCCAGATGCCTCGCTCAGCGGCCTGGACTCTCAGGTTCCATCTCATCGCGTCACGCCATCCCTTCGAATCGGTCTTCCACGCTCTTGTTCGCCTGCGCCCACGAGTCCTCGATGTGCTGGCTGGAGACGTGGATGTACTGCGTCGTGGTCGACAGCCACTGATGCCCGAGCAGCTCTTGCAGGGCCTTCAGGTCCATGCCCGCCAGGTACAACGACGACGCGCAGTAGTGCCGCAGCACGTGCGGCGTCATCCGCGTCGACCAGGCCGGCAGGAACCGCTCGGTCGCCTGCCGCAGCCCGCGGCGCAGCACGTCATCGCTCGCCCGGCAGCAACGGTCCAGCTCGACATCGAACCGCTCGGACGGGATCATCGGCGCGTCCGGGTTGTCCCAGTCTGCGCCGAAGCGGTGACGCACGTCGCCCAACCACCAGTCGATGAGCTTGTCCGCGCCGTTGATCGCCGGCACCAGGCGCTGCTTCGAGCCGCGACCGCGTGAGCCCTTCCCGAACCGGACGTGCAGCTTCCCGAGCGAGCCAAGATCGGGACGCCAATCACGGATATCGAGCTTCGTGCTCTCCGTGATCCGCACCCCGACCCGCCGCCACAACGACGCGGCGAAGTAGTTCCGCGCCGCCGGGAGGTACCGGCGCTCGTCCTGAAGAGACCCGGCCCATCCGGTGAAGAGCCGGTCGACCTCAGCGTCCGACGGCGGCACCCGGACCTTGCCCAGCGACGACCCGGACTGCCGGTTGTACTCGTCGACGGGCTGCTCGATCACGTACTCGGTCAACGCGTGGATGTCGCCCTGATAGCGGGTGATCGCGAAGTCGTAGAACTGCGCGATCGCACCCGCCTTGCCCGCACGAGTCGTGACCGCCAGCCCTGCCCTTCGCAGGCCCGCGAGGAACGCGTCAGCATCGGAGGGTTTCGCCGTCCACAGCGGCGCGTCCAGATGCCGCCGGAACTCGAACACCACCGCTCGCGCCTGCGCGATGTACGGGTCGCTGAGCCCGGCGGCCGCCATCGCGAGGGCGTACTGGTCGATGATCTCCTGCTCGAAGTCCGCAACATCCTGCTCGGACTGCCATCCCCGAGCAGTCCCGATGCTCCGCACCGCAGCGAGCCTCATCGCTCCGCTACTTCAGCAATCCCGACCATACATCAAGATTACCCCGAAACCGTCGGGAATCATGATGATCCATCGAGATTCCTGATACTACTCCTGCCCGCTGTCAGGGCGGGCGCGACGCACCTCACAGGCATGAAGACCCACAACGAAGATGCGGCTGTAGAGACAACAAGCGTTGCGGACGACTATTGAGCGCACACTGTACCGGCTCAATAATGGCGGTCAGTGCTGGCGGTCGGTCAGCTACATGTGATTCTGGAGCGCTCGCTCGATCTGTGGTCGGGTGGGCGTTCCGGCAAGACCGTGTTCAGTGAAATAGACCCGGCAGGCGAGCGAAGTGGTCTGTCCGTCGGATGGGAACAGGTCTTCACCGTCGACGACGATAGTGGGCGAGCCAGCGAACGCAGTACTCGCTGCTTCGTTTCGCGTGCGGATAACGACGAACTCAACAGCCACATCCGCCAGACCTACACCGTCGAGTGCCTGTCTGGCCCGTGCCCCGGCCTCTTCCCAGCTGGGGCATTCTTCGATATGAAATACCTGAACCTTCATGCATCCACACTTTTGCTCTTCACTTTGGGTGTGGTCTCTACGTCGCGGTTCTGCTCAGATGCGATCGGGTATAGGCGCGGTTGTCGGGTACGGGCGGCGCGCAACCCGTTGGCAATGACAAAAACTTCGGCGACCTCGTGGACCAGGACGACGGCGGCAAGACCGAGTACACCGGTGATCGCCAATGGCAACAGCACGACGATGATCGCCAACGACAGAACGATGTTCTGGTTGATGATGTTTCGCCCACGACGCGCATGGCGGAGCGCTTGTGGGATGAGGCGAAGATCATGACCGGTGAACGCAACGTCGGCAGACTCTATGGCTGCATCCGACCCGGTTGCGCCCATGGCGATGCCGACGGTGGCAGAGGCCAGCGCGGGGGCGTCATTGATACCGTCACCAATCATGCCTGTCGGCTGCTGCTTCGCCGAGTCGGTGATTTCACGGGCTTTATCTTCGGGGCGTAGTTCCGCGCGCACGTCAGTGATCCCAGCAATCTTGGCGAGAGCGTTCGCAGTGCGGGAGTTGTCGCCAGTGAGCATCATGACCTCGACCCCCAGGTCACGGAGCGCGGCAACGGTGTCGGCGGCCTCGGGCCGGAGCTCGTCGCGGACACCAATCGCGCCAACAATGTGCCCGTCGCGGGTGACCATGACGCAGGTCTGCCCGTCTGATTCCATCGCCGCGACCCTACTCGCGAGGTCACCGGTCGGGGTGATCCAGCGAGGGCTCCCGACGGTGAACTCGTGGCCGTCGACATGGCCGGTGACGCCGTGGCCGGGTGTTTCGCTCACCCCGGATGCAGCGGGTGCGCCCGGAGCCGCAGCGGTAATAGCAGCGGCAAGTGGATGGATACTGTGCTGCTCGATGGCCGCTGCCCAGGAGAGCACTTCATCGGGGGAAACACCGTCGGCCGCCTCGAGCGCAGTGACTGCAGGCTGATTACGGGTGAGGGTGCCGGTCTTATCGACAGCGATACGACGCAAGGAACCAAGTCGTTCGAACGCCGCCCCGCTCTTGATGATCACTCCAAAGCGACTCGCGGCACCAATCGCGGAAACGACTGTGACCGGCACCGCGATCGCGAGTGCACACGGGGAGGCCGCGACAAGCACGACCAGGGCGCGAATGATCCACGTCTCCGGGTCGCCGAACAACGACCCGATCGTTCCGACGAGCACAGCGAGGATAATCACGCCCGGCACAAGCGGGCGTGCGATGCGGTCGGCGAGGCGAGCGCGCTGACCGCGGTCCTGCTGCGCCTGCTCCACGAGCCCGACGAGAGTAGTCAGCGAATTGTCTGTGCCATCAGCGGTGGCGGTGATTTCTAGTGACCCGGAGGTGTTGATCGACCCCGCCGCGACCTGATCGCCAGTAGTGACTTCCACGGGGATGGATTCCCCCGTGACCGCCGAGGTATCCAGCCTGCTCGCACCCCGCGCGACTGTGCCGTCGGTGGCGATGCGTTCACCGGGCCGCACGCGCAACACGTCACCGGTGCGGATCTCTCGTGCGGGCATCTCGATAGGTGTGCCAGTGCGAAGGATGGTCGCCGTCTCAGGTACCAGCTTGAGCAGAGAGCGAAGGCCGGACCGAGCCCGATCCATCGCTTTGTCTTCGAGCGCTTCGGCGATGGAGTACAGGAACGCCAGCGCCGCGGCCTCCTCGACATATCCGAGGATCACCGCACCGACGGCGCTGATCGTCATGAGGAGCGCGATGCCGAGCTTGCCCTTGGTGAATAGACCTCGCAGCGCCCCGGGCACGAACGTGTACGCCCCGAGCAGTAGCCCGATCCAGAACAGCACCAACGCCACCATTTCAGCGGCCGGGTTGTTCCCCGTCGTCCACTCGGTGACGAGGCCCACGAGGAAGAAAAATCCAGAAGCCAGTGGAATCAGGATCGCTAGATCACGCCACCATGGGCGCTCCATCTCCCCTGCCCCAGTCTCTGTTGTGCTGGGCGGCTCGCAACACGACGCGCTCACCGGGCTGCCTCAGCGGTGTCCACTGCGATGCAGCAACCGGGAACAGTGCAGGCCGTATCGATGCACGGAACCTGCTCGTCGATCGCAAGGGTCACATCCACCAGTGCCGTCAATGCCGCCGTCAGGTGAGGGTCGGCGATCTCGTAACGAGTCTTGCGGCCCTCAGGCTCAGCGGCCACGATCCCGCACCCGCGCAGACAGGTCAGGTGGTTCGACACATTCGTGCGCGTCAGTTCCAACTCCCGCGCCAGCTCCGCTGGGTACCCTGGTCTCGAAAGCAATGTCAACAAAATCCTCGACCGCGTCGGATCAGCCATAGCGCGACCCAACCGGTTCATCACGTCCACACGAGAAGCAATAGTCAGCATGGACTGAACTGTACAGCGAACAGTGACTAGTCAGCAAGTAATGACCCATTGATACAGATCCCTCAGCGTGGGCGGGTGCACCTCTGAGGCATGAGCAATCTCAAAAGTTCGACGGACTCTGAGTTCGCACCACCCCTCAGCCTGCCGCTCGCGATCATCACTGTGAATGAGCACGGCACCATGGACGTCAGCTACGACGGACGTTTCCTCCCACCACCAACGCCAGACTCTCCTTGGAGCAGGGCTCGGTTTGGGGATCTTCTTGATGCGATCTCCGACCACCGCACTCGCACCGTCCGAGTTGAAGTGCGCGAGTTCGATGGCTCGGTGTTCACCGACATCATCCATGCAGCGCGACGGGAACAAAGCGTCGCCAACGTTCAGTCGCCCAGCCTGACGCGGCAAGCGCGGCACCGCCCTACGCATCAGCTCATCGAGGTCACCGGGTCCGGATTCGTCCCCGGCGAGGATGTCACCGTCGCGCTGTCAGTTTCCAGTGCTGAAGGATCCGCTGGCGGGAGCGCCCGTGCGGTCATCGATGCGAGCCAACTCGTCGATCATCGATCGGAGATCTTGCTCATCGGACGTGTCTCCGGAGTCATCGTCACCGAACGTTTGCCATCGTGAGCGCCCCAGGCGGTCAGGGCCGGGCTCTCGGCGATGAGTTAGCCAACTTCCTGATAGTCGCTCTGATCGCAGTCTTCGGGGTCGCCGTCGTCTTGCGAGCTGCTGGTTCCGTTGCGGCGTTCCTCTCTGGCGCTGCGCAACCTCAGGCCGGAGTTGCAGGTGGAGTCGGCGTGCTGTTCAACCCGACGAACCCGGCCGAGGTGTTGCAGGCGCCTGGGCTGAGTGCGATCGTCTACTGGTTGATTGCAGTACTGTTCCTCCTGGTGCTCGGCGGTGCTATCGCGTGGGCTTGGGTCCGCTGGCGTAGGCACTCGCACAACGTCGATGCCGATCCACGGCGCCTCGCTGGAACTGCCAGCAGCCACGAGGTCGTAGTCAGTGCGTCTACGAAGGCGCTCCTGCGCCGGGCGGTCACGCTTCGGCCTTCGCTGGAGCAGCCAGAACCCAAGGATGTGGGCTACCCGCTTGGGCGCTCGCACGGCAAGCAGGTGTGGGCCAGCGTCGAAGATTCGATCCTCCTCATCGGTCCGCCACGTTCGGGCAAGGGCCTGCACATTGTGATCCCGGCCATACTCGATGCGCCAGGTGCAGTCGTAACGACGTCCACTCGGCCCGACAACCTGACGGCAACGATGCGGGCACGCGAGCGGATCGGTCCCGTCGCTGTATTCGATCCACAGCATCTTGCTGAAGGCGTCCCCGCTGGGCTTCGGTGGTCGCCTATTCGGGGCTGCGAGGACCCGTTGACCGCGATGATCCGCGCGACCGGCCTTGCCGCGGCCACCGAGCTATCCGCTGGCGGCGTCGAGGGCGGAGGGTTCTGGGAGGGAAAGACGCGCATCGCTTTGCAGGCGCTCCTGCATGCGGCCGCCCTTGATCATCGGAGTCCGGCTGAGCTGTTCCGGTGGACTCTCGACCCATCGGCCGCCGCTGAAGCTGTCGCTATCCTGACAGGCTCGCCGCTGGCAGCCACGGGCTGGGCAGATTCGCTGGAGGCAACGCTCGACGCCGACCCGCGCACGCGCGACAGCATCTGGCAGGGCGTTTCGCTCGCGCTGTCAGCGCTGGCCGACCCCAGAGTGCTGGATGCTGTCAGCCCTGAAGAAGGCGAGCAGTTCGATCCCGAGAGCTTCATCCGCGACCGTGGCTCGCTGTATCTACTGGCGACCGGCGTTGGCGCCGGGAACAGCGCCGCTCTCGTCGCAGCATTCATTGAGGACCTGGTCGAAACCGCCCGTCGCATGGCTGCACGATCACCCGGCGCGCGGCTCGATCCACCGCTCCTATTTGCGCTCGATGAGATTGGAAACCTCGCGCCACTCCCCTCGCTGCCCACACTCATGGCAGAAGGCGGCGGCACCGGCATCACAACGATGCCGGTGCTTCAATCCCTTGCCCAGGCGCGGGACAAATGGTCAGAGAACAAGTCGGCAGCAATCTGGGACGCCAGTATCGCGAAGATCATCCTTGGCGGTGCCTCGAACTCGCGAGACCTTCAAGACCTCTCCACGCTGATCGGCGAACGAGACGAGTTCACCGACTCCGTAACGCTCGGTGACCATGGCTCGCGCTCCAACCAGCGTTCTATCCGACGCGTACCGATCTTGCCGCCCGACCGCATCCGCACGTTGCCGTTTGGAACGGGAGTCATCTTGCTCCGATCGACGCCACCCATCATCACCGACCTGCACCCCTGGCCTCAGCGCTCCGATGGTGAACAGCTCAAAGCAGATCGTGCGGCCGTTGAGTTGCTGTTGAGACGTCCTGCGACGCACTGATCCGCGCTGGGGTGCAGCGCGCACCTGCCTGTTGCAGCGGCCATCACATCGGATGGCCCCCAACAGATCGAGGAGTAGTCATGTCTATCGACACCCAGCAGGCCATCACAGGATTCATCGCGACCGAACCCCGTCTGACCTACACCGACGACGGTACCGCGCGGTTCTACGCGCGGATCGGCATAGAACATTCGCAGCAGAACCCGGACGGAAGCTTCACGCAGCTCGACCCGTCGTTCCATGACATGAGTGCCTTCCGGCGCGCAGCCGAAGAAGGAGTCGCGCGATTCCACAAGGGCGACAAGTTCATCGCCACTGGACGCGTGCGCGAGTACAGCTACGAGAAGGACGGCCAGAGTGTCGCAGCTGAGGAGTTCATCGTCTCCCGCTTCGGTCACGATGTTGCCCGCACCCAATACGAGGTCGATCACGGACCTCATCGGGACAGCACCATGCGCGAGGCGACCGGTCGTGATGCCTCCCCTTTTGACGCACCCGCCCGAGCACGAGCGCAGTCAGATGCTGCTCCTGCGGTCAGCATCTGAGAAGGGCGGACATCGTGACTGATTTCATCCCCAGCCCCGAAGCACACGAGGGGCGCGATGCGGATGACTACGACGAATCGTTCGTCGCCGAACCACCGCATCCGATCAACTGGAATCTCCTCACCGCGAACGACGCGGAGGTCGAGTGGCTGGAACTAGATCGCTGGATCGACTGGCTCCGCCGAACCTACGGACTCCCGGCAGCAGTGATCCCGCCGTACTGGCATCGCCACCCCGAACTCGTCTGGGAGCTGTCAGCGCTGCATCTGCACTGGCTGTGCGCCTACGACCCCAGCCAAAATGGATCCGCACCACTCGGGTGGCATCGTGACTTTGCGGATGCTCGCCTACGACTCCGAGACTGGGTGGCTACCTGCGGGACTCGACTCGATCGTGATCGCCCCACACGACAAGCCACCTGGCCCGGGGAAGAGCCGTCGACTCCTTCCGAAGAAGCGATGATCACCGACCGGGAAGCCGACTTCGTCGAGTTCGTCGTTGATGACGTTCAGCGCCGTCAAGCAGCCGAGGACGAGTTCTACCGTTCACTCGGCGATCCTCCGCTGGAGGGGTCATGAGCAACCAGGCCGAAGCGACCGCGCCCGTTTCACCATTGCTGGATAGCCGAGAAGTTGCCTCGTACCTGAAGGTCTCCGAGTCGACGTTGTCTCGATGGCGCTCGGCGGACACCGGGCCACCGTTCATCAAGCTTGGCGGTATCGCCCGATACCGGCTCGAAGCGATCGACGAATGGCTGCAGGACTTGGAGCCGCACCATGGCCCGGCCAGTTGAGCCGATGCCGGAGTCCTCACCCCGCCCGGTGCCACCGATCGGGGTGAGGATCTCCACCGACATGGAACGACGTTCCTACGGAATTCGAGCGCGGGCACGCTGGACTGATCCGCTCACCAAGCAGCGCGTGATTCGTACGGAGATCGTGAAGGACGAGACAACCGCACGGGCATTCTTCGAAACGCTCCGGACTTCTTCGGTCAAGGGAATGGACGTCTCCATGACGCTCCTGGAGTTCTTCACCTCGATCGACGATCGATGGGCACGCGGCCTCGATATGACTTCCACCGGAGACAACTACCGGTACGGTCTACGACTGCGAGTACTCCCGGCGCTTGGCCATCTGCCAGTCACGCAGATCACCGCTGGAATGATCGACCGCACGATCGACGACTGGGAGGAGAAGTACGGAGCATCGACGATCAAGAACACCATCGCGCCTCTTGTGCGGGTGCTCGATGAGGCCGTTCGCGATGGTCTGATCACAATCAATCCCGCCAAGCACCGGGCGAAGCGCAGCCTCCATCGAAATGCTTTCCGAATCCAACCGGCCGAAGATGCTGCTCCGCGCGCACACGCGATCCCTGACCTTCAGAAGCTGAACCAGCTGGCATCCGCCTGCGGCGCCGTCCACCAGTCCTACTCAGACTTCGTAATGCTCGCAGCCCTGCTGGCAGCACGCTCTTCAGAAATCTCCGGACTTCAAGTCGGAGACGTGGACTTCACAAAGAACCTCGTCATCATTCGAAGGCAGGTATTCCCCGGCAGGGGTGGCCTCATCACCAAGCCGACCAAGAGCCGCAAAGAGCGTCGCGTGCCGATTCTCGACCCACTCAGGCCGGTCCTGAAGCGACTCTGCGCGTTCAAACAACCGGAAACGCCACTCCTCGTCGGACCGCGTGGCGGGTTCCTCACGACGGCCACTGTTCGCGACGCGACCAGCTGGGACCAGGTCGTTGCTGACCTCGGCCTACCCAACCTCACCCGACACGGCCTCCGACACACCGGCGCCACCTGGCTCGCCGACGCCGGAGTCCCCCTGCACGTCCTCCAAGAGATCCTCGGACACGCCTCAATCGAGACCACTCGCGGCTACCTCCACCCCGACGACCGCCACCTCGCATCCGCCGCAGAACAAGCCAACGCCTTCCTCGCGAGAGAAGCTCGCCCGAAGGCATCGGGACGGGCACGGCAAGGAACGGGACGCAGGCTGTGAACGGCTCCGACGCGCATCTGAGCCGTTCTGGTCCCCTTTTGGTCCCCTTATCCACAGACCGGGCATCCGGGCGGATTCTGTCATCCCCAGGTCGACCACGCCCACCGGTCCAGGGGGACCAGAGGGGGACCAGAGAAAACGCCGTTCAGAAACAACAAATCCCTGATGAAAATTGCTTCTCATCAGGGATTTTCTGTCGGGCTGACAGGATTTGAACCTGCGACCCCTTGACCCCCAGTCAAGTGCGCTACCAAGCTGCGCCACAGCCCGTGGCATTATTTTTCAGTTGTTCGGGCCGACCAGAGAGTGGTAAACCCCTTAACCCCCAGTCAAGTGCGCTACCAAGCTGCGCCACAGCCCGTTGTCGTGCGCTCACGCGCAGGCAACTCCCCTATCTTAGCCGCATCTGCGGACCCTTCGCGAACCAGGCCCCTTGCCCGTGTCGCCGCGCGGGGCGTACCCTGCCCATCATGCCCACCATCACCACTGCGGTAGCGAGCCCAGCGATCTGGGAGGACATTCAGCACACGTTGAGCGGCGGTGGAGATGGCCGCAGCTGTCAGTGCGTCTGGCCGGTGCTCATGCGGAAGGAGTGGGAGACGACCGATCTCGATCAGCGCACGGCGCTGTTCCAGCAGGAGGTCGCGTCGGATCGTCCGCCGGGAATCGTCGTATACGTCGACGGCGTGGCGGCCGGCTGGATCCGCATCGGCCCTCGCCCGGGGCAACGGCGCCTCGGACGCACGCGCAACATCGTCGCCACGACGCGCGAACCGCTCGATGATGATGGTGTCTGGGCGGCGAGCTGCTTCGTCGTGCGCAAGGAGCACCGCGGGCAGGGACTGAACGCTGTGCTCCTCGACGCAGCGATCCGGTTCGCGCGCGACTCCGGCGCCCGCGTCATCGAGGGCTACCCGATCGATACGGCCAAGACGAGCGTCCGCGTCAACGACCTGTTCCATGGCGCTCTCACCACGTTCCTCGCCGCAGGTTTCTCCGCGGTTCCCAGCCCGAAACCGGAGCGCCCCCTGGTCACGCTCGAGATCGACTGACATCCCGCGATCTACGATGGAGGGATGCAGCGCAGCACCCCGATGAGAACGCTCCTCCCCTGGTCGTTCGTCCCCTTCATCGTCGTCTCGATCGTGCATGTCGCCGCTCTCGCGGTCGGCAGTGATGTCGCCGGCCCCACGAAGCTGTGGCTCATGCCCCTGCTCGCTCTCCCTGTGCTGGTCTCGTTGCGCCTGCGTCCGGTGCTCGCGATCATCCTGCTCCTCGCCGCTCTCGTATTCTCCTGGCTCGGTGACGGCGCCGGCTCATTCTTCCCCGCCGCCCCAGAGCTTCCGCTCATGCTGCTGTTCTTCGGAATCGCCCATATCGCCTACATCGTGCTCTTCGCTCGCGTGCTCCGGCAGCGCAGGATGCCCTGGTGGGCACTCGTCTACGCGGCCTGGTGGATCACGCTGCTCGTCGTGCTCGCTTCCCACACCGGCGCACTGCTCCCCGCTGTCGCCGCGTACGGCCTCGTCCTCGGCGGCACGGCGGTGTTCGCGGCGCGCTGCCACCCGCTCATCGTCGTGGGCAGCGTGTTCTTCCTTCTCAGCGACAGCGTGCTCGCATTCCGACTCTTCCTCCCCGATGCGATGCCCGACTGGACCAGTCCGCTGGTGATGCTCAGCTACACCCTCGGACAGGGCCTTCTCGTCGCGGGCGCGCTGGTCGCGCTGCGGAAGGAGAGACGATGACCAATCAATTGATGGATGCTCCGGTGCGGGTCGACAGCTGGCTCTGGGCGATCCGCATCTACAAGACCCGCTCGGCGGCCACCACGGCGTGCCGAGCGGGGCATGTGCGTGTGAACGGCGAGAAGGCGAAGGCCGCGCAGACCGTGAAACCCGGTGACGAACTGCGCGTGCGCATCAGCGGGTTCGACCGCATCCTCGTCGTGCGCCGGACCCTCACCAAGCGTGTCGGGGCACCGGTCGCGGTCCTCGCCTACGAGGACCGCACGCCGCCTCGCGATCCGGTCGCAGCCCTCGGCGTCCGCGACCGCGGCGCAGGGCGCCCCACCAAGCGCGAGCGCCGAGACATCGACAGGCTGCGCGGTCGGGACTGAACTTCAGAGGTTCGCGCGCAGGCCGGGCCAGGCGTTCGCAAACCCCGGATGCAGCGGGCGCTCGGCCACCTCATCGAGCGGCACCCACTCCAGAGCGACGCTCTCGGGGTCGCTGATCACGGGCTCGAACGGTTCGACCACATCAGCGACCACCGTCGTGTACGACCAGATCCTCAGGTCGAGCACGCTCGTGAAGCGCACCCGCACAGCACCGCTGGGGATGCCCGCTTCTTCTGCCGCCTCCCGCAGAGCACCGTCGATGGGCTCCTCGCCCTCGTGGAGCGCGCCGCCGGGCAGCCCCCAGGTGCCCCCGAAATGACTCCAGCTCACGCGATGCTGCAGCAGGATGCCGCGCTGAGCATCCACCGCCAGCAGGCCTGCAGCACCGTACCGGCCCCAGTACTTCTCACCGGTCTCCGCGACGACCCAGGCATCTCCCGGGTCACGCGGTCCGTCCGGACGTCGCGGTTCATCGGGGGCTGGGGGAACAATCGTCACCACCCCAGTTTTTCACAGCATCCGCACGACGGGGCTGACAGACGAGACGCTCTGAAACAATGGGAGGGTGAAGCTCCTCGTCGCCGCCCTCGATTCCGAACTCGTCGCCTTCCCCGAAGACCTCCCCGGCTTCACGAGGCTGGTGACAGGTCCCGGCAAGCTCAAGGCCACCTACGCCCTGACGCGCGCACTCGACGCCGCCGCCTACGACGAGATCCTGGTGGTCGGCACCGCGGGCGCGCTCGATGAGACGATCGAGTCCGGCGTCCACGAAGTGCACTGGACGTTCCAGCACGACGTCATCAATGAAGAAGGCATCCGCGGCGAGCACGTGTCCATGCCGCAGCGCATGCACCTGGGCGACGGCGACATCTCCATCGCGACGGGCGACAGCTTCATCGACGATGCAGACGCCGTGCAGCTCATCCGCTCTCTCGGAGGACGCCTCGTCGATATGGAGTCGTACGCCTACGCGTGGGTCGCCGAGCAGTTCGGTGTGCCGATCCGCATCTGGAAGGCGGTGTCCGACCGGGCCCAGGACGACGCGAACACCACCTGGACCGAGGCCGTCACCGCGTGCAGCCATGAGTTGCGCGCCCGTGTGCGCGAGGTCTACGGAGTCTGACCGGCGAGCACCGACGCCCCGTCGCGCAACCGCGCGGCGGCGAGTTCTTCCGCAGCGGCGAGCGGTGTGATGCCGCGCTCCTCAGCGTCTGCGAGAATCCGTCGCACGGTGTCGCCGATCTGCGAGACGCGGGTCATGATCTCGTCACGCGAGCCGAGGTGCTTCGCCTCGCTGTCGAGGTAGATCACGCCGCCGGCGTTGACGACGAAGTCGGGCGCGTACAGGATGCCTCGGGCAGCCAAACGGTCCGCCCCCTCGCGAGACGCGAGCGGGTTGTTCGCGGGACCGCACACGGCGGACGTGTCGAGTGCATCGATCACCTCGTCGGTGAGCAGCCCTCCGATACCCGCAGGCACGAACACGTCCGACGGAAGCACGTGCTCCGTGCCCGGCTCGGCCCACGCCGCTCCGATCTCGCTCGCAAGGCGCCTGCGCTCCGGATTCACGTCGGTGACGGTGAGCACAGCCCCCTCCGAGGACAGCCGCGTCGCGAGACGCCCGCCGACCTGCCCGAGGCCCGAGATGGTGATGCGCCTGCCAGCGGTCTCGGCGCTGCCCGTGGTGCGCTCCAGCACGGCGCGCAAGGACTCGTAGACTCCGAGGCTCGTGGGGCCGGCCGGCTCGCCCGAACCGCCCGCAGCATCGGGCAGCCCGACGACATGCGCCGTGCGCTCGCCGACGACAGCCATGTCATCCATGGTCGATCCGACATCTTCTGCTGTGCGGTAGAGGCCGTCGAAGGTCTCGACCGCGTCACCGAGATCGAGGAAGGCATCTCGTCGGCGTTCTGCGTCGAGCACAGTACCCGGCGCGAGACCGATGACCGCTTTTCCTCCACCGGCATCCAAACCAGCGGCCGCATTCTTGAGCGTCATCGCCGCGGAGAGCCGCAACGCGTCGCCCAGGGCGTCGCTCCAGTGCGGGTAGGTCCACAGGCGCGCGCCTCCGAGCGCGGAGCCGAGAACAGAGGAGTGCAGCGCGACAGCGATGAAGAGTCCACTGCGCCGGCCGGTGGTCACCTCCACCCGCTCGTGGGAGAAATCAGGCAGGGGCAGGGTGTGCGGCATTGCATCCTCTTTCAGCGGGCCTTGTGGGCAGCGATGACGGATGCCGCGTGGTTGCAGCATCCATCACCATTGGATCACCGGCCAAGCGAAAGGGCAACTACCGCTGGCGCTTCTCCCGCACCCGCATGTTGATGACGATCGGGGTGCCCTCGAACTCGTACAGCTCGCGCAGGCGGCGCTGGATGAACCGGCGGTAGCCGGGGTCGAGGAAGCCGGTCGTGAACAGCACGAACGTCGGCGGACGCGTCGACGCCTGGGTGCCGAACAGGATGCGCGGCTGCTTGCCACCGCGGAGGGGATGCGGATGCTCCGCGATGAGTTCCGACAGGAACGCGTTGAACTTGCCGGTCGGGATGCGGCGATCCCAGTTCGCGAGCGACATCTCGAGCGCCGGGACGAGCTTGTCGAAGTGGCGCCCCGTCTTCGCGGAGATGTTCACCCGCGGCGCCCACGTGACGTGTGCGAGGTCCTGCTCGATCTCGCGCTCGAGGTAGCGGCGCCGATCGGCGTTCTCGAGATCGACGTCGTTCAGACGATCCCACTTGTTGAAGGCGAGCACGAGCGCGCGGCCCGATTCGAGCACCAGGTCGATGATGCGCACGTCCTGCTCGCTGATCGTCTCCGACACATCGAGCACGACCACGGCCACTTCGGCCTTCTCGAGCGCCGCAGAAGTGCGCAGTGAGGCGTAGAAGTCGGCGCCCTGCTGCAGGTGCACCCGTCGACGGATGCCGGCGGTGTCGACCAGACGCCAGAGCTTGCCGCCGAGTTCGACGACCTCGTCCACCGGATCGCGGGTCGTGCCCGCGAGGTCGTTGACGACGACGCGGTCCTCGCCTGCGGCCTTGTTCAGCAGCGACGACTTGCCGACGTTCGGACGACCCAGGATCGCCACGCGGCGCGGACCCCCGACCTCGTACTTCGCGACGGCGGAGATGGCGGGAAGCTTCTCGAGCACGGCGTCGAGCAGATCGGCGACTCCCCGCCCGTGCACGGCAGAAGTCGGGTACGGCTCGCCGAGCCCCAGGTTCCACAGCGCCGCGGCCTCGGGCTCCTGCCGGGTGTCGTCGATCTTGTTCGCGACGAGGAACACCGGCTTGCCGCTCTTGCGCAGCAGTTTCACCACATGCTCGTCGGTGGAGGTGGCGCCGACCATCGCGTCGACGACGAACAGCACGACATCGCACAGGTCGATCGCGATCTCGGCCTGAGCGGCGACGGATCGGTCGATGCCCTTGGCATCCGGCTCCCACCCCCCGGTGTCGACGAGCGAGAAGCGCCGGTCGTTCCACTCCGCCTTGTACGTCACGCGGTCTCGGGTGACGCCGGGGGTGTCTTCGACGACCGCCTCGCGGCGGCCGAGGATGCGGTTCACCAGCGCCGACTTGCCGACGTTCGGTCGACCGACGATCGCCACGACAGGCAGTGCGGGCAAGAACTCGATGCCGCCCTCGCCCTGCACGAGACCGGCGAGGAGCGCCGCGTCGTCGTCATCGAGGTCGTAGTCGGCGAGGCCGGCGCGAAGGGCTTCCGCGCGTTGCTCGGCGAGCTGCTCGTCGAGCTCGTCCATCTTCTCGGCGAGGTGGTCGGGACCACCTTCGTATTCTTCTTCAGCGGCCATGTTCCGCTCCTTGCTTTCGGTCGATCACCGCGAGCACGGCGTCGATGGTCTGGGAGAAATCGAGTGCGGTCGAATCGACGACCTCGACGCCATCAGCGGCGTTGAGGAAGTCCACGACGGCGCTGTCTGAAGCATCGCGCTTGTGCAGCGCCTCTGCCACTGCCACGGCGTTCTCTGCGGAGAGCTCACCGGCGCGGCGAGCCGCACGAACCTCCGGAGCCGCGGTGAGAAGGATCCGCACCGGCGCATCCGGCGCGACGACGGTCGTGATGTCGCGCCCCTCGACGACGACGGCCGGTTGATCGGCACCGGCCACCAACGACCGGAAGAAGATGTTGACCTGCTCGCGCACAGCGGGCACGCGTGCCACGCCGCTGACAGCGCTCGAGACCCGCGGCTCACGGATCGCCGAGGTGATGTCGGTCTCTCCGACAGCGACAGTGCGGTCATCGGGATCGAGACCGAGACGAAGATCGAAGGCGGATGCCGCGGCGATCACAGCGTCGGCATCATCGGTGTCTGCGCCGTTCTCGAGCATCAGCCAGGCGAGAGCCCTGTAGGCGGCCCCGGTATCGAGCAGGCCGTACCCGCGCTGCCTGGCGATGGCTTTGGAGACGCTGGACTTGCCGGATCCCGCCGGTCCGTCGATCGCGATGAACTCACTCATTGGTCGCTCCTGCAATCCGCCATCCGCGCTCCTGCAGCCCGTCGACGGCACCGAGCAGCGCGGCGGGTGCCACGCTGATCTCCGCGAGTCCGAACTGTGCGCCCGGCGAATGCTCCAGGCGCAGGTCCTCCACGTTCACGCCGAGCTCGCCGAGCTCGCCGAACAGGCGCCCCAGCTGACCGGGTGTGTCATCGATCATGACGACGAACTGGTCGAAGCGACGGTTCTGGCCGTGCTTGCCCGGCAGCCGTTCCACGCCGTCGTTGCCCTGCCGGATCGTCTCGGCGACGGCCCGGCGCGCGCCGGACGCCGTCGGTGCACGAAGAGCGTCCGACACTGTCTTCAGATCGGCCGAGAGCGCATCGAGCACTTCGACGACGGGCTGCGCGTTCGCGCCGAGGATCTGCACCCACAGCTCGGGGGCGGATGCCGCGATGCGGGTCGTGTCGCGAACGCCCTGCCCTGCGAGTCGGAGCGCATCCTCATCGGCGGTCGCGAGACGCGCGGCGAGCAGGCTCGCGACGACCTGCGGAACGTGCGAGGTCAGCGCGACGGAGCGGTCGTGCTCTTCGGGGGTCATCTCCAGCGGCATCGCGCCGACATCCAACGCGAGATCCTCGACGACGGCGAGATCGGCCGGGCGGGTCTGCTCATCGCGGCACACGACCCACGGACGCCCGATGAAGAGGTCGGCGCGGGCGGAGATCGCCCCTCCGCGTTCCCGTCCTGCGAGGGGGTGCGAACCGATGTAGCGGGTGATGTCCACGCCACGATCGGTGAGCGCCCGGAACGGTTCGAGCTTCACGCTCGCGACATCCGTGACCACCGCATCGGGGAACCGCGCCAATTCGGCTTCGATGACATCGGCGGTGACATCCGGGGGCACGGATACGACGACCAGGCGCGGTGCATCGTCATCGCGTGCGGCACGGCCGGCTCCGTAGTCGATCGCGAGACGCAGCTGAGCCGGTGACGTATCGGAGAGCACCACGTCGACGTCCTTCGCCCGCAGCGCGTGGCCGATGCTCGCTCCGAGAAGCCCGGCGCCCACGATGCGAACCGTCCCCGAAAGGCGCGGCGCATTGCCGTTCGTCTTGGCGGTGTCGCTCACTCGGTCTCCTGGGCGTCTCCCGGCGTGGCGTCCGCAGGGGCATCATGGCGCGCGAGAGTCAGCAGCGCACCACGTTCGATTTTACTCAGTTCGCGGCTCTTCCCGACCGGGAGGGTTCCCAGGTGGAGCGGGCCGAACTGCCGGCGCACGAGTTCGGTGACCGGATGCCCCACGGCGGCGAGCATCCGACGCACGATGCGGTTGCGACCCGAGTGCAGCGTGAGCTCCACGAGGCTCGCAGCCTTACCGCTTGTCGAGCTCGTCGAAGCATCCAGCAGACGCGCCTTGTCCGCCTTGATGAAGCCGTCCTCGAGGTCGAAGCCCGCTGTCAGCTTCGCGATCGTCTGCGCGGTGACCGTCCCCTCGACCTTCGCGATGTACACCTTCGTGACTCCGAACGACGGATGCGCCAGCACATGGGCGAGTTCCCCGTCGTTGGTGAGGATGAGCAGGCCGCTGGTCTCGGCATCCAGGCGCCCGACGTTGTACAGACGCTCTTCGTAGTCGGCGGTGAACCGGCGCAGATCAGGACGACCGTTCTCGTCCTTCATCGTGCTCACGACGCCCGTGGGCTTGTTGAGCAGCACGTATCGCTTCGACACATCGAGCTGGATCGCCGTGCCATCGACATCGACCAGGTCGTTCTCGGGATCGATGCGGCGCCCGAGCTCTTCGACGACGACGCCGTTGACGCGGATGCGCCCCTCTACGATGTACTGCTCGACGACGCGTCGCGAGGCGACGCCCGCGGCTGCGAGCACCTTCTGGAGCCGCACGCCCTCGGGCCCACCCGCGTCCCCGCGCCCACTCGCGCCCCCGGTCCCTGAGCCTGGCGAAGGGGCAGGGGAAGACATGTCGTTCATCGTATGGTTCCTTCGTCGAATCCGTCTGCGCCGTCATCGAGCAGCGGTGAGATCGGTGGCAGCTCGTCGAGCGAGTTGATGCCGAGGTTCTGCAGCAGAGCGTCCGTCGTGCCGTAATTGATGGCGCCGGTCTCCGAGTCGGCGAACAGCTCGGTGATGAGGCCCCGCGCGAGCAGCGTGCGCACGACGGAGTCGACATTCACCGCGCGGATGGAGGCCACCTGGCTACGTGTGACGGGCTGCTTGTAGGCGATGACCGCGAGAGTCTCCAGGGCCGCCTGCGACAGTCGCGCCGGCGCCTGCCCGCCGACGAACTCGGCGACGAGGCCGTCATGGTCCTCCCGCACGTAGAGACGCCAGCCGCCGCCGACCTCGCGCAGCTCGAAACCCCGCCGGGGACCGTCACCGTTGCCGTCGTAGTCGTCGACGAGCCGATCGATCGTCTGCCGTACCGCCGCGACCGGCGAACCGACCGCCGCCGCGAGGGCGACCAGCCCCAGCGGCTCATCGATGATGAGCAGGATGGCTTCGATCCTCTCGGCGAGCGGAAGCTCGCCGGTGCTGTCTTCATCGGTCATAGTCGGCTCCCAGGCTCGCAAGCGTCTCGTCCGACCAGGAGTCGGCGGCCCAGCGGAGCGTCAGCTCGCCGAGCGGTTCCAGTTGTTCGAAGGAGAGTGCCGCATGCCGGTACAGCTCGAGCACCGAGATGAACCGCGCGACGATCACGCCCGGTTCGGTGGTCCCTGCGACGAGTTCGCGGAAGGTCAGCGACTCGGTGTTGCGCAGCAGCGTGACGACGATGGCCGCCTGTTCGCGGATGCTCACCAGCGGCGCGTGCAGATGATCGAACCCGACGGTGGGGATCTCCTTCGGTGCGAAGGCGAGCAGGGCGAGCGCGGCGAAGTCGTCGAGGTTGAGGGTCCAGGCCAGTTCCGGAGTCTGCCGCCGGTGCTTCTCGTCGAGGCGGACAGCACGGGTGTGACGGCGATCCTCCCGCTGCAGGCACCGCCCGAACCACGCCGAGACCTCTTTGAAGGCGCGATACTGCAGCAGACGCGCGAACAGCAGATCGCGGGCCTCGAGCAGCGCGACGGACTCCGCATCGACGAGTTCGCCCTGCGGCAGGAGCCCTGCGACCTTCATGTCGAGCAGCGTTGCCGCCACGACGAGGAACTCCGACGCCTGATCGAGCTCTTCCTCTGCCTCGAGCTCTCCCAGGTAGGAGATGAACTCGTTCGTCACCGCACTCAACGACACCTCGGTGATGTCCATCTCGTGCTTCGAGATGAGGTTGAGGAGCAGATCGAAGGGGCCGTCGAAGTTCGTCAGCGAGACGCGGAACCCTTCGACAGGCTCGAGGGTGTCCTCGTCAGGCGACGGCGCCACGGGCGACCAGCTCCCGCGCCAGTCGCAGGTACGCCTGTGCGGCGGCATGCTCCGGCGCGAACTCGGTGATGGGAACCCCCGACACCGACGCGTCGGGGAACTTCACTGTGCGCCCGATCACCGTCTCGAGCACGTCGTCGCCGAAGGCCTCGACCACGCGCTCGAGCACCTCACGCGAGTGCAACGTGCGCGCGTCGTACATCGTGGCGAGCAGGCCGTCGAGTTTGATGGCGGGGTTCAGCCGGTCGCGCACCTTCTCGATGGTCTCGATGAGCAGTGCGACGCCGCGCAGCGCGAAGAACTCGCACTCCAGCGGGATGAGCACGCCGTGGCTCGCGGTGAGCGCATTGACCGTGAGCAGTCCGAGGGACGGCTGGCAGTCGATGAGGATGACGTCGTACTCCCCCGCGACCTGGCGCAGCACGCGCGCGAGGATCGTCTCACGTGCGACCTCGTTGACGAGATGCACCTCTGCCGCGGAGAGGTCGATGTTCGCAGGGAGGACGTCGAGCCCCTCGACACCCGATTCCACGATGACCTCGTGCGCGTCGCGCTTCGTGTCGAGCAGCAGGTCGTAGATCGTCGGCACATCGTGCGTCTGGATGCCCAATCCCGCAGAGAGCGCGCCCTGCGGATCGAAGTCGACCGCGAGCACCCTGCGCCCGTATTCGGCCAGGGCAGCGGCGAGGTTGATCGAGGTCGTCGTCTTGCCGACTCCGCCCTTCTGATTGCACAGCGCGATGATCCGTGCGGGGCCGTGCGATTCGAGCGGTGCGGGGATGTCGAAGCCGTGATAGGGACGACCGGTGGGCCCCATGGGAGTGTCGTCGGCCTTGGACGTCTTGCCCTTGGCCTTCGCCGCTTTCTGAACCACCGAATCTCCTGCTTCCCTCATGCTTGCTCGATTCTAGCTATTCACCCGCGATTCCGCGTGGTGCCCACCCGGCGATCCCCGACTGCGCTCAGCGGGCGCGCGGATGCGATGTCGCGTAGATGTCGCGCAGGGTGTCGACCGAGACGTGCGTGTAGATCTGGGTCGTCGCCACGGATGCATGACCGAGCAGCTCCTGCACGACGCGCACATCCGCTCCCCCCTGCAGCAGATGCGTCGCGAACGAATGCCGGAGCGTATGCGGCGACACGTCCGCGGCGATCTGCGCCCGTTCGGCCGCTGACCGGATCACGAGCCACGCGCTCTGCCGCGACAGCGGAGCGCCCCGTGCACCGAGGAACAGCCTGGCCGATGCCCTGCCCTTGGCCGCGAGTGCGGGGCGCACCCGGGTGAGATACGAGTCCACCGCATCCCGCGCGAACGATCCGATCGGAACGATGCGCTCCTTGGACCCCTTGCCGTACAGACGCAGCACGTCGCCGTGCGCGAGGTCGTCGACGTCGAGTCCGACAGCCTCGGAGACACGTGCGCCGGTCGCGTAGAGCAGTTCGAGCAGCGCGCGGTCTCGGATGCCGAGTGGTTCCTCCGGAGACGGGGCCGCGAGCAGCCGCTCGACCTGATCGATCGTCAGCGCCTTCGGCAGCCGCTGCGGGGTCTTGGGCGGGCGCAGCCGTCCACTCGGATCCTCGACCTCGATGCCCTCGCGCACGAGGAACCGGTGCAGTCCGCGCACCGACGACTGCAATCGTGCCAGGCTCGTCGCCGCGGGTGCGGGCACGATCGCCGACCGGTCGGCGATGAAGCGGCCGATGATCGCACCGGTCACCGCAGCGGTGTCGTCGATCCCCGCATCTGTGAGCCACCGGAGATAGACGTCGAGATCGCGACGGTATGCGCCGAGCGTGTGCTCGGAGAGGCCTCGCTCGACCGTGACATGCCGCAGGTACGCGTCGATCGCACGGTCGATGCGCATTATCAGCGCCGCAGAGTCCGCTCGGCTGCCAGCACGCCGATGGTCAGGATGCCGTTGCGCAGACGTCCGTCGAGCACTCCGTCGACGGCATCCGAGAGCGCCACCCACTCCACTCGGATGTCGGCCTCCTCGTCCTCGCGTTCGAACGCGGCCGGTGCCGCCTCGATCCCTGTCGCGAGGTAGATGCGGATCATCTCACTGTTGCCGCCGGGCGTGGTCCAGCTCGAGGTGAGCAGCCGCCAGTCGCTGGCGACGAGATCGGTCTCCTCCGCGAGCTCGCGCTGCGCGGCGACCAGCGGATCCTCGCCCTCGATATCGAGGAGACCGGCGGGCAGCTCCCAATCACGGTGACGGATCGGATGCCGGTACTGCTGGATCAGCAGCACACGGTCCTCGTCATCGAGTGCGAGCACCGCCACCGCCCCGGTGTGCGCGACGTACTCGCGGACGATCTCGCCGTCGCCATAGGCGACCCGATCGGAGCGGACATCCCACACCCGCCCGCTGTAGACGAGCTCGCTCTCGAGGATCTCCGGTTCGAACGGTTCGTCAGCGATCCCCGAGGCCGTCGCGGGCTCAGTCATCTTCTTCGACGTCGAACAGCTCGCTGGAGCGGTGACGTTCGATCGCCGCACCGATGAGTCCGCGGAACAGCGGGTGCGGATCGGTCGGACGTGAACGCAGCTCAGGATGGGCCTGAGTCGCGATGTAGTAGGGGTGCACGTCACGCGGAAGCTCGACGAACTCCACGAGATCGAGCTCGGGGTTCAGCCCCGAGAACACGAGCCCTGCATCAGCGAGACGGTCGCGGTAGGCATTGTTGACCTCGTAGCGGTGGCGGTGGCGCTCGCCGACCTCTGTGGCGCCGTAGACCTCTGCCGCCAGAGACCCCTCCGCGAGAGCCGCCTGATACAGGCCGAGGCGCATCGTGCCGCCCAGGTCGCCGCCGTCGATGATCTCGATCTGCTCTGCCATGGTGGCGATGACCGGCTCGGATGTCTCAGGATCGAACTCGCTCGAGGAGGCACCGGTGATGCCGGCGACATCGCGCGCGTACTCGATGACCATGCACTGCAGGCCGAGGCAGAGCCCGAGCGTCGGGATGCCCTGCTCGCGGGCGAACTTCAGCGCCCCGAGCTTGCCCTCGATACCGCGGATGCCGAACCCGCCGGGAACGCAGATCCCGTCCAGGTCGCCGAGCGCCTTGGCGGCTCCCTCTGGCGTCTCGCACGAATCGGAGGGGATCCAGCGGATGTTGACGTGCGCCTCGTGGGCGAACCCGCCGGCGCGCAGCGCCTCGGTCACCGACAGGTAGGCGTCGGGAAGATCGATGTACTTGCCGACCAGACCGATCGTGACCTCGTGCCGCGGATTGTGCACCGCCTGCAGCACCTTCTGCCAGCGCGTCCAGTCGACCTCGGGAGCGGCCTTCACATCGAGGCCGAGGCGGCGGACGATGTACGAATCGAGCCCCTGATCATTGAGCGTCGAGGGGATGTCGTAGATGCTCGGCAGATCGACGGTGTTGATGACGCCCTCAGCGTCGACGTCGCACATCAGTGCGATCTTGCTGCGGTTCGATTCACTGACCGGCCGGTCGCTGCGCAGCACGAGGGCGTCGGGCTGGATGCCGACCTGGCGGAGGGCCGCGACGGAGTGCTGGGTCGGCTTGGTCTTCTGCTCACCGGATGCGCCCATGAACGGCACGAGCGAGACGTGCACGAAGAACACGCTGTCCCGGCCGAGCTCGTGGCGCAGCTGCCGCGCGGCCTCCAGGAACGGCTGCGATTCGATGTCGCCGACGGTGCCGCCCACCTCCGTGATGATCACATCAGGGCGCGGCTCCTCAGTGGCCTGCAGACGCATCCGGCGCTTGATCTCGTCGGTGATGTGCGGGATGACCTGCACCGTGTCGCCGAGATACTCGCCGCGACGCTCCTTCGCGATCACCTGGGAGTAGATCTGCCCTGTGGTCACGTTGGCCGCCTGCGACAGGTTGATGTCGAGGAAGCGCTCGTAGTGCCCGATATCCAGGTCGGTCTCGGCGCCGTCGTCAGTGACGAACACCTCGCCGTGCTGGAACGGATTCATCGTGCCGGGGTCGACGTTCAGATACGGGTCGAGCTTCTGCATCACCACGCGCAGTCCGCGTGCCGTGAGCAGGTTGCCGAGGCTCGCAGCCGTCAGCCCCTTGCCCAACGAAGAAACGACACCACCAGTCACGAAGATGTGTTTGGTCGTGTCGTTTTCGGGCCGCGCCGCGGAAGAGTTCATCACGGGCTTCAATCCTAACAGTCGGCTCAGCCGGCGAGGCTGAGAAGTTCTCGGGCATGGGTGAGCGCGGCATCCGAATCGGAGAGCCCTGACAGCAGTCTTGCCATCTCCGATTCGCGATCGACGCCCGAAAGCCGCCGCACGTTCGACGCGGTGACGGCGCCGTCGTGGGACTTCACGACGGAGAGATGGTTCGACGCGAAAGCGGCGACCTGAGCCAGATGGGTCACGGCGATGACCTGCGAGGACTCCGCGAGTCGGGCGAGTCGCCGACCGACCTCGATGGCCGCCGCGCCGCCGATGCCCGCGTCGACCTCGTCGAACACGAAGGTCGGGACCGGATCTGTTCCGGCGATCACGACCTCGATCGCGAGCATGACGCGGGAGAGCTCTCCCCCGGATGCGCTCCTGGCCACGGACCGCGGCTCCGCACCGGGGTGAGGAGCCAGCAGGATCGCGACGTCGTCGCGGCCGTGCGCGCTCTCGACGCCTTCGCGGACGACCACATCGAGCCGCGCATCGGGCATGGCGAGCGCGTGCAGCTCTTCGGTGACCGCAGACCCCAACCGGGCTGCGGCCGCAGTCCTCGTCGCGGTCAGCGCCTCGGCTGCCTCATCGAGCTCAGCGCGCGCACCATCACGTTCGGCCTCGAACCGTTCCAGTCTGTCGCCGTCGTCATCGAGCTCAGCCAGCCGCGTCGACCCGGTGCGCCAGACCTCGAGCGCCTCATCGAGCGACCCGTGCGCGCGGATGAGCGTGGTCAGGGCCGCCCGTCGCTCCTCGACAGCGGCGAGTTCGTGCGGACCGCTCTCATCGAGATCCGCGAGGTACGCGGACAGCTGCAGCGCGAGGTCCGAGAGGCGGTACCCGACGTCGGCGACGCCCTCGGCGATGGCCGCCAGCTCCGGATCGGTTGCGCGTTCGAGCTCGCGGCGGGCCTCGGCGACGAGGGCGGATGCATCGGCCTCGCCCTCTTCGCTGGATATCGCATTGCGCGCGAGGGATGCTGCGAGCCGCAGTTCCTCGGCGTTCGAGAGCCGCTCGGCGCGCTCGGTGAGAACGACGTCCTCCCCCTCCTCGGGGGCGGTCGCCTCGATCAGCGCCAGCGCTTCACGCAGGCGATCGGCTTCTGCGGACCTGCGGTCGCGGTTCTCGGTCAGATCGGTGATCTCGGCGTCGAGGTCGCGCCACCGGGTGAATGCGGACGAGTAGGCGGTGTGAGCAGTGGCGATCGGTGCACCGCCGAAGCGGTCGAGCGCTTCGCGCTGCGCAACGGCAGAACGCAGCCGCAACTGCTCGGACTGACCATGCACCACGACCAGTTCATCGGCGAGAGCAGAGAGCACGCCGGCAGGAGCCGCCCGCCCGCCGACGCTCGCCCGGCTCCGGCCCTCGGCACTGAGAGTGCGGGAGACGTACAGCTCTCCCTGCCCCGCCCCTCCGTCTGCGGAATCGAAGGCTTCGAGTTCTCCGCCGGCATCGGCGACGATGTCGGCGACCGTTCCCTCCGCGGGGACGATCCATACCCCTGCGACGGATGCCTGAGCCGCGCCAGCCCTCACCGCACCGGAGTCGGCCCGCTGTCCGAGGAGAAGTCCGAGCCCCGTGACGACCATCGTCTTCCCCGCACCGGTCTCGCCGGTGATCGCCGTGAACCCGGGACCGAGCGGCAGCACCGCGTCGTCGATGACGCCGAGGCCCTGCATCCGCATCTCTTCGATCACGCCGTCGCCCCAGCGGATGCTCCGCGCCAACCGGCGACGGGCAGTTGGAACTTGCGCACGAGGCGGTCGGTGAAAGCCGTCGGGTGCAGTCGCGCCAGGCGCACCGGACGCGAGGAGCGGCGCACGATCACTCGCGCGCCGGGCGGCAGTTCGTGCGAGCGCCGTCCGTCGCACCACAGGATGCCGGTGCCGGAGGTGCGCTCGAGCATCTCGATCGCCACGGAGGCGTCGGGACTGACCACGAGAGGTCTGGCGAAAAGGGCGTGCGCCGACAGCGGGATCACCGCGATGGCCTCGACGGTCGGCCAGATCACCGGACCACCGGCCGAGAAGTTGTACGCCGTCGAACCGGTGGGAGTCGAGATCACCATCCCGTCGCAGCCGTAGCTGGACAGCGGACGGCCATCGATCTCGACGACGACCTCGATCATGCGCTCGCGGCTGGCCTTCTCGACGGTCGCCTCGTTCAATGCCCAGGTCTCGAACACGACCGCGCCTGCGGCGTCTTTCACCCGTACGGCGAGTGCGAGCCGCTCTTCGACGATGTAGTCACGGGCGATGACGCGCTCGACCGCGTCGTCCATCGCGTCGCGTTCGATCTCTGCGAGGAAGCCGACATGGCCCATGTTGATCCCCAGCACAGGCGCGCTGTGCACGCCGCGCACGAGTTCGGCCGCGCGCAGGATCGTGCCGTCGCCGCCGAGCACGATCGCGAGTTCGAGATCTTCGACATCGACATCGTCTCCGAGCGTGTCGACTTCGGCGAACTCTGCATCGACCGCGGTGAGCTCAGCGCGATCATCGGCCGAGAGCACTGGTCTCGCACCGGCACCGCGGAGCAGATCGATGACGCGGCGAGCAGCGGCGACGGTGTCATCGCGGCCGGCATGGGCGACGACCAGAATGCTGCGCTCGTTCATCGTCCTCCTGCCAGCTCGTCGATGCGTCCTGTCCATTGTGACGGATCACTCCCCCGTCCGGGCGCCATATGCACGAGGTATTCCGCATTTCCGTGCGTGCCGAGGATGGGTGATGCGACGATCCCCCGCATGCCGAGACCGGCATCCCATCCGTTCCAGACGACGCGGGCCACCGCATCCGCGCGCGTGGCGGGGTCGGTGACGAGTCCGCCCCTGACAGCGGTGCGTCCCACTTCGAACTGCGGCTTCACCAGGAGCACGATGTCGGCGTCTGCCGATGCCACTGCGGCGACGGCGGGGAGGATCAGCTCGAGGGAGATGAATGACAGGTCTCCGACGATCAGATCAGGGGCAGACGACTCACCGGTCGCGGCGGCGAGGCCGTCACGGGTCATGTGCCGCACGTTGAATCCCTCGACGCAGACGACCCCAGGATCCTGCTGGACGGCGGGGGCCAGTTGCCCGTGCCCGACGTCCACCGCGAGCACCCGGCGCGCACCTCGTTCACGCAGCACCTGGGTGAACCCGCCGGTGGATGCCCCCATGTCGAGCGCCAGACGGCCGGCGACGGGCACGGAGAACGCGTCGAGGGCGGCGGTGAGCTTGTGCGCGCCGCGGCTGACGTAGTGGTCGGTCCCCGCAACCGTGAGAGCGGATGCGTCTGTCACTGCCGTCGATGCCTTGATCACGGGACGCCCGTCCACAGAAACGAGGCCTGCGGAGATCAGCGTGGCCGCATGCGTGCGCGAACGCGCGAGTCCCCGCGCGGCGAGAGCGGCGTCGAGGCGCGTCACCGGTCCCCTGACGGAGACTTCTCGCGCGAGTCGAGCTTGGCACCGGCTTCGAGCCGGCGGAACAGCTCATCGTGCACCGCCGTGTATGCGTCGGCGCGGTCGGTCAGGGGCTGGCCCTCGATCAGACGCAGTCGGCTCCATAGACCGTCGGCCGGGTGGGCATCGATATGGTCGGTCACGGCTCCACTTTACGTCCCGCCGCGGACATGCGCAGGAGGGCGCACCCGGCGCGGGCGGGATCAGGGACGGTGGAACGGGTCTTCGAAGAGCTGCTCGGGCACGTTCAGCACGAACACGGGCGTACCCGACTCCCAGATCGCCGTCGCGCCTGCGCGCACGAGGTCGATATGACGCGCACCCGCATGGAGGATCTCGACGTCTCCGCCGACAACGCGTACGGATGCGCCGTTCACGATCACGGCGCCATCCTTCCGCTGCGTGGCCGGATACGGCTCGTGCAGTTCGCGCAGGTCGCTGAGGATGAACGTGGGGCGGGATCCTTCGGGCGCCGCCAGCACGTGCTTGGGTCGATCGATGCCGGTGAAGACGAGTGCGGAGTCGATGCCGACGCGTGCCGCACCGAGGATGTCGGTGTCCAGGCGGTCACCGATGAAAAGCGTTCTGGTCGCGCCGAAGCGGGCGATCGCCTCTTCGAAGATCGGCACCTCGGGCTTTCCCGCGACCGTCGCGAGGCGCCCCACAGCCGTGTGCACGGCAGAGACGAGAGTGCCGTTGCCCGGGGCGACTCCGCGCTCGCGCGGGATCGTCCAGTCCGTATTGGTGGCGATCCAAGGAATGCCGCCTTCGTCCTCGGGGAGTTGGAGTGCGAATGCCGCTTCGGCGAGGTCTGTCCAGGCGACGTCAGGTGAGAAGCCTTGAACGACGGCGTCTGGAGAGTCTTCAGCGCTGCGCGTGACCCGGTACCCGGCCTTCTCCGCCTCGACGACGAGTCCCTCGCCGCCGACGATCAACAGCGTCGCCGGCGCGGGAACGATGGACGCGAGCAGCCGCATCGCCGCCTGCGGACTCGTCACGACCTCATCGGCCGCCACGGAGAGTCCGAGCGCGGTGAGGTGCTCGGCAACGGATGCATCGGTGCGCGATGCGTTATTGGTGATGTAGCCGACACGTCTGCTCTCAGAAACCCGGTTGAGGCTCTCCACGGCATGCGGCAACGGGCCCGGGCCCGCGTAGACGACGCCGTCGAGATCCGCGAGCACGACGTCGACGCCATCGAGCGGTGTGGGACGCACCTTGGAGAACAGTGCCACTCAGGACTCCTCGTCCTCGATCAGACCGTCTTCGACGACGATCTCGTCGTCGTCGTCATTCAGACCGAGCGCGTCGGATGCGACATCGGCACGATGCACCCAGAACGCCGCCTCCTCGTCGCGTCCGAGGTCCTCGAGCACAGCCGCATGAGCGCTGAAGAGCGCAGGGCTCCATTCGAACGCGCGATCGGGATCCAGCTCGGGGATCTGCAGCTCACCGAGCGCGAGCTCGGTCTCGCCAAGGTCGAGGCGAGCACCGGACATCGCGATCGCCAGTGCGACGCGCACGGGGGTGGGAAGCGCCCCGCGGTCCACGGCACGTCCCGCCTCGAGCGCGCGGTCGGGACGCCCGACACCGCGCTCGCTGTCGACCATGAGCGCGATCTGATCATCCTTGCCGGAGATGCGCCGATAAGTGCGGAGCTCACGAAGAGCGAGTGCGAAATCACCTGTGGCATACGCGGTGATCCCGAGAGTCTCGCGCACGATCGCGATGCGTCCTGCTCTCCGAGATGCTGCCAGTGCATGCTGATGCGCCAGCACGGGATCCTCGTCGATCAGCCTGCTCGCCATTGCAAGGTGACGCGCGACCTCTTCCGCGTTCTCCTTGCTGAGTGTCTTCAGCTCGTTACGCGCAGGCCCGGCAAGGTCTCGGCCGGTGACGTCCTCAGGGATCTCCGGATCGTTGTGGCGCGGACGGTCGTCGGAGTGCCGATCAGGACGCTCGCGCCCCGCACCGCCGCGCTGCGGGAATCCGCGACCACCAGCGGCACCGCGGACATCCGTGCGACGCTCACCGTCACGGCGCGGAGCCCCGTCACGGCGCGGCGCACCATCACGACGAGGAGCACCATCACGACGAGGCGCGCTCGAACGGCCACTGGACGAGGAGCCGTCAGCACGCGGACGACGAGGGCGGTCGCTGTTGCGGTCGTTGGAGTCGCGATCGCGTCGCGGTCGACGTTCTTCCTCGTTCGGCATGTACTGATTCTCTCAGGTCGTGTGTTAACGCAGAATGGCCACCCAGTATTGGGTGGCCATTCTGTCTAAAAGGAGTTCGGCGGTGTCCTACTCTCCCACAGGGTCCCCCCTGCAGTACCATCGGCGCTGTGAGGCTTAGCTTCCGGGTTCGGAATGTGACCGGGCGTTTCCCTCACGCTATGGCCGCCGAAAC
>Ga0308157_10001887_pt1 | contig 38597 bp, 30 predicted proteins | sample PhyBR1_FD_201035 | JGI IMG/M metagenome (GOLD analysis project Ga0308157, IMG submission 201035) | Phyllosphere microbial communities from UC Gill Tract Community Farm, Albany, California, United States - DLSLB.R1 | ecosystem: Host-associated > Plants > Phyllosphere > Unclassified | place: USA... | reverse complement strand
CTGGAAATTTTCCTGCTGATGACCGAACGCCCGTCGATCAAGGGCATGACGGCGCGCGCCACCCGCGCGCTGTGGCACGAACGGTTCCAGATCGACGCCGCCTTCCGCGCCGATCCGGCCAACCGTTCGCTGTTCCTGCAGATCATGCAGGCGCCACGCGGCATCATCCATGCGCTGCGCCGCATGAACGACCTGTCGATCCTGGGCCGCTACCTGCCCAACTTCCGCAAGATCGTCGGCCAGATGCAGCACGACCTGTTCCACGTCTACACGGTGGACCAGCACATCCTGATGGTGGTGCGCAATATGCGCCGCTTCACGATGGCCGAGCACGCGCACGAATACCCGTTCTGCAGCCAGCTGATGGCCAACTTCCCGAAACCGTGGGTGCTGTTCCTGGCCGCGCTGTTCCATGACATCGCCAAGGGCCGTGGCGGCGACCATTCCAAGCTGGGCATGGCCGACGCCGAACAGTTCTGCCGCGAGCACGGCATGGAGGACGAGGATACCGAGCTGGTGGTATTCCTGGTCGAAAACCACCTGACCATGTCGCAAGTGGCGCAGAAGCAGGACCTGTCCGATCCGGACGTGATCCAGGCGTTCGCCAAGGTGGTCGGCGACGAGCGCCACCTGACCGGCCTGTATCTGCTGACGGTGGCCGACATTCGCGGCACCAGCCCGAAAGTGTGGAACGCCTGGAAGGCCAAGCTGCTGGAGGACCTGTACAAGATCACCCAGCGCGTGCTGGGCGGCGAGCCGCACAGCGCCGCCAACGAGCTGCGCCAGCGCCAGGACGAAGCGCTGGCCACGCTGCGCCTGTATGGCCTCGACGCGCATGCGCACGAAGCGTTCTGGCAGCAGCTGGACGTCGCCTACTTCCTGCGCCACGACGCCTCCGACATCGCCTGGCAGACGCGCGCGCTGTACGAGCGCTTCAACAGCGAACAGCCGGTGGTCAAGTGCCGGCTGGCGCCGATCGGCGAAGGCTTGCAGATCGCCGTCTACATCAAGGACCAGCCGGACCTGTTCGCGCGCATCTGCAGCTATTTCGACCGCAAGAACTTCTCCATCCTCGATGCCAAGATCCACACCACGCGCCACGGCTACGCGCTGGACACTTTCATGGTCACCGAGCAGAATTTCGCCAAGAACTACCGCGACATCATCAACCTGCTGGAGCATGAGCTGTGCTCGCTGCTGACCAACCCGGAGCCGCTGCCGGCGCCGGGCAAGGGGCGGCTGTCGCGCCTGTCGCGCACCTTCCCGATCCAGCCGACCGTCGACCTGCGCCCGGACGAGCGCGGACAATACTACCTGCTGTCGGTGGCCGCCAACGACCGCACCGGCCTGCTGTATGCGATCGCCAACGTGCTGACCCGGTACAAGATCAACCTGCATACCGCCAAGGTGATGACCTTGGGCGAGCGGGTGGAAGACGTGTTCCTGATCGACGGTGCGGCGCTGTCCAACGCCCGCAACCAGATCCAGCTGGAAACCGACCTGCTGGACGCCATCAAGGTTTAACCCGATTTAAAAAGAGTTTGAAATGTCTGAAGAATTACTCCGCCTGTCCAAACGCATGTCTGAACTGGGCCTGTGCTCGCGCCGTGAAGCCGATGAATGGATAGCGCGCGGCTGGGTCCGCGTCGACGGCAAGATCGTCTCCGAGCTGGGCACCAAGATTTACCCGAGCCAGAAAGTCACCGTCGAGCGCCAGGCTGCCGCCGAGCAGTCCAAGCGCGTGACCATCCTGATCAACAAGCCGATGGGCTATGTGTCCGGCCAGGCCGAGGACGGCTACCAGCCGGCGGTGGCGCTGATCAAGCCGGAAAACCGCTGGCCCGACGATCCGTCGCCGGAACAGTTCCACCCGACCCAGCTGCGCTCGCTGGTGCCGGCCGGCCGGCTGGATATCGACTCGGTCGGCCTGCTGGTGCTGACGCAGGACGGCCGCGTCGCCAAGCACCTGATCGGCGAAACCACCGACGTCGACAAGGAATACCTGGTGCGCGTCGAGTACACCAAGCCGGGCAAGCTACCCGACAGCGACCTGAAAAAACTCAACCACGGCCTGTGGATGGACGGCAAGCCGCTGTTGCCGGCCAAGGTACGCTGGCAGAACGACGACCAGCTCAGCTTCACGCTGCGCGAAGGCAAGAAGCGCCAGATCCGCCGCATGTGCGACATGGTGGGCTTGAAAGTTGTCGGTTTGAAACGGGTTCGTATCGGTAAAGTGAAACTGGGTGATCTGCCGGTCGGGCTGTGGCGCTATTTGCGTCCCGACGAACGCTTTTGAACCACAAGTTCCTAAAATTTCTTGCCATTTTGCAAGCCAAGATCAGGAATCCGCTGTAAACTGCGGAGATCGACCTCGCATTGTGGAAGTCATTATCAAAGAGATATGCCGTCGTGAACGATCCTATACCAAATGAATTCCGTCGCGGGCCCCCCACCCTAAAAGATGCTGTGGAGCCCATCGCTACGGGTTCGAAACCCCACGACATGACCGATGAGCATGACATCGGTGATGCCCTGACCTTCCTGGCTGAAACCGGCGAGGCGGTCTCGATCTATCCTTCCAGCGCCACCAATGTGGTGATGGCGCGGCTGAAATCGGTCGATCCGGAAAATCCCCACTTCGTGCTGGAATTGAACGAGGGTGAATTCCTGCCGCCCGGCGACGCCACCTTTGTCGCCTGGCTGCGCGCGTCCAAGGTGCAATTCACGCTGTCGTCGCCGGAGTGGGCATCGCTGCCGAACGAACCTACGCTGCTGCCGCTGGAATTCCCGCTCAAATGCCTGGTGCTGAACCGCCGCGCCTCGACCCGGCTGGAAACGCCGCTGGGTATCTACTACATGGCGTCGTTCGTGATGAACGGCAAGCCGTATGAATTGCAGCTGTACGACTTCTCCGCCGGCGGCGTCGGCATGCGCGCCGCACCGCGCGACGCGGTCGGCCTGCACGTCGGCCGCAAGCTGCAGCGTGTGCGGCTGGAACTGGGGCCGGACTCGGTGATGATCGCCGACCTGGAAGTGCGCCTGTCGCGCACCTTCCGCTCCTTCCTGCTGGGCGAGCAGGTGCAGATCGGCTGCCAGTTCGTCAACCTGTCGCCGGCCATGCAGGAAGAGCTGGCGCGGCTGCTGGACAAGCTCAATAGCAACAAGCACCGCTAAAGCGCACGGCACGGTCCTTGCTTAAAAAGCAGCTAGACAACTAGCTGCTTTTTTTATGACCACGACACAGCGCATCGTCAAAATCCGGCGCGACTACAACACCTGGGTTGCCAACGAAACCATCGAGGACTACGCGCTGCGGTACACGCCGCGCGCCTTCCGCCGCTGGTCGGTGTTCCGCGTGTCGAATACGGCGTTTGGCGCGATTTCCTTCCTGGTGCTGGAAGCCATCGGCGGCACCATCACCGTCAATTACGGCTTCGTCAACGCGCTGTGGGCCATCATGGCGGTCGGGCTGATCATCTTCCTCACCGGCCTGCCGATCAGCTACTACGCTGCCCGCCACGGCGTCGACATGGACTTGCTGACGCGCGGCGCCGGCTTCGGCTACATCGGCTCGACAATATCCTCCTTCGTCTACGCTTCGTTCACCTTCATCCTGTTTGCGCTGGAAGCCGCCATCATGGCCTACGCGCTGGAGCTGTATTTCCACATGCCGCTGTGGCTGGGCTATATGGTCAGTGCGCTGGTGGTGGTGCCGCTGGTGACGCATGGCGTGACGCTGATCAGCCGCATCCAGATGCTGACCCAGCCGGTCTGGCTGATCCTGATGGCCCTGCCCTTCATCGCCATCCTGCACAAGCGGCCGGAGCTGCCGGCGCAGCTGATGCAGTACGCCGGCCGCGACGGCGCCAATGGCCAGTTCAATGTGCTGATGTTCGGCGCCGCCACAGCGGTGGGTGTCGCGCTGATCACGCAGATCGGCGAACAGGTCGACTTCCTGCGCTTCATGCCGCAGCAGACCCGCGCCAACCGCCTGCGCTGGCACCTCGGCGTGCTGATCGCCGGACCGGGCTGGATCTTGCTTGGCATCGCCAAGATGCTGGGCGGCGCGCTGCTGGCCTACCTGGCGATCAGCGTCGCTGTGCCGCTGGAACAGGCAGTCAATCCCACGCATATGTACCTGGTCGGTTTCGGCGAAGTGTTTTCGCATCCGCAGGCGGCGCTGGCGGCGACCGCGCTGCTGGTGGTGGTGTCGCAGGTGAAAATCAATATGACCAACGCCTATGCCGGCTCGCTGGCCTGGTCCAACTTTTTCGCGCGGCTGACGCACAGTCATCCGGGCCGCGTGGTGTGGGCAGTGTTCAACGCGCTGATCGCCGTGCTGCTGATGGAACTGGATGTGTTCCAGGCGCTGGACCAGGTACTGGGCCTGTACTCGAATATCGCCATCTCCTGGATTACCGCCGTGGTGGCCGACCTGGTCATCAACAAGCCGCTGGGACTGAGCCCGAAAGGGATCGAATTCCGCCGCGCCTATTTGTACGACATCAATCCGGTGGGCGTGTGCGCGATGCTGCTGGCTTCCGCCTTGTCGATTGCCGCGTTCATGGGCGTGTTCGGCCCGCAAGCGCATGCCTTCTCCGCCTTCATCGCGCTGCTGACAGCGCTGGTGGCGTCGCCGCTGATTGCCGTTGCCACGCGCGGCAAGTATTACATCGCCCGCCCGGCGCCACCGGTGCACAGCAAAACCTGTGTCATCTGCGAAAAGGAATATGAGGCCGAGGACATGGCGCACTGCCCGGCCTACCAGGGTGCGATCTGCTCGCTGTGCTGCTGCCTCGACGCCCGCTGCAATGACACCTGCAAGCCACACGCGCGCGTCGCCGTGCAGTGGCAGGAAGCCATGCGGGCGCTGCTGCCGCAATCGCTATGGCGCTACCTGAGCGGCGGCCTCGGACATTATCTGCTGCTGATGATCGTCACCGTGCTATCGCTGGGCGCGCTGCTTGGTCTGATCTACTACCACGAGCAGTCGGTGCTGCCGGATGCGACGCTGCTGCCGCAGCTACGGCTGGTGTTCTTCAAGATCTTCGCCGCGCTGTTGCTGGCCAGCGGCATCGTTGCCTGGTGGCTGGTGCTGACCAGCGAAAGCCGCCGCGTGGCACAGGAGGAATCCAACCGCCAGACCGGCCTGCTGACGCGCGAGATCGAACTGCACCAGCAGACCGACGCCCAGCTACAGCAGGCCAAGCAGGCGGCCGACCTGGCCAACCAGGCCAAGAGCCGCTATATCGCCGGCATCAGCCACGAGATCCGCACGCCGCTGAACGCCATCCTCGGCTATGCGCAACTGCTGGATAACGATCCCGCCATTCCCGCCCACCGGCAGCAGGCGGTGCGGGTGATACGCAACAGCGGCGAGCATCTGCTGTCGCTGATCGAAGGCACGCTGGACATCGCCCGCATCGAAGGCGGCAAATTCAACTTCGACATGAAGGAGCTGGACTTCCCCGACTTCATCGGCCAGGTGGTGCGCATGTTCGAACTGCAGGCGGCCAACAAGGGCCTGGAGTTCCGCTATGAACTGAGCGGCGTGCTGCCGCGCTGCGTGCGCGCCGACCGCAAGCGGCTCGGCCAGATCCTGATCAACATCCTCGGCAACGCGGTCAAGTTCACCAGCCACGGCGGCATCGTCATGCGGCTGCGATACGCGCGCGAGATGGCGTCGTTCGACATCGAGGACAGCGGCCCCGGCATCCAGCAGGACGAGATCGACCACATCTTCGAGCCGTTCTCGCGCGGCAGCGCCAGCGCGCACGCCAACGCCAGCGGCACCGGCCTGGGCCTGCCGATCGCACGCATGCTGACGCAGCTGATGGGCGGCGAGCTGAAAGTCCGCAGCACGCCACGCGGCAGCATCTTCCATGTCCGCCTGTTCCTGCCCAGCGTGCACGCGCCGGCGCCGCGCAGCGGTGCCTTGTCCTCCAGCCCGGCCAGCCAGCGCACCGGTTACCTCGGTGCGCGCCGCCGCATCCTGGTGGTCGACAACGAACGCGTCGACCGGGAACTGCTGCTGCACATGCTGCAACCGCTGGGCTTTGACATCGCCCAGGCGGAATCCGGCCTCGAATGCCTGGACCTGCATGACAGCTTCCAGCCCGACCTGATCCTGATGGACCTGGCCATGCCCGGCATGGACGGCTGGGAAACCAGCTACATCCTGCGCCGCAAGCGCAAGTCGGCCGTGCCGATCGCCATCGTCTCGGCAAATGCCTTTGACAAGGGCATGGAGAATCCGGCCGCCATCCGCGCCGAGGACTTCTTCATCAAGCCGGTCAACTTCGGCGAGCTGCTGGACTGGATAGGCGCGCGCCTGGCGCTGGAGTGGACCACCGTCGCCCGCGCCGAAGATCCGGTGCCAGCCGCGCCACCGGCGCTGGTCTATCCGCCGTCCGACGCCATGGCTGCGCTACGCGAACTGATACGCATCGGCTATGTCCGCGGCATCCAGAACAAGCTGGACGAAATCGGCGCGCTCGACCCGCGCTACCAGCGCTTCACCCAGACCATGCGCGGCTTCGCCGCCCGCTTCCAGCTGGACGCAATGGCGGACTTTGTGAAAGAGAGCAATGAACTTCAACACTGAAGCCAGCATCGTGCTGGTGGTGGACGACGTCCCGGAAAACCTCGCCGTGCTGCATGATGCGCTGGATGAATCGGGCTACACGGTGCTGGTGGCGAACAACGGCGAGGCCGCGCTGCTGCGCGCCGCCGAGGCACAGCCGCACATCATCCTGCTGGACGCCATCATGCCCGGCATGGACGGCTTTGAAACCTGCCGCCAGCTGAAGAGCAATCTCGCCACGCGCCACATCCCGGTGATCTTCATGACCGGCCTGACCGAAGCGGAGCACGTGGTCAATGCCTTTGACGCCGGCGGCAACGACTACGTCACCAAGCCGCTGCGCACCAGCGAAGTGCTGGCCCGCATCGCCTCGCACATGCAGACGGCCAAGCTGGTCGACCAGGCGCGCAGCGCACTGGACGCCTTCGGCAACGCCGTCATCGCCATGACGCCGCGCGACGGCCGGATCGTCTGGCAAACGCCGCTTGCCCGCACGCTGATGCAGGGCTATATGGTGGACGCCGAACTGCCGGCGTGGTTGCAAGCGACGCAGCTGGCGCATAGCCAGGGCCAGTCGCACCCGCCGCTGACACTGGCGCGCGGCAGCCGCCGGCTGACTTTCTCGGCGGCGGAATTCAGCGAAAACGCACAATGGATGATCGTGCTGCGCGAAGAATCCGACGTCGCCACGATCGAATCGCTGATGGCCTGCTTCAAGCTCACGCAGCGCGAATCGGAGGTGCTGAACTGGGTCATCAAGGGCAAGACCAACCGCGACATCGGCGACATCCTCGGCACCAGCCCACGCACGGTCAACAAGCACCTGGAGCACGTCTTCATCAAGCTGGGTGTGGAAACGCGCACCTCGGCTGCCGCCGTCGCCCTCAGCAAGATCCGTGCGGCAGCCGTTTAGCGTTAGTGCCATACTGTCCGCGAGGGAGGGCATACCTATGCGATATCTGACGCTGCACTACCTGGCGGCAAGCCTTGTACTTGCCGCCGGCCCGGCCCAGGCGGCCAACTACGTCAAGCTCGAAGGAAATCAGGTCGACTTTTATTATGATAGCGATTTCTGGAACCTTGAAGCCGCCGTCAGCGGCAACAGCATCCAGGTCCGTACCGATGGCGTGGGGCGGATAGCCGAGGTAACGGAAGGAGCGGCCTCTCCGTATCCCGGTCCGGTCTACAGCGCCGATGTATCCGTGAACCAGGCGTTTCGCTTGGCCTTGATCGCCGTCCCACACGAGGGCTACGCGCTGACCAACGACCTCGGTGCCACCGCATCGGTCACGCTGCGCGCCACAGGTTTCAGCGGCGTCGTCAGCTATGGCGTGGCAAACTGGTACACCAGCGGAGAATTCGTCAACGGCGCTTTCAACGGCTGGGCCACCATCGGCCACGACGGCGCGTTCCGCTATGCCCAGTTTGACGGCTTGGGTAACGACACCAACATCGAATACGGCGTGCCACTGGAGCTGATGACCTCTGTCACGCGGCACCAGGCCATCGCCACCGGTGGCACTTTTGCAGGCTATGCCAGCACCACCGGCCTGGGCGTCGCAGAAGCTGCGCTGAATGGCATCAATTACAGCTTCAGCGTGACCGCCGTACCGGAACCGCAGCAGTATTTGCTGATGGGCGCTGGCCTCGCACTGCTGGGCTGCGCGGCCAAGCGCCGGCGCGGGACCATGCCATAATCGGCACATGACCAAGGACGAAGAATTAAAACGATCCAAGCGCCTGGCGCTGTCGCTGCTGGCGGCAGCGGCGGCGCTGTTCGTGATGACATCGCTGCTGCCGCGCGGCTTCTGGGTGGACGGGCTGCGTGCCATTTCGGAGGCCGCCATGGTTGGTGCGCTGGCCGACTGGTTTGCGGTGGTGGCGCTGTTCCGCAAGGTGCCGATTCCCTTCGTTTCGCGCCATACCGCCATCATCCCGAACAACAAGAACCGCATCGCCGATAACCTGGCTGGCTTTGTCGAGGAAAAATTCCTCAAGCCCGAAGCGCTGGCTGCCGTGATCCTGAAGACCGATCCATCCACCCATGTGGCGGAATGGCTGAGGGAGCCGGCCAACCGCAGCTATCTTGCCAGCTACCTGCTCAAGCTGCTGCCCGAAATCCTGGCCACCGTCGACGATGCCCGCATCCAGCAACTGCTGCGCGATGCGCTGAATGCCGCCATCGGCAAGCTGGACATGTCACGCTCGCTCGGCGCCCTGTTGGCCAGCCTGACCAGGGATGGCCGCCACCAGGAACTGCTGGATGACGGCATGGTCGCGCTGATGGGCGTGATCAACCGCCCCGCCACGCGCGACATGATCGCCAGCCAGATCGCCGCCTGGCTGAAACGCGAACACGCCACCATGGAGCTGATGCTGCCAACCGAATGGATCAGCGAAAGCGGCGCTTCAATGATCGCCAAGGCGCTGCAAAATGTCATGGAGGATATCGCCGCCGACCGTGACCACAAGCTGCGCATAAAGTTCGACGACATGGTACAGCGCTTCCTGCTGCGGCTGGAGTCCGATCCCTCCTTCATCGCCAAGGGCGAGGACTTCAAGCGCTATCTGCGCGAGGGCGACACTTTCAACAACTATATCCGCGACCTGTGGGGCAGCGTGCGTGACTGGGTTCTGGCTGATATCAGCCAGGATGACTCGCGCCTGAACCAGGGCGTGATCCAGGCCGCCGGCTGGCTGAGCGAGGAGCTGTTGCGTCATCCCGCCATGCGCGCCTCGCTGAACCAGCACCTGGCCGGCATGGCGCGCACGCTGGCGCCGGCCTTCTCCAGCTTTTTCACGCGCCATATCAGCGATACCGTCAAGGCCTGGGACAACCAGGACATGTCGCGCCAGATCGAACTCAATATCGGCAAGGATCTGCAATTCATCCGCGTCAACGGCACGCTGGTCGGCGGCATGATCGGCCTGTTGCTGTTTTTGTGCGCCCAGCTCATGGAATGGGCCGCGCGCTGACTATCATGTTAGGATGGGTGGATGAATGTTCGCCTATTCCTCCTCGTCTCAGCCTTGTGCGCAAGTGCACGTGCGGCGGATATTCCGGTGACGATCTATGCCGATGCCGGCTATCCGCCGTACTCCTACGAAAAGGACGGCAAGCCAGCCGGCTTGTACTACGAGATCGCGCGCGCCGCCTTCAGCCGCATGCATGGCTACCGGATCGAGGTGCAGGCCGTGCCATGGAAGCGCGGCATGGCGCTGCTGCGCACAGGCACCGGCTTCGCGCTGTATCCACCCTATAAGAACACCAAGGACGAGCCGTGGACCTGGCCGTATTCGCTGCCGCTGTACGATGAGCGCGTGGTGGCCGTATGCCGCAAGGAGGTGCTGACGGCCAGGCCGCGCAAGCACTGGCCGGAGGACTTCTATGGTCTGACCATCGGCAACAACGCCGGCTTCATCGTCGGCGGCGACGCGTTTTCGTACGCGGTGCGCGCCGGTCTGCTACGAATGGAAGAAGGCAAGGACAGCGAAACCAATATCATCAAACTGGGACTCAGGCGGATCGACTGCTATATCAATGACCGCGTATCGATCCATTGGACACTCAATCAATTGAAGTCCGAAGGCAAGTATATGGAAGGCGGCACGCACGCCGAACTGGCCGAGGCGGCGGTGATTGCGGTGAAACAGGGCTACCTCGGCTACACCAGCCGGGACAACGGCAAGTACGCCTACAAAGCGGACTTTGTCCACCAGTTCGACAGCGCCATCGCGCAGATGAAACGCAGCGGCGAGATCGACACCATCGTCCGCAATTTTTTCAAGACCCACTGACGAGACGCAGCGCCACCACCATCGCCAGCCCTTGCAGCGTGACGTAGTGCCACACCAGCGTGCAGTTGTCCAGCGTCGCGCGGTTGACCGCCGTGAGCCGGCCGCACCACGAGCGCGCCCACAGATAGAGCGCCAGTATCGTCAGCAAGACCGCATGCAAGCCCTGATAGGCCAGCATCGCCGCCACCGTCGCCGCCCATGCGGTGGCGGTGGCGTCCAGTCCTGCCGCCACATGCGCGCCGATTTCGCCTGCCACACCCGACAGCATGCAGATCAGCGCCAGCGCGAAGGCCGCCCGCTGCCAGCCATCCGCCGCGCGGCGACGCGCCCAGGCCATCAGCAGCGAGCCGGCCAGCAGCGCGCCGCAGGTCGCCCAGCTCCAGGCCGCCGGTGGCAGGCTGTTGCCGGGTGGTGGGCAAATGTCCAGCCGCATCGCAATGTGAATGTGCGCGAAGACGAAGGATGCGAAGATGGTGGCGTCCACCACCAGCATGATGATGGTGGACCACCACGAGTGGGACAGCACGCCGTGGGCGCCGACCGGCAGCACCACATCGTCGGCCACGCGCGCGGTGCGTGTCAACGGCAGGCTGTCCGACTGCCACATCCAGGCCACTACTGATGCCACGGCGATCACACCGCAAATCCAGGCGGCGATCGCCATCTGTATCGTCAGCAGCAGGAAGAAGCCGGCCGTGCCGAGGGCGGCGGTCAGCGGCCACCAGCTGTCACCGGGCAGCACCTGCACGTATAAGGGCCTGGCCTGCACCGGGCTGGTCACGATCGTCTCGCGCCGGCCGGTCTGGGTGCCTGGCAACCAGTGCGCGCCCCGCTCGACTTCTTGCGACAACTGCGGATCGTCCCACAGCGGCTCGCGCGAACGCACATCGGGAATGCTGCGGGTGGCGTAGTCCTCGGCGGGTATCCACTCCAATGTCGGCGCCTGCCATGGATTGCCGTGCTCCTGCTTCGGCCGCCGCAGCGTGCGCGCCGCATCCACCATGAACAGCAATATGCCGAGCGCCAGTATCAGCGCGCCAATGCTGGAGGCGAGGTTCAGTCCATCCCAGCCCATCTCCGACGAATAGGTGTAGACGCGGCGCGGCATGCCCAGCAAGCCGCTGATGTGCATCGGGAAGAACGCCAGGTTCATCCCGGTGAACATCAGGCCAAATACCCAGCGGCCGAGCCTTTCGGACAGGCGATGGCCATTCACCAGCGGCAGCCAGTAATACAGCGCGCCGAACATCGGGAATACCAGTCCGCCGATCAGCACATAATGAAAGTGCGCGACGATGAAGTAGCTGTCATGCGCCTGCCAGTCAAATGGCAGCACCGCCACCATCACGCCGGTCAGGCCCCCCAGCACAAAGATGAACAGGAAGCCCAGTATGAACAGCATCGGCGCGTTGATCCTGGCCTGGCCGCGCCATAGTGTGGCAATCCATGCGAACACTTGCACAGCCGTCGGCACCGCCACGATCATGCTGGCGGCCGACACCAGCGTGGATGACCACAGGCTCAGGCCAGCCGTGAACATATGATGCGCCCACAGCGCGAAACTGACCACGCCGACTACGCCCAGCGCGATGACCACCGGCCGGTGGCCCACCAGCGGCGCGCCCACCAGCGTTGGCAGCATCATCGACACCATGCCCGCCGCCGGCAGGAAGATGATGTACACCTCGGGATGGCCGAAGAACCAGAACAGGTGCTGCCACAGTATCGGATCGCCACCGCGCTCGGGAATGAAGAACGGCCAGTCGTAGGCGCGTTCCAGTTCCAGCAGCGTGGTGCCAGCGATGATTGCAGGGAAGGCGAACACGATCATCAAGGCAATCACCAGCATGGCCCAGGCGTAGACCGGCATGCGGCTCAGCGTCATGCCCGGCGCGCGGGTGAACAGGATGCCAACAATCAGTTCGATCGCGCCGGCGATGGCGGAGATTTCGATGAAGCCTATGCCCAGCAGCCAGAAGTCGGCGTTGATGCCGGGCGAATGCTCCTTGCCGGTCAGCGGCGGATACATGAACCAGCCGCCATCTGGCGCCATGCCGGCGAAGATGCTGAGGAAGAAGCCAATGCCGCCAGCCGCGTAAGCCCAGTATGCGTACGCCGACAGGCGCGGGAACGGCAGGTCGCGCGCGCCCAGCATGGCGGGTAGCAGGAACACCGAGATCGCTTCCACCACGGGAATCGCGAACAGGAACATCATCACCGTGCCGTGCATGGTGAATACCTGGTTGTAGACGTTAGGGCTGAGCAGCGTGCTGTCGGGCATCGCCAGCTGCGCGCGGATCAGCAAGCCAAGCACGCCGGCCAGCACGAAGAACAATAGCGCAGTGCCGATGTAGAGTTGTCCGATGGTGGCGTTGTTGACCGTGGTGAGGAAGCGCAAGCCGCGCGGCGTACGCCAGACGCGCTCCAGCGCTTCCAGTTCGCCTTCCGGGCGCGGCAGGGAACTCAGTGGCTTGTTCATTTGAGGTGCTCCAGATAGGCGGCCAGCGCTTGCAGCGTGGCGCCGTCCATGTCCGCGCTGGCAGGCATGCGCACGCCGGGCTTGAAGCTGTGCGGATTGGCGATCCAGGCAGCCAGCGCGCCACGGTCATTGCGCAGCGTGCCCGCGCCGATATACAGGCGGCTACCCACATGCGTCAGATCCGGCCCGACACCGCCCTCGCCCGCCGGCCGGCCCGCCACGCCCTCGCTGACGCCGCGCACCACATGACAAGCGCCACACCGCTGCGCCACAAAAGCCCGCCGTCCCGCCTCAACCAGCCCCGCCGTCACGTCGCCATACTCCGCCGCTTGCCCATCGGCCTGACTGCCGCGCGCTGCTGCCCTGCCGTCTGCGGCTCGGCTAGCGCGCGCCGGCCGGGCTTGCGCGGCGAGCCATGCCGCGAATTCCTGCTCGCTCTGGGCAACGACATGCAGCGCCATGCGCGCATGCTGCTCGCCGCAATATTCCGCGCACTGCGCCCGATACACGCCCGCGCGATCTGCCCGCAAGGTCAAGCCATGCAAGCGCCCCGGCACCATGTCCACCTTGCCCGCCAGCGCAGGCACCCAGAAACTATGAATCACATCCGCGCTGCTCAAGCCCAGATACACCGGCCGCCCCACCGGCAGCCGTATCTCATTGGCCAGCACAATATCCGGCCCACCGGCCGGATCGGTATAACGCACCTCCCACCACCAAAGCCGCGCCACCACCGCAATCTTTACCGCATGCTGCGACGACACCTCGCTCAACTGCGCGCTGCGCAACGTCGAAAATGCCAGCAGCGAAGACAGCACCAGCACCGGCAAGGCAATGCCGCCACCCCACAACCACCAGCGCACGCGCACCACACGCCGTCCGCGCAAGCCCATCACGCACAACACCATGACCATAACAAACACCAGCACCGCGCCGCCAGTCAGCACCCACGCCAACTGCGCGATCACTTCCGCGTCCGGTCCGGCTGGATGCAATGCCGATTGCTGAGGGCTCGTCATGGCAGCGAATACAGATAAGCCGCCATATGGCGTGCATCTTCTTCGGACACACCCATGGCCGGCATGGTGGTCCCTGGTTTCAGCGCCGGCGGATTGACCAGCCAGCGCGCCAGCATCTCCGGCGTATTCGGCACGCTGCCAGCGATATAGCTGCGCTGCCCGAAACTGTCGAGCGGCGGCGCAAGCTGGCCGCGCGCCGCCGGCACACCGGCAATCTGATGGCAAGTCCCGCACTGGTATTGCGCCAGCAACTGCTTGCCTAGCCGGGCATCGCCATTCGCCACACGCACAGCTTCCTGCTTGCCGCTATCGCAAGCGGCCAGCCATGCCAGTGGGAGCAGAAAAAGGATGCGCACGATTGGGGACCTGTCTAAGCCTGTCGTCCCGATATACTATAAGAATCACAATATTCTTGTCTTTTCAATAGGACGCAAGCCATGGCCACCGCCCGTCGCAGACTCGTCGCCCTCACCATTGCCGCCGCGCTGGCGGTGATGGCGGTGCTGGCCGCTGCTGGCGGCGCCGTGATGCTGTACGGCGGCTTCTACAACGCCAGCGCAACGCAGCCGCATTTCCAGTGGGTCCACAGCCTGCTGGAAATCGCGCTGCACCGGTCAGTGCGCAACCACGCGCGCGATATCGCCACGCCGGCCAGCGTCAGTGCGAACGCTAACGTGCAAAGCGCGCTGGTGCTGCGCGGCGCCGGCCTGTATCGCGACAATTGCCTGGTTTGCCACGGCGCGCCGGGCGTGGCGCAAGGTGATATCGGCAAAAGCATGCAACCGATCCCCGGCCCGCTGTCCGACGCGGCCCGCCACTGGAAGCCGAATGAACTCTATTGGATTACACGCCACGGCATCAAGATGAGCGGCATGCCGGCCTGGCAGTACCAGCTCGCCGACCAGGACATCTGGGCCGTCGTCGCCTTCCTGACAGTGCTGCCAGCGCTGTCGCCAGCGGCGTATGATGCACTTGCCGGGCAGGCTGGCCACCCGGAACGTGCACCACGCGCGGCATACGCGCAACCAGACATTGAGCGTGGCCGCCTCGCATTGACGCAATACGCCTGCAACGCCTGTCATCAGGTTCCCGGCGTCACCGGACCCGCCACCATGGTCGGGCCGCCGCTGCACGATCTGGCGAAACGCGAATACATCGCCGGCCGCTTGCCCAACAATGCCGCCAATCTCGCGCGATGGATACAAGATCCACAACGCATTCACGCGCAAAGCGCGATGCCCGGCATGGGCGTCACCGAATCCGATGCGCGCGACATCGCCGCCTACCTGCTGAAGCCATAACTGGAAAAAAACGCATGTCCGCCCGAACCTTGCACAATCCCGTCAGACTGCCAGGTGACGTTTGACCTCGGGATCGTTCATCGCCGCCTGCGCGCCGGACGCCACCACTTCGCCGCGCGACAGCACCATGAACTGATCCGCCAGTTCGTGCGCAAAATCGAAATACTGCTCACACAGCAGGATCGCCATGTCGCCACGCTGGCGCAGCAGCCGGATCACGTTGCCGATATCCTTGATGATGGACGGCTGGATGCCCTCGGTCGGCTCGTCCAGGATAATCAGCTTCGGCTCGGCCAGCAGAGCGCGCGCAATCGCCAGCTGCTGCTGCTGGCCGCCGGACAAGTCGCCGCCGCGCCGGTGCAGCATCTCTCTGAGCACCGGGAACAGCTCATACACCTCGCCCTTGATCATATGCGCCTTCTTGCCGCCATGCGTGGCAAGCCCCATCAGCAGGTTTTCCTCCACCGTCAAGCGCGCGAAAATCTCCCGCCCCTGCGGCACATAAGCGATGCCGGCCCGCGCCCGCTGGTGCGGCGCCAGCCTCGTGATGTCACGCCCTTCCAGCCGCACGCTGCCCGCCGACACTGGCAACACGCCCATCAGGCACTTCAGCAAGGTGGTCTTGCCGACGCCATTGCGGCCCAACAGCGCCATGCACTTGCCCTTTTCCAGCTGCAGCGACACGCCGCGCAAGGTGTGCGAAGAACCATAGTATTGATTGATTTTTTCAACTTGCAGCATAGCGTCAGCGTCCCAGATAAACTTCGATCACCCGTTCGTCGGCCTGCACCTCGGCCATCAAGCCTTGCGCCAGCACCGAACCCTCGTGCAGCACCGTCACCGTGCCCTGCTGCGCGATTTCGGTGACAAACGCCATGTCATGTTCGACCACCATGATCGAATGCTTGCCACGCAATTCGTTCAGCAGCTCCGCCGTGCGCGCTGTTTCGGCATCCGACATGCCTGCCACCGGCTCATCAAGCAGGATCAATTGCGGCTCCTGCATCAGCAGCATGCCGATTTCCAGCCACTGCTTCTGGCCGTGCGACAGCAGCCCGGCCAGCCGCCGCTCGCTGCCGTTCAGCCGGATCAGCGTGAGGATCTCCTCGATCTTGTCACGCTGTTCGGACGATAGCCGCGAGAACAAGGTCGGCCGCACGCGCTTGTCCATCTTCATCGCCAGCTCAAGGTTCTCGAACACCGTATGCTGTTCGAACACCGTCGGCCGCTGGAATTTGCGGCCGATGCCGGCGTGCGCGATCTCATGCTCGCTCATGCGGCTCAGGTCCATGGTCTGGCCAAAGAACGCCGTGCCGGACGTCGGCCGCGTCTTGCCGGTGATGACGTCCATCATGGTGGTCTTGCCGGCGCCGTTCGGGCCGATAATGCAGCGCAGCTCACCGACCGAAATATCCAGGCTCAGTTTATTCAGCGCACGGAAGCCGTCGAACACCACGCTGATCTCTTCCAGATACAGGATCGCACCGTGCGTCGTATCCAGCCCTTGCAGGGCGATGCGTCCATCATTCATTGCGCTCATGCCTGCTCCTTGCGTACCAGCCCGGCGATGCCGCGCGGCAGATAGCGCGTCACCAGGATAAAGATCAAACCAAGGGCAAACAGCCACAGGTCTGGGAAGGCGCCGGTGAACCAGCTTTTCAGACCGTTCACGGAAAACGCGCCGAGGATAGGGCCGAGCAGCGTGCCGCGACCGCCCACCGCCGCCCAGATCACCATCTCGATCGAGTTCGCCGGCGACATCTCGGATGGGTTGATGATACCCACTTGCGGCACATACAGCGCGCCGGCAATCCCGCACAGCACCGCCGACAGTGTCCACACAAAGAGCTTGAACCACAGCGGGTTATAGCCGATGAACATCAGGCGCGACTCGGAATCCCGCACCGCCTGCAGCACGCGTCCCAGCTTGGACCTGACGATCCAGCGGCACAGCAGCAGCGCGCCGACCAGCACCGCCAGCGTCACCAGGTACAGCGTCGCCTTGGTGCCCGGCGCATTGATCGGGAAACCGAGTATGCGCTTGAAGTCGGTGAAGCCGTTGTTACCGCCAAAGCCGGTGTTATTACGGAAGAACAGCAGCATGAAGGCATATGTCATCGCCTGCGTAATGATCGAGAAGTACACGCCCTTGATGCGGGATCGGAAGGCAAAGAAGCCGAACAGGAAGGCCAGCACGCCCGGCACCAGCACCACCAGGGCCAGTGCCACCCAGAAGCTGTCGGTGCCGCTCCAGAACCACGGATAGGTTTTCCAGTCGAGGAACACCATGAAATCTGGCAGATCACTCTGGTACACACCTTCGCGGCCGATGGCGCGCATCAGGTACATGCCATGCGCATACGCACCCAGCGCGAAGAACACGCCATGACCCAGCGACAGGATGCCGGCGTAGCCCCACACCATGTCCAGCGCCAACGCCGCCAGCGCATAGCACATGAACTTGCCGATCAGGCTCACCATGTAACTCGGTACATGCAGCGGATGGCCGTCCGCGAAGAAGAGATTCAGCAGCGGCAGCGCCGCCAGCACCAGCGTGCACGCAGCGATGCCGCCCCACGCCCGGCGCGAAAACAAGGATGGTTGGTTCATTCAGCGCTCCTGCCTTTCATGGCGAACAGCCCTTGCGGACGCTTCTGGATAAAGATGATGATGAAAATGAGGATGGCGATCTTGGCCAGCACCGCGCCCGCCACCGGCTCCAGGAATTTGTTGGCTTCACCAAGACCCAGCGCAGCGATCACCGTGCCGGCCAATTGGCCAACACCGCCCAGCACCACCACCATGAACGAGTCGACGATGTAGCCCTGTCCCAGGTCCGGCCCGACATTTCCCAGCTGCGACAACGCAACGCCACCCAGTCCGGCAATGCCGGAACCGAGGCCGAAAGTCATCATGTCTATCCTGGCGGTCGACACGCCGACACAGCCGGCCATGCGGCGGTTCTGCATCACCGCGCGGACGAACAGGCCAAGACGGGTTTTATTCAGGATCAGCCACACACCCGCCACCACCAGCGCGGCAAACACGATGATGGCGATGCGGTTATACGCCAGCACCAGCGAGCCAAGCACGGTGACGCCGCCCGACATCCACGCCGGGTTGGCCACCTCGACGTTTTGCGCGCCGAAGATGGTGCGCACGGTCTGCATCAATATCAGGCTGATGCCCCAGGTGGCCAGCAAGGTTTCCAGCGGGCGCCCGTAGAGCCAGCGGATCACCGCGCGTTCCAGCGCAACGCCGACCAGCGCGGTGACGATAAAGGCGGCCGGCAGCGCCGCCGCCAGATACCAGTCCAGCGCATCCGGCATCCAGCGGCGGAACGCCAGCTGGCACAGATAGGTGGTGTAGGCGCCGATCATCAGCAGCTCGCCATGCGCCATGTTGATGATGCCCATCAGGCCAAAGGTGATGGCCAGGCCAAGCGCCGCCAGCAGCAGCACGCTGCCCAGCGAGACGCCGTAGAACAGGTTGCCGACAAATTCCGTGCGCGCGAGGCGGCTGTCGAGCGCTTGCAGCGTCTGCGCGGCGGCGATGCGCACGGACTGGTCGGGATCTTGGGACAGCATGGTTTGCAGCGTTGGCCGCAGGCTGGCGTTGCTGCTGTCGGCCAGCGCCTCGACGGCGGCGCGGCGCTGTGCAGCTTGCGGCGCATGCAGGTTGGCGGTGGCGGCGACGAGCCGCAGCAGGCTGCGGATTTCAGCGTCGGTTTCCTTGCCCAGCGCCTTTTCGATCAGCGGCGCTTGCGCCAGCGTGGCGCTTTTCTGCAGTTCCGTGACAGCGGCCAGGCGTTGCGCGCGGTCGGGTGAAAACATCTTCAGCGCGGACATCGCGTCTTCGACGGCGCCGCGCAGGCGGTTGTTGACCATGATGCCGTCCAGGCCCTCGGGCATGGCCACGACGGCGCCGCTGGCGGCGTCAATGGCCTTGTCATCGGCGACGATGTATAGCTTGCCGTCCGGCGTGGCATAGACGTCGCCGTCTTGCAGCGATGCCAGGAAGCGCGTGGCCTCGTCGGTGGCCAGCGCACCGATCTTGCCAACGGCCTCGACGCGCGCGTCCATATCATCGCCTGCCAGCGGTGCCAGCGTTTCCGGGGGAATGGCTGCCGACGCCGAAGCGCTAAAACACAGGCAAGCAATCAACAATAGTTTGCGTAACATAGTAGTTCCAGTATGCGGAAATCGCACAACCCGCACGGCGGCGGCCAGGGGACTGGCCCCGCCACTTGGGGATGAGGCGCGGCTCAATCAGAGTTTCTGCTTGCCTTCATTACCCGGAATGAACGGGCTCCATGGATTGGCACGCACCGGACCTGGCGTTTTCCACACCACGTTAAACTGCCCATCCGGACGGATTTCTCCAATGAACACTGGCTTGTGCAGGTGGTGATTGGTGGCGTCCATCGTCAGCGTGAAGCCGGATGGCGCCTTGAAGGTCTGGCCGCCCATCGCCGCGATCACCTTGTTGGTGTCGGTCGACTTGGCCTTCTCCACCGCCTGCGCCCACATGTGGATACCGACATAGGTGGCTTCCATCGGATCGTTGGTCACCACCGTGGCGGCATTCGGCAGCTTCTTCGCCGCCGCATAGGCTTTCCACTTCTTGATGAAGTCCGTATTCACCGGATTCTTCACCGACTGGAAGTAGTTCCACGCCGCCAGGTGGCCCACCAGCGGCTTGCTGTCCACGCCACGCAGTTCTTCTTCGCCAACCGAAAACGCCACCACTGGCACATCGGTCGCCTTCAGGCCGGCGTTGCCCAGCTCCTTGTAGAACGGCACATTCGAATCGCCATTGATGGTCGAGATCACCGCCGTCTTGCCGCCCGCCGCAAACTTCTTGATGTTGGCGACGATGGTCTGGTAATCCGAATGACCGAATGGCGTGTACACCTCGTCGATGTCGCTGTCCTTCACACCTTTGCTCTTCAGGAAGGCGCGCAGGATCTTGTTGGTGGTGCGCGGATAAACATAGTCGGTCCCCAGCAGCACGAAACGCTTGGCGCCGCCGCCGTCCTTGCTCATCAGGTATTCGACCGCCGGAATCGCCTGCTGGTTAGGCGCGGCGCCGGTGTAGAACACGTTCTTCTCCAGTTCCTCGCCCTCATACTGCACCGGATAGAACAACAGCGAGTTCAGCTCCTTGAACACCGGCAGCACCGACTTGCGCGACACCGAAGTCCAGCAGCCGAAGACCACCGCCACCTTGTCCTGCGCGATCAGGCCACGCGCCTTCTCCGCGAACAGCGGCCAGTTGGAAGCGGGGTCCACCACCACAGGCTCCAGCTTCTTGCCCATCACGCCGCCCTTGGCGTTGATTTCATCGATGGTCATCAGGGCCACATCTTTCAGCGAAGTCTCCGAGATGGCCATGGTGCCGGACAGCGAATGCAGGATGCCGACCTTGATGGTGTCGGCGGCGTAGGCCTGCGTGCCGGCGGCCATCAACGCGGTGGCGGCGGCGATGCGGCTCAGGGTGCCGATAAAATGACGACGATTTTGCATGGGTTAGCTCCGTGGTGGTAAATCAGTATTGAAGTTGCAGCGCGATCTGGAACTTGTCCTGATCGGCGGCGCTGGTGACTTTGGTCTTGGAATACACGGCGCTGATCTGCGCGTTGTAGCCATCGATGATGTAGTTGGCGCCGATGTCGAACTGTCTGGTGTCGATGTTGGTGTCGGCGGCGAACTTCTGCCAGCGCACGAAGGGCTGGAACTTGCCCCAGCCGGCCTTCTGCTCGAAGATGTAGGACGCGCCGGCCGAATAGGCCTTGCCCTGCTCGGACTTGATGATGTCGTCGGTATCGTATTTGTACCAGGCAGCTTCGATGGCGAAGGCGCCGGCGCCCTTGATGCGTTTCTCCAGCAGGAAGTCGACGTTATACGAGCTGTAGTCGCCTGCCTTGCCGACCGTGAGGACGCCATCTTTCTGCGTACGGCCGGCCACGCCGATGGCCAGGATATCGGCGCCGCCGAGGTAATTGCCGGTGCCGTAATAGCCTGGCTCCGCGTCCCAGAAATCGTACTGCACGCGGCCCGCGTACATCAGCTTATCGTCAGCCTTGACGCCGGCCGCCTTGGCTTCGTTCTGCGTCAGCGAGCCGATGCCGAAGGTGTGGCCCTCGAAAGCGCCGAAGGAGTAGCCAAGGCGGCCGCCGTCGCCGACATTGCCCCAGACGACCACGCCGTCATCGCGGCCACGGAAGATGCCGCCGTTATAGCCGTAACGCGAGGCCACGCCGGCCCAGTAGCCGCCACCCATCGAATAGTAAGGACCAGCCATATTGGCGCGATCGGACGGCGACAGCAGGCGGCCAGCCCAGATGTTCAGCTCCGGCGAGATGGCGAACTGGCCGGCTGCATCCAGCACGCGGATCTTGTCGCCGTCCCACTCGGTATTGAACATGCCCTTGATGTTCTTGTTCAGCGAGGCGCCGAAGAACAGGCGGCCGCTGTCCAGGTTAAAGTCGCTGGAGCGGCCGCCGTCCGGCGCGCCGTTTTCCGCACTGGTGTAGCTCTCGCGCAGGCCGAAGCCAACGGTCACCGACTTGTCCTCGCCAAAATTGACCGTCGCCCCGGCCCACGCATTACCTACCGCCGCAGCGGCAGCCGCCGCCCACAGCACCTTGTTCAACCCCATCTTGCTCTCCCCGTCTGGTTTTGGATGCGTCAAGATTAACTAGCCGACAATCTTCGAGAAATACGTTGAATGACGTAGTGGCGTAGTTCGCACACCGCTCCGCCGTGGCACAATATCGGCTTGCTTTTGAAAGGAAGACCATCATGACCATATTTGCTGCCCCTGTTTTCGACGCCACCGTCATCTACGACGGCCATGAACTGTTCAAGGGCCAGGGCGCCGCCAAGGGCTGGGCCGAGAAACTGGCCAAAGAACTGGAATCCGAGATCGGCGTCGAGAAGATCGGCACCGGCTGGGTGTTGACCGGCGCCGTCGACGGCGAGCCATGCAAGTGGAGCATCGTCGGCCAGCGCCTCAAGCGCATGGACTGAACACTTCGTGCGCTGGCGCACATCACCGCCCTGGCGGGCCGGGTAGGATGCATCGTACCTAGCTCACCAAGGATAGTGATGAAGCGCGATGACATGCCTGCCGCCGACCTGGCCCCGATTGCCGCCAAACTGGCGGGGCTGCGGTATGTGCACGACGACCAGCCGGGCATCGCGCGCCGGCCACACGGCAAGAAGTTCCGCTATCTTGACAGCGAGGGCAAGGCCGTCAACGACGAAGACACGCTGGCGCGCATCAAGTCGCTGGTGATACCGCCGGCATGGTCCGACGTCTGGATCTGCAAGCACCCGCTCGGCCATCTGCAGGCCACCGGGCGCGATGCGCGCGGCCGCAAGCAGTACCGCTATCATCCGCGTTGGCGCAGCCACCGCGACGAGGCGAAGTACGAGCGCATGCTCAGCTTCGGCAAGGCGCTGCCGGCAATCCGCAAGGCGGTCGATGAAGCGCTGCGCAAGCCCGGCCTGCCGCGCGAGAAGGTGTTGGCCACCATCGTCTATCTGCTGGAAGCGACGCTGATGCGCATCGGGAACGAGGAATATGCGCGGGAGAACAAGTCCTTCGGCCTGACCACGCTGCGCGACCGCCATGTGCGGCTCAACGGCAGCAAGGTGGAGTTCCGTTTCCGTGGCAAGAGCGGTGTGCATCACGCGGTCGAGGTGCATGACCGCCGCCTCGCGCGCATCATCTCGCGCATCCGCGACCTGCCGGGCCAGGAGCTGTTCCAGTACGAAGACGATGACGGCCAGCCGCACGCCATCGGCTCGGCGGATGTCAACGACTACCTGCAATCGGTCACCGGCGCCGACTACACCGCCAAGGACTTCCGCACCTGGGCCGGCACCGTGCTGGCAGCGGTCGCGCTGCTGGAGTACGAGAAATACGATTCGGAAGCGCAGGCCAAGAAAAACATCGTGCAGGCGATTGAGGCGGTTGCCAAAAAGCTCGGCAATACGCCAACCATCTGCCGCAAATGCTATGTGCATCCGGCGGTGATCGAGTCCTATCTCGACGGCACCATGCTCGACACGCTGCGCCGCCGCGCGCAACAGGAACTCAAGGAAGACCTGCACGCGCTGCGACCTGAGGAAGCCGCCGTTCTCGCGCTGTTGCAGCAACGCCTCCAGCGGCAAAAACGAGAGTAAAATCGGTGGATGAACAAGCCTCTGCCCTTCCAGATTCGCAAAGAGTGCCCGCCGGGTGCTTGCGTATGCGGCCGCGATGAGCTGCTGGACGCGTGGGAGAAAGCGCCGGATGGCACCGACATCCGCGTGCTGCAACTCACGCGCGAGGAAGAAAAGAAGCTGATCGCCGCCATCGAAGCCATCGGCAGCTATGAAGATCTGGGCCGCATCAAGCGCAGGCTGCGCGAGCTGCTGGGCATTACGCTCAGCATCACGCCATCGGCACGCGGCGTCAGCACGGTAATGGGCTTGTCGATCAGATTGGACGAGCAACCGGGCCTGTGCCGCAAGACGCACGAGGCGCTACCGGCCGCCGTGCGCCGCTGCTTCCGCAACAAGCCGGACATCGTCTATGCGCTGCTGAATGCACGCGACCTGCTGCGCGAAGAAGACCTCTAGTCGGCGTGAAACTCGCTGGCCGTCGTGAACAGGTCCCAGGCGGCGATGAACAGCGCGGCGACCACCGGACCGATGACGAAGCCATTCAGGCCAAACAGCGCCATGCCGCCAACCGTCGACAGCAGCACCACATAGTCAGGCATCTTGGTATCCTGGCCAACCAGGATCGGGCGCAGGAAGTTGTCCACCAGGCCGATGACGAATACACCGAACAGCGCAAGGGAAATGCCTTGCCATACCGCTCCCGTCGCCAGGAAATACACCGCTACCGGCGCCCAGACGATGGCCGCGCCCACCGCCGGCAGCAACGACAGGAAGGCCATCAGCACACCCCACAATACCGGCGCACGCACGTCCAGGAACCAGAACGCCAGGCAACCCAATGCGCCTTGCGCGATGGCGACCAGGATGTTGCCCTTGACGGTGGCGCGGATCACGGTGGTGAAATTCTGGAACAGGCGCTGCTTGTACTTGCGGCTCAGCGGCACCGCCTCGCGGATGCGTTTGGCCAGCTTGTCGCCGTCGCGCAGCAGGAAGAACAACAGGTACAGCAGAATGCACAGGCTGGTCAGGAAATCGAAGGTGTACAAGCCGGCGTTGATGGCACGCTTGGCGACCTCCTGGCTGACTTGCGACGCGGCTTCCGTCAGCTTGTCCTGCAAATAGGACAGGCTGGTCAGATGGAAGCGGTCCAGCAGCGACACCATCCAGTTGGGCAGCGCTGCCATGATCTTGTTGAAGAACATGCCGACGGTGATCTCGCCCGAACGCACCAGCTCCACCACCGACGCCGCCTGGTTGACGATGGAGATCGACACCAGCGTCAGTGGCAGAATGACGATCACCACAATCAGCAACAGTGTCAGCATGGAAGCCAGGCCCGCGCGGTTGCGCGTCCGCTGCAGCAGCCAGCGGTAGACCGGCGCGAACAGAATGGCCAGCACCACACCCCAGAAAATTGCGCCGCCATACGGCGCCAGTATCCAGCCGAACGCAATGGTGACGAGCGCCAGCAGCGCCAGGAACATCTTTTGTTGGAACGAAAATTGGAGCATAGGGTCAGTCGTCGTCGTTGGGATCGAGGCCGGGGAACATCACTTCGGTGAAACCAAATTTGGAGAAGTCCTTGATGCGCATCGGGTACAGCTTGCCCAGCAAGTGGTCCACTTCGTGCTGCACCACGCGCGCGTGGAAGCCGTCCACTTCGCGGCGGATCGGTTGATTGTGTTCATCCACGCCTTCATAGCGCAGCTTGACGTAGCGCGGCACGCTGCCGCGCAGACCAGGCACCGACAGGCAGCCTTCGAAGCCCTCTTCCATTTCGTCCGACAAGGGCGTCAGCACGGGATTGATCAACACCGTTTCCGGCACCTGCGGCGCGTCCGGATAGCGCAGGTTCTGCTTGAAGCCGAAGATCACCAGTTGCAGATTGACGCCGATCTGCGGCGCCGCCAGCCCGGCGCCATTGGCCGCGTGCATGGTATCGAACATGTCGGCGATCAGCTGCTTCATGGCCGGCGTGTCGAATTCGGTCACCGGTTCGGCGATGCGCAGCAGGCGCGGATCGCCCATCTTCAGGATTTCACGAACAGTCATGCCGCATCTCCTTTGGTCTGGCACTGGATCTCGCGCAGGAACTCGCAGAAGTCATCGCCGGTTTCGGCGTGCTTGAGGCCCATCGCGGTGGTAGCTTTCAGGTAGCCCAGCTTGGAGCCGCAATCGTAGCGCGTGCCGTCATAGCGATACGCCAGCACGCGTTCATCCTTCATCAGCGCGGCGATGCCGTCGGTCAGCTGGATCTCGCCCCCGGCGCCCTTGCCGATGTTCTCCAGGTAGCTGAAGATGCGGCCCGACAGCACATAACGTCCCACCACCGCCAGCGTGGACGGCGCCACCTCGGGCGACGGTTTCTCGACGATGCCATGCACCAGGTCCAGCTTGGGCTGATAGTTGCTGGAGCTGACGATGCCGTATTGGCGTGTCGCCGCGCGCGGTACTTCCTGCACCGCTAGAATGCTGGAGCGCTCGTAGGCATACAGGTCGGTCATCTGCGCCAGCACCGGCTTGACGCCGTCGGCAGTGTCCATGAAGTCGTCTGCCAGCAGCACGGCGAACGGCTCTTCGCCAACCACAGGGCGGGCGCACAGCACCGCGTGGCCGAGGCCCAGCGGCGCCGACTGGCGGATATAGATGCAATTGATATGCTTGGGAATGACGTTCTGCACCAGCTCCAGCAGTTGCTGCTTGTTGGCCGCTTCCAGTTCCGACTCCAGCTCGTAGGCGGTGTCGAAATGGTCTTCGATGGCGCGCTTGTTACGGCCGGTGATGAACACCATTTCGGTGATGCCGGCGGCGACCGCCTCCTCCACCGCATACTGGATCAGCGGCTTGTCGACGATGGGCAGCATTTCTTTCGGTTGCGCCTTGGTCGCTGGCAGGAAGCGGCTGCCAAGACCGGCAACCGGGAATACGGCTTTTCTGATTTTTGACATGGTTATTTCTGCGATAGGAGGGCCAGCAGGCCGGCTTCGTCGAGGACGGTCACTTCCAGTTCCTGCGCTTTGGCCAGCTTGCTGCCGGCATCGGCGCCGGCAACCAGATAATGCGTCTTCTTCGAGACGGAACCGGACACCTTGCCACCTTCCGCCTCGATCAGCGCGGCGGCCTGGTCGCGGCCCATGGTCGGCAGCGTGCCGGTCAGCACAAAGGTTTTGCCAGTCAGGTGGCCTTCGCTGGAGACGCTTTCCGGCAGTTGCGCCAGCAGGTCTTCGCGCAGCAGGTGCAGCGCCTTGACCTTGGCGCGGTTGTCCGGCTGCGCCATCCAGCTCTCCACCGACTCCGCCACCGTAGCAGGCAGGCCGAAGACATTGAACACGTTGAGGTAAGCCAGCGCTTCCAGCGTCACGCCCTCTTCCACCAGCTGCTTGCTGCGTGGTTCGGTCAGTTTAGGGATTGCCAACGCGGCCATCAGCTTGACCGGATCGAGTTTTTCACGCAGCTTGGCGCTTGGCGCATGCTCGCCTTTCGGCGCCACGCCGGCCGCGAGCAGCGCGTCGATGGCTTGCTGGTTCTTGGGTTCGGCGAAGAAGTCGGCGATCGATTCCGCCACCGTGCCGCCGATGTCCGGCAGCACGCGCAGCAGCGCGGCCGGCACGCGGCGCACCAGTTCAAAGCGGCCCAGCCATTCGGCCAGCGTCTTGGCGGTGGATTCGCCAACGTGACGGATACCGAGCGCGAACAGCAAGCGCTCCAGCGGCGGGTTCTTGCTGGCGGCGATCGCTTCCAGCAGGTTGTCCGCCCACTTGGTGGCGATCTTGCCCTTGGCGACCGTCTCCGGCGTCGCAGTCGGATCAAGCGCGTCGCGTTCATCCGCCAGCCGCTTCATGTCCAGCAGGTCTTCCAGCTTCAGCGCATACAGGTCGGCCACGCGCTGTACCTTGCCCCATTCGACCAGGCTGTCGATGTAGCGGTCGCCCAGGCCTTCGATGTCCATCATGCGGCGGCCAGCAAAGTGGCGGATGGCTTCCTTCCGCTGCGCGGAGCAGAACAGGCCGCCGGAGCAGCGCGCAATCGCCTCGCCTTCTTCACGCACCACATGCGAACCGCATACCGGGCATTCCTTCGGCAGTTCGTAGGCGACCGTTGAATCGGGACGGCGCTCCAGCACCACCGACAGCACTTCCGGGATCACGTCGCCGGCACGGCGTACGATGACAGTGTCGCCAACGCGCACGTCCTTGCGGCGTACCTCATCTTCATTGTGCAGCGTAGCGTTGGTGACGTTGACGCCACCGACGAACACGGAAGCCAGCCGCGCCACCGGCGTGATGGCGCCGGTGCGGCCCACCTGCACTTCAATCGCCTGCACCACGGTCAGCGCTTCCTCCGCCGGGAATTTGTGCGCCAGCGCGAAACGCGGTGCGCGCGAGACGAAGCCCAACGTGCGCTGGTCTTCCAGGCGGTTGGCCTTGTACACCACGCCGTCGATTTCGTAGGGCATGGCCGGACGGGCGTCGCCTATCCGCTTGTAGTACGCCATCAGGCCATCGTAGCCGCGCACTACCGAGGCTTCCTTGGCCACTGGCAGGCCCAGCGTGCGATACCAGTCCAGCAGCGCCGAGTGCGACGGCGGCATCTCAGCGCCTTCCAGCGCGCCAATGCCATAGGCGAAGAAGCTCAGCTTGCGCGATGCGGTGATACGCGAGTCCAGCTGGCGCAGGCTGCCCGCCGCCGCGTTGCGCGGGTTAACGAACTCCTTCTGGCCTGCTTCGCGCTGGCGCGCATTCATCGACTCGAAATCCTTCTTGAACATCAGCACCTCGCCGCGCACGTCGAGGATGGCCGGTGGATTGTCGGTCTTCAGGCGCAGCGGAATGCTGCGGATGGTACGGATGTTGGTGGTGACGTCCTCGCCGGTGTAGCCGTCGCCGCGCGTGGCGGCTTCGGTCAGCACGCCGTGGATGTAGCGCAGGTTGATCGCCAGGCCGTCGTATTTGACTTCGGCGGCGTATTCCACCAGCGCGGCGGTGTCCAGGCCTTCGCGCACGCGTCGGTCGAAGTTCTCGATGTCCTCGTCGGTGAAGCCATTGTTCAGCGACAGCATTGGCACCGTATGGCTGACTTGCTCGAACTGTGGCAGCGGCGCCGCGCCGACACGCCTGGTCGGCGAGTCCGGCAGCGCCAGCTCCGGATGTGACGCTTCGAGCTTTTGCAGCGCGATAAACAGCTTGTCGTACTCGGCGTCCGGGATGGTGGGCGCGTCTTCGACGTGATAGGCGTGCAAATGCCGGTTCAGCTCCGCGCTGAGTTGCTCGATGCGCGTTTTGAAATCTACTTCTGACATTGCCAACCTTCTCAGCTGAACAGACGCAGCGCGCGGGTGGAGCCAGCCGGGATGTCGGCGTCATTCATCTCGGTGTAGAAATCCTGCACCTGGCTGGCGATCTCGGTCAACGCCGCATCCGACAGCGGCTGGTTGTAATCGTCAACGATGGTCGCGTCCAGGCGCGCCACCAGCGATTTCGCGCAAGCCACCATCGCGCCGAAGCCGTCGCGCGCAGGCGCCACGCATGGCACGTCCAGCAGCAGCGTCAGGCGGGCCGTGGTTTCCTCGGCCGGCGTCACGTTGGTCGACAGCGAGAACAGGAAGCCGCCTTCGCCGTCCGGCATGACAAAGCGGCCGTCCGGACGCACATCGAAGCCCTGCTTCTCCAGCGCGCCGATCAGCGTGTTGATTGCCCACGGTGCGCCGTTCGATTGCAGATTGACGCCCAGTTGCGCGTCATGTCCGGCAACGAAGCGATGCAGGTTGCGCGCCTCGGCCATCACCTCGATCATGTCCGGAATCGCCGGCTCGGCGCCGATTTCGTCGGCCATCGCGCGCAGGCGCGTCACCAGTTCCGAGTATTCCAGTTCGTTCAGCGCGGTGCTGCGGCTGGCAAGCTGCACGCCGCCTTGCAGTTCGGTATAGACGCCGCCATGCGCGATCGGTTCCCAGTCGCCACTGACTGCCTTGCCGATGTAGTGCACCGGCTTGTTGCCAACCATGCGCAGGGTTTGCAGCACGGGCAGCAGCTTGTCACCGCGCGCCGGGGCTTCCAGCGCCAGCGGCAGCAGGCAGTCGATCAGCGGATCGACCAGTGCAGTGGCCTGCTCCGCCGCCACCGCCGATGCGGCGTTGGCGCGTGCAGCCAGTTCCGCATCGCTGGCAGGCTGGCCGGCGACATCGTCGGTGGTGAATTCCGCAGCTACCGCACCCAATGCCGCAGCGGCGGCGGAAGCTTCGCCGCCGGCCACGCCAGGCGCCGCGCTATCGAGCGAGAAACTCGGTTCCTGACGGACGTGCGGCGCGACCGGGTCCACGCCCGGTACCAGCTGCGGCTCTTCGCCGCTGCGCATCAGCACATCGTCATGGTCAGTTGCGAAAGCGCGTTCGACGCTTTTCTTGGCCTTGTATTCCTGGATCTTGTTGTACGTGAAGACACCGGCGACAAACACGCCGGCGGCTGCGATTAAACTGAGTTGGAGATCTGTCATGCTGCTTGTGCCTCGGTAGCGAAGTTTGCGGCGGATTCCATATCCACCGCCACGATGCGCGATACACCCTGCTCTTGCATCGTCACACCGATCAGTTGATTGGCCATCTCCATCGCAATCTTGTTGTGCGAGATGAAGAGGAATTGTGTATGTTCGGACATGCGCTTGACCATGCGGCAGAATCGTTCGGTATTGGCGTCGTCCAGTGGCGCGTCCACCTCGTCCAGCAGGCAGAATGGCGCCGGATTCAGGCGGAACATGGAGAACACCAGCGCGGTAGCGGTCAGCGCTTTCTCGCCACCGGATAGCAGGTGGATGGTGGCGTTCTTCTTGCCCGGCGGCTGGGCCATCACCTGCACGCCGGAGTCGAGGATTTCGTCGCCGGTCATGATCAGCTTCGCCTGGCCGCCGCCGAACAGGATCGGGAACAGCTCGGAGAAGTGGCCGTTGACGCGGTCGAAGGTATCCTGCAGCAGATCGCGCGTTTCCTTGTCGATCTTGGTGATGGCGTCTTCCAGCGTATTGATGGCTTCCGTCAGATCCGCGTTTTGCGAATCGAGGAAGTTCTTGCGCTCGGACGCGGTGGCCAGTTCGTCCAGCGCCGCCAGGTTGACGGCGCCCAGCATCGAAATGGCGTTGGTCAGGCGCGTCACCTCGCCTTGCAGGTAGGACGCCTTCATATCCGGGTGCAGCTTCTCGGCCAGCGCCGCTTCGTCGGCCTGCACTTCGGTCAGCTGGGCGGCAAACTGTTCCTGATTCAAGCGCGCGGCCTGTTCCTTCAGCTGCATTTCCATGATCTTGTCGCGCTGCGGTTGCAACGCGCGCTCGGTCGACATGCGGCCTTCCTCGAACATGCGCAGCTGCTGCGCGATCTGATCGAGTTCGTGGCGCGCGTCAGACAGCGCTTTTTCCTGGTCGGTGCGGCGGTCCAGCAGGTCCTGCAAGCCTTCGTTGGCCGTGCCCTGCTCCAGGCTTTCCAGCTCCACGCGACCGGCCTCCATGCTTTCCGTCACCTGCGCCACCTGCGCGGTGGCGGTGGCGATGGTGCGGCGGAATTCCTCGATCTTGCTACGCTGGGTTTTTTCCGCGAACTGCACCTCCTGTGCGGCGCGTTCGAGGTCACGCAGCGCTTCGCGTGCATCGGCCAGGCGCTGTTCCTTTTGCATGAATTCGGTCTGGCCGTCTTCGTGCGTGCCTTGCAGCTCGCCCAGTTCCATGTCCAGTTGCTCGAACTTTTCCTCGGATTCCAGCTTGATCTGGGTCTGTTCCTCTTCCTGCGCGGTGATCTCGGCCAGGTCGGTTTCGATCTGCGTGCTGCGCTGGTTGAAACGCGCCTCGATCTCCGACAGCTTGACCACCTCCAGTTGCAGCGTGTGCACCGACTGCTGCAGGCTTTGCAGCTTGGCGCGGTATTCAGTCAGGCGGCGCGTCAGGTCGGATACTGCGGCTTCCGCACGCACCGAGCGGGAACGCGCTTCATCGGCCAGCATCTGTTGCGCGCGCAGCTGCTTGGTGATGTTGTCGATTTCCTGCTGGCGCCCCAGCATGCCGTCCTGTTCCGAATCGGCGGCGTAGAAACGCACGCTTCCGTGCGTGACGATATGGCCCTGGCGCGTGATGATGCTGCCGCCTGCCGGCAGTTTGGCGCGCTCATTGAACGCTTCAGCGGTGTCTTCAGCGATGTAGACGTTGTGCAGCCAGTCCTGTAACAGACCGCGCAGACCCGGATCGTTAATCTTCAGCAGATTCAGGAAAGGCTTCAGGCCCGGCGCTTCCACCGGCGCCGGCGGCACGGCGGTCGACGGCGCATACAGCGCCAGCTTGGCCGGCGGCGCATCGCTGAAGAAGGCCTTGGCCCACTCGATGTTCGACATCTGCAATGCCGACGTGCGCTCGCGCAGCACAGATTCCAGCGCCGGCTCCCAGCCGGTTTCTATATTCAGCTTTTGCCACAGGCGCGGCAGCGATTCCAGTTCATGCTTCTGCAACCACGGCGTGACCTTGCCCTGCGTTTGCACGCGTTCCTGCAACTGGCGCAGCGCGTTCAGGCGCGCTTCCAGCTGCGCGTTGGCGGCGGTTTCGGTATTCACCTGCTGCTGCGCTTCGTGCCGTTCCTGCTCCAGCTTCGGTTGCTGTTCCAGCGCTTCTTCCAGCACAAAGCTCTGCTCTTCCAGCGCCTGCTGCTTTTCTTCCAGTTGCAGGCGCAGGTTGGATAGATGCGCGCTATCCGGCAGCGCCAGGCCGCTCTTTTCCTGCATCAGGCGCTCGCGCCGCACGGCCAGGCCGTTGAGGATGTTGCTGGCATTGCGCTGGTGCGCGGACTCCAGTTCCAATTGCTGCTGCGCCTGCATGATGCGGGAACGCGATTCGGTGCTCCTGGTCTGCGCTTCCTTCCACGCCTGTTCCAGCATCGGCAGCGACTCGGCCTTTTGCTCAGCCATCATCTGCGCTTCCTCAACCTTGGCGCCCAGTTCTTCCAGCGAGAATTCCGCTTCCTCGATCTGCTCGCCGGTTTCGCTGGCCTGACGCTGCCATTGATCGCGCTGCGCGGTCAGCGCCGCCAGTTGCGCTTGCAGGCGGCCACGCGACTCGACCACGAACTTGATCTGCGCTTCCAGGCTGCCGATTTCCGCATTGGTCTGGTACAGCGCGCCCTGTGCCGAATGAAGTCGGTCGCCGGCGGCGAAGTGTGACTGGCGCATCTGCTCCAGTGACAGCTCGACATTGCGTAGCTTGGCGGTCTGCTCTTCCAGATCGTTCTGTGCCTGCTCGACTTCACGGAAGTATTTTTTCTGCTCGTTCTCGGCTTCGATCTTGCGCAGCAGCCAAAGCAGCTTTTGCTTTTCTTCCTGGTCGGCTTGCAGCTGGTGGAACTTGGTCGCCACCGCAGCCTGGCCTTCCAGCTTCTCCAGGTTGGAATTCAGTTCGCGCAGGATGTCTTCAACGCGCAGCAGGTTTTCGCGCGTGTCGTGCAGGCGGTTTTCGGTTTCGCGGCGGCGTTCCTTGTACTTCGATACGCCAGCGGCCTCCTCCAGGAACACGCGCAACTCTTCCGGCCGTGATTCGATAATCCGTGAAATCATGCCCTGGCCGATGATCGCATAGGCGCGCGGACCGAGGCCGGTGCCGAGGAAGATGTCCTGTATGTCGCGCCGGCGTACCGGCTGGCCGTTGATGTAATAGGTGGAGGTGCCGTCGCGCGTCAGCGTGCGCTTGACGGCGATCTCGGCATACTGGCCCCACTGACCGGCGGCCTTGCCGGCATTGTTATCAAACACCAGCTCCACCGACGAGCGCCCAGCCGGCTTGCGGTGGGTAGAGCCGTTGAAGATCACGTCCTGCATGGACTCGCCGCGCAGTTCCGAAGCCTTGGATTCGCCCAGCACCCAGCGCACGGCGTCGATGATGTTCGACTTGCCGCAGCCGTTGGGACCCACCACGCCAACCAGCTGACCCGGTACCTGGAAATTGGTGGGATCAACGAAAGACTTAAATCCCGACAATTTGATGGAGGATAGACGCACGTTGTTATCTAGGTGTTTGGGCTGGAAAATTTCACAATAATACCATTTTGCGCATCATATCAGGCCGAAAAAGGATAGCGCTACACTGTTGTCAGCGCACCTGTGGCTTGGGCGTATGCCACATGGCGCGGGTGTAAGGATGGTCACGGCCGGACAGGTAGGTGGCCACCTTGGCGATCCACATCTCCGCCGGAATCGGCTGCACGCGCGGCGCCACCAGCAGCACCGGCAGGCACAGCGCCACCAGCACTCGGCTCAGCGCCATCTGGCGTTCAGCGTTGGCGTACCAGATGAAGGCGGCAGCCACCAGCAGGCCGAGCACGCAGCCGGTCCAGGCCTCGGAAGGCGAATGGGCGTCGGTATGGATGCGTGACATGGCGATCAGCACTGACAGGAGCACGCCAGCAGTGCTACCCAGCATCTGCGCCATGGGCGGCAGCGAGCGGGTAGCGAGGAAGGCGGCCACCGGATAGACTGCGGCAGCACGCATCGCATGGCCGCTAAAGCCTGCAAACTCGACCGACTCGATGCCGATCGCCCAGCCCATGAAAGCCAGCTTGGTCAGTACCACCAGCACCATGCCGCCGCCAAACAGCAGCGCCCAGGTCCAGGTCAGCCGCCAGGACTTGCCAGCCAACAGCCAGACCGCGATGGCGACACCTATCGGCCCGGTCACCGCCAGACTGCCCGCTACACTTAACCAATGCCACCAAAACATCGCGCTCTTCCTATTTCACTGTATGACAACATTTTAGCCTTCATTGCAGCGCAACAAAAGTTAAGTACGCGTTAAAGTACAGACAATTAACCGAATGTTTAAAGAATGATCATACTTGGCAAGTCCACCTCCATTAACGTCCGCAAAGTGCTGTGGACCTGCGCAGAAATCGGCCTACCATACCAGTTGGCGCGCTCCAGCGGGGCCGATGTGCAGCAGCACAAGCGTGGGCGGCGGCGACATTTTCACGCTGGCCGATATCGTGCTGGGCCTGTCATTCAATCGCTGGGTGTCCACGCCAATGGCAAGGCCGCAACTGCCATCAGTGGCGGCTTGGGCCGCGCGACTGGGTGAGCGCGCCGGCTGGCTGCAACACGGCGCCAACGGTACGCCCTGATCAGGACAGGCCGAAATGCTCGACGACAAAGTCGACAAAGCTGCGCTGCTTCGGCGTGGCCTGCCGTCCACGCGGGTAAATCAGATGCAGCGGCCGCAGCGGCGGCAGATAGTCGGACAGCAGCGGCACCAGGCGGCCGTCGGCGATTTCTTCAGCGACGACGATTTCGGCCAGCATGGCCAGGCCGAAGCCGTTCAGCGCCATCTGCTTCAGCGCCTGGCCATTGTTGGAGCGGAAGCGGCTAGGCTGCGGCGCGGCCTGGGCGTCCAGTTTCCAGCGCACCACGCGGCGCCAATGCAGGAAATCCAGGCATTGGTGCCGCGCCAGGTCGGCGGGTGTCGCTGGCGCGCCGTATTGGGCCAGGTAGGCTGGCGCGGCGCAGATCACCATGCCGTACGGCTTCAGCGGGCGCGCAATCATGCTGGAATCCTCCAGCCGGCCGATGCGGATGGCCGCGTCCAGCCCTTCCTCCACCACATCAGAAATGCGTTCGCTGAGCTCCAGGTCGACACTGACCTCCGGATGGGCGGCCATGTAAATCGGCAGCCTGGGCGCCAGCAAGGCGCTGCCGAAGGCCACCGGAGCGCTGATCCGCAGATTGCCGCGCGCGCCGCTACGCATGGCCAGCGCGCCCGATTCAGCGCTTTGCACATGGGCCAGGATCTGGCGGCATTGCTCACAGTATTGCTCGCCGATCTCGGTCAGGCTCTGACGGCGCGTGGTGCGGTTCAGCAGACGCGCGCCAAGCCGCTGCTCCAGTTCGGCAATGTGCTTGCCGACCATGACCACCGAGAGGTCGAAGGCCCTGGCCGCCGCCGTAAAGCTGCCGGCATCGGCGACGCCGACAAATACTTCCATGCTGCGCAATTTATCCATGATTATGAATCGCTGGTTAAAAATATTATAAATAATAAGGCATTTATGTTTAACCAGTTTAAAACGATACTCGGTTTTTAATTCGACGGAGTGCGCAAGATGAGTTTTTCGACCTGGCTGCTGTTTCTCTCCGTATCGCTGGCTGCGGCTTTTAGTCCGGGGCCAGGCGTGCTGATGGCGATTTCCACCGCGTCCAGCCAGGGCGCGCGGCGGGCTTTTTATAGCTCGGCGGGTAATGCGTTGGGCGTATTCATTGTTGCCACCACGGCGGTGACAGGACTTGGGCTGCTGCTGAAGGCGTCGGAGCTGGCATTCGGGCTGTTGAAGCTGGCCGGTGCGGCCTACCTGGTGTATCTCGGCATCAAGGCCTGGCGCGGCGCAGGGCAGCAGACGGCGCAAGCAGCATCGCGCCCGGTGGAGGAAAGCCGCTTCAGCACCTTCCGTGCGGGACTGCTGGTGGCGATCAGCAATCCCAAGGCGATTCTGTTCTTTACTGCGGTATTCCCGCAATTTATGCCGCATGACCACATTGATCCGCTGCGCTTTATGCTGCTGACTACGACCTTTACCGCCTGCACACTGCTGTCGCATTTCTTTTACGTCAGTTGCGCGGCCTGGCTGAAGCGCAATGTGGCAACCAGTGCCCGCCGCCGTCGCCTCGCTGGCCGCAGTACGGCAGTAGTGTTCATCGGCATGGGCGGCGCGCTGCTGACTGTGCGCTGAGGTAATCGGCACGGCGCCGCGCTGCTGAATCTGCGCTGCTGAATGTGCGCAGAGGCAATCGGCACGGCGCCGCGCTGTTTGACCTTCCGCCGAACAGCGTTCAGCCAGCGGCTGGCTGATTGGTGCCGGCATCGCTGTGCGCGCCGCGCGAAAGCGCCTGCGATAGCGCGACAGCCACCACGCCCTCTGCGTGCAGCACCTGCGCACTGCCAGCGCGCAAGCGGCGCAGCAACTCATCGCCGGACAGCGAAAATGCTTCCTGCCGGGCTGCCGTGGAAAAAATATACAGCGTGCGCCGTGGACTGATCCACGCCAGCTTGACCTTGCGGCTCCCGCCATCTGCTTCCTCGAACGCTAGCCACATGCCCCGCGTCAGGCTGTCGACCTCGACGGCGGCCTCATCGCCCTCTTCCGCCACCGGCGCGATGGCAGCTGCCTGCGCCTGCAATGCAAGCCTGCGCTCGGCGGCCTGACGGGCGACCTGCATGGCAATCTCGACCTGACGCTCGGCAGACATTTCAATCGGCGCGCGGACGATGGACGCGTGGCATTCCGCCAGCTCGGCAAAAAACCGTAAGCGGTCGGCATCCTGCCACTTGATGACATCCAGCCACTTGTTCAGCGCGGACAGCATGCCCGGCAGCCGGGCGATCAGTTGCTTCCGGTCGTCGGCGCTGAACTTGGGCCGCACGCTCCAGATCAGGTCGTCCATGGTTTTGGTGGCGTTGTTGACGGCGCCGGGCTTGTCGTCTTCCACGCTATAGGCAATGGTCAGCACCGACACCCAGCGCTGCTCAAGAAAAGCTTCGATAATCGCGATCACTTCGCCGGTGCCGATGCGCAGGGCGACGGCGTTTTTTGCCAGCTTGTTCGATTCCGCCACTTTTTCCTGCTTGAGCGCGGCGGCAATCGGGGCGGCAATGGAGGCTGCTGCGGCTTTTTCTTCCGCCTGGATCTGGGCTTCCAGTTCGTTGACGGCTTCCGTGAAGACAGTCATTTCGTTGTCATAATCGCGGCCCACACGATCGACGCTGCGCTGCATCGCCTGAAATAGCGGGTCATCCGGGCCTTTGCGCTGCTCCCAGCCCATGTGCGACAGCAGTTCCAGCAGGCGGCGGGCCGGATGGGCTTCCTGGAAGAAGAAATTCTTGTCGACCAGCGCGGCCTTCAGGACCGGGATTTGCAGGAAACGGATCAGCTCGCGAGTTTCAGGCGAAATGCTCTGGTCGCGAAATACGGTGTCGAACACGGCTGACAGCAGGTCAATGGTGGATTCATCGGCACGTGACAGGCTGCCTTCCGGCATGGCTTGCTTGAGGTTGGGCAGGTAGAACACATTGCCGCCTCCCGCCACCGCTGCCAGGCTGCCGATGGATTCGTAGGGGACGGCTTTTTGCAGTTCGGCGAGATAGGTCAGCAAGGGCTGCCTGGCGTGCAGCTGGGCTTGGCGCTGAGCGTCCTCGTTGCTGATCGCCGCACTGCTGAAGCCGCGCGCCGGACCTTGCGGCCATCTGGCCTGCGCTGCCACGGCGGCGGCGCCGACTACTTGGCCATGCGTGGTCTGACCGGCATTCGGCGACCAATTATTCCCCGCCGCCAGCGCTGATGCCGGCAAGTCGGGTATCGACAGGTCGACACCGCCGTCGGCGCCCAGCATGCCGCTGGCGATGCCGTCAACGATCTCCCCGGCCGCCGACCCGGCCACCTCACTGGAAGCAAAAAACTGCCGCAACTGCTGCGCCAGCACCTGCTGATGCGGCCTGGGTAGCGCGGCGGCGCCACCATCCGCCTTGCGCCGCTGATAGCCATCCACCGATCCCGGCAGCACGCCCTTGCTCTGCAAAGCCAAACTCAAGGCCTCAAGCATCGGCGCCAGTTCGATAAACATGCCAGGCTTGAGCCAGGGCTGCAATAACCCGGCCGACTCCTCCTCCGGATCGAACTCCAGCCACGCTTGCTGCAACGCCGCCAGGAATACCGCCGGCCGGAAGGGATTCTGGCTCATCCGCAATATATCCCGCTCCAGCAGGAACGCCAGCCGCACATTCAAGGTCTGCAAGGCATCGGCATACAAACTCTCGAATGGCTTGCTGACACCGCCGAGCGCAACCTTGTTGTCCATCTCCTCCAGCGACACCAGCGACAAAGCCTGCACCGGCGCGCGCGCGGCGGGCTTGGCGGTGGGCGCTAATTCGGCAATCTCGCGCCGCAGCGCTTTTTCCAGCGCGCTGGTCGCCAGATGCAGGAACGCGAAATTGCGGTTGCGCAGCAGATTACCGGCACGAATGCGCTGCTGGATCAACCGCGTGTCGCCATCGGTGGCGTCGATCAATGCGCCTGCCAACTTGTTGGCCAACTCCAGGTATTGATCCCCGGCATGCCTGACCGCAATACCAATCAACTCCTCCAGCAAGGCATGACGCGACGACACCGTCTTCTTCTGCATGGCTATGGTTGTCGAAGTTGCACTCATGAACAGATCTGCTCCGATTGATCAACTTATTGTGACACGC
>Ga0308157_10001886_pt1 | contig 38622 bp, 65 predicted proteins | sample PhyBR1_FD_201035 | JGI IMG/M metagenome (GOLD analysis project Ga0308157, IMG submission 201035) | Phyllosphere microbial communities from UC Gill Tract Community Farm, Albany, California, United States - DLSLB.R1 | ecosystem: Host-associated > Plants > Phyllosphere > Unclassified | place: USA... | reverse complement strand
AAGATGACGCGCAAGTTTATTTCCGCCGTGTAACGGTTGATTCGTTCCGGAGAGAAAGCCGGTGGCTGCCGCCTTCAGTGCCGGGCATCGTTCGGTGCTCGGCTGGGAACCAACATCCATTGTCCAGAATCCTCTTGAGACCTGCGGCACATGAGCGTCACTGTGGGTTTGAACAAAATTGGAAATTTGTAACGATGCGGTAAATCAAATTCAGGTGCTGTTGATTCGGTAGTGAGCGTTGAGGTGGAAATCTCGCTCCGACTCGAAATCAGCGGTGAAAAAATCGTTCAGCCTTCAATTATTCATTACCGAAAACGGAATGGCTCAGGTGTCCAAATGTTGATATCAGATGACGGTGTTCGCTGTTAGGTGAGCAGTTGGTCGTGGTCCCGAGGCGCATGGTGCACAGGTCATTTTCGACTAGCTGGGGAATTTTCGCTAGTGCGGAATGGGAATTGAGGGGTTGACCAAGGTCACGAACTTTTGCCGGTGAACTATACGCGGGGGAGTTTCAAAGAATTTCTATCAGGCGTAGAATCACAACCCTTGTAAATACTGGGATCTAAGCCACTTGTGGCGTTTTTGTGGCGACTGGACTCGCCAGCGACACCACGGAATCGCCTATGTTTGCCATGCTGGCCACGTCCTCATGCCAGAGGTGCGCGTACTTCTGCAGCGTGATCGTCGCGTCCTTATGCCCTAGTCGGGCCGCCACCGCTACGGGAGACATTCCACCGCTAATGAGTTGGCTGGCATGGTAGTGGCGCAGCTGGTGCCACCCTGAGCCAATCTCAGGCAGTTCCGCCCGTACGCGAGACCATTCGGTTTCGAACCTCCAATACAGCGCTGGCGTACCGTCTATGTGGAATAGCCGGCCGCCTTCACCTGGGTGCGCGCATAGCTCCTTGAGCAGGTCTCGCACTCTGGGACCGAAGGAGATGTTGCGGCGCGAGTACTTCGTCTTCAATGGGCCACGCCTGACGGTGGAAACGTTGGGCGAATTGTCTTGCATCGTCACTCGGATTATCGAGCGCGGGAAGTCAATGTCCTTTGCAACAAGTCCTATCAGCTCGCTGGGCCGCATGCCTGTAGCTGCAGCAATCAGAGCCGCTGTTTTGAAGAATGGTTTGACGTGCTCACAAAACTTGGCGAACACCTCAGGAGAGAGCGTGAACTCCAGCAGTTCCTCTTCCGCATCTTCTTGAATAAACTTCACCCGCTTGCAGGGTGATTCACGAATGTACTTGTCGTGCACCGCTTCGCTGAATATCTGCGTCGTGTAACGGTACATGAGCTTTGTGGTGGACAAAGCGTTGCTTTCCTGCCATTGGTAGACCGCTTGCTGAATCTGGGACTGCTCGATCTGATTCAGGTATAGGCCCTTGAATGTTGGTTCTATCCAGTTCTTGCAATGAGACCCCATGGTCCTGAGGGAATTGGGTCGTTGGTGCGCTTGCTTCGCCCACCAGAGCTTGAAGTAGTCTTCAAACAGAATCGAGGATTTGAATCCGCCGGGGCTGATGGAATGATCTACGGTCTGCTTGTCTAACCATGCCTGGGCTGCGTCTTTGTAGTCGAAGGATCGCTTTGTTTCTTTGCCGGTGCCGTTGGTCCAGATGGCCTGCCAGCGCTTTCCTGTGCCGTAGCGTGCGGTTCGGGTGCGGTCTTTTCGGTGCCAGAGGTCGTTTATCCTTCCGGTAGCCATGGTGTCTCCTGTTTTTGGGTGCGCAGAAGTCTGCGCAGGGGGAATAGGGGTGTTTACCAGGTTGCGTCGAAGGCGATTGTCGCCCCGCGCTCCTTGAGCAGTTCGGCTTCTAGAGGGCTCACGGTTTGGAGCCTGTCTTGTAAGAGCTGCGCGGTTACATCAAGGTCTTCTGCAAGATCTGTCAGGTTGGCGTGGTCGGCGGAGGCCCTTATCAGGGTAGGCCAAGGGATCAGCAGGTGCGCAGTCTCTTTGCGTACCTTCCACTCAGTTTTGGGAGGCTGGCAAGAACAATGCCCGTACTGCAGGTGAACGAGCTCATGAGTGAGCACGCATCGTCGTTCCCTTACCGTGAGTCTTTCGTTGAGCCAGATAGTCCGGCGCCCGTCTGAGGCCCCAGGCTTTCCATCGGGCATCCGAACGTGGTGTACCTCAATCCACGGGTTGGCGCTGATGATGGTCCAAGGGTCAAACATGCGTCAACCATATAGGCGGGGTACGACAGCTTAGTCTTGTGGCTCTTCTCCGAGGCCGTCGTACTGACTGTTATCAAGGCGGAAAGCAGGGTGAGCCGCATGGGGCATGGATTCGTCAAATTCGCGCTTCAAGGGAACGACGTTCTGGGCGGATCGAAGTTTACGAATTTCCATGTTGCGCTGTTGGAATCTTGCGGTCAGTTCCATGAGTAATTCTTCGTCGCTGAACTCAGAGACGTGGCGCGGGCGTTCGTCGCCCCAGGGGTCGCCCTTCAAGTCCCAAAGGCTTAGTTCTTCAGGGTCTCGCTCTGAGTTGAGGATTCTTTCGATCTTTTCGTAGTCCCACCCGATGGCTTTGGATATGGCCGCGAGTCGGGTTGCCTGGGGCCATGTTGCTGCTGTTTCGAATGAGTAGATGGTCTTCACGCTGACGCCAGCTCGTTCTGCCAGGGCTGGGCGTGAAAGTCCTGATTTCTCGCGGGCTTCTTTGGCCAGTGCGCTGATGCGTTTCTTTAGCTGAATTTCGTTGTAGCTCATGACACTCATTTGTAGTCGGGTGGAACAAGGTAGGTAAAAGCCTATTTTTTCCATTGTAGGTATGCGGACGCGGTATGTTCGGGAACTTTTTCGAATTTTTAATTTAACCCCTGACTTGGGGTGATGGCTCGTTTCCTATTTTCCTACCGTTACCTACCTTGACCTACCCTATTTCCCTACATATGCTGTAACCATGAACAAGGTAGGACGCGGTAAACCGGTGAAACCCCGGGTAGTTGAAAATGCGGATCAACGCATCGGATTGACACTCCGAACACTGCGTTTGGATCGCGGCATCACCGGCATTGAGATGGCCGAGGCCCTTCGAGTGAGTCCAGGAATGTATGACCACTACGAAGCAGGGCGCCGAAAGATGACTTGGATCCGCGTGCAGCAGGCTGCGTGGTTTCTTACTTATCGAGGCTCACGAACCGTTGAGGTTCAACCAGAAGCAATTGCTCTTCCCAGCGAGTGCGCTGGCGGGGGCCTGTCGATTCTAGAAGGAGTAGCAGCATGAGCCAGCCCATGCCTCTTGAAGATTTGAACTGGCGGGAAGATGCCTTGGATCGGGTCGAAGCATTCGCCCGTAGTGGCGAGGAGTTCACGTCTGACGATGTGCGCGACGGGTTCCGGGAGCCTCACCACCCAAATCAGTGGGGTGGCATCTTCCACACGTTGGCGAACCGAGGTGTGATTCAGCGGGTCGGTTTCCGTCCTTCGCACAACAGGTCTAGGCGTGGAGGCGTCACGGGAATTTGGCAGGGCGTCAACGTTGTGGCACTCGGGAGGGTGGCATGAAAGACGATCCGTTGCTGACTGTGCGTGAAACAAGCGAACGGTTGAGAAGCCACCCGGAGACGGTGAGGAAGTTGCTACGTCGTGGTGACTTGGTGGGCTTGAAGTTTCCATCGGCGAATCGCGGAGGAACTTGGAAGGTCCGGGAATCGAGTATTGAACGGTTTTTGAGCCGGGGTCAGTACCAGAGGTAGTTCCTGGGGAAAGGAAAAGCCACGAAACTGTTCAGTTTCGCGGCTCAGGTTGAAGGCTTTGCTACTTGGCGGTTCCAAAGCATTCGTTATTTAGGAGTCTACATGAAGAAGTTCATGAAGCAATTTGAGGGCCTTCGGGTCACGGAGCGTGGTGACACCATGTTCGTTCTGATGGTCGGTGTCGTGTTCTTCGGGACTTTGCTTGTCGCTGACTTCATCGGAGGTGTGGCATGAGCGACGAGGTGAAGCAGGAGCGCAGCGAGGCGTTGAAGCGTCTGCGTGAACCGTTCGAGCAGGGTGCGATTGGCAAGCTGCCAAAGCCTTATCGCAAGGATGCGCAGAAGGGCACCTGCCAAGAATGTGGTGGTTTCCATGGGTTGCCGGCCATGCACCTGGACTTTGTTGGCCACGCTGCTCTGACTGATCGTCTGTTGCAGGTGGACCCGGAATGGTCGTGGGAGCCAATGTCTGTCGATCAGTTCGGGCTTCCGCAGTTCGATAACTTCGGCGGTTTGTGGATCAGGTTGACCGTGTGCGGTGTGACTCGCCTCGGTTACGGGGATTCGCAAGGCAAGTCGGGTGCGAACGCGATCAAGGAGGCTATCGGTGATGCTCTTCGCAATGCGGGGATGCGTTTTGGTGCGGCTTTGGATCTCTGGCACAAGGGCGACTTGTGGGAGGCGAGGAAGGAACGCGGGGAGTTTGACTCTCCTGACAGTGCGCCGTCGAAGCCAGCAACACCATCCCAGCCAGTTCCAGGGCCAGGGGAATCACCTATCGAAATCTTCCAAAAGCAGTTCGCCCAGGCAAAGGGTAACCCGAAAGCGCTAGAGGCTCTTCGAAAGTGGGCGCACAACTCGGGCGCACCAGAACAAATCATGGACCAGATCAAGGCCGCCATCGCGGACCTCGACGCAGCATAAGGAGTCATTGTGGACAACATTCAGAAGTTCATGGCAGCGGACATGCTGTCGAAGAAGGTCAGCGCTTTGCAGAAGTCGTTGAAGGCTGACGCAGAGACCGTGTTGGAGCCGGGCGACCGCAAGAGCGTGTCGTTCGAACTGGACGGGGAGAAGATCACCCTCGGCGCGATCACTCGCACGAAGCCCCGTACGGCGTGGAAGGTCCTGGACGAGGGTGCCCTGGTGAAGTGGATTCAGGAGAATCACCCGGACAAGGTGGAGATGATCCCGGCGCCGAAGGAATGGTTCGTGAAGTCCTTGCTGGATCAGGCTGCAGCTAATGGTGTTGCGGTGACTGATGACGGTGAGTTGGTTCCAGGGATTGGTTCGGTGACTGGAACGTCGTATGCGTCGGCTAAGCCGGATAAGGATGCTGACGAGAAGCTGGCCCGGTTGGTTGCTGGCGGGGTTATTCAGACTGCGGAGCTGTTGATGATCGAGGGTGAAGCAGCATGATCCGGGCTACTGATTCTTCATCGACGTTCGATCTGGCGAAGTATGCGGCAGAACAGCTTCGCCCGTTGGTTGACCAGTTGCAGGGCGGTTCACTGGAGATCGATTTGGCGCTTGGCATGCCTTTCTTTGCAGAACACAAGAAGGACTGGTCTGTCAGCATCGTTGTCCACGAGGGCTCTGCCATTGGCCGGCAAGGTGAATACGTCACCTATCAGTCTTTGATTGATACTTCCGACGACGTGGACTTCGCTGTGCTGAAGCTTCGCGAGCATCTGGCGACGCTGAAGGCCGCGGCATGAGCCTGGATACTCTCAACCCCGTGAATGTGGAATCGCGGATCCGGGACATTAGCGCCCGGATCGCGAACTCCGCGTCAGTCTGCAACACCCGATACGAAACGTTCCTCGACGCTGATCGAAACTACGATCAAGCTTTCGCTCGGGCATACATGGGCCATGACGGTCCAGCGCATGAGAAGAAGTTCGCTGCAGAGCTGGCTACCGGGCAGGAGCGTGAAGCGCGGGATGTAGCAGATGCCTCGTACCGGTACGCGGACCGGTTGGCGAAGGCTTTGGAATCGGAGCTTCGCGCTTACCAGTCCATCGGCGCCAGCGTCCGGGCCATGTATGGGGTCGCGGGCCGAGGTGAAGGTCTGTGAATCGTAAACAGTTCGCGAGATTCCTCGCCCGCGACCAGCACTGTCCCTGCGGGTGCCTGGGACGTGAGGACACGTACATCCCGCAGCATCGTGCAAACCGAGGCATTGGTGGTTCAAAGCTTCTAGACCGACCGGCGAACATCATCGTCATGTGCGCTGAGCTGAACGGGCTGATTGAGTCCAACGCTGACCTTGCACAGCAAGCCAGGTTCTACGGGTGGAAGCTGCAGCGTTGGCAGATCCCCGAAGAAACACCAATTTATGACAGGGCCACTAGTGAGTGGTCCATCCTCGACAACGACTTCGGTCGGGTCATTCAACAACGAAAGGCGGCCTAGCTATGGCTGGCGAAACCATTATCACGGTCATTGGAAACTTGACCGCAGACCCAGAGCTTCGTTTCACCCCATCGGGTTCGGCGGTCGCGAACTTCACGATCGCTTCGACCCCTCGCACGTTCGATAAGCAGTCGAACGAGTGGAAGGACGGAGAAGGTTTGTTCCTCCGCTCGGCTGTATGGAAGGAAGCCGCGGAGAACGTGGCTGAGACTCTGACGAAGGGCATGCGTGTCATTGCCCAGGGTCGCTTGAAGGCCCGGTCCTACGACACGAAGGAAGGCGAACGCCGGACCGTCATGGAGTTGGAGATTGACGAGATCGGCCCATCGCTCCGTTTTGCGTCGGCCAAGGTCACTCGCACCCAGCGCTCGGGCGGTGGCGGTAATTTCCAGCCACAGCAGGGCGGGTACAACCAGCAGTCGGCCCCACGTGGAGGCCAAAACGCACCAGCCGCAGATCCATGGCAGCAGGCACAGTCAGCCCCGCAGGGAGGTGGTTGGAATGGCCCAGGCAACGACGAGCCGCCATTCTGACCCGGTGATTGTTCCCGGGTTCGGGGATAAGCAGTCTTACCACCGTCACGATCAGGCTTACGGGAGCATCTTGGGGATCCGGGACGCGATTGTTTCCCGCAAGCAAGGATTCTCGCAGACCACGGTAATTCTCGACCCGGTGAAGGTTGAGGGCCTGACGAACTTGCAGAAGCTGGTGTTGGCTGATGGTCAGCCGTCACCATTCGGCGGCGTGGTTGCCGGTAACACGGTGACTATTTACCGCGACTAACTAAACAACTCACGAGAGGCAGCCCTATTGCTTGGGGGCGTAGGGCTGCCTTTTGTGCACTCAAAAACAGGAGGAAACAACATGGTCACGGTTTATTCGAGGCCGTCGTGCGTGCAGTGCAACGCCACCTATATGGCACTGGATGGCAAAGGAATCCCCTATAAGAAGGTGGATCTTTCACAGGACTTGGAAGCTCTAGAGATGGTGAGGGCCCTCGGGTATTTGCAGGCGCCGGTGGTGATCACCGATGACGATCATTGGGGCGGTTTCCGTCCGGACAAGATCGAGGAGCTAGCAGCATGAGCGTCACTGATCCAGGGCTAGCCCGTTATTTGGATGGCCGAAATGAACGAGCAAAATCCGAAGCGAACCAGATCATCGCCGATGCTCGCCGGATTGCCTATCAGATGGTTCAAGAAGCTGGTGTTGAGGAGCAGCGCACCATCGATGAATTGAATCAAGCCATCAAGGAATTGAAGGACGAGCGGACCGGGTTGCGCAAGTCTTTGGCTCGCAGCAGGTCCGAGTTGAACAAGCTCACCGAAAATATGCGAGAGCGCGTTGAGGCCGACGCGAACAAGTACGGTGCGGCGCTCAAGATTCGGGCTCGTAAGCAGGCGGACAAGATTGTGTCCAAGGCCCGAAAGGACGCGAAGGAGATTCGCGAGGATGCGGAGCGTGCGCGTGTCCAGGCTGAGATTGATGGCGCACGTCTCGCCGGCATGAGCGTGGAAGAGCTGCATGAAGGGCGTAGGCGGGAAGGCCGGGAGCGTCTACGCATCGCAACGCAGGAAGCGGACCTTCTCTGGGTAGATCCGAGGGCGGCATGAGCGCCTGCAAGAAGTCTTGTTGCTGGACGCCGTTCCAGGTGTGTGCCACGAAGAAAGAATGTGGCTGCCATACGAGTGATCAGCCCATCTACCGCCGGCTAACCCAATCCGAAATTGACCGTGCAAAATCGGTCCTACAACTCAAGGGGAAACGAAATTGCTAACGATTACTGACATGTTCTGCGGTGCTGGCGGGTCATCCACTGGCCTCATGGAAATTCCCGGCGTTGAAGTGAAGACTGCAATGAACCACTGGGCACGCGCCGTAGAGACCCATAGTCTGAATCACCCAACTACGGATCACGTATTGGCTGATATTCAGGTGACTGACCCACGCTACGTCGCATCATCGGATATTCTCTGGGCTTCTCCGGAGTGCACTAATCACTCGGTGGCCAAGGGTCGCAAGCGCATCACCAACCAGCCGGACTTGTTTGGGGAGTCCATCGCCGACGAAGCTGCAGAGAAGTCACGCGCCACCATGTGGGACGTGCCCAGGTTCGCTGAGCAGCACAAGTACAAACTGATCATCACCGAGAATGTCGTGGACGCTGCAAAGTGGGTTATGTTCGATGCTTGGCTGATGGCGATGAGCTCCCTCGGGTACGAGCATCACATCGTCTACATGAACTCGATGCACGCCCAGCTCGGCGGACTACCAGCACCACAGTCTCGTGACCGCATGTACGTGATGTTCTGGCTCAAGGGAAACCGCCGCCCGGACTTCGACAAGCTTCGCCCGATGGCGTACTGCCCAACCTGCGACAAGACTGTCCAAGCAATTCAGCATTTCAAGAACGGCAAGGAATGGGGACGCTACCGCGCCCAATACGTCTACCGCTGCCCGAATACTTCATGCCGCAACCAGATCATCGAACCTGGCTGGCTCCCTGCAGCTCACGCCATCGACTGGTCCATCCGTGGTCAGAAGATCGGCGACCGCACGAAGCCTTTGGCGGACAAGACCATGGCACGCATCAAGGCCGGGTTGCAAAAGTACGGACAGGCAGAGCCATTCCTGTCGCTTATGAGGTCAGGGCGCGCACGAAACTACTCGACAAGCGAGACCTTGCAGACTCTTACGACCGAGGGGGCAGGGCATTGCCTTGTAGCAGCGGACGGAACACCGCTGAGAATGCCGTTGATCGTGAATAACTTGAGCGGGTCGGATTCGACGCGATCAGACACAGTGAACGGCACGCTCCGGACTCTTGTCGCCGGTGGGTTGCATGAATCGTTGCTTATCCCGGTCGAGGGGCGAGATGGGAAGTATGCGCAGCGGGTCCACGATGCCATGCGCACGCAGACTACCCGCAACGAAACCGGGCTGTTGACAACTCCTGGGCATCACATGCTGATGGAGTACTACGGTAACGGGGTAACTCACCCTGTGTCGAAAGCGATCCCGACGATCCCGACTGTGGACCGGTTCGCGATGGTCACCACGATGCGCGGGACTGCGGAGAACCAGCTGCAGAACAGTTCCCGTCCTGCTTCGGATCCACTGGGCACTCTGACTGCAGGAGGAAACCACCACGGGCTAACCGAATGGACTGCGGAGGATATCAACCAGTGCGAATTCCGGATGCTTGAACCACACGAAATCATGGCAGGCATGGCGTTCCCCAAGACCTACCAGATGACCGGGAACAAGCGCGAGCAGGTCAAACAGTCCGGCAACAGCGTCACCCCGCCAGCGGCCAGGGACCTCGGAACCATCGCCGTAGAAAGCCTATTGGCGGCATGAGATGACAAGGTTGCCTCGGTGCCAATGCGGGAAGGTATGGGCGCCAACGAAACAGCAAGCGCAGGCCATGCGCGCATTCGTGGCCGACTACAAAGGCGACAGCGCAAAAGTTCAGTACTACATGTGCGTGAACGGTGCATGGCACTGGACACGACAACAAATATGGAGGGATCACAGTGAGCGAGTTCGACCCTCGACCGTTCTTCGTACTCACAAATGAGTATCCGGATCACCGGAAGATCAGGCACTTATCTGACAGGGCTTTTCGGCTGCATGTCACGCTGTTGGCGCTGTGCAACAAGGATAAGTCCGATGGCGGTATCTCTGACCTGGACCTGAACCAGTTCGGGAAGAAGGTGGGGGAGGAGCTGCAGAAGCGTGGCCTTGTGGAGGCTACAGGGGATCCTGAGCTGTTCCTGATGCATGACTATTTGGAGCACCAGCGAAGCGCTGACCAGATTCAAGAGTTGTCTGAGAAGCGCGGGAATGCTGGTAGCAAGGGAGGGAAGCTGGCGATGCATAACCGGTGGCATGTGAAGCGGAATCTAGTTGAGGATGACTGCTGGCATTGCATGAATCCCGATAAGCAAACGTAAGCAAATCATAAGCAAAGTTATAAGCAACGGGTAAGCAAAACATAAGCACCAGTAACCAGTAACCATTACCTATCTACTTACGTTAGGTGGTTATCCTTCAGTTCTTAAAAATACGTGGTTAGAAATCATCATGTCGTTACGTAAGTAACGCGTGGGGGAGAAAACGAATGATGAATGAAATCAATTCAAAAAACCAGATGTCCAAACTGCAGGCCCAGGCATTGGCGAATTTCATTCACACGCTTCGTAGGGATTGGGATCCGGCTGGGATCGTTCATGCGTTGGGTGTGGCTCGTGGTCGTGGGTCGGTGGATGCTTTGGCGGTGGCTGCTGTTCGGGCGGCTATGGTGCCGGGGAATCGTACGCCGGCGGTTATTGGGCAGTCTGGTGCTCATTGGGTTGGTGCGTTTGTTGAGCGTCAGGGGCCTGAGCGTGAGTTGGAGTGTGTGGAGCATGGTTGTTTGGAGTCTCGGTGTCGTGGGAAGCATCAGCGGGTGGGGCCTCCGGATTGGTGGGGTGACTTTCGTAAGGGGCGGGTTTCTCCTCCTGTGGATGTAGAACGAGGTAAGTAGGGTGTTTGGTTGTGGAAGTATTTTTTAGCCGCTTAGAAACGATTCTGAGCCGTTATGTTTGGAGGATCATTTTGGGACGTAGTTTGAAATCTGCGAAAAACGCTGGAACAAGGATGGAACGCTTGACGGCGGATTATCTAGCCGAGGCGTTGGATGATGACGGTATTGATCGTCAGGTGAAGGTTGGCGCTCTGGATCTTGGGGATGTGCGGGGCGTGAAAATCTGGGGTCAGCCTGTGGCGATTGAGTGCAAGGATGTTGCGGCGATGGCTTTGCCTGCGTGGTTGCGTGAGGCTGAGGTGGAGCGTGGCAACAAGGATGCTTTGGCGGGTGTGGTGGTGCATAAGAAGCGTGGGGCGGCGGATCCTGGTTCGCAGTACGTGACTATGAGTTTGCGGGATTTTGCTTCGTTGCTGGCTGGGGCAAGGCCTGACGCGTAAATTTTTTGCCTGAAATCTTTCTACCGCGTTCTACTCGATTAAGTGAGTGGAACGCGGTAGGATGGGAATCGCTAACAAGGACGCTCCGGGAGGGGCGGGAGAGGAAATCATGAGCACTCCTACACGCGGCGGCCAGGCCGTCCGATTCATCCGGACCGGCGAAATCGGAATCACCACCGACGAGCCAAAGAAGCGCAGCCCGGAAATCGCGGTGCAGCTCTTGGGTCGCCACTACCCGGTGTACCTAAGCCTGGACGAAATCGAAGTCATCGAGATTGCCGAGGTATCAGCGTGAAAAAGAATCTCGCCACACTGGCAGTTGCCGTCTTACTGTTGACCGGGTGCGTGCAGGCGCAAGCCACCGATACTCGTGTGGCCGGCACCGCCGACTACGAGTTCACACCGGACGCTGTGGGGAACACGGTGAACAGCATTGACGAGGTCCGCGAAGCACTCACCTCCGGCGCCATGCGCGGCATCGTGCGTGACAACCTCGACCAGATCCTCACACTATCGGAGGATCTGAACACCCCGTTTGAGTTCGAACGAGACCTACTCGTCTGCGAAAAGCTTCACGAACTCCCGGCTGATCACGGGCCGGAACATCCAGAGTCGAAGCCGTTGGCTAACTGCGTGGAACGCACCTTCGAGGCATACCAGGTAGGCCAGTCATGAGCGCACAACCAGCGCTGTTCGGTGAGCTGCTGCCGACACTCCCCGGATGCACACGCGGAGTCGTTGGCGAGCGCGTGGACGAACGAGGCAAGAAGCGAACCCTGCTCCAATGCGAGGGCTGCTTTGCCACTGAGGAGCCCGAGATTCTGGTCCTGATGAAGTTCAAGTTCCACACCCGCCATAAAGGGGACAACCCACGACTGTGCCCATCGTGCCGTGTGGAGCGGTATGCCAAAACCTGCGGGTGTGAGCGCTGCAGGGAAGATGAACGATTTTTAGCGAGGATCAAATGACCCAGGAACTAGAACCTAAGGCCCTGCGCAAGGTCGCGGAAGCAGCCACACCCGGGCCGTGGGTACTCGATGGCTTCGCGGAAGGGGGATGCAGTGAAGGATGCTGTGAGGAATACACGCGGTTGTCGGTTTACTCGGTAACGAACCAGGGTGAGGTTGTTGCGTCTGAAGTGAGAGCACAGAGGAACGCCGACTACTTTGACGCGTTTGATCCGCCTACCGTCCTCGCGCTCCTCACCCAACTGGAACAGGCGAAGCAAGATTTGCACTGGGAGATTCTAGCTCGCCAAGAGCTGAAGAACCACCACGATGAGCTTCAAGAGAACCACAAGAAGTCAGAAGCACAGGTGGCCCGGGTGCGGGAACTGAATCAGTTCTTACCCGCGTCGATCATGGAACGAATCACCCGCGCCTTGGACGGTGAGCCGAATGAGTGAGAAACCTTCGCTGGTTGCTCAGCTAATCATTGATCGGACTAAGGCGTTAGAAGCGATACAGGAAATGCACGGGCCGAAGCATGGTGAGCGTCCGGTTTATGCGTCGGATGATTATCACGCTGAACGTGAGCCGGTTAGGTGGCACAAGTACACAATCTGCGCCAACTGCCACACCGACTACCCATGTACAACCCGCCGTCTGGCCGACAAGGGATTGGAGGGCGAACGTGGCTAAATGCACTTGTTTCCTGCTGCCACCTGAGGAGTGGTACACGCATTATGGAACACCTGAGCCGGGATCAATGTACGAACCCAACCCGGACTGCCCGAAGCACTTTAGCAGACCACCACACCGCCTCGCTGACGGCACATGGTCAGATGGCGTGGACAGGACGAAGCGGATCAATGAGCGCTACCTCACCGCCAGATACGAGGTAACCGTATCTCGATCATCCAAGAGGGCTACGGTCTGGCAAAAGCCAAACCATCTGCAAGGGACTGAGTTCCCAACTTGGCGCGAGGCTATCGCCTACGCCGACGCACAAGCCCGCACCACTACGAACGGAGAAACGAAATCATGAGTAAAACTTTTGTAAGCGAGAACAAGGATTGCAGGAAGATCGAGGTTTGTGAGTGCGACTACTCTCTTCCTAATGAGTTTGTTGTGCAGTTCATCGACCGTAATCGAGTGTTGCAGTCTTTCAACTACAACAAATTAGTTGCCCCTGCTCTTGCCCTCTCAATCCTAGAGGCAGCGGGAGGGCGTGCGTATGTCGGTAGCGGCGATGATGTTGGGCTGGCAGTGGAAAGCCTGGACAAGCACATCGCATGGCTTGAGAGGCATGCAGATGCTGCCCGTGAGCGTGAACAGCTTGAAGCTGAAGCGTTCGATTTGTACCGCACCTACATGACCGCGCATGAACCCATGAGCGCCATAGGCAGTTGGGACATGCTTTCCGAACTCACCCAAGGGAAGTGGCTATTGGTGGCACATAAGGCCCGTGAACTGGCGAAGGGTGCAGGGGAATGAGCGTACCAGTCGACACTTGCCTGCAATGCGACCAGACTCGCGCAACAGTGAAAGCCAACGCATACTACTGCGCCACGGTGGACTACTACGGCGAGTGCCAAGAGGAATGGCCCCGGCACAGGTGGGCCGACTGGACAGACACCGAGCTGGCCCGTCTGGGGGTCTTGCCCGAGCACATGCACAAGTACCGTCGGCAAAACGAGCGTGACCTCCTGGAATTCATCGACTGCACCCACAGGGGCCGCGAACACACGCCGTGGGACGGAAACCCCGACGACGGCCCACCACCCTATATCTGCATCGGATGTTGGACAGACACACGAAAGGACGGCGAAACCCCATGAGCAACCTACCCGGCGAAAACTACCATGCAGCCAAGTCCATCGAAATCCACAACAGGGTTGCAAGAGCCAACAACATGGACGTTCACCAAGCCATGTACGACATGGCCTGCGCGCAAAACCTTGCCACCCTCACCCTTGCTTACGAGCAGCGCACTGCCAACCTGCTGAAAGTCCTTGAACTGCAAGGACGGATGCAGGACGTGCACGAGGTGTTCCGACTAAGCGAAACCGACGTAGCTCCACGCCTTGGACTGGGAAAAAACAAATGAGCACCCCGCTAAACGAAGAAGCCCTTGAAGTGGCTGTGACAGCGCTGGATGCATTGAACGCTTACAGCCTGAACGTAACTCTTGCGGACGCGGCAGAGGTTTCTATCCGCGCCTACCTCGCCGCTGTCCCCGCTGACACGGTGAACAGTGCAGCCGAGGCGTTCATCAACCAGCGACCGGGCTACATCACCGCGCTCAAGAACACGCGGGGCAACGATAGCCTCGGGGACTATTGGCGATGGAGTGGTCACGCAGAAGCACGCCGACAACTTGCGGAATCACTTGGTTGGACAGTGCCCCACAACCCAGGCGAAACCACACGCCCGGAGGCCAACGATGGGCGCTAATGACAAGGCGGCAGCGACATTCCACGGGCACACTCCGACGACTGGTCAGGTGCGCGCAGTCTACGCCACAGCAAGCCCTGGAAGGTGGGAAGGCCGAGGAGAAGAGTTCGACCGTTGGCTTGAAGCTGCCCGCGCCGAAGCGAAAGCAGAAGCGCTGGAAGAAGCAGCAAGTGCTTATCCGCTAATGCTCCGAGATATGGTGTCTCGACCTTCCGTCGTTGGCTGGCTCCGAGGATTCGCTACACGGTACAAGGAGGAACAGTGAGTAGTGGTAAGTCTCGTAGTTTCGAACGTGAACCTTTACCAGTCTTCCAAGCATCATGCGAGAAGTGCGGGTGGGCCGGCAAAGAATGGTCGTTCAAAGCGATAGTTCGAGAAGAACAGGCCGCGCACCAGTGCGACAACCAAGAAACCTTGTCCTGTGAAAAACAAGGATGAAACCTGATGACCACCAAGATAGAAGCTCAGCGCATCAACCACGGAGCAAACACATGCGTGAACTAATCCACCAGCTCACCCGCACCCATTACTTCGAAGGGCGAATGCAGTTGTCGCTACTCGCCCAAATCGAAGGTGCAGCACAACCAGACCGCGCCGGCGGAGCATCAGCGCCAAGCAGTGAGATCAAAGTACCCGTGGACGTTGGCGCCATGAGCATCCTGCAGGACATTGACTGGCACGCCCGGGACTACCACTACAGCATTTTCGGATCAGATACCGGAACACTGACTGCGATCATCCAGGCGTTCGAGAACACGGAGAAACCTGACTGGGTGAAATTCTTGGAAGGAAAGCTCCAAGACTGGGCGAACAGTATTCGTTCGTACCTGAACCCAGTGAAGCCTCCAAGGAAGATCCACCAGCCTTGCCCAGCGTGCGGAACCTATTTGTATGGGGTGGAGCATGAAGTGGCGTTGGTCTTGTATTGCTGGAGTGAGGACGAGGCATTGTTGCCGCCGGGTGAGTGGCGTGCGCAGTGTCGCGTGTGCCCTGCTGCGTGGGAGGGTGATCAGCTTGGCTGGCTGGCTAAAGTGCTGTCGTAAAGTTTTCTACCGCGTTTTACGCGTTTAGAGTGCAATATAGGGTAAAAGTCCGGTATAGTTAGTGGTGGTTAGGCATTCGTGTCTCCAAAATCAGCCAAGGTCTTGTTAGCACATCTCCCTTGGTGAGAGGCCCCGCGTCGTAGTAGCTCACTCCGCGGGGCTTCGCCATAACTGAATAGCCTCCAGTGCACACGAGCCTGGGGGAGCGCTACCGGGTATGTCCCCACCAGTTCACGACTGAGTAGCGCACGACACCGGTTAGCGCATGACCGGTGAAAACCCGTTACCACCAAGTGCGGGTCGGCATGGTCCCCACCGAATTGAAGCGGGCCACCACAACTGGATGTAGGCCAATTGGCAGGCCGCCTGATTTGGGATCAGGAGAATGTAGGTTCGAGTCCTATCATCCGGACGAGAGCGAATGAGGGTCACGCTCTCAGTAAAAAAGATTCCACTCACCGGGTAGCCCGCCCCCGGCCAAAATGCGGGCTTCGGCAGTAGAAGAGTCAAGGTGACAGGGCTGGCTGTAAACCAGTCCACGGTAGGTTCGATTCCTACTGCTGCCACTATGAACAAGTAGTCATCAGTACTCACGCCTAGCTAAAAGCATGAGCGGGAAGAGCCCGTTACAGCTCCGTCTGGAATGTACCCCAACGGTGGGAAGCTGTCTTGAAAACAGTGGCCGGTGAAGCGGTAGCGGGTTCGACTCCTGTGCATTCCGCCGAGGCACGGAGACCCACGCGGTCAGCCATACACAGCGGTAACGTCCGTGCCAGGGAAGATAAGCGAATGGTTAGCAGCCTCTTTGCTAAAGAGGTACACCCGAAAGGGTCAGCAGGTTCGATCCCTGCATCTTCCGCGCAAAACAGTGCGGCGGCACATGCTCAACACGCACAACAGGATGGCAACCCACTGCCGGCAGTAAACACCTTGCCGCCCTGGCTAAGAGCGCCAGGGGATTGCATGCCGTCAACAGACATGCTGACGCATCGGGAAAGAACCGATGACACCCGCGTAGGTCCCTGGTGAGGCAACGCGGAACGCCTGTCTAGCCCAACGGCAGAGGCAACCGGCTCAAACCCGGTATAGGTCCGTGTTCGAATCACGGGACAGGCACTTGGGGTTCCTGCTAACCCGAACGGCTCAGATAGTCGTTACGGACGCTAAGGGCTGGCATGATCCGAAACTGTAAAAGTTCGAACGGGTACCAGTACCTGCCCCACCAATTTTGACGGCGGCCAACAAGCCGACAACACAACAAGACGCACACAGCAGTGCCCCGCCACACCGAGTGGGCGCAACGGGGCACGCATGATGCGAAACAACCGCGGACCAGCCGCCGTCAATCCACCTTGGACGAATTATGATTCAACATCGAATCCGGTATCGGAGATTAGCTTCTTAGTTTCTTCGAGTACGGCTGATGGGGACTTATGACTCAACTTGGCAGCCAGCAGTACAAGGCCGGCCAATGCTGAATTCGAATTAACATTTACGAGTTTAACGTCCACGTCCACTGATGCGGTTTTGTCATTAGGCACCATATCCAAACGGGCCCCGATTTTGGCTACCAGAGACGCTATATCAGCAACCTCACTATGCTGAAGATGCTCGACAAAAACAGATGCGCTCGTGTTACTGATCAATGTTCCTCCAAGAGTGTCATCCCCTAATGGGGCTTGCTAACAATTATCCAGTTGGAAGCGAAATAAAACTAGGCCAGTTATTGAAGGAGGGCTGAGAATGTGGGAGCACCCCGCAAATACACCGACAAGCAACGCGCAGAAGCCCTCCACCTCTACGAGCTCGAAGGCCCAACAGCAGTAGCCCAGAAACTCGGCATCCCAAAAGGCACAGTAGCCCAATGGGCAAAACAGTCTGGTACGCAAACGGTTCGGAATGAACGCACCGCGCACGCGACTGAAGCAGTGATGGTTGATAACAAGCTTCGCCGTCAGAACATCGCTGCTCGTTTGTACAGTCAGGCTGAGACGACGTTGGATGTTCTTGAGGCGAAAGAGTTCAAGACGTTGAAGCGTGGTGAGGGTGGCGCCGAGTATTCGGCCACTCTGGACTTTATCCCTTCTGCTGATCGTCGGACGCTTGTGCAGACTGTTCAGGTTGCTTTGAAGACTACTCATGAGATTGATGCTCGCGATAATGACAACGGTGTGACTGCTGGTCGGTCGATGTTGGAGAAGCTTGCTGAGCAGTTGGGGGCGATGCCTGTTGTCGATCCTGACTCTGGACCGGGCAGCGGAGGCAGTGAGCCCGCGCCAGTTGAACTTTCTTCAGACGAGTAATCATCGTGTGAATATTCTTGAGGGTGCGATTCGTTCGGGTAAGACGATCATCGCTTTGTTGCGGTGGTTCTTGTTCCTGGCTCGTGCTCCTCGGGGTGGGGAACTGCTCATGATTGGGCGTACCCGTGATTCGGTGTGGCGCAATATGGTCGCACCAATGCAGAACCCAGACTTGTTTGGCCGGTTGGCTGATCAGGTTGTTGGGAACTATGGTGCGCCTACGGTGAAGATCCTCGGACGCACAGTTCATATCATGGGTGCATCGGACGCTAAGGCGGAGAAGGTCCTGCGTGGTATGACCGTTGCTGGGGCGATTTGCGACGAGGTAACCACGTTGCCGGAAGAGTTCTTCACTCAGCTACTTGGCCGCATGTCCGTGAAGGGTGCCCAACTGTTTGGGACGACTAACCCGGATTCGCCGGCGCACTGGTTGAAGCGGAAGTTCTTGGATCGTCTCGGGCATGGGCTCACTGGTTGGGGTCGCTGGTCATTCACCATCGACGACAACCCATCGTTGGAACCTGATTATGTGGAGTCGATCAAATCCGAATTCACTGGGCTCTGGTACCGGCGGTTCATCCTCGGTCACTGGGTCGCTGCTGAAGGCGCTGTCTATGACATGTGGGATCCTGCTAAGCATGTCATCCCGTGGGACACATTGCCACCGATGACGAGGACGCTTGCTGTTGGTATCGACTACGGCACCACGAACGCCACGTCGGCTGTGATGCTCGGCCTCGGTATCGATAACAGCTTGTACTTCATGGACGAGTGGCGGTACGACGCGAAACAAGCTCAACGCCGCCTCACCGATACCGAAATCTCGGGTCGCATGCGTGCCTGGATGAACGAAGACCACCACCCACTTGGAACACCAACCCCTGAGTGGATGATCGTTGACCCTGCAGCCGCATCGTTCAAAGTTCAGTTAGCGAACGACGGTGTCGGCAACCTGATCGACGCAGACAACAACGTCCTCTACGGCATCCGCACCATGGCTTCCGCGTTATCGGCTAACAAGCTGATGATCGCTGACCGGTGCACGGGCCTGATCGAGGAAGCACCCTCATATTCGTGGGATCCGAAGCATACGGAGAAGGGCGACGACAAACCATTGAAGGTCGCTGACCACTCGTTGGATGCCGCCCGGTACGCGTTGACCACGACAGAGACGAACTGGCGACCTTATGTTGCCCTAGCAGCTTAGGAGAACACGTTGAGTGCACCCATAGGAGAATGCCCCGCACCTGAAGTGCACGGCAACCCATTTAGGTATTGCCCCTACTGCCCTTGGACTGAATCTGTCGAGACGGCGGCCGTGGCCCCACAGCCGACGGTTGGGCGCATCGTCCACTACCTTCCGCCGAACCGGTCCACACCACTCGCCGCGGTCATCGTAGACGTTGACGATGACTTCGTGAATCTGACCGTATTCCAAACGGACGGCACGACAAAACCCGCGAAGAACGTCACACACAGTGCCACGTTGAACGAGTACTGCTGGTCTTGGCCAGCCCGATAACCTAGGAGGCCACCTTGCCGTTGCCAGCCAACAACACCGTGTGGCCACCAAAACAACTCGACGCCATCACACCCAAACTCAACGAATGGGCCGCATGGTACGAATCCAACACCGACAGCCTCACCACCGTGTACACGAAGCAACCCGCAAACGTACGCCGTGGTGTCCTGAGTGCGGTGAAGCGGTTCTTCTGGGGTGACACCCGCACGGACCTGACGAAGCCGGCAGAGCGGAAACTGCACGTGCCGGCTGCAGCAGACTTATGCAAGGCATCGAGCGATCTTCTGTTCAACGAGCCACCAACCGTGACCGTTGAACACGAGAAAACCCAAGGCCGGATTGAAGACCTCACCGGTCCAGACTTCCACGATGCCCTCGCGAACGCTGCAGAGACCACCGCGGCCTTGGGTGGTTCATTCCTCCGCATCACATGGGACGTGAACCTAGAGGATCACCCGTTCCTCACCCACGTTGACTACGACGCCGCATGGCCCGAATTCCGGTTCGGTCGCCTTGTCGCTGTCACGTTCTGGCGGGTAGTGAAGACTGACGGGCAGATCGTCTACCGGCATTTGGAACGGCACGAAACCATTGATGGCATCGGCGTGATCTTCCACGGCCTGTACCAAGGCACACCAGTGAACCTTGGGCAGATCGTCCCACTCGCTGACCACGCTTCAACTGCTGGTCTGGAAGTGGACGAAGAAGGCAAGATCAGTACCGAGTCCGAAGGCTTGGCAGTGTTCCACTGGCCCAACATGGGACCGAACCGGTCATGGCGAAAAGACCCGCTAGGCCAATACCTCGGCCGGTCGGACTTGGACGGCCTAGAACCGCTCTTCGACGCATTGGACGAAGCGTACACATCGTTGATGCGTGACGTTCGCCTGGGCAAAGCGATGCTGGTTGTCCCCAACTCGCTGTTGAATAACAACGGGCCCGGCGCCGGCGCAAGCTTCGGGCAGGATGAAATCTACTCGGGTGTGAACGCGCCTCCTGGCACGGCTGCTGACTCCAAGCTCTCGATTGAGCAGATCCAGTTCGATATCCGTGTGCAAGAGCATGAGCAGACGATCAAGATCATCTGGGATCAGATCATCAAGTCCGCCGGCTACAGCGCACAAACGTTCGGTGACGGCGGTGACGTTGCTGTGACAGCTACGGAGGTGTTCGCGAAGGAGCGCCGTTCCGGGCTGACGCAGGGCCGTAAGGGTCGTGCTGTTCGTCCGGTGTTGGAAGCCATCGTGAAGAAACTGTTAGCTGTGGATAACCATGTGTTCAACTCGGGTAACGACCTCACCAAACCAATTGAGGTTGAACTAGCCGACGGCGTGAAAGACGACCCCGAAGCACTGGCCCGCACCGCACAACTACTGTCCACTGCGTTGGCTGCGTCCATCGAAACCCGTGTTCGCATGGTCAACCCCGACAAAGACGAAAAGTGGATCACCGAAGAGGTTCAACGGATCCAAACCGAAAACCAGCTCGAACCATTAGCTGACCCCGATATGATCGGCAACGACGGTAACGGTTTGTCTGAGCGGTTTGGGGTAGATGATGGCGATGCGACCGAATGAAGCACGTGACCTCGCTGAGCGGGTCCGTGACATTTATGTTGCTGCTGAGTCGTTGATCTTGGAGAAGCTGGCCCGGGCTGTTGCTAACACTGGTGATAGTCCGGACTGGTTGACCACAAGGTTGATGGAACAGCGTGCTCTACTCCGCCAGTTGGACCGGATCCTTGCCGACCTTGATAAACAGGTTCCTGGCGCTGTTGAACAGGTCGTCGGGCTGGCCTATAACCGTGGCGTCGCGTATGCGGTGCATGATGCGGAGAAGGCCGGCATCGAGGGTGACTTGTTCGGGCGTGTGGCTAACACTGGTGCTGAAACTGTGATTGCTCGGGCGGCTATTGAGCCGTTGGGTGGGATGCGGTTGCATGTGCGCCGGTGGGTGTCTGACGTGTTCACGAGGGTGACATTGCAGGCTGCTTCCGAGGTGATCACGGGTAACGTGACGCGTCGTGAGGCATCAGCCCGGTTGTTGAGGACGTTGGCTGGCCAGGGCGTGAAGGGGTTCACCGATAAGACTGGCCGTCAATGGGAGATGGGCGCATACGCTGAAATGGCGACCCGCACCGCAACCTCCCAGGCTTTGCGTGAAGGGCACGGAGACCGGCTACTCCACTATGGGGTGGACACGGTGATCGTGTCCGATAGCCCTGAAGAGTGCAAGCTCTGCCGACCGTACGAGGGCAAAGTACTTTCCTTGACTGGGAACACCACGGGGAGGCTGAAGGACGGCAAGACTGTTGTCGCGTCGTTGCGTGAAGCCACCGGGAAGGGCTTGTTTCATCCCGGGTGCACTCACTCATACTCGGTATACCTTCCCGGCATCACCAAAGGCCCTGGGCGAGTCACTGCGAACCCTGAAGGCGACAAGCTACGCCAACAGCAACGCGCTTACGAACGTCGTATTCGTGGTTTGAAGCGGGAGAAGATCCTCATGCAGGATCTGGACCCTGCAGCTTCAACGTTGGCTGGGCAGAAGCTTCGCGCCAAGCAAGAGGAATTCAAGGCATGGCGCGAAGCGAATGACCGGAAGGATTTGTCCTACCGGACGAACCTCAAGAGCCGTTAGCCGATCGGCTGCCCGGTCATGCTGAACTCAAGCTTGTGGCCATTTGGGCAGAACGATTTACCCTCAGGCCCCCATTCAGGGTCTCCGGCAAGAGCCCACATCTTGAATACCCATCGAGTCTTCAGCTTGACCCCACATTTCGGGCAATCGTACTTAGCATCCCGAATTTCTGACTGCGCCAAGGTGCGCCCCCACTTTCTCTGATACCTGCTGATAGCCAGCAGGTATCAGAACCATACCCAATTACCCAGACACTTTGAACCCATGAAAGGGGTTACTTGTCATGCCTCGACGCACTATTCACGGTATCGACCCATACGCACCGGGCGGTGTTGAAGCTCTAATCGAGTTCAACCGCGGCTTGTGGGGTGACATGCAGATGAACGCCAACGATGGCGGCGAATCTGGTGGAGAATCCGGCGGCAACGAAGGTTCTGGCGAAGGTCAATCCACAGAATCATCCACAGAAGGTTCGGCAGAAGGTCAGCTGGCCAAGGCCCTGAACCCTGACGCGAAGGGCAACGAAAAGCCCACCGCCGACCAGCTCACCAAACAGCTCGCAGAACGCGACACCGCCGCCAAGCAAGCACAGACCGAACTCACGGTCTACAAGCTCGCAGGCAAGCACGGCGCCGACGCTGACGCACTACTAGACTCCCGCGCCTTCCTTGCGAAGATCGCGGAACTCGACCACACCAAGACCGCCGACGTTGAGAAGGCGATCAAGGAAGCAGTCGAAAGCAATCCCAAGCTCAAGTCCGTCCGGGTGGCGGGATCGAGCACGGCTGACGGCGCTGGCGGGTCCGGCGAAAAAGCCAAGAAGAACACCGGCCTAGGCGACGCTCTGGCCGGGCACTACGCCACTAACTAGAAAGGGACGGCACAATGCCCGTAACTCTTGCCCAGGCGTCTCAGAACGCCGCCACCGACGTCGATACTGCGGTAATTGACGAATTTCGTACCTCCGCCCTGCTGGACCAGCTCATTTTCGATGACGTGGTCAACCCTGCAGGTGGCGGAGCTACCCTCACCTACTCGTACCGCCGACTGGCCACCATGGGTGACGCACAGTTCCGTGCGGTAAACACCGAGTACACCCCGACCGAGGCGACTACTACTCGCCACAGCTCGGACCTGAAGATCTTGGGCGGTTCGTTCCAGATCGACCGTGTCCTTGCCAAGGTCGGCCCTGCCGCTACCGGTGAGGTGCAGTTGCAGATGGATCAGAAGATCCGCGCTGCGAAGGCTACCTTCTCGGACGCTGCAATTAACGGCGACTCCGCTGTCAACGAAGACAGCTTCGATGGCCTGTCCAAGGCGCTGACCGGCTCCACCACCGAAGTCGCTGCAGGTAACACCGCTTTCGACTGGTCGGCAGTCATGAACGAGGACAACAGCTTCAAGGTGCTTGATGCACTGGACGAACTGCTGGCCTTGCTGGACGGCGACCCTACCCTGCTGATCTCCAATGCGAAGGCGCTGGCCAAGATTCGTGCGGCAGCTCGTCGCTCCTCGATGTACGTCAAGGAGCCGGGCCCGGGCAAGTCCAGCTTGGAACGCTACGGCAACGTGATCCTGTTCGATGCTGGCAAGAAGGCCGGCACCAACGCGGATATCATCCCGGTTACCGCTGGCGCCACCGACCTGTACGCGGTGCGTATCGGCCTTGACGGTTTCCACGGTGTGTCCACCGCTGGCGGCCAGCTCGTTGAGACCTGGCTGCCTGACTTCACCAAGGCCGGTGCTGTAAAGACCGGCGAAGTGGAGATGGGCCCTGTCGGTGTCGCACTGAAGGCTACCAAGGCTGCTGCGGTTGCTCGCGGTGTCAAGGTCGCTGCGGCCTAACCAACCCTTGTGAATGGCGGGATGCTTTCGAGCGTCCCGCCATTCCCATTCCGGAAAGGAACGACCATGGCAACAACCATCAAGTCCCCGCAAGAGGGATACACCGGCACCGACACGTATGGCCCGCTGACCTTGGAATTCAAGGACGGTGTGGCCACCACTGACGAGAAGCTTTCTGAGGGCCACAAGGCTTACTTCAAGAAGCTTGGCTTCAAGGTTTCTGGCTCCCGTGCGCAGGCAGACACCAGCGATGGCGGTCTCTTTGACCCGTCGAAGCATTCGGTTGACGAAGTGCTGGCCTACCTTGGTTTGGCTGAAGGAGCAGAGCCGGTGGAAGCTGGCGAGTTCGAGCGAATCGTCCAGGCGGAAGAAGCCGGCAAGAACCGTTCGACCCTGCTGTCCGCTGCAGCGGAGAAGAAGGCTGAATGGGATGCCGAAAACACTGACAACCCAGAGAACACCGAAGGTGGTGACAAGTAATGGGAGCTGATCCACGAGTAGTAGGTGAAGTCTTCGACGGCACCACCCTCCGGGACGCTGCAGTAGACCCACGGCCAACCGACTTCCTGCCACCAACCAACGCAGGCTTGGAAGGCGAAGCGGGCAATCCGCACGGTCCTAACGTCGTGTCGCCAGAGATTCATGCAGCAGAGGGCAACCGTCCTGTGCTGGCTGGACTGGTATCCAGCGACCCGGCGGTTCAGGAGGCGGCCGAGACCGCGCATTTGGCCGAGTGGCATCAAACCGCCGGCGCTATCACTGCGTGGGCTGCATCGACAGCCTACGGGGTGGGCGACCGCGTATCGATCGCTAGCGGTGCCATCCTTACCGCATCCGTAGCAGGAACCTCGGGCACCGTGGCGCCGACCGGCCCGGGTGTCGAAGGATCCGTGACCTGGGCATAACGAAGGAGGGGCATCATGCGTGTTTACGCTACATCGGCTGATGTTCAGGAATGGACTGAAACCGCACCGCCAGACAACGTGGTGTCCCTTCTCCGGTCGGCATCAGCCCTCGTGGAGGAAACCACCATGCTGGCCGTCTACCCGGTAGGCAGTGATGGCTACCCGACAAGCCCAGCGCATGTTGCAGCGTTCCGGGAAGCTACTTGTGAACAGGTAGCTTTCTGGGCGGCGAACGGCCTGGACCCAGCCAAGGATGGGCTGGACGAGCAAGCCGTCAAGGTCGCCTCGTCTAAGAGCATCAAGGGCGCTTCGGTGTCCTACGATTCCGCGGACTCTGCCAAGGCGAAGAAGGCGCGTGTAGATGCGCTGTCCATGCTGTGCCGTGCCTCGTTCTCAATTCTTCGCAATGCTGGCCTTATCTCCACGGTGGTGAACCGATGACCTTGCAGATCGATTTAGAGAAGCTGATCAAGGCACTACTCGGGATTGCCCCATCCGCCTGTGAACCGCTTGGCAAGAAATCAGACTATGCGTTAGCGGGGCCCAGCAAATGAGTGCCGCGGACGAGCTAGAAGATTTCTATGACAAGACCGTCACTGTCCGAACCCTCCTAGGCTCCGACGCATGGGGCGATCAATGGGAGGAAACCCCGGGCGTGCGCTGCTTCCTAGACGAAACACGAACACTCGTTCGTGACGGTGCCGGCGCAGAAGTCATCTCGGAAACCACACTCACTGGCCCACCCGAATACGCTTCGCTGTTCACCCCAGGATCGGAAGTCATCCTGCCGACTAGGACGGCGAATGTCATCAAAGCAGGTGTCGCAGACCCAGGATTGCTGGATCTTCCTGCACATGTTGAGGTGGCGTTGACGTAATGGCTAAGAACATTGGGTCATTCACATTCAAGCCGAACAGCAACGTCATACAGGCCCTATCTGGTGCGCTGGAGAAGGGCCTTGTGTTGGGTGCTGAGCACGTCCTCGGCGAATCGAATAAGCGTGTCCCCCATGAAGAAGGAACGCTGGAGAACAGTGGATCTGTCTCTTACGAGGGTGGCAAGCTTCGAGCGGCGATCAGCTACGACACCCCTTATGCTCCGGTTCAGCACGAGGACATGAGTTTGCGCCACAACGAGGGGCGCGAAGCTAAGTTCCTAGAGAACGCCCTCAACGCCGAGAAAGACACCGTGGGGGAGATCATCGCCCAAGCGACGCGAGGGGAGCTGTGATGTTCCAAACCGAATTCATGACAGCAATCGCCCAACTCCTACACGACAAAGGCATCGGAACATACCGAACCTCAGGTGTCTACACCACGTCAGAAACAGCGATCGCATTCGACCAGCTACCCGCCGACCCAGACCGGGCCATCGCCATAGCGCTCTACCCGGTATCTGATGCAGGTAACACCGACAGTATCATCGGAATTCAACTCCGGATCCGTGGCCCACGCAATGACCGGCGATTCGTTAAAGACACCACCGATCGGATCTTTGACGCACTCCACGACCTGCAACACACCACCTGGGGGACAACCCCTGTCGTGCGCGTGTACAGGAACAGCGGGGCCAACCTCCCCGCCGACGGCAACAACAGGCAAGAAGCCACACAGAACTATTACGCCCAGATCACCCGGTCTGGCACACATCGAAAGGACTAGACCATGGCCACGATTACTCCAGGCGTGATCGGCAGCTGGGCAATGGAAGCTGCCCCGTACACCGACGGAACCGCACCAACCACGTGGACTCGCGTGTTCGGTATCAACGAGTTCACCCCGCCACAGACCGAGAAGAACTTGGAAGATGATTCCGAATTCGACGGTACGCAGTGGACTTCACAGATTGCTACGGCAATCGGCTGGACCGGTGAAGGCACCTTGAAGACCCCGCGGGCTGGCATGGCTGCAGATCCGGGTCAGGAAATCCTGAAGGCTGCTTCCCGCGGAGTCCTTGAAGAAGGTCTGGTGCATGTCCGCTTCTGGCAGGACGGTGCCACCACTGGCGATCAGGGCATTGCAGACGTTCAGTGGAATGAGAACGGCGGTCCTAAGACTGACCTCACCACGGCAGCACTCACCCTGACCGGCCGTGGAGCTCTCTCCGAGTTCACCGTCCCAGTAACCCCGTAACCCTTCACAATCTCCGGTAGGCGTGTCGCGTCGAGGTGCACGCCTACCGGTCAACCTCGACAAGGAGCATCATGGGTAAGCTCAAAGACCTCTCCCAAATCATCAAGCCCGGCCATGATCTGCCGATCAACGGCAAGACGTACCATGTGCCAGCCGTGTCCGCAGAAGTCGGCCTAGCGTTCAACAGCTTCGTATCCGTGGCCTTCCGTGCGCAGCAGGCGAAACAGAAGGAACAAGACTTCGTTCCTGACGATGACGACATGCAGATACTCAACGACCAGCAGGAACACGACATGGTTCGTGACGTTCTCATAGAGGGCCTGTGGGAAGAAATGGTTGAGGACGGGCTCACGTTCGAGCACATGCGCATCGCTTCCATGTACGCGCTCCTTCACGCCACCCAGGGCGAAGAGATTGCGGACAGGTTTTGGGAGTCCGGGGGAAAAGCACAAGCGCCGAACAGGTCGGCGCGCCGAACGGCGACCCGGACCCGTACGGCCGCGGCGCGTACAACCCGGAAACGGGCCTAAGCGAACGATACGAATACCCGGACGGCAAAGCACCAAACTCCGGGTTGCAGTGGGTAGACCTGTTCACTCACTGGAATCTCATTGAAGCCGACTTGCACCAGTTCTACAGCATCGACATTGAATCCGGTGTGCTCGGTGCGCGTTCTTACCGGTGGCTGATCGCCCGTGTAGCTGGCCTGTTCGCTGTCGAACATTCACGGCTCCGGCTGAAGATCTACCCTCCCGAAAAACAGAAGCAACAAGGCAGGCCATCCCGCCGACGATAAACCCTAGGAGGGCACATGGCTTTGAGCATTGGTGAACTGGTCGGCTACGTAGGGTTGGACACTTCCAAAGCTGAAAAGGGCTTGGACGGTTTCGAGAAAAGCTTGAAGTCACCAAAACTTCAAAAGGCTGCCCTTGCAGGTGGTGCCCTCGCTGGTGCGGCGTTGGCTGCCGGCATGGTAAATGCGATTGGTGAAGACACTGCTGTTCGTGCCCTGAAAGCGTCCTTGGATCCAGCATCCGAAGAAGCTCAGAAAGCCGGCAACGCTGCAGGAAAACTCTTCGCCAAGGGATACGGCGCCAGCATTGAAGAGGTCACCGCCACCACTGGTGCAGTTGTAACGTCCATTGAAGGAATGCGTACCGCTTCTGAGGACGAGATAGTTGCCATGACCGCTAAGGTCAGTGACCTTGCAACAGCGTTCGAGCAGGACGCTGGACGCGCCGCCCAGGTGGCTGGTCAGATGATCACCACGGGTTTCGCTGAAGACGGCACCGAAGCTCTAGACTTGCTCACCGCAGGCATGCAGAAAGTGCCTAAGGAACTACGTGGGGACCTGCTGGACGCGGTGGACGAATATGGTCCAGCCTTCCAGCAGCTCGGCATTGGCGGAGAAGACGCGATGGCGTTGCTGGTCAAGGGCTCTGAAAAGGGCATGTACGGCATTGACAAGACCGGTGACGCGATCAAGGAATTCGGTATCCGCGCCACTGACATGTCCAAGACGACTGCCGGAGCTTACGAAACTATCGGCCTGGACCAAGAGAAGATGACTGAGGCGCTACTCAAGGGTGGCGACGAAGGCGCTGCAGCTTTCGACACCATCATTGGTGGACTTGAATCCGTAAAGGACCCTGTAGCTCAGTCGCAGGCAGCCCTCGCATTATTCGGCACCCCGTTGGAGGACTTGAACACCTCGGAGATTCCCGGTTTCATTTCCTCGCTGAAGGGTGCGGAAGATGGTCTTGGCAACTTCGCTGGATCATCCCAGCGTGTCACGGACGAACTGCAGAACGGGCCCGGGGCCGCCTTGCAGACCTTCCAGAACAGTATGCAGACCGCATTCGGCGACATGATGGGCTATATGCTGCCTGTCCTGCAGCCGGTCTTGGACCTGCTGGTTCAGTTCGCCCCCGTGCTGGGACCACTGGCGGCAATCATTGGTCTGGTTGCAGCCGCGATCATGGTTTGGACAGGCGTGCAGTGGCTTCTCAACGCCGCCCTGCTCGCTAACCCGATTACGTGGATCATCATCGGAGTCATGCTCCTGATCGGTGCGCTTCTCCTGCTGATCGCTAACTGGGATGCTGTGGTCGCGTGGGTGACCGCAGTTTGGGGTGGGTTCATCTCTTGGATTACCGGTGTCATCAACGGATTCGCCAGTTGGTGGAGCGGAGTTTGGCAAGGAATCCTTGACTTCTTCTCTGGGGTTTGGGATTCCGCCAGCGCCGGCGTGCAAGGGTTCATCGACGGCGCCATTCAATGGTTCACTGATTTACCCGGAAACATTCTTTCAGCGCTCGGAAATCTAGGTAACTTGCTGATCAACGCAGGCGAACAAATCCTTCAAGGTTTCCTCGACGGGCTGACTTCTGGCTTCAACGCTGTGAAGGACTTCGTCGGCGGTATCGGTTCGTGGATCGCAGACCACAAGGGCCCGAAGCAGTACGACTTGAACCTTCTGGTCCCTGCTGGCGGTTGGATCATGGACGGTCTTGAAGAAGGAATCGAATCGTCCATGCCATCGCTTGGTGGAACTCTTGGCGACGTGTCCTGGATGGTCGCTAACGGCATTGACCCTGAAGTCGGTATTCCTACCGGCAACGGTGTCACTGCGCCAGTTGAGACCGGCGGATACACGTTCAACGTGACCATTGAGAAGCAAGACGATCCAGAAGCAACATGGAAAGTCTTCGAATCCCGCGTCAACCAAAAGTTCGCAGGGCAGGGGGTACGTCTTGGCAAGTAAACAAGTATCCCTCGACGGACAGGTTCTTCACGGTCACGACCGTTACGGGTGGTGGCAGGTCAACAAGATCGAGGGGTGGGACGAAACGCCGCCTGAGAAGTCAACACAGTCCGATGTAGTCAACGGGCACGGCGCAATCGCTGTGCCCGTTTACTACGGGTCTCGTACTGTCACTATCACAGGTCGGCTTATCGCCAAGAACCATGAGCTCGCAGTGGATGCCAAACGAATGTTGGCGGCTCTTCTTCAAGAGTCAGGCGACTTTGTTGTCTTCTCGGATGGGGGAGTAGCACTTTCAGCCCGAGCATTCCGTGGGCGGATTACACCTGGCCCTGTGGCAGGTCGTTGGCTCACTTTTGACATGGAACTCAGATTCCCTGACCCGTTCCGGTATGGGGCTGCGAGGACGTTCAGTGTCGCGCTAGGAACCTCTGTTTCTGTGTACCAGCGCGGCTATTTCGGCGCGTGGCCGGTGCTCACGGTGACAGGCACGGCGCCGGGTGGTTATGCAGTGTCCTTGGATGGGCGGCTGGTAAGAATTACCGCGCCGCTTGTTTCTGGAAGCCCGCACACCCTGGACATGCGCACTGGCGTGCTCCGTGCTGGTGGATCTCGTGTTTATTCGGGAATCGCTGAAGCAGAGTACTTTTCCATCCCACCCGGGAGTCCAAGCACGTTCGTTACGAGCATCAACACGACTGGTTCAGCAACTGTTGCAATCTCGCTCAATGACACTTTCATCTAAGGAGGCGTTTTGCCTTATCGCGTGCAGGTTGTAGATGGTCGAGTGGAGACGCAAGGGACAGCGCCTACGTGGAAGCCGCGTATGGAACTGCCGTTCTTATCTGGTTCTTGGGAGCGCAAGCGGAACGGTGGCGGCGGTGGCCAGCTGGTGCTGGATGCTCGGCATCCGAAGTTCCAAGGGACGCAGCGTCTGCCGATCTGGCCGTGGCAGTCATGGATCGTTATAGAGTGGCGACACCCATCGAGCGATGCATGGCATGTGGTGTACGCAGGAGTCATCATCTCGGATTCCTACGACTGGAAGTCCAAGCAGATCACGATCAGCCACAAGGACGTGTGGTCAATCTTTGACCAGCGGATCGTAACCACAGATCGAACCAACGATATCGCTGGCTCGAAAGTCATCTGGTCAGGTTTGTCCAAAGCGACAATGATCAAGCGGATCATCCAGAACTCCATTACGAGCTTTGGATCTCCGCTGATGTACGACATGCCATTCCTTTTACCTGCTGACGAAGCCGGAACCGAAGAACTCACCGTGTACGGGTACAACTTCGAGAAGGCATCAGATCTGATCAACGACTACATCGAGGATGACGGCGGGCCGGATATTGATTTCCGTCCCTACTGGACCAGCTACGGATCATTAGCGTGGGCTCTGGAAGTCAACGCGAACAAGACCAAGGTGTGGGACTACGATCTGGACGCTGACCAATCTTCTGTTGAGAATCTTCAATACCTGCTGACCGGCGCCGAACTCTGCATCAAGGTCTACGGTGCTGGTGAGGGATCAGAGCGGCGAACCCTGGTACGACAATCGGATCACAACGAGTCCAACTATCTGGCGATGGAGGACTCGGAGAAATTCTCCGGGGTCAAGGACTTGACCAAGTTGCAGTCAGTCACCACGGGCAACCGTCTCGGCCGTGCTGCCGCGATCCGCCAGATTGACATGACAGTCCGCGCCGATGGGTCGCCCAGGCTGAACGAACTGGCGTTGGGCGGGTCGGTCCGCTGGAAAGCAGACAACGATGTGTGGCTCACTGCTGGTTGGCATGAATGGGAGGTGATCGCGTTGTCAGGGAACCTCACCGATGAACTGATCGACATCACTACCCAGGACATGCTGGGGCCGGAGGCTGATCTATGAGCCGGCAACGAAATCAGAACGACGGCAACCTGAAGGATATCCTTCGTCGGCTGTATCGTCTGGAACGCCAGGCGATGTTGTCCCACTCGTCTATCGGGCGCGAGGGGCTGGAAGTCTATGACGGCGGCTGGATCCGCATCCTCAACGGCGGGTTGGAAGTCATCGGTACGGCGACGATATCCGGCACGCTTGACGTTACTGGCACGTTCAACGCTTCAGGCGACAACAACTTGTCTGGAACGAACGCGCTTACGGGTCCGACCACAGTCTCAGGGACGTTGGATATTACGGGCGATACGACAGTAGCCGGTAATTTCGAGATCATCGCTGGAGGCTTGTTCAAGTCCGGAACTGTTGAAATAAGGCCGGACGGGTCCGCCGATTTTGGAACCCTGAACATCGAGTCGGACGGAACACTGAACGTCAACAACGACGTGAACGTGCTGACGAACGGCATTATCAACGTTGGAACGAACATGAAACTCACCCCATCTGATGATGGCGGCGCGATGGTGTTCCAAGACGGATCGAAAGTTTCCTCAGTCGGAGGAACTGTTAGCGTCACGGCTACCGCCGGTGGTGGACGATTCATAGCTGGCCTGAATACTTCGTCAATAGGTGCTGGCGTAAACGGTGCAATTATGACTGTCGATGACATCGGAGATTGGGCTATTCAAGGCTCATCTTCAGGAATCACGGGAACTGGCGACTCAGTTTCAGTTACGGGGAAGGTGACACTTGGCGACACGGTGACGGGAACCGGTATTGCTACATGGAATGCCAGTAGCTATTTCAACGGTGCTGCTCGATTCAACAACGCAACGTTTATTCTCGCAGCCCTGCCAACGACTGCCTCTAAAGCCAACCTTTATGTAGACCCTTCAACAGGAAGAGTTTACAGATCAACGGCTGTTTAGCTCTTGTTCGATCATAGGGCAAAACTTCTGAGTAGCGTTATCAGCTAACTGCTCATTTAGCTTCTTGACGCTTGAAATGGTGAAGTCCTTGCCCTCTACACAGTAATCATGCAGAGCTTCGGCGTATTTGTCGCGGTCTAACTTCGAGTGGTCACCGGCCATCGGGGCTAGTGATCGAGCAATCATAAAGAATGATTGCGCCGCTACGTCTTCGAGATTTCCGGGATCGTAGCTGGCGCTTTCGCTGATCGAAGACTTCTGCTCTGCTGCCTTTGAGGCACGGGCTGTAGGCGAAGGTTCAGCGGTTACTGTCACTGTCTCGGTCGGTTCGGAAGACGGCTGAGCACTCGCACAACCAACGAGGGCCATAGCGGATACGGCAAGCAGGGCAATGAGTTTAGGGCGCATGACCATATATTAATCTAAGGAGCCGATAAATGGCAGATCAAGACGAATTCCCGGAAGACCCGATGAATGAAATTGAGCAAAGGGTCGAAGCGCTCGAATCGGAAATCAAGCCGCTGAGACAGCAGGCGAAAGTCCAAGACCTCGTGATCAACCAGTATCAGCAGGCGCTAGCGAACGCGAATCATCAGAACGCGATACTCACAGCACAACTCAAACTCGCGCAGTCTTAGGAGTAATGATCTGCATGTTGCCTTCACATATTGTTTTCAAGTCGCCGATGGATGCGAAAAGGTTCGGATTTCACCTCGAAGAAGTGAGCGGCGGAACTGAACTAGCTACCAATTGGTTTGAGTTTCCGCTCAATGCTGGGACGGAATACGTCTTAGGAGAAATCATAGAGTCAGCTAGCAGGACAGAAATTTCGCCCCCAGAAGCGGTATGGAACGATGCCAGCATTTGAAATTTGGGTAGAAGGCTACAGGTGTACTGGGGAACACGGAACAGCCACCAAACGAACCGTCGAACCAATTATCGCCGAATCATTCGACGACGCAGTACGTATTTTTATTGATCAAGTAGAAGCCCCTGAGAACCGTCAATTCTGGCGTTGCCATGCCGATGGGCGTTGGTCGATGTGGGCCTGTAGCGCATACCCAGACGAGGCATCAGCCCTACGTTTCATGGGATAACTCAATACTCATTACCGAACCCACCGAATAAGCCCGGTGGGTTTTTTCATACCCAAAAGGAGGCGGCATGCCTGAAGTAACAGGCTCCCTCAAAGACATCGTCGGAGCAACCATGGGGTCCCGGCAAGGAACTCTCGTCTTCTACCTCAACGAGCCAGGCATTCAAGCAACCGCGCTACCCGGCGAAGTGAACCCGACAGCAGAACGCGAAGTTATCCCCGCATCAGATGGAAACTTCACGGTGGATCTGCGGGCAACTGACTCGATGCTGAACGACAACTTCTACAGGTTGCGCATCGAATGGTTGGAAGACGGCCTGCCGCCCATGGACTTCCCGAACTGGCAGATCCGCGTCCCCAACGGCGGCCCGTTCAACTTGTCAGAACTGATCACTGTAGGCCCTTACGGCGGCGGTGGAGGCGGGGCCAACCCGAACGTGTGGTGGGTCAGCGCCGACGAATACCCGCCATCCCACAACTTCACCTGGCTGATTGTGGACCCTGACGACCCCGACAGGGAGACCTCAGGCATATCGGGAACAACCATCGGCGACGTGAAGGTTTGGAGATAAACACATGGCTTGGATAACCATTGCAAACGTGCGTGGCCCCCGCGGTTTGGTCGGCCCTCCTGGTGAAATGAGCTTCAAGCCATTCCCGAACACGATCATGACTTCGTGGATCGGGCTGGACAAAGCGGCGTTACATAGGGCTGGCAATCAGTCCACGGTGGATACTCTGTCTGGGCGCCCTGTTGGCGCAGGACCGGGCACTATCGAGGTGCTCCCTGTCGGCTCGACCACCAGTATTATCTGGTGGCGCGAGTACGGTGAGCTCGGCCGGGTTTGGAAACGAACTGTGTCCAGCACTGTTGCCTATGCATCCGGCTGGGAACTGGTCCAGGCCGTCAAACGGGCAGCTACTAGCCTCACCTGTGGCACGGCTACCGATCTGCGCACTGCGACTGATGTTGGTTTCGCCTACCCATTCCGCACCGCTGCGCAGGCCCACCGGTGGCGCTTGCACATCCGCAACACTAATGACCGCTTCGCCACCACCCAGTCAGGTTCTCTCATGTTCAATGAGATCGCCATCGGAGAGATGGTGCGCGACGCGAACGGCAACGCAACCGGCAACTACGTCGAGTCCTCTGGCACCGTGATCCTGCGCGACACCGCCAGCAGTTCCACTGGTGGTGAGCTGGTCACGGATTGGGTGGAGCACTTCCCACTGCAGCCAATGATCGACTACGTCTTCCGTGTCGGCTTCACCGCGTCCGCCGGCCAGCAGGTCAACTACCTGCAAGGAGGCGGCTGGGAACTGACCGGTGGTTCCGCTGTCGTGCACAACCCGACCACGGCTCAGACCAGGGTCGCGAAAGCGCCCTTGGATGTGTGGATAGAGTTGGAAGTCAACGCGGATACACCGATCTTCGCGTACTTCGGAGACTCCCTGACCGCAGGCCAGGACTCCACCCTCCCGGTCTATGACTCGTGGCCAGCACAGCACGCCCGCGAACACGGGGCCATCCCGATGTTCTTCGCCCATGCAGGAGCAACCTTCGCTGAATGGTCAGACCCTGCGGGGATCAAGTTCCGCAAGTACTTGCTGCCGAACTACAACAACTCCAACGGCAGGCCAACCATCGCCCGACCGGACAAGCTGTATGTTTCCATGGGGTCGAATACGATCTTCGGTGAGGACAAGACCCTGGCGCAGACCATTGCCGACATGAACGTTTCGTTGCCTTTGATCAAGGCTGTCACCTCGCCGAATGTTGTGTTCACGACGATCCTGCCGAGGCATGATCCGGATGATCCGCAGGAGGCGGTCCGCAAGCAGTACAACGACTACCTTCGGGATAATATCCCGTGGGGTGCTCTGATGGTCTATGATGCGGCAGCGCCGATTACTGCGGCGAACGGCAACCAGCTTGACCAGCGGTGGACTGCGGCACCAACGAACATCCATTTGAAGTCCAGCGGGTACGCACGATTCGCCGCAGCGGTTGGGTAGGTGCATGGATGCCTCCCATACCTGAATTCCTTGGCGGACCGAATGGGTGGATGTTCTGGACCTGTGCGCTGATCTTGCTTGGAGGGCTTTTATGGAAGCCTCTGCGTGTCATTGGGCGCCGCCTTCGTGAGTTCGCAGTTTTCCTTGATCAGTGGAACGGGAAGCCAGAAAAGAAAGATCGGTCTGGTCAGGTGATCCAACGTGCTGTGCCTGGGGTGGCCGGCCGAATCCTCACCTTGGAAGAGAAGACAGAGCGGATCCACCATGAGGTCACTCCCAATCACGGCGGATCAATGAAAGACCAGACGAAGCGAATCGAAGATCGCGGAAACGAGACGGCTTACAAGCTTGCCGAGACCGCAGAGAAACTGGCTGAGACAATCGCGAAGCTGGACGAACATATCGCCATTGCCAAGGAATCCGACAAAGCCCAGGAGAGGCTTGTCGAAGACGTTGGCAAACTGAAATCGAAGTACGCACCAGAAACCTAAGCCACCCACGACGGTGGCTTTTCTCATGCCCAGGCACAAACCGTGCCTGGGCTCTCTTATACCTAAGGAGTTTTCATCATGGCGCTTACTCGCCTCGGCTGGGACGTACTTGACCCCGGCTCTAATCGACTCACCAGCCTGTCTTGGATCACTGGCAAGGTTCGCGCTGGTGACGCGCACACGATCCTCAACGAGCTTGGCCGGCGCTTCAACAGCGAGGTCGAGACTATTCGCAAGGATTGGTCGTGGGGTTATGCCAAGCGTCCTGTGCGTGGTGCCTCCGTGGCTTCTGAGCACTCTGCAGGCGTGGCCGTGGACTTCAATGCGCCAGCGCACGGGCTTGGCCTCTCTGGCACGTTCTCCGGCGCTCAGGTTCGTGCCATCCACAAGATCCTGGATGATCTTGATGGCGCTGTCCGGTGGGGTGGCGACTACGCGGGCCGCAAGGACGAAATGCACTTCGAGCTGCAGGGCGGTGTTGCCAAGCTCGCAGCAGTCGCCAAGAAGATCAACGGCGGCAGCATCAAGCCTGTCGCGTCCAAGCCGTCTAAGCCGAAGCCGGCCAAGACCAACCGGCCAACCGATTACAAGGATCTGTTCGTTGATGGGAAGTTCGGCCCGGCAACTGCTGAAGCCGTGCAGATCCTCATGTCCCAGATCGGCTTGTATGAGCGCGCCATTGACAGTGACCCCGGAAAGTACACGTGGGAAGCCGTCCAGGAATGGCTCAACGGCCTGGGCTACTACAAGCGCGACGTGGACGGCGACTTCGGCAAGCACTCAGTTATCGCCTTGCAACAGTTCCTGGCGAAGAAGGGCCACCTCGACACCCGCAAGTGGCTGATCGACGGCAAGTTCGGCAAGGAAACGATCAAGGCGCTCCAACGCTACCTCAACACGCAGAACGGAAAGTAGACCATGTCTGAAACCTTCTTGGCCCTCTGGGCTTCCATCGTCCGAACCGTGGTGCCGATTGTTGTTGGTGCTGTGCTCGGATGGTTCGCAAGCGTGAACATCAGCATCGACCCTGAGTTCGAGGGCCATCTCACCACCCTGCTCACTGCCTTGTTGACGGTTATCTACTACGTGGCGGTGCGACTATTCGAAACCTATATCAGCCCTAAGGTCGGCTGGCTGCTGGGTTATGCGAAAACCCCGGATTCTTATTCGAAGGACCTGCCGGGAAAGCACGAAGCCGAATAAGCCCCTGCGCGGTGGCAGGGTAAGACCACCGCAACGCTGGACTCCCGGAGACGGCCGCTCCCCGGGAGCCTGGCCAAAACGTAGACTGCCCCGCCCTCATTTGAGGGTGGGGCGGTGTTCTGCGTTAAGAGACAATCGTCTGGTGGACTACTACGAAGACCCATACTCGCCAGGACTCTACTGGTATGAAACCAACCGATACCCATACGTCGAGGTAGAGTATCGCGGCAAGCTGTTCCACGCCCAAGCCCACGGATGGAAGGGCGACATGGTCATGATCACCCGAATCAAAAACCAACTCGGCTGGGTAGACAACGGCGCAAAAGAAACACTCTGGGTGCCCGCCGAAACCTGCCACCGAATACGACGCGAAGACTCCACATGGGTCACCACCGAAGACGACCACCACTGGCACCAAAACCAAGATGAAATGATCAACTACCAGCCACGCTTGAAGCGCGACTAGAATTCGCCTCATGGATCAATATGGAAACCTCGGCCCCTACCAAGACCCCAAAGTGCGTCAATGGTGGGACGAGCTAGAGGTAGAGTCACAAGACAGCGAAGAATAAGCAAATCCCCGCAGACGATAATCTGCGGGGTTTGTTTTATACCTCTGAGCATTCACCCTTAGGCATGGATGGATGCCCGAACAGTACCCAACTCGTGCCATCCTTCTCCGAAACGTTCACGTAGGTGACACCGTCTAGGTCCTTCGTCGCTTCGCAGATTTCTATAGCTTTCTTTGCTTCTGCGCTCCCATCTTCGCCACGGGGATCCACAAGGGTGGTTTCGATGCTGATTCGCCCTGGCTCAGTTTCTTCAGCTTTGGTGATCGCGGCGCCAGCTTTGCCGGCGGCTTTCTGAACTTCTGCAGTCACGTCTTTCGCTGCCGTGGACGTTTCAGATTTGACTGTGGCCGGCGCCTCCGATGGCTCAGTGCTAGGACTGGAGGAGCATCCAGCGAGTAGCAGAGCGAGAGCTGGCAATAATAAGAGAGACTTTCTCAACGAGTTTCCTTCCGTTGAACGTGCGATTGGTTTGAGTGAAGTGACGCTGTGGCAGTTGCTTGGCGCCAATTGACTATAGCTGTGATCGTTGGGGCCGGGGGAGTCGTGGCGGTTTTGTGGCGGTTGGCCCATAGCAGGACACCTTGTTCTACCGCGTTCTACTTTACTAACGGCGAAACGCGGTAACTCATGCAACGCTGAAAAATGACCGGAATCACGGGTGTACGGGGAGATCTGGACACGTGCCGGCTACCACCTGAGTTCTATCAGGCGTAGAATGATTGTGTCTGTCTTGTACCCGTGAAGAACTGAGTGCGTTTAATTGAAGACTCAAAGTGTCGCCGGAGCATCAGTGCCACG
>Ga0308157_10001885_pt1 | contig 38687 bp, 39 predicted proteins | sample PhyBR1_FD_201035 | JGI IMG/M metagenome (GOLD analysis project Ga0308157, IMG submission 201035) | Phyllosphere microbial communities from UC Gill Tract Community Farm, Albany, California, United States - DLSLB.R1 | ecosystem: Host-associated > Plants > Phyllosphere > Unclassified | place: USA... | reverse complement strand
TCCGTCGCCTGGTCAAGATCAGCGGCGACAACACCGTTGGCACCTACGTGCACAGCAACGGCAAGATCGGCGTGCTGGTCGAACTGGCCGGCGGCAACGCCGAGCTGGCTTCGGGCCTGGCAATGCATGTGGCCGCGATGAACCCGCCGCACAACAAGGCAGCCGACGTTCCGGCCGACTTCGTTGCAAAGGAAAAGGAAATCGAGCTGGCCAAGATGACCGACAAGGACAAGGCCAAGCCGGCTGACATCCTGGAAAAGATCATCAGCGGCAAGATCAACAAGATCATCAGCGAAGTGACCCTGTACGGCCAGAGCTACGTGCTGGACAGCGACAAGACCGTCGAGCAGGCCGTCAAGGCCGCTGGCGGCGACGTCGTCGGCTTCCAGCGCCTGGCTGTCGGCGAAGGCATCGAGAAGGTGGTGGAAGACTACGCCGCCGAAGTTGCCAAGGCGATGCAGGTCTAAGCATCTGCCACACGCAACACCTGAAAGAGCCGCGGTTATCCGCGGCTTTTTCTTTGCCACGAAGTACCCGCGACAACACACGCCCGGCACTGGACTGCAAGACCCCGTCTTTGCTTAAACCATCCTGTATGCTTGCGCCACTGCCGCCTGCTTCTTCGACATGTCCCCCGAGCTCACTGCAGCCCTGTCCCTCTGCCGCAACCTGCCCTCGCCGCCGGCCATCGCTGTCCGTTTGATCGAGCTTGCGCAGGACCCGGAAACCGACATCGCCAGCGCCGCTGACGTGATAGCGCTGGATATGGGCTTGAGCGCACGCATGATGCGCATCGCCAACTCCCCTCTGTACGCGAGCCGCCGCCGCATTGAAAACCTGGGCCAGGCATTGACCATGCTCGGCCTCAACGCCACCTTGCAGCTGGCGCTGGGCTTCAGCCTGTCACGCGCACTGCGCGAGGACGAAGACCACGCACAGCTGCTGCAAGCAGTCTGGCGGCGCAGCATCCTCAGCGCCCTGGCCGCGCGCTACCTGGGGCTGGCACGCAACGTCCGCAAGGTGGAAGAACTGATGCTGGCCGGCCTGCTGCAGGACATCGGCATCCTCGCCCTGTTGCAGCTGCGCAGCGACAACTACCCCAGCCTGCTTGCCGGTGCCGGCAGCAATGAGGAACTGCTCGCCCACGAACGCACCATATTCGAGTGCAGCCACGCCGATATCGGTGCCGAGCTCTGCGAGCAATGGGGCCTGCCGCCCTACCTGGTCGACGCCATCAGGCACAGCGAAGCGCCGGCCGAACCAACCGACCTGTTCGGCCGCTGCGTTGCCCTGTCAGGCAGCATTGCCGAGATCTGGCTGAGCAAGGACACCGACCAGGCCCGCGACACCGCCCTGCGCCTGGTGCATGCACAACTGGAAATGGACAGCAGCCAGTTCGAACTGGTGCTGCAACAGGTCAGCCAGATGCTGCCGGAGATCAGCGCATTGTTCGACGTGCCGGTGCCGTCCCCCGCCCGCATCACCTACCTGCTCGATCACGCCGCCGAGTTGATGGCCCTGCGCAACCTGCGCGAGCTGCAGGATGCTGGCGCCGCCAAGCGACGTGCCGATGATTTCGAGCAGCAGGCTCGCCGCCTGACCGAACAGGCGCACCTGGACGCACTCACCGGCCTGTTGAACCGGCGCCAGCTGGAAGTGGTGCTGGCGCAGGAGTTCGACCGCGCCGGCCGCGCCGACCGGCCACTGTCGGTGGCCTTCATCGACCTGGACGACTTCAAGAAGATCAACGACCAGCACGGCCACCTGGTCGGCGACCAGGTCCTGCAGGCATTCGCCAGCCAGCTGCAGGGCCAGCTGCGCGGTAGCGATACCGTTGCCCGCTTCGGTGGCGAGGAGTTCGTGGTGTTGTTCCCGGGCACCAACGAACAGACCGCACTGGAAGTGATACGCCGCGTACTTGGCGCCATCACCCAGACCCCGATCGTCACCGTAGCCAACATGCCGCTGCATGTGACCTTCTCGGCCGGCGTCGCCACTCATGGTGCATACGAGCGCTTCACCGACATGCGCGACCTGCTCAAGGCCGCCGATGACGTGCTGTACCGCTCCAAGAACCTTGGCCGCAACCGGGTCATCGCCCGCGCCCCGGATCCCCACCCCACCGCCTGCTGAACCGGATTCCGATTGACCCGGGTTTTGTCGCTGCATTGCAACAATAGATGTCACCTGAAACTGCGGCATCCGTTAGAATCCCCCGCGTTTTCCAGCCATCTGAGGTCACCATGTCCAAGCTCGCCTACCGCCGCATCCTGTTGAAACTTTCCGGGGAGGCGCTGATGGGGGACGAGGACTACGGCATCGACCCCAAGGTCATCAACCGCCTTGCCCATGAAGTCATCGAGGCCCAGAACGCCGGCGTCGAAATCGCGCTGGTGGTTGGCGGCGGCAACATCTTCCGCGGCGCCGGCCTGGCTGCAGGCGGCATGGACCGCGTCACCGGCGACCACATGGGCATGCTGGCGACCGTCATCAACGCCCTCGCCATGCAGGACGCGCTTGAAAAAGCAGGTGGCAAGGCCCGCGTGATGAGCGCGATCAAGATCAACGACGTGTGCGAGGACTACATCCGCCGCCGCGCCATCCGCCACCTGGAAAAGGGCCGTCTGGTGATCTTCGCCGCCGGCACCGGCAACCCCTTCTTCACCACCGATTCGGGCGCTGCACTGCGTGCCATCGAGATCGGCGCCGACCTGCTGCTCAAGGCCACCAAGGTCGACGGCGTCTATGACAAGGACCCGAACAAGCATGCCGATGCGGTCCGCTATGACAGCCTGAGCTACGACCAGGTCATCAACCAGGGTCTGGAAGTCATGGACACGGCTGCCTTTGCGCTGGCCCGTGACAGCGACCTGCCGCTGCGCGTTTTCGACATGAGCCAGCCCGGCGAACTGCTGAAAATCCTGCACGGCGAGCCCATCGGCACCCTGGTGCACGGCCGCGACGCCCACTAACCCACGCTGCCGGCGCGGTGGGCAGGGGTAATCGCCTATAATCGGCCGGTTCTAGAAACATCCAGGATTCGGCCGATGATCAACGATATCAAGCAAGATGCGCAGGCGCGCATGACCAAGAGCATCGAAGCTCTGCGCCATACCCTCACCACCATCCGCACCGGTCGCGCTTCGCCGACCCTGCTGGACGGCATCAAGGTCAAGGCTTACGGCACCGACACCCCCTTGAATCAGGTGGCCAGCATCAGCGTGTCCGAAGGACGATCGCTGGTGATCACCCTGTTCGACAAGAACATGATCAAGGACGTGGAAAAGGCCATCTATGCCTCCGACATCGGCATCACTCCCACCACCATGGGCACGGTGATCCGCCTGAACCTGCCGCCGCTCACCGAAGAGCGCCGCAAGGAACTGGCCAAGTCGGTGAGCAAGGAAGGCGAAGAAACCAAGATCGCCATCCGCAACATCCGCCGTGATGCCAACCAGGAAGTGGCCAAGCTGCTCAAGGACAAGGCGATCACCGAGGATGACGACCGTCGCAGCCAGGACGACATCCAGAAGTTGACCGACAAGGCGATCAAGGACGTCGACGAAGTGGTCAAGCTCAAAGAACAGGAACTGATGGCGGTCTGAGGCGTGTCCTCCGTCCTGCACGACGATACCGCGGCCCCGGCATTGCCGGGGCACATTGCCATCATCATGGATGGCAACGGCCGTTGGGCGCAGCAGCGCCGGCGGCCGCGCATGATCGGCCACCGTGCCGGTGCGCGCGCGGTCAACCGCAGCATCGATTTCTGCCTCGAGCGTGGCGTTGGCGCACTCACCCTGTTTGCGTTTTCCAGTGAAAACTGGGGCCGCCCGCAGGAGGAAGTCGACTCGCTGATGAAACTGTTCCTCGGCGCACTGGACCGCGAGGTGGATGAACTCCACCGCCGTGGCGTGCGCGTGCGCTTCATCGGCGACCGCAGCCGCTTCGCCGGCAGCATCGTCCAGCGCATGGACAAGGCCGAGCAACGCACGGTCGGCAATACCGCGATGACCCTGAGCATCGCCGCCAGCTACGGTGGTCGCCAGGACATCGCACAGGCTGCGCGTGCCCTGGCCGAACAGGTCGCCGCCGGCACCCTGCGCCCCGAGCAGATCGACGAGCAGGCCCTCGGCCAGCACGTGGCGCTGGCCGACATGGCGCCGCCGGACCTGTTCATCCGTACCGGTGGCGACACCCGCATCAGCAACTTCCTGCTGTGGCAGCTGGCTTACAGCGAACTGTGGTTCACTGACGTGCTGTGGCCGGATGTCGATGCGGCCGTCCTTCAACTGGCACTGGATGACTATGCAAGGCGTGAGCGCCGCTTTGGTCTGACCAGCGCCCAGATTGCCGCCGCTGCGGCAGCGAGCGCACATTCATGACAAAGACCCGCGTGATTGCAGCGCTGATCATGGCCCCGGTGGCGATCTGCGCAATCCTGTTCCTGCCAAGCCAATGGCTGGCTGCCGCTGCCGCCCTGGTGTTCCTGGTCGGCCTGTGGGAATGGCTCAAGCTCACCGGCGTGGTTGGCCTGCCGCGTACCGTGCTGGTGGTGCTGAACCTGCTGCTGATGGTGCTACTGGTCTGGGCCTCGGACGGCAGCATGGTGCTGTTCCAACTGGCCGCGCTGGTCGGCGTCGGCTTCTGGCTGCTGGCCTTGCTGTGGCTGCGTTTCTTCGATTTTGGCGCGCATGACGAAAGCAGCGCACGCATGCTGAAGCTCGCCGCCAGCAGCTTGGCGATCATCCCGGCCTGGGCCTCGCTGGTCCTGATCCACGCTGGCAGCAATGGCCACCTGTGGTTGTTGACCGCATTGACCCTGGTCTGGGCGGCCGATTCCGGCGCGTATTTCGCCGGTCGTACCTTTGGCAAGCACAAGCTGGCCCCGCGCATCAGCCCCAACAAGACCATTGAAGGACTGCTTGGCGGACTGGTCGCTGGCCTGGTTACCGCTGGCGTGTTCGGCTGGCTTGCCGGCGTGCAAGCCCCGCAGTTCGGCTGGCTGATGCTGGTCACCGCGGTGGCAGTGTTGGCTTCGGTGCTCGGCGACCTGTTTGAAAGCCTGCTCAAGCGCCATGCCGGTGCCAAGGACTCGGGCCACATCATTCCCGGCCATGGCGGCGTGCTGGACCGCATCGACGGCGTGCTCGCCGCGCTACCGGTATTCGCGCTGGGCAAGGAAATCTTCGGCTTCTAAGTATGCCCACCTCTTCTATACGTCAGGTCGCCATCCTCGGCGCCACCGGCTCCATCGGCACCTCGGCGCTGGATGTGATGGCCCGCCACCCGCAGCAGATGCGCGCCAGCGTGCTGGCCGCGGGCAGCAATGTGGATGCATTGATAACGCTGTGCCGCCAGCACCGCCCGGATCACGCCGCGATTGCTGACCCGGCGCTGTTCACGCGCCTGCATGAGGGCCTGAAGGACGCCGGACTGACGACCGAAGCACACGCCGGCCATGACGCCATCGACGCACTGGCCGCCAGCGACTGCTGCGACACCGTGGTGGCCGCCATTGTTGGTGCCGCCGGCCTGTCTTCCACGCTCGCCGCCGCCCGCGCCGGCAAGCGACTGCTGCTGGCCAACAAGGAATCACTGGTACTGGCCGGCGAGCTGCTGACCCGCGAGGCCGCCAACGCTGGCGCCGAGATCATTCCGATCGACAGCGAGCACAACGCCATCTTCCAATGCCTGCGCTCGCGCGACGCGCGGCTGGAAGCCGGCGTCCGCCGCATCATTCTGACCGCGTCCGGCGGCCCGTTCCGGGGGCGCGGCCGCGCCGAGCTGGAAAAGGTGACCGTGGCCCAGGCCGTTGCCCACCCGAAGTGGTCGATGGGCCCGAAGATCTCGGTCGATTCGGCGACGTTGATGAACAAAGGCCTGGAAGTCATCGAGGCCCACCACCTATTCAACGTCCCCGGTTCACGCATCGACGTGCTGGTGCACCCGCAGAGCCTGGTGCACTCGCTGGTCGAATTCATCGACGGCTCAACCCTTGCCCAGCTTGGCTTGCCAGACATGCGCACCACCCTGGCCGTCGGTCTGGGCTGGCCGCAGCGGATCGAGTCGGGCGTCGGCGGGCTGGACCTGCTGACGCAGGGCCGGCTGGATTTCGAGGCGCCAGACATGGACGCCTTCCCCTGCCTGCGCCTGGCCTGGCAGGCGATGGAGGCCGGCGGCAGCGCCCCGGCGATCCTGAATGCAGCCAACGAAGTCGCCGTTTCAGCCTTTCTTCAGGGGCGCATAGGCTTCCTGTCGATCCCGGCACTGGTGGAACACACGTTATCTACCCTGCCCTACGTGGCGGCCGATACACTGGACGCCCTGTTGGCAGCTGATGCCCAGGCCCGCCAAATCACCGAATCCGCCATTGCCCGCCTGCCGAATGTCTGATCCCACCCTACAACCGAGCTGTGCCCATGGCTGATTTCCTGGGGTCTGTATGGTGGATGATCGTCAGCCTGGGCGTGCTGGTGACGTTTCATGAATTCGGCCATTACTGGGTAGCCCGCCGCTGCGGGGTAAAGGTCCTGCGCTTCTCGGTGGGCTTCGGCAAGCCACTGTGGAGCCGCCGCAACCGCAACGGCACCGAGTTCGCCATCGCCGCCATCCCGCTGGGCGGCTATGTGAAGATGCTGGACGAGCGCGAGGTCGAGGTCCCGGCCGGTGAACGCGCCGTCGCCTTCAACAACAAGACCGTCTGGCAGCGCATCGCCATTGTCGCCGCCGGCCCTGCTGCCAACCTGATCCTGTGCATCGCCCTGCTTTGGGCGATGTTCGTGATCGGGCGCCAGGACTATTCGGCCACCATCGGCCGCACCACCGGCATGGCCGCACAGGCCGGCTTTGTCGCCGGCGACCGCATCCTTGCCGTCGAGGACCGCAGCGTCGAGACCTGGGCCGAGGCCAGCATGGCCTTCACCACCGCTGCGATGGACCGCCAGGATGCACACGTGCGCGTCCGCGACAGTCTGGACAACGAACGCACCCGGGTGCTGCCGCTGTCGCAGCTGCCGGCGGGGTTTGATGAGCGACAGGTTCCGACGCAGGCAGGCTTCATCTGGCAGTTCTGGCTGCAACCAGCCCATGTCGACTCGGTTTCCGCCGATTCGGCCGCCGCCGGCTTGCTGCAGACTGGCGACCTGATCCTGGCCGTGGACGGCCAGCGCGTGGACAGCGCCGACCAGGTCACCCCGCTGATCCAGCAACTTGGCCAGCGCGGCGGTCCCGGCATGGTCGAGGTCGAGCGCAACGGCGAGCGGCTGGCATTGGAGCTGACCCCGCAGGCCGGTCAGGGGCCGGACGGCAAGCCACGCTGGCTGATCGGGGTTGGCTTTGCCACCAACCAGGCCCCCGCCTACGACGCCCGCCAGCAGTACGGCGTGTTCGCCGCGCTGCCGGCCGCCGTGCGCGAAACCGGCAAATTGGCGACAGATTCGCTGGGTATGATGCGGCGCATGCTCACTGGCCACGCCTCGGTAAAGAACATTTCCGGCCCGATCACCATCGCCCGCGTGGCCAATGCCTCGGCTGAACGCGGGCTGGATTGGTTCCTGTATTTCCTGGCTTTGCTGTCGCTGAGCCTGTGCATCATCAACCTGCTGCCCATCCCCATCTTGGACGGCGGGCACCTGCTGTATTACCTTATCGAGTTGGTCAAGGGCAGCCCGCTTAGCGAGCGCGCCATGGCTGCCGGCCAATACATCGGTCTGGCGCTGTTGGCGGGGTTGATGGGATTGGCGTTCTACAACGACATCCTCAGCCTGGTCCCGCGATGAACTTTTTCCCGTTGTCGTCGTCTTACGCCGGCACCCACGCATTATCGAAATCGACTCCAACCGGACGTGATATGACGCGACTTCCCAATCGCCGCTTGCTGGCCCTCGCACTTGCTGCCGGTCTGGCCCTGCCTGTGCTTGCACAGGCGGCCGAGCCCTTTACCGCCAGCGACATCCGCGTGGACGGCCTGCAGCGCATTTCCTCCGGCACCGTGTTCACCTACCTGCCGGTGGAACGCGGCGACACGGTGGACGACGCCAAGATCGGCGACACCATCCGCGCCCTGTACAAGACCGGCTTCTTCGAAGACGTGCAGCTGGACCGCCAGGGCGACATCCTGGTCGTCACCGTCAAGGAACGCCCGGCGATCAACAAGTTGACCGTCACCGGCAACAAGGACATCAAGAGCGAGCAACTGCTCAAGGGCCTGTCGGACATCGGCCTGAGCGAAGGCGGCACCTTTGACCGCCTGAGCCTGGACCGCGTGACCCAGGAACTGCGCCGGCAGTACAACGACCGCGGCAAGTACAACGTGGAAATCACCCCGACGGTGAGCCCGCTGGACCGTAACCGCGTCGACGTTGCCATTGCCGTCAAGGAAGGCAAGGCGGCCAAGATCCGCCACGTCAACCTGATCGGTACCGAGAAGTTCCCGGCCGAAGACATCATGGACATCTGGGAGTCCAAGGAGCACAACTGGGCCTCGTGGTACCGCCGCGACGACCAGTACTCCAAGGAAAAGCTGTCCGGCGATCTGGAAAAGCTCAATTCCTGGTACCTGGACCGCGGCTATGTCGACTTCAGCATCGACTCCACCCAGGTCTCGATCAGCCCGGACAAGCGCGACATGTTCATCACCGCCGGCGTGACCGAGGGTGAGCAGTACAAGATTTCCGAGATCAAGGTCACCGGCGACACCATCCTGCCGCAGGAAGACGTCGAGAAGATGGTCATCCAGAAGAGCGGCGATACCTTCTCACGCGCCCTGCTGGAGTTCAGCGCCGACGGCATCACCAACAGCCTGTCCAACGTTGGCTATGCCTTCGCCAAGGTCAACCCGATCCCGACCAGCAACCGCGCCGACCGTACCGTGGCGGTGAACATGCAGGTGGTACCGGGCCCGCGCGTGGCCGTGCGTCGCATCGTATTCAAGGGCAACTCGCGTACCAGTGACGAAGTCTTGCGCCGTGAAATGCGCCAATTCGAGAACAGCTGGTACTCGCAGGCGGCGATTGACCGTTCCAAGATCCGCCTGCAGCGCCTGGGCTACTTCGAGTCGGTCGACGTCGAGACGCAGCCGGTCACCGGCAGCAATGACCAGGTCGACGTGGTTTACAACGTCAAGGAAACCACCTCCGGCAGCTTCGTGTTCGGCCTGGGCTATTCGCAGTCCTACGGCATGACCACCTCGGTGCAGCTGTCGCAGAACAACTTCCTCGGCGGCGGTAACCGCGTGTCGGTCGAGGCCTCGCGCAGCAGCTACCTGCAGCGTTATGGCTTCAGCTACACCAACCCCTACTTCACCGATGACGGCGTCTCGCTGGGCTACAACCTGTCCTGGCGTGAGCTCGACTACTCCGACTTCAACACCGCGCAGTACAACAGCACCAACGGTTCGGCGCAGGTGGTGTTCGGCATTCCGATCACCGAGAACGATGCGTTCTCGCTGATGTTCGGCATCGACAGCAACCAGATCACCACCTATCAGGGCTACACCCCGAAGGCGATCATCGATTACATCGATGCGGTCGGTACGCGCACCTTCCATTCCTGGCGTTCGGAACTGGGCTGGGCGCGCGACACCCGCAACGACTACTTCATGCCGACCCGCGGCACCTACCAGCGCCTCGGCCTGGAAGCCACGTTGCCGGGCTCTACCGTTGAGTACTACAAGCTCAGCTACCAGTTCTCCAAATACTGGCCGATCATCCCGTCGCTGGTGATCAACACCCGTCTGGAACTGGGCTACGGCGACTCCTACGGCAAGGACAAGGTCCGGGATATCTGCTGGAACGATATCCCGGCCACGCCGGGCACGCCGGCGACCGGCACTACTCCTGCGGTACCTGGCACCTCAGCCACCACCCAGGTCGTTGACTGCGCCACCAATCCCACCGCCAACCACCGCCAGGTCAAGGCGAGCGGCCTGCCGTTCTTCGAGAACTTCTACGCCGGCGGCACCAACTCGGTGCGCGGCTTCGAAGACAACACCCTGGGTCCGCGCTCGGAGATCATCGGCGGCTACTACAACGGCCAGCCGCTGGGTGGTTCGGTGAAGACGGTCGGCTCGATCGAAGCCTATTTCCCGAAGCTGTTCGACAGCCCCTCGGCGCGCGTTTCCGCGTTCGTGGACTTCGGCAACGTCTACAACGGCACCAGCAACTTCAAGGCCAATGAACTGCGCGCATCGGCCGGCTTGGCCCTGCTGTGGCGCGCACCGGTCGGTCCGATCTCGATCAGCTATGCCATCCCGCTGAAGAAGGAAGACGGCGACGAGATCGAGCGCCTGCAGTTCACCTTCGGCGGTCAGTTCTGACGAACTGACCCGCTCACCCGGGGCTCAGCCCCGGGTACCGGCTTTCATGCCATGGCATGAAAGCCGGGCGCGCTCTGGTCTACCGGCTTCAACCTGCAAGTCCCCCGCGCCTGTCGGCGCGCCCCCTTTGCCAAAGAGGGCTCTCCACCAGAATTACCGTATCAACCGGCCCCGGGCGCGATTCACTCCCGGGGTTTGCTTTTACGGGGTACTCAAGTGCGCTCCGTGCAACGGGACCGCCCCTTCAAAGCCATGCAGCCCCCTTGGACCGCTACTTCCGGGCGGCCCGCCCACCCCGCTGCCCTTGCCCTGCAAGGGTGATAACGTCCGTTCGCATGACCGCCATCGGCGCACACGGTAAACTTGCTGCGTGAATACTCCTACCTATACCGCTCAGGAACTTGCCGACCGATTCGGCCTGCAGGTGCACGGTGACCCGTCGGTTGCCATCCATGGTGTTGCCACGTTGGCGCATGCCGGCCCCGGACAGCTGACCTTCCTGGCCAACCCGCGCTACCGGACCCAATTGGCCGACAGCAAGGCGTCCATCGTGCTGCTGCGTGCCGACGACGCGGAAGCGGCGCCGGGTACCGGTTTGATCGCCAAGGATCCCTACACCACCTTCGCCAAGATCGGCGCGCTGTTCGAGACAGTGCCGGTGCGCGAGCCCGGCATCCACCCCAGCGCGGTCATCGACCCCAGCGCGACGGTGGCCGCCAGCGCGCATATCGGCCCGCACGTCTGCATCGGTGCGCGCAGTGTGATCGGCGAGAGCTGCATCATCGGCGTAGGCAGCATCATCGGCGACGACTGCGTGGTCGAAGCCGGCACTGAACTGCTGGCCCGCGTCACCCTGGTTGCCCGGGTGAAGCTGGGCAAGCGGGTGCGCATCCACCCGGGTGCCGTGCTCGGCGCCGAAGGCTTCGGCCTGGCGATGGACAACGGCCACTGGATCAAGGTGCCGCAGCTGGGAGGCGTGCGCATCGGCGACGATTGCGAAATCGGTGCCAATACCTGCATCGACCGCGGCGCACTGGAAGACACCACGCTGGACGAAGACGTGCGCGTGGACAACCTGGTGCAGATCGCCCACAACGTACAGATCGGCGCGCACAGCGCCATTGCAGGTTCCACCGGCATTGCCGGCAGTGCCAAGATCGGCCGCTACTGCCTGCTAGGCGGCGCCGTCGGCGTCGTTGGCCACCTGGAAATCTGCGACCACGTCGTCATCACCGGCAAATCGGTGGTACGCAACTCGATTACCGAACCGGGCGAATACTCGTCAGGTACCCCATTGACCGACAACCGCACGTGGCGCAAAAACGCCGCGCGCTTCAAGCAGCTCGATACGCTGGCACGGCGCATCCTGGCTGTGAGCAAGGAGAAAGAATGAACGCACCACTGCAGATGCCCATCGACGTCACCACGATCCAGACGTTGATTCCGCACCGCTACCCGTTCCTGCTGGTCGACAAGGTTGTCGAGCTGGATGTGGACGCCAAGCGCATCGTCGCGCACAAGAACGTCACCATCAACGAGCCCTACTTCCAGGGTCACTTCCCGGGCCAGCCGATCATGCCGGGCGTGCTGATCATCGAGGCACTGGCGCAGGCCGGTGGCGTATTGACCCAGCTCAGCCTGGGCCGCGACGCGCAGTCCAAGTTGTTCTACCTTGTCAAGGTCGACAACGTGCGTTTCATGAAGCAGGTGGTGCCGGGCGATGTGCTGGAACTGCACGTGCAGGTCAAGCGCATGATCCGCAACATGGCGGTCTACTACGGCGAAGCCAAGGTGGACGGTGAAATCGTCGCCCACGCCGAAGTGCTCTGCGCCGGCACTCGCGAATAACCTGCCTGGAGCACACGATGAGCGATAGCGCCCCCCTGATTCACCCGACCGCGGTCATCGATCCTTCGGCCAAGCTTGGTCAGGGCGTGCGCGTGGGTGCGTTCACCCTGATCGGCGCCGACGTCGAGATCGGCGATGGCACCGAAGTGGGGCCGCATTGCAGCATCCACGGTCCGACCCGGATCGGTCGCGACAATCGCTTCATCGGCCACGTCGCGGTCGGCGGCGAACCGCAGGACAAGAAGTTCGCCGGTGAACGCACCGAGCTGGTGATCGGCGACCGCAATGTGTTCCGTGAATTCGTCACCCTCAGCCGCGGCACTGCCGGCGGCGGTGGTGTCACCACCATCGGCAACGACAACTGGATGCTGGCCTACGTGCATGTCGCCCATGACTGCCATGTCGCCGACCACTGCGTGTTCTCCAACAACACCACCCTGGCCGGCCACGTCTCGGTCGGCAACTGGGTGATCATCAGCGGCTTCGCCGGTGCGCACCAGTTCTGCCGCATCGGCGACCATGCCTTCCTCGGCATGGGTGCACTGGTCACCGGCGACATCCCGCCGTTCACCATGGTCGGCATCGACGGCCACGGCCGTCCGCGCGGCATCAACAGCGAAGGCCTGAAGCGTCGCGGCTTTGATGCCGAACGCATCAGCGCGATCAAGCGCGCCTACCGCACCATCTACGTGGCCGGCGTGCCGCTGGCCGAAGCCAAGGTTGCGCTGGCCGAACAGGCGCAGAGCAGCGATGACGTCAAGCAGATGCTGGACTTCATCGAGCACGGCGAGCGTCCGCTGCAGCGATGAGCGTTGAGACTCGCGACCCGGGATTGGGTCAGGCGCGCAGGCCGCGCATCGCGCTGGTCGCGGGTGAAGCGTCGGGCGACCTGCTCGGCGCCGGCCTGATCCAGGCGCTGCGCGCCCGCTATCCCGATGCCGAATTCGCTGGCATCGGCGGCGACGCGATGCGCCACGCGGGTTGCGAAACCTGGTTTGATGCCAGCGAACTGGCGCTGATGGGGCTGGCTGAAATCCTGCGTCATCTGCCACGCCTGCTGAAACTGCGCAAGGAATTCCGCCAGCGCGTGCTCGACTGGAAGCCGGATGTGTTCATCGGCATCGATGCACCGGATTTCAATCTGGGCGTCGAAAAGTGGCTCAAGCAACGCGGCCTGCGCACCGTGCATTACGTCAGCCCCTCGGTATGGGCATGGCGCGAGAAGCGTGCCGAAAAAATCGGTGCCAGTGCCGATCTGGTGCTATGCCTGTTCCCGATGGAACCGCCGATCTATGCCCGACACGGCATTGATGCACGCTTCGTCGGCCATCCGATGGCTGATGAAATTCCGCTGCACAGCGATCGCACGGCAGCGCGGCAAGCGCTGGGCATTCCCGAGCAGGCAAAGCTGCTTGCGGTACTGCCCGGCAGCCGCCTGGGCGAAGTGAGCCGGCTCGGCCCGCCGTTCTTCGCCGCCGCCTGGCAGCTGTGCGAACAAGACCGCGGCCTGTATATCGTCGTGCCCGCGGCCAATGCCAAGTGCAAGGCGATGATCACCGAACAGATCCGCAGCGCAGCGCTCCCCAGCGCGCGCCTGCACCTGCTCGATGGCAAGGCACGCGAAGCGATGATCGCCGCCGACGTGGTGATGTTGGCATCCGGCACCGCGACCCTGGAAACCATGCTGGTCAAGCGCCCGATGGTGGTGGGCTACCGCGTTGCCGAGCTCACCTATCGCATCGTCAAGGCGCTGGGCCTGATCAAGGTCGATCGTTTTGCCCTGCCCAATGTACTGGCCGGCAAGGACCTGGCGCCGGAGCTGATCCAGCACGAATGCACGCCAGAAAACCTGTCCGCCGCAGTACGCAACTGGTTTGAGCATCCCGATTGCGTCAGCGGTCTGCAGGACGACTACCAGCAGCTGCACCAGCAGCTACGCCAGGACGCCTCGGCACGTGCAGCAGAGGCTGTCGCGGGCCTGTTGCAGGCGCCGCGCAAGCAAGGCCAGCCGTGACCACAAGGCGCACCCCCAAGGCAGCGGATGCCTCGCTGTCCTTGTTTGACGATGCCGCCCTGCTCGCACGGCAAGCACCACGCCTGGTCGCCGGTGTCGACGAGGCCGGGCGGGGCCCGCTGGCCGGCCCGGTCGCGGTGGCGGCCGTTGTCTTCGACCCCGAACGTCCACGCATCAACGGCCTGGATGACTCCAAGGCATTGACCGCACTACGCCGCGACCAGCTCTACGACCGCATCATCGAACGTGCATTGGCTTACAAGATCGTGATGGTCGACGTGGCCGAGATCGACAGCCTCAATATCTTCCAGGCCACCATGCAGGGCATGCGTCTGGCGGTGGAAGGCGTCGCACATGTGGCGCAGTTCGCCCGCATCGATGGCAACAAGATTCCCAAGGGCCTGCCCTGCCCGGCCGAAGCGCTGGTTGGTGGCGACGCCATTGACCGCAGCATCATGGCCGCCTCGATCCTGGCCAAGGTCAGCCGCGACCGCTTCATGCTGGAGCTGCACCAGCAACACCCCGAGTACGGCTTTGACCAGCACAAGGGCTATGGCACGCCGTTGCATATGGCCGCGCTGCGCGCGCACGGCCCCTGCCCGCAGCACCGGCGCAGCTTCGCCCCGGTGCGTGCTTGCCTGGAAACCGCTTGAGTCACTCGCTGCCCCCCCCATCGGGGGCAAGCAATCGATTGCATATGATCATTGCCCGCCGCAAGCCAGCCACCCGCTGATCCCCGACACGGTCCCCAGCGTCGGCCAGCTGGATCAGTCCATCGTCATTGACACCGCCTGGCCGAAACTGACCGGCGAAGTCGCCAACTTCCTCGACTACCAGCGGGAAGCCGAGCGCCAAGGCCGCGGCTACCATGACATCGCCTTCAACCGCCGCAGCTGGCTGGAGCTGCATGAAATCGAGCCCGCCTGCATGAACACCAGCGGCGGGTGCGTGAAAGCAGCTACGCACCTGAGAACCGCTCAGCTACTTCCGCATCCACTGACAGCGACACCGACAGCGCTCCAGCCAGACCCGCCAAGCTCAGGCTGGAGCCCTGCCGCGCGTGGCATGGACGACCAAGCCCGCCGGGCCTGCGCCCGTCCTGATAGTGTGCACCTGCGGGCCATTGGCCCGGGCCGGGGCGGGTCGCAGGCATGTCAAGCCTTGCCCCACCCCGCCCCCGTCGCTACCCTGCACCGGCATACTTCTGGCTCCGCATGTCTACTTCTTCCCGCTTCGTCCATCTCCACGTCCACACCGAATTCTCGATGGTGGACTCCACCATCCGCGTACCTGCCAAACCCGATCAGGCCGACCCCAAGAAGGCCAAGCAGGCCAACCTGCTGAGCCGCTCGGTCGAGATGAAGGCACCGGCGCTGGCGGTCACCGACCTGAACAACATGTTCGCGCTGGTGAAGTTCTACAAGGCTGCCGAAGGCGTGGGCATCAAGCCCATCGCCGGCGCCGACCTGTTGATCACCGAGGACGGCCAGGACCCCTGGCGCATGACCTTGCTGTGCCGCGACCGCGAAGGCTACCTGAGCCTGTCAAGGCTGCTGACCCGTGCGTGGATGGAAGGCCATCGCAACGAAGGTGGCGTTGCCGTGCACCCACAGTGGCTGAAGGACGGCTGCAAGAACCTGTTCGCGCTGGCCGGCCGTCACAGCCTGGCCGGACGCCTGGCCAATGACGGCCGCCATGATCTGGCCGAGCAGCAGCTCGCCGACTGGCAGCGCGTGTTCGGTGACGGCCTGCACCTGGAACTGACCCGCACCGGCCGCGATGGCGAAGAAGCCTTCAACCAGTTCGCGCTGCAGGCTGCCGGCCAGCGCGGCCTGCCGGTGGTGGCCACCAATGATGTGCGCTTCCTGTCGCCGGATGATTTCTACGCGCATGAGGCGCGCGTCTGCATTTCCACCGGCCGCGTGCTGGATGATCCCAAGCGTCCGCGTGAGTACAGCGCCGAGCAGTACCTGAAGACGCCGGAACAGATGTGCGAGCTGTTCGCCGACATCCCCGACGCGATCGACAACACCCTGGCGCTGGCCGAACGCTGCAACGTCGAGATGCGGCTGGGCACCTACTTCCTGCCCAACTATCCGGTGCCGGACGACCAGACACTGGACAGCTGGATCCAGAAGATCTCGCGCGACGGCCTGGAAGAGCGCCTGCAGGTGCATCCAATTGCTGCCGGCATGACCCGCGAGGACTATGACGCGCGGCTGGAGTTCGAGCTCAACACGATCATCAAGATGGGCTTCCCCGGCTACTTCCTGATCGTGGCCGACTTCATCCAGTGGGGTAAGAACCAGGGCATTCCGATCGGCCCGGGCCGTGGTTCCGGTGCCGGTTCGCTGGTGGCCTGGGCGCTGAAGATCACCGATCTGGATCCGCTGCCCTACAACCTGCTGTTCGAGCGCTTCCTCAACCCGGAACGCGTGTCGATGCCCGACTTCGACATCGACTTCTGCATGGATCGCCGCGACGAGGTGATCGACTACGTTGCACGCAAGTATGGCCGCGAGCGCGTCAGCCAGATCATCACCTACGGCACCATGGCGGCCAAGGCGGTGGTGCGTGATACCGGCCGCGTGCTCGGCTTCCCCTACGGCCTGGTCGACGGCGTTTCCAAGCTGATCCCCAACATCCTCGGCATCCACCTGAAGGATGCGCTGGGCAAGGGCAAGGAAGGCACGAGCTCGGAAATGGCCTCGGCCGAGCTGATCCAGCGTTACGAATCCGAAGACGACGTCCGCGATCTGATCGACCTGGCCCTGCAGCTGGAAGACCTGACCCGCAACGCCGGCAAGCATGCCGGTGGCGTGGTGATCGGGCCGGAACCGCTGAGCGAGTTCTGCCCGCTGTACGCCGAACATGACGATGGTGGCATCGGCAAGAACCCGGTCACCCAGTTCGACAAGAACGACGTTGAAGAAGTCGGCCTGGTGAAGTTCGACTTCCTCGGCCTGCGCACGTTGACCATCATTGATTGGGCGGTGAAGGCGATCAACAAGCGCCATGAGCGCGCCGGCATTCCGCCGATCGACATCGCCCATATCCCGCTCGACGACGCCCCGACCTACAAGGACATCTTCGCCAACGGCAATACCGGCGCGGTGTTCCAGTTCGAATCCTCGGGCATGCGCCGCCTGCTGAAGGACGCGCGTCCCGACCGCTTCGAAGACCTGATCGCGCTGGTGTCGCTGTACCGTCCGGGCCCGATGGACCTGATTCCTTCCTTCAACGCGCGTAAGCACGGCCAGGAAGAAATCATCTATCCCGATCCGCGTACCGAAGTCATCCTGAAAGACACCTACGGCATCATGGTGTACCAGGAGCAGGTGATGCAGATGGCGCAGATCGTCGGCAATTACTCGCTGGGCGGCGCCGACCTGTTGCGTCGTGCGATGGGCAAGAAGGTGCCGGCGGAAATGGCCAAGCACCGCGAGATCTTCCGCGAAGGTGCGGCCACCGGCGGCGTCGATGGCCCCAAGGCCGACGAAATCTTCGACTTGATGGAGAAGTTCGCCGGCTACGGTTTCAATAAATCGCATGCTGCGGCTTATGCATTGGTCAGCTACCAGACCGCCTGGCTCAAGCGCCATTACCCGGCCGAGTTCATGGCCGCGACGCTGTCCTCGGACATGGACAACACCGACAAGGTGGTCGGCTTCCTGGCCGAGGTGAAGAACCTTGGCCTGACCGTGCTGCCGCCGCGCGTCAACGACTCGGCCTATATGTTCGAGGCGGCTAACGCCGACACCATCCGTTACGGCCTCGGTGCGATCAAGGGCGTCGGCCAAGGTGCCTGCGAAGCGGTAGTCGAGCAACGCGAACGCGGCGGCGAGTACGCCTCGCTGCTGGATTTCTGCGCGCGCGTGGAATCGGGCAAGCTCAACCGCCGCACGCTGGAAGCGATGATCAACTGCGGTGCCTTCGACGGCATCGGCAAGAACCGCGCGACCCTGGCGCTGCAGCTGCCGGAGGTGATCAAGGCCACCGAGCAGATGGCGCGCGAGAAGGCCTCCGGGCAGAACTCGCTGTTCGGTGCACCGGACCCGGTCAGCACCGCCAGCCAGCTCGACCTGCCCAAGAGCAAGGAATGGCCGCTGGCACAGCTGCTCAATGGCGAGCGCGAGACGCTGGGCTTCTTCCTCAGCGGCCATCCGTTCGACCCGTATGCAGATGACGTCAAGGAGCTGGTTGGCACCGACCTCGGCGGACTCGACAAACTGATTGCACCGGCCTTCCCCACCAAGGACGGCGAGAAGCGCGCCTGGCGCCAGGAATCCCCGGTGATCCTGGCCGGCATGGTCATTGGCGTCCGCCGCAAGGGCGACAGCCAGGTCTTCGTGACCCTGGAAGACGGCAAGGGCCGGGTCGAATGCAGCGCGTTCTCCGATGGCCTGGCCGAATTCGGCCACCTGATGACCAAGGACCGCATCCTGGTGGTCAAGGGCGGCCTGCGCGAAGACGAGTTCAACGGCGGTTATGCCCTGCGCATCCGCCAGTGCTGGGACTACGAGCAACTCTGCGCCGACCACGCCTTGCGCGTATCGATGCGCGTGGACGGCCGTGGCGGCCCGATCTGGCAGCGCATCGATGCCCTGCTCGCCACCGCCCGCCCGGGCCGTACCCCCCTGCGCCTGGACCTGCTGCTCAACGGCAAGCCCGGCAGCATCGCCGGCATGCTCGACCTCGGCAGCAGCGGCTCGGTGCGGGTCACGCCCAAGCTGCTCGATGCCCTGCGCGAGGACCCGGCCGTGCGCCGGGTCAAGGTCAAGTACAGCCCGCCCTGGGCCAATTGATTGTCCGGACGGACGCGTACGGGTTGATACGGCGCGTTCGGCTACACTTCCCCCCTTTCATTGCTGACGGTTTCCGATGAATCCGAACTACCTCGATTTCGAGCAACCCATCGCCGATCTGGAATCCAAGATCAAGGACCTGCGCAATGCCAGCGCCGGGCCGGCGGTCAATGTCGATGCTGAGGTCAAGGCGCTGGAAGACAAGCTGCGCCTGCGTACTGCCCAGATCTTCCGCAACCTGTCCTCGTGGCAGGTGCTGCAGGTGGCCCGCCACCCGTCGCGTCCTTACCCGCTCGACTACATCCGCATCTTCTGCGATGAGTTCCAGGAACTGGCCGGCGACCGCGCCTTTGCCGACGACAAGGCCATCGTTGGTGGCCTGGCCCGTATCGGCGGCCGCTCGGTGATGCTGATCGGCCACCAGAAAGGCCGCGACACCAAGGAAAAGGTGCGCCGCAACTTCGGCATGCCCAAGCCCGAGGGCTACCGCAAGGCGCTGCGCCTGATGAAGATGGCCGAGCGTTTCGGCCTGCCGGTGCTGACCCTGATCGACACCGCTGGCGCCTGGCCGGGCATCGACGCTGAAGAGCGCGGCCAGTCCGAAGCCATCGCCCGCAACCTGATGGAAATGGCCGAGCTGAAGGTGCCGGTGATCTGCACCGTTATCGGCGAAGGCGGCTCCGGCGGCGCACTGGCACTGGGCGTGGGCGACCGCACCCTGATGCTGGAATACAGCGTCTACTCGACCATCAGCCCGGAAGGCTGCGCCTCCATCCTGTGGAAGGACGCCGGCAAGGCCAAGGACGCCGCCGAGCAGTTGGGCATGACCGCCCCGCGCCTGAAGAGCCTGGGCCTGATCGACAAGATGATCCGCGAGCCGATCGGCGGCGCCCACCGCAACCCCACGCAGATGGGCAAGCGCCTGAAGGCCGTGCTGCTCAATGAGCTGGACGCGCTGGAGAAGCTGCCCCTCGACGAACTGCTGGCGCGTCGCTACGCGCGCCTGCGCAGCTACGGTGCCTACGAAGCGGCCTGAGCCGCTTCCGCCACTGGGACACACGGATGAGTCCGATCATTCTGCTTTCGCTGATCCTGCAGGTCGCCTGCTGCGTGCACGTCGTGCGCACCGGGCGACCGCTGTACTGGATCTTCATCCTGCTGTTCTTCTCGTACCTGGCGGTGCTGATCTATGTGATCGCCGAAGTACTGCCCGGACTGCGCAACAACCCGACCGCGCGTCGTGGCTTGCGCAAGGTCCGCGACCAGATCGACCCGCAGCGCGGCAAGCGCCAGGCCGACCAGCGGCTGCGGGTGTCCGACACCGCCGAGAACCGCAGGCGCCTGGCCCAGGAGCACCTGGACCGCGGCGAATATGCCGAAGCGGCGACGCTGTACGAAGGTGCGCTGCGCGGATTGCACAGCGAGGACCCGGACCTGATGCTGGGCCTGGCCAAGGCCCAGTACGGCCTGCAGCAGCCGGCACAGGCGCGCAAGACGCTGGAAGCCTTGATCGCGGCCAACCCCAACTTCCGCTCGCATGACGGCCACCTGCTGTATGCCCGCACCGTGGAGGAGAGCGCGGACATCCCTGCTGCCCTGCACGAGTACGAGGCGATGATCGGCGGCTACCCGGGCGAGGAAGCACGGCTGCGCTATGCACTGCTGCTCAAGCGCGCCGGCCGCGACGACGACGCGGCCAGGCAACTGCAGAACATCCTCGACCGCGCCGAGACCTCGCCGCGCTACTACCAGCAGGCACAGCGCGCGTGGATCGATGCCGCACGCAAGGAACTGCGGCAGCTGACGCCGGCGGGCTGAGCGCAGGACCAAGGCGTTTGTAGGAGCGGCGTGTGCCGCGAAGCTGACCCTGCTGAAGCCCTTGGCACCTGCGCCATCTGGTGATGTACTTGCTTCGCGGCTCACGCCGCTCCTACAAATGCATCCGCCGCCTGCTCGCTGGCATCGATTTACTGCATCTCCTGCCTTCCCCCCCCCGGCGAGGCCAAGCAACATGATCACCAGCCTGAAAGTCCTGTTGATCGCCATCAGCGTGCTCGCCAGCATGTACCTGATCGCCTGCGCCCTGCTCGCCTTCAATGCCCGCAGCATGCTTTACCACCCGGCCCCGCGCAGTGCCGATGTACCGCACTGGACCATGCCGCGCGGCGATGCCGACATCATCGTCTCCAGCAACCGGCAGCACAGCACGCAGCTCATCCTGTATTTCGGCGGCAATGCCGAAGATGTTTCGCAGGCACTGGCGATGCTGCAGCAGGCCTTCCCGGCAGCCGCCATCCACGCCATGCACTACCGCGGCTATGGCGGCAGCAGCGGTTCACCGACCGAAGCCATGCTTGTTGGCGATGCCTTGGCGCTGTACGACAGCACCAGCAACGGCCAAGCCCAGGACATCGTCGTGATTGGCCGCAGCCTCGGCTCGGGCGTCGCCGTGCAACTCGCGGCTGCGCGGCCGGTTCAACGCCTGGTCCTGATCACGCCTTACGACAGCATTGGCGGCCTTGCGGCACGCATGTTCCCGGCATTCCCGGTGCGCCTGCTGCTACGCGACCACTACGACTCCTGGCGTCACGCGGCACAGATCACCGCTCCCACCACGCTGATCATCGCCGGCAGGGATGAGGTGATTCCGAATGCGAGTTCGCTGCGGCTACTGCGCGAATTCCGGCCCGGCGTCGCGCAGGCAGTGACCATCGCTGATGCCGATCACAATGATGTGTTTGGCTATCCGCAGTTTGCGGAGGCGTTGCGGGGGCGGTAGCGCTTGAAGCCTACCCCTCCCCAACCCTCCCCTGCGCTACGCGCAAGGGAGGGGGCAAGGCTCAAGCCCTCCCTTGCGCGCAGCGCAGGGGAGGGTTGGGAGGGGTGCCGTTGATCTTCGCAGCCCGCCCCAAAAGAACTCAGAACGGCTTCGCCAGCACCAAATAAACGATGGCAATGAACAGCACCAGCGGCAGCTCATTGAACCAGCGCAGCGTGCCCGATGACGGCAGGGCCTTGCCCTTGATCGTGCCCTTCAACCAGCGCCCGGTGAAGGTGAAATACACCATCAGCAAGACCACCAATCCCAGCTTTGCATGCAGCCAGCCGGCAGCACCCGGCGCCACCATGGTCGGGAACTCCGGCAGCACCTTGTAACCCAGCCACAGCACCAGCCCCAGGATGAAGGCAAAGCCGAACATCACATGGCCAAACCGGTACAGGCGCTTGCCCATCAACTGCAGCCGCTCCACCACCGCCGGCTGACCCGCAGCCTCGGCCAGGTTGACCAGGATCCGCGGCAGGTAGAACACCGACGCCATCCACGCCACCACGAAAACAAGGTGGAAGGTCTTTACCCAAAAGTACGACTGCATGCGCTGGCTCCATCGGCGGCGTAGGATGAGCGCCATTTTCGCCCATCCGCACAAGACACGCACATGCAGGACAAGCAGTACGACGCCGACTACTTCCAACGCTGGTATCGCCGCGACGATATCGGCGGCGCAGCGCGCCTGGCACGCAAGGTGCAACTGGCCGTTGCCGCAGCCGAGTACTACCTGGAGCGCCCGATCCGCAGCGTGCTCGACGTTGGCTGCGGCGAAGGCGCCTGGCGCGCGCCCTTGCTCAAGCTGCGGCCCAAGCTGCAGTACATGGGTTTTGACAGCAGCGAGTACGCGGTGCGCCGCTATGGCCGCACCCGCAACCTGCATCTGGCCAGCTTCGGCGACTTCCAGTGGCTGCGCCCGTGCGCGCCGGTCGACCTGCTGGTCTGCTCGGATGTCATCCATTACGTGCCCAGCCGCGAGCTGCGCAAGGGCCTGCCCGGCCTGGCCGAGCTCTGCGGCGGGGTCGCCTTCCTGGAGGCATTCACCGCCGAGGACGAGTTCCATGGCGACCACGACGGCTTCCAGCAGCGCCCTGCCCGCTGGTACAAGCGCCAGCTGCGTGAAGCGGGTTTCCGCGGCGTCGGCTCGCATTGCTGGCTGGCGCCCGCATTCAGCGAAGATATCGCCGCGCTGGAACGGGCCGACTAAAGGCCGATACCGGCTTAACGCCGCAAATGTCATAGTGCGCTATGCTGCACAGCATCATATGACTGTACATATTGGGACGTCATGCTCTATCAACTGCATGAATTGACCCGCAACCTGCTTGCGCCCTGGGTTCACCAGGCGCAGGCAAATGCGGCGTTCTTCAATAATTCGGGCCACTGGTGGTCATCGATGCCGGGCGCTGATCGCTTCGCGGCGATGAACGAGCTGTTCCACCGCCTCGGCAAGGATTATGAGAAGCCCGAATGGGGCATCCACGAGCTGGAGCTCGATGGCGAGATCGTGCCGATCGCCCAGCTCACAGAAGTGGAAAAACCGTTCTGCAAGCTGCTGCGCTTCAAGCGCCACAGCAATGAAACCTCCAAGGTTGAAGCCCTGCTCGCCCAGCCCATCGTGCTGGTGGTGGCGCCGCTGTCCGGCCACCACGCCACGTTGCTGCGCGACACTGTGCGCACCCTGCTGCGCGACCACCGCGTCTACGTCACCGACTGGGTCGACGCGCGCATGGTGCCGGTGGAACAGGGTGAGTTCGGCCTGGACGACTACATCGAATACGTGCAGGAATTCATCCGCCACCTCGGCGCCGAGAACGTGCACGTGGTCAGCGTCTGCCAGCCGACCGTGCCGGTACTGGCTGCGGTGTCACTGATGGCCAGCCGTGGCGAAACCACGCCGCGCTCCCTGGTGATGATGGGCGGCCCGATCGATGCGCGTTGCAGCCCGACCGCAGTCAACAACCTGGCCACCCGCAACCCGATGTCGTGGTTCGAGAACAACGTCATCCACACCATTCCGGCGCCGTATCCAGGCCAGGGCCGCCGCGTCTATCCGGGCTTCCTGCAGCACGCCGGTTTCATGTCGATGAATCCCAGCCGCCACTTGATGTCGCACTGGGATTTCTACACCGACCTGGTCAAGGGCGACCTGGACGATGCCAACGCGCATCGCCGTTTCTACGACGAATACAACGCCGTGCTGGACATGCCGGCGCAGTTCTACCTAGACACCATCCGCGTGGTGTTCCAGGAATTCCTGCTGCCGCGTGGCGAGTGGTATGTGCGCGGTGAACACGTCGACCCGTCGGCGATCCGCGACACCGCCCTGCTGAGCATCGAAGGCGAGCTGGACGATATTGCCGGCCTGGGCCAGACCGAAGCGGCACAGGCGCTGTGCACCGGCATCCCGGCCTCGCGCCGCGACCACTTCATCGTCGAAGGCGCCGGCCACTACGGCATCTTCAGCGGCCGCCGCTGGCGCGAAGTGGTGTACCCGAAGATGCGCGATTTCTTCAGCGCCCAGTCCGCGCAACCGGCGGCAAAGAAGGCCAAGAAAGCCAGCAGCAATGTAACCCCGCTGCGCCGCCGCGCCCAGCGCTGAGCCTTGGCTTGAAGCCCCTCTCCTTGCGGGGGAGAGGGGCAGCTTGCGAACCATTGGTTCGCTGCCCATCGAACGCCCTTGCGCCAGCGCAAGGGCCGCGGCGCGGGGGTTGGGTTGAGGGTAAATCGAAGCAAGACGGTTTCGGCAATAGCAGTCCCGCCGAAGCTGACAAGAGAGCCACAAGGCCCCGGCATTCCCGGGGCCTTCTGCATTCAAGAAACCGCCTTCAAGCCCACCACCCCAACCACGATCACGGCCAGGCTCAGCAAGCGCGCCGTGCTGCGCGACTCACCAAAGAACAGTATGTTCACCAGTACCGCAGCGGCCGTTCCCAGGCCAATCCACACCGCATAGGCAATGCTCAACTGGATGTAACGGAAGGATTGGTACAGCAGCACGAACGAGGCGCCGAACCCGCCGATGAACAGGATCGCGCTCAACAGACTCTTGCGCCCGCTGTAACGCTTCAGGCCAATCACGCCCACCGTTTCCATCAAGGCAGCGGCGAAAACCAGAAACCAGCCCATATCAGCCTCCCTGCCCGTTTGCGTCAGGCGCAGTGGCCGCCTTGTCATCGGCCAGTTTCAACGCGATCACGCCCGCCACCAGCACCGCCATGAACACCCCCTTGGCCAGGCTGAAGCTGCCGTCGAACAGGAAGATGTCCATCAGCGCCGTGCCCACCGTGCCAACGGCGGCAAACACCGCATATACCGTGCCGGTCGGCAATGATTCGCAGGCCTTGGCCAGCCAATGGAAGTCCACCAGGATCACCACGATGATCGGAATCCAGTGCCACCAGGTCGCTGCCACATTGAAGCCATACACCCAGACCAGTTCGAACAGACAGGTCAGGGCCACGTAGAACCAGCCTTTACCGGCCATGACGTTCTCCAGGAAAAACCGCAACCAGCATAGCGCGTGGTAGTGCCGAACCATGCTCGGCAGAGGTTTTACCGGCAGCGTCCCGCTCCGCCTTCTTGCGGGAGCGGCATGCCTCGAAGCTCCAACCGCATCCGCCAGCGAGAAGCCAACCCCTCCCCTCCCCCCCCTCTCCTTCACTGCGCGAAAGGGAGGGAGCGTAGTGCCGAGCCATGCTCGGCAGGGGCTCTACCAGCAATCCAGAACTGTAGGAGCGGCGTCAGCCGCGAAGCTGGCAACAATGACTGGCGGGGTATTTCTGCCATCTGACCATCTACCAGCTTCGCGGCTGACGCCGCTCCTACAGAAGGGTCTATCTGTATCGCCTCTGCCGAGCATGGCTCGGCACTACAAAAACGAGGGCGCCATCGGCGCCCTCGTCTGCTTTCCCTCACGCCGCCGTGCTTACAACCGCACCAACAGATGCTTGGCCATGGCGCCGTGCAGCTTGCCGATGCCACGCGCCAGATGCAGCGTGCCGAACAGCAGCAGCACGCCTATTCCCACCGACACCGGCCACAACCAGAACGGGTTACCGATATTGACGCCGTCGATCCAGATCCCCATCGGCATGCTGGAGAACAACGAAACCAGCGGTGCGAATACCAGTGCCAAGGAGGTCGACAGCAAGGTCGTCGCCACCGTGAAGTACAGGGTGCCCAGTGGCAACATCAGCACGAAGTACAGCATCGTCAACCAGGTGCGGCCATCCGAGAACATCGCACCGATGCGCTGCAGCCAACCCTGGCTGCGATCGGTATAGGCCGGACGACGCGGCATGCGCACGCCCAGCATGGTTTCGATGATACGGCCTTCAACTAGAGACAACACCCGCACCGAGCCCAGGAACAGCAGCAACACAGGAATACCGATGATCACGATCAGCAGCGATACCGACAGCGACAAACCTGTGACCACCCAGATGAAGAAGAAAATGCCGGTGGCCAGCGACAACAGCATGTAGAACAGCGCCCCATACGTGTGCGGGTCCATTGCCACACCGAAGAAACGCGCCAACAAGGAACGCGGAGCGGGCTCGCGAACCGGCGCAGCGACACTCGGCTCGGCGGGCGATGCAGCGGACTCAACGGCAGCCGGCGCAACCGCCGGTACCACCCGTGCCGGCGGCCGAGGTGTACGCAGTGCGCGATTCACCGTCACTTCGGTTTCGCGGTAGATCTCTGCAACCTCTTCAGGCGCACCGTAACTGCCAGCGACACCGGCAATCACCTCAGCCTCGCTCTTGCCCGGCTGTTCGGCCAGCTCCGAGCGCAGGTATTCCTCGGCGTCATACAGCGCGTCCTGGATCATCGCCAGGTCCGCGCCGCTCAATGCGGCACGCAGCTGGTCCAGGTATTCGGGAATCGTCGTCGGCAGCGGCCGTGCGTTGAATTCACTAGTCATCAGTTGACTCCTTCCAGTACCGACTCGACCGAGTCGCGGGTGGCATTCCAGGCAGCGATCCATTGCCGCAGGGCGGCACGACCGTCGTTGTTGATGCGGTAGTAGCGCCGCGGCGGTCCGGCCACCGACGGCTCCACATGGCTTTCCAGCAGGCCAGCGCCTTCCAGGTTGCGCAGCACCGGGTACAAGGCGCTCTGCTTGCCGCTCAGCACGCCATCCCCAACCCGCTCCAGCTCCTTGGCAATCAGATAGCCGTAGAGCGGCTCCGGCGCCTTGGCCAGCACCGCCAGCAAGGCCAGCGACACCGTGCCTGTGCTCAATTCCTTCTGGAACTTGCGCAGATATGCATCCAATTCAGTCATGGCCCTCACTCCTGCCGACTAACGTTAGGTAGATACTAGTGTTTAGTTCGCTATAGCGAATATGCCGGTAGTCACCCCCACCTCGGTCATGAGGCTGGCGGGCGGCACGGGCAATCGCGCAGAATCGGGCCACACCCAACTGGAATGCGCCCGATGACGCTACGTCCCTGCCTGCTTGCGCTGGCTCTGTCGCTGTCCCCGCTGCCGCTGCTGGCGGCCGACGCCCCCGCCAAGTACCGCAGCGCGCAGGAAATCATCGATGCGGCGCCGGCCAACGACTGGCACACCCCGGCAGCGGAGAACACGCTGTACATGGATCTGGAGGGCGGCCGCGTCATCATCGAGCTGGCCCCGCAGTTCGCCCCCGAGCACGCCGGCAACATCCGCACCATGGCCAGGGAGCACTTCTGGGACGGGCTGAGCATCTACCGCTCGCAGGACAACTTCGTGGTCCAGTTTGGCGACGCTGATGCTGACGATGCGGCCAAGGCCAAGTCGATGGGCAGCGCCAAGAGCCACCTGCCAGCGGAGTTCCAGCGTCCTGTCGAAGGACTTGCCTTCACCGCCCTGCCCGACCGTGATGGCTGGGCTGCGAGGACCGGCTTCGTCGGTGACTTCGCGGTTGGCAGCGATGGCAAGAACGCCTGGTTGGCGCATTGCTATGGTGCACTCGGCGCCGGCCGCAACAATGACGAAGACAGCAGCGTGGGTGCGGAGTTGTATGTGGTCACCGGTCAATCGCCGCGCCAGTTGGACCGCAACATCACCCTGGTTGGCCGCGTACTCAAAGGCATGGAACTGCTCAGCACGATCAAGCGCGGCCCCGATCCGATGGGCTTCTACGAAGACCCCGCGCAGCGCACGCAGATCAAGGCGATCACCTTGGCCAGCGAACTGCCCGAGGCTCAACGGGTGAGCCTGCAGGTACTGCGCACCGACTCGAAGACCTTCGCCGATGCGGTGGAAGCGCGACGTAATCGCGTGGACGGCTTCTACAAGCGCGCCGCCGGCCATATCGACCTGTGCAACATCCCGTTGCCGGTGCGCATCCGGTAAAAGAGCGAACCATGTAGTGCCGAGCCATGCTCGGCAGAGGCCTTCCCGGTAGATCCCCTGCCGAGCATGGCTCGGCACTACGCCCCCTCCCTTGCGCGTAGCGAAGGGGAGGGTTGGGGAGGGGTGGCTCTTCGCTGGCTGGTCCAGTTGGAGCTTCGCGGCTGATGGCCCGAGGCCACCCAGCGCTGCTCCAACAAAAGCGCAGAGCGAAGGTGCTCGGGTTGCCGGCAAAGCCCCTGCCGAGCATGGCTCGGCACTACAGGTCGATTGGTTTGGCTTGGAAGGCCCCTGCCGAGCATGGCTCGGCACTACAGGTCGTTTGGTTTGGCTTGGAAGGCCCCTGCCGAGCATGGCTCGGCACTACAGGTCGATTGGTTTGGCTTGGAAGGCCCCTGCCGAGCATGGCTCGGCACTACAGGTCGATTGGTTTGGCTTGGAAGGCCCCTGCCGAGCATGGCTCGGCACTACAGGTCGATTGGTTTCGCTTGGAAGGCCCCTGCCGAGCATGGCTCGGCACTACAGGTCGGATGGTTTGGCTTGGAAGGCCCCTGCCGAGCATGGCTCGGCACTACAGCTAGGCCGCTTGACATGTCTTGGCAATCGGGCGCCTAATTAATTAACAAATTAGTTAATTCATTACCCATGCCTGCCGACCAGATCTTCGAAGCCCTTGCCTCACGCCCGCGCCGCGAGATCCTGGCCTATCTGTCGGCACAGGAACTCACCGCAGGGGAAATCGGCCAGCGTTTCGAGATGAGCGCGCCGGCTATATCGCGCCACCTCTCGGTTCTCGCCGCTGCCGGACTGGTCCAGAGCGAGCGCCGCGGTCAGTTCGTGTTCTACCGGCTCACCCCAGACAACATGGTCAACACCTTGAGTCGTTTTGCCTTCGAGGTTTGCCCAACCGCCGGCCCCCTGCAGCGCGAATCACGTCGCAACGCCAGGACCAAGGCAAAACCCGCCAGCTGACAACCACGAGGCATCGCATGGAACGCAGTCGCACTCCCAACGAAAGCAGCTTTCCGCATGTCTCGATCAATGCCAGTGATGGCAGCCGTGCCGCGGAAGTCACACTACTGACCCAGCTCGACGTAGGTGCTGGTGATGCAGTCGCAACAGCAGCAGGTGCACGCCAAGCCCAGCACGCGGATTTCAACGACGCACTGGACGAGCCTTCGGCACGGCTGTCAGCTCCCGATCTTGCTACCGGCGACAACGCCGCGCTGTACACCTTCTCGGTGGGCCGCCATGGCCACCCCTTCCATCGTCATGCTGCACCGCGCGTGTTCACTGCCATCAGCGGCAGCGGTGGTGCGCGTCTGCGTTTCATCGCCGCCGGTTCGGCCTGCGACACGCCGCAGGATATCCGGCAGGCCCTGCGCCACGTCGAGATCCCCGCCGACTGCCTGTTCACGGTGCGCATGGCCGCCAACACCTGGCACCAGTTCGAACCACTGCGCGGCAATGGCAGGCACCCGGCGCTGTTCGCGGTTTCCTGCCATCCGGATGAAACCGCAGGCGCGCTGGACCCCGCACAACAGGCACAGGTCACGCGCGGCGAAGCCGACCTCGCCAGCCTCACTGAACTGATGCCGGCAGCACTGCAGCAGCACACACAACAGACGCAGGTGTGGACCAGTGTGCTCAGTTTCGATCCGCTGCCTCGGCAAGCCTGGGCCTGTGCGCATCTGCGCCGCCACGCCGGGCAGCTGCGTCAACTGCTGGTGCAACTCCATCCACGCAACGGCACCCGTTCGCACCGACTGCCCGACCTGCAAACACACAGCAGCCATCAGCTGCCGCCAGATTCGCTGTTGGCCAAGCAACTGCCGCGTCACCATCACCAGGATCACGTGGAGATCCAGATCGCTCAACACTGGCTCGGTGGCAGCAATCCGGAACAGTTGCTGGCAGCCTTGCTCTCCGCCTTCGTCCAACAACCTGCAGGCAGCGTCAGCGGCCTGATGCGACTGCGGAATCTATTGGCGCGGCCGTTGCGACTGCGCACCTCCTCACTGGGCTGCCCGGTATCGTCGCTGTTGAGCGATGCAGCGACACAACGCTTTGCCCAGCGCTTCCCGGTGCTGGCCATGTCCAGCAGTACCAACGCGGTGCAGGTTCTGCTCGGCGCCGATGATCGTCACCTTCAATTCCGCTCCAGCGTCGGCGTGCAGCGCGAAGGCGAACGGATCACCTTCAGCCTCTCCACCCGCGTGTATTGCCGCAATCGCTTCGGACACCTGTACATGGCCGCGGTGGACCCGATGCATCGCCACTTCATCGCGCCGAAGATGCTGAAGACCGCCGTCAATTGTCTGCTGGAGGAAGCAGCAACAGTCGTCCCTGCCGGCGGTGCGGCCATCGTCACGATGTGAACCACGGCATCGTTCAGCCGATGGGACGGTGCAGGCAGTAAACGGCGACTACCGGAGCTGGCTGTGTCGCAGTAAGTTGACGGTTCGTTCCGAAGGAGGCTGCCATGGCCCACGTCACCATTGAATCAACGGGAAGCAACTACGCCCATCGCATCAGCAACGGCGTCCACCAGCTTGTTGCCGATGAGCCTGCCCGGCTGGGCGGCCAGGACGCGGGCATGGCGCCGTTCGATCTTTACCTGGCATCACTGGCCGCCTGCACCGCGATTACCTTGCGTATGTATGCAGAGAAAAAAGGCTGGGAGCTGGGTGAGTTCAACGCCGAGCTAACCTCTACCCGCGATGAAGCCGGTAAGCTGCAGGTGCACCGCATTCTTTCCGCTACCGGCGCGTTGACCGACGAACAATGGGAACGACTACTGGACGTAGCCACCCGCACACCGGTCACGAAAGTGATGGGCGAAGGTGCGACCATCACCAGCGAACGCCGCGCCCTGACGAGTTGAGACGCCATGTTTACGATTGTTGTGATCTGGGATGCAGACAACGCCGAAGTGACCCAGTGGGACGAGACCCCGTGGGTCACCACTTTCAAGGATCGCGAAGTGTCTTTGCGGGCCGGGCCACGCGAGCGGGTTGATGCCAACGGCGTCAGCAGCCAGGTGGCGGTCTATCTGCCCGATGAGTTCAACGAGGAAGAGTTCCAGGACCTGTTCGCCGCGCACGAGAAGCGAATTCCCGAGCTGCATCTGCATGGCTGATGCCCGCTCTTGTGGGAGCGGCGTTAGCCGCGAAGCTGGCACCGTTTCAGATCATCGGCTTCGCGGCTGACGCCGCTCCTACAAAGGCCAGTGGGCACTTTGCTTGCGCGTGCCGCGAAGTTGGTGTCGTTTCAGAGCATCAGCTTCGCGGCTTACGCCGCTCCCACAAATCTGCGGATTACTTCTTCTTGCGGCGGCGCCACCACAGGCGCAGCAACCATGCCAGGAAGCCACCAACCAGAATCAACGGCAGCAGGCCTGCGGCGATGCGGATCACATAAGCCACGCTGGTGGTGAAGATCTCGCCGAAGTCGCCGAACGCCCGGCCAATCTCGCTGCGGTTGCGCTGGCTGTTGGTCGATTCGATATTGATCGTCACCAGCTGCGTATCGATGCGGCGGTGCTGCTGCGCCGAATCACGGTTGGCCTGCTGCAGGCCGGCTTCGATTTCCGACAACCGCGCCGAAATCGTCAGCAGATCCGCCACTACCAGATCCTTGCGCTGCTGATACTCGAGCAGGCGTTCATGCTCGGCCTTCAGGCGACCCTGCATCAGCTGGGTATCGGCGACCTGCTGGGCCAGGTCCTCGGCCTCGGTGTTGCGGGCGGTCACCTCGCCCTTGTCGCTGGCCAACGCGATCAGCGGCTCCACGCCCTTGGGCGCGACCCGCACCTTGATCGAGCCGCGGGGCGTATCGCCGCCCTGCTGGGACACATTGAGCACCGCGCAGTCGCCGAACTTCGCGCTCTGGCAGGCATCGGATACAGCCTTCACCCGCGGCGCGATGTCCTTGCCCGGCAACTGCAGTTGCACGGTGTGCTCATAGGCCAGGAATGCGCCCTCTGGCGATTGCACCGCATCGGCTGCCACCGCCGCGCTCTCGGCCGACATCTCATGTTTGGCACAGCCGGCCAGCGCCAGCAGCGCGCCCAGCGCCAATACCAAGGTCCTTCCGTGCAGTTGCTTCATGCGTCCATGTTCCAGGTGATTTCGTGGCGGCAGCATAACGACTTGCCTGAATACGAAGGCTAAAAATTTGTGCAGAGCGACGTAGCCCGGGTAAGCGCAGCGCACCCGGGGTCCTGTTTCAACGGGCTCAGCCCATCCCCGGGTGGGCTGCGCTTACCCGGGCTACATGATTGCCGCCCATGCAAACCGCCCGTTTCGGCAAGCTGACACCAACCAACGGCAGGTGCAGCAGCGGCCGAGTCCACCTATGCTCGGGGATTACCTCAACAACAGGATCACCGATGCGCAAGCACCTGCTCGCCGCCGCCCTGCTCGCCAGCCTCGCCGGCTGCCAGAGCGGTGACGCCCCGAACGCGCCGTCCACCTCCACCGAGCAGGCCGGCCAGTCCCAGGCCGATGCTCAGTTCGCCGAGCTGTCGAAGAAGGCGTTGGACACCTGGATGCAGCTGTCCCCGATCAGTGCCACCCAGATCGGCGATCACCGTTACGACAGCCAGCTGGATGACCTCAGCGCGGCCGGCCAGCAGAAGAGCCTGGAGGCGAGCAAGGCCCTGCTCGCCGAGCTGGACAAGCTCGACGTCAGCAAGCTCGGCCGCGAGAACCAGGTGGATGCCGCCATCCTGCGCAACCAGCTGCAGTCGGACATCTGGTCCAACGAAACCATGCAGTCGTGGAAGTGGGACCCGCAGGTCTATAACGGCCTGGCCGGCAGCGCCATCTACGGCCTGATGGCGCGCGAATTCGCGCCGCTGCCGGAGCGCCTGAAGTCGGCCACCGCGCGCATCGAGCTGATCCCGCAGATCTTCGCCGCCGCCCGTGCCAACCTGGATCCGGCGCGCGTGCCGAAGATCCACGCCGAAACCGTGGCCAAGCAGAACCGCGGCATCCTCAGCCTGGTTGAAACCTTCATCGTGCCCAACATCGGCCAGCTCGAAGCCGCCGACCAGGAACGCCTGAAGGCCGCCATCGCCACACTGACCACGGCAGTCGAAGAACAGCAGAGCTGGCTGGACAAGACCCTGGTGCCGAATGCCAAGGGTGAGTTCCGCATCGGCGCGGAGAAGTACGACCAGAAGCTGAAGTTCTCGCTCAACTCCTCGCTGTCGCGCGCCGAGATCGGCGAGCGTGCCCGCGCCGAGCTGACCCGCGTGCGCAAGGACATGTACGGCATCGCCCAGGTGGTGTTGAAGGACAAGCAGGGTGCTCCGGAAATGCCGGCCAACCCGACTGACGACCAGCAGCAGAAGGCGATCGAAGCCGCGCTGGAACTGGCCTATGCCGACAAGCCGGCCCGCGACAAGGTCGTGGACGATGCCAAGGCTGCGCTGGACCAGTCCACCGAGTTCGTGCGCAAGCATGACCTGATGACCCTGCCCGACGCACCGGTCGACATCATCCTGATGCCGGAATTCCAGCGCGGCGTGGCCGTGGCCTATTGCGATTCGCCGGGCCCGTTGGACAAGAACCTGAAGACCTTCTACGCGGTCTCGCCTATTCCGGACGATTGGAACGACAAGCAGGTGGATTCCTTCCTGCGCGAATACAACAGCCGCATGATCCACCTGCTGTCCATCCACGAAGGCACGCCGGGCCATTACCTGGAAGGCTGGCACTCGGGCAAGTTCCCGTCGACGCTGCGCGCGGTGCTGCGTTCGGGCCTGTTTGCCGAAGGCTGGGCGGTCTACACCGAGCGCATGATGCAGGAGCAGGGTTACCTGGATAACGACCCGCTGTTCCACCTGGTGCAGCTGAAGTTCTACCTGCGCACCATTGCCAATGCCATCCTCGACCAGGGTGTGCACGTGGACAACTGGAGCCGCGAGCAGGCCATGCACCTGATGACCCACGACGCGTTCCAGCAGGAAAGCGAAGCCTCCGGCAAGTGGGTGCGCGCACAGCTCACCTCGGCCCAGCTGCCGACCTACTTCGTCGGTGCACAGGAGCACTTCGATACCCGCAAGGCAGTGCAGGAAAAGCAGGGTGCCAACTTCAACCTGAAGGCCTACCACGACCAGATGCTGTCCTACGGCGCACCGCCGGTGCGTTTCGCACGCCAGCTGATGCTGGAACAGCCGATCGAATAAGTCCGGCTGGTTTGTCTACTGAAAAGCCCGGGCAATGCCCGGGCTTTTTTTGGCCCCTGTAGTGGCGAGCCATGCTCGGCTGAAGCGTTACCGGTGAAGCCCCTGCCGAGCATGGCTCGGCACTACAGCCGCTCCGACAAGGACAATCGTGCCGTACATGCATCGCCAGCACGTCCAACAGGCGTGCATTACGGCCTATTGCCCTGATCTACGCGCCACCTACAATTCCGCCTGCGCTGCAAAACAATTCACCATCACGGGGAAAGGCTTCTACATGGAAACAAATGCAATCCTGGCCTGGACGCTGGTATCGGAATGCCCGATTCCGCAGGACGTGAACGACATCCTCGTGCCGGGCGAGACCGCCGTGGCGGCTTACAAAACCTTCCGTGATTCAGCAGTATTCACCAACAAACGCTTGATCGTGCGCGACGCTCAAGGCATCACCGGCAAGAAAGTGGAAATCTATTCGCTGCCGTACTCCTCGATCTACATGTGGTCTTCGGAGAACGGCCACGGCCTGTTCAATTTCAACTCCGAAATCGAGCTCTGGACCAAGGCCGGTCATATCATGGTCAACCTCAACAAGGGCCTGGATGTCCGCCGTCTGGACAAGCTGATCGCCCAGGCCGTGCTGGGCGGCACTGCGTCGCCCGCCACTGGCACGGCTCAAACGGTGGCCGGCAATCCGCCACCATTGCCGTAAACGGGCAGAGGGCAGACCATTTCGGCCAGTGGCACCATCAGCCCCGTGTCGTCCACTGAAAGCGGAACCACCCTGCCCTACGCCGCCACGCTCGATGCGATATCAGGCGTTCCACACATTCCGGAGTTCCATGACAAACCAACGCACGCATCACCTCCAGCTGGCCCATGCCGTGCTCGACTGGAACCGCCGGCATCTCAATCGCGATTCCGTACTGACCGAAGCACTGATCGGTGAGTGCTTCGCCGAACACTTCATTGTCGAGCCCAATGGTCGTCACTACGAGGCCAATCCTGCCAACTACCTCGAATTCCTCAACGGCATGAAAGCCGGCATGGAAGGCATCGACTACGAGATCGACCATGCGCTTGTGGACGGCACTTCGGTCACGTTCTCGATGCGCGCACGGATCAGCTACGCTGACGGGCGCCGCGAGCTGTTCCGCGCCATGCTGCTGATGCAGTTCAACGGTGCCGACAAGGTCACCCTCTGGCACGAGGTCTACGTGCCCATCGCGTTGCCCTCCTGAAACGACGACGCACAGCCAACCAGAATGCCGGATGCAACGATGAGCGAACCCAACTACACCATCAACCACGACATCCCTTCCGTGGACACCTACCGGCATCTGCGCCAGGCCAGTGGGCTCAGCGCGAAGACGCTGGAGGCCGCCAGTCGCGGCCTGCCCAATTCGCTGTTCGCCGTGCAGATCACCCATGCCGGCGAAACCGTGGCGATGGGCCGAGTGATCGGCGACGGCGGCACGTTCTACCAAGTGGTCGACATCGCGGTGTTGCCTGCGCATCAGGGCCGCGGTCTTGGCAAGAAGGTGATGCTGGAAATCCACGCGTACATCGAACGTGAGGTGCCGGCTTCGGCCTACGTCAGCCTGCTGGCGGATGGCGAAGCCTATCGTCTTTACCAACAGTACGGCTTCACCCTGACCGCACCTGCCAGCGTCGGCATGGCGCTCAAGAAAGCATGATTTCCAATACCCGCATCACCGGCCGCAAATCAACGGAAAAAGAATGAACATACGGCCGCTCAAGCCGAACGATGTGGATGCCGCGAGCAAGCTTTGCATGGCGGCGTTCATGGATTCGGTTGCCTCCACGCTCACTGGCGAAGGCGTCGCGACGTTCCGCAAGCTTGCCGCTGCGGAAGCGTTTGCCTCCCGAATCAGCGAGGACAACCTGATGTGGTTGGCGGAAGTTTCCGGGCAACCCGCCGGCCTCATCGAGCTGAAGCAGGGGCGACATATCGCAATGCTGTTCATCAGCCCCGAGCTGCAGCGCTGCGGCATCGGCCGCCGCCTGCTTGCCGAAGCCATCAAGCACGCCCGCTCGGACATGCTGACCGTGAGCGCCTCCCTGCCTTCGGTGCCCGCCTACCTCGGCTACGGATTCCATTGCAGCGGCGAGGTGAGCGAATCGATGGGAATCATCTACCAGCCGATGGAACTATGGCTGGACCGCGTCGCCACAGGCGACTGAGTTTGGCGATCGCGCTACGGGTTCTGGAGATCAGCCTGCATCGCGCTCCCCTCCTCGCTGCAATGACATCAAACCCCGAGCAACCGCCATGCAGACCATCGATTGGAACGACTTCAGCAAGGTTGAACTACGCGTAGGCCGCGTCATCGCCGCCGAGCCTTTCACTGCAGCCCGCAAACCCGCGTACATCCTGCAGGTGGATTTCGGCGCGGAGATCGGCACCCGCAAATCCAGCGCACAGATCACCGCGCTATACAGCGCCGAACAGCTGGTCGGGCGGCTGGTGGTGGCAGTGCTCAACTTCCCTCCGAAACAAATCGGCCCACTGATGTCCGAATGCCTGGTGACCGGATTTCACGACGCTGAGGGTCGGGTCAGCCTATGCATGCCCGAACATGAGGTACCGCTGGGCACTCGCCTGCTGTAAGTCGTGCAAACGCGTCAGCCTGCCCAGCAGGTTGGACCACCCCAGTCCGCAAGCTGGACACATCGCCTCTGGGTGGAAGCGCCCGCCTGCACTTCGGCTTTACACCTTTGCACACGGCTTGCGGTAAAAAAACCTTGCCCTTCCACACTTAGCAGGAGCTGCAATGGCCGCGTCCAAATCCACCGGATTCACCGCCGAAGAACAGGCCGCCATGAAGGAGCGTGCGCGCGAGCTCAAGGCCGAGGCCAAGGCCGGGAAATTGAAGGCCGACGGCGAGGCAGAGCTTCTCGCCAAGGTCGCCGAGATGCCCGCAGCCGAGCAACAGATGGCGCGGCGCCTGCACGCCATCGTCTCCGCCACCGCACCTTCTCTGAACCCCAAGACCTGGTACGGCATGCCCGCCTATGCACGCGATGGCAAGGTCGTGGTGTTCTTCCAGGGAGCGAGCAAGTTCGGCGCACGCTATTCCACGCTGGGCTTCAACGACAGCGCTGCACTCGATGATGGGTCGATGTGGGCCACGTCCTACGCAGTGGTCGACATGACCCCGGAAGTGGAAAAGAAAATAACCGCCCTGGTCAAGAAGGCCATGCGCAAGCGCGACAGCAGTATGCAGTAGTTCAATCGATCATTTGCCGCTATGGTTGGCGGCCCTTCAACGATCGAATACATGTCTGCCTGGACCTGGTTGTTTCCGCATACGTCCGTGAGCTTTGCCAGCCAGCTCACACCGCAACAGGCCGCCGAAGCCCTGCGCGCGGCGACTTCACGTCGTAACTTCACCGCCTACGGCACGATTGCCGGGTCGGTGGGCAGTGAGCGCGTGCATCTGTATCACCGCACGCTGATACGCAATTCGTTCAAACCGCATTTCCGCGGCAGGCTACATGCGACCGCACGGGGCTGCGAGCTGCGCGGTTCCTTTGCGCAGCCCTGGCTGGTCAAAGCCTTCATGGTGTTCTGGCTCGGTTTCTGTGTACTTTGGAGCGTACTCACCGCCATCCAGGTTGGCAGGGTGGATCTGCTGCTCCTGTTGCCTGCAGCGATACCGGGCGTTCTGATGCTGGGTTTCGGCATCGGTCTGGTACGGCTGGGCCAACATCTGGCCAACGATGACCCGGCCACTGTGTCACGGATGATCCGGCAGGCATTACAGTCACCCTCTGCCTGACCCCAACCGCGAGTACCCCCACTTGTCCAATCATGACGACACCGCACTGGAACTGCAGAAACTGCAGTTCGAAGTGATGCAGCAGTTGGAAGTCATTGCCGATGACATCAAGGCCGGGCGACTGGGCGCCGATGAAGGTTCGGCCAAGGCCAAGGCCGTCATTGCGGCCAGCGAGCAGCAGCGTGTTGCCATGTTCAACGCCGCGATCAGTGCCAACCAACGCCAGCGCAGACGCGCCTGGTTGTTCGCGCTGATGGTGATCGTCGTCATCGCAGTGCTGCTGGCCGGCCTGTTGCTGGCACGCATAGCGGCCGCCTGAACATGTAGTGCCGAGCCATGCTCGGCAATGGCCTTACCCGCCATCTTGCAGGAGCGGCGCAAGCCGCGAAGCCACTGCGGCATCAACCAGCGAAAAGCTTACCCCTCCCCAACCCTCCCCTTCGCTGCGCGAAAGGGAGGGAGCGTAGTGCGGCGGGGACCTGTCATGTAGTGCCGAGCCATGCTCGGCAGGGGCATTACCGGTAACGCCTCAGCCGAGCATGGCTC
>Ga0308157_10001883_pt1 | contig 38724 bp, 38 predicted proteins | sample PhyBR1_FD_201035 | JGI IMG/M metagenome (GOLD analysis project Ga0308157, IMG submission 201035) | Phyllosphere microbial communities from UC Gill Tract Community Farm, Albany, California, United States - DLSLB.R1 | ecosystem: Host-associated > Plants > Phyllosphere > Unclassified | place: USA... | reverse complement strand
GCGATTTGCAGAAGTTCCAGCCTGTTTGCACTGACTGCCATAGGTCTCTCCTTGGTGACGCATCCGGTCTTCTTCGAGAACCGGACGCCTGAAACTCACTTTGAAACTTATTTCTTTTCCGTTTCGGTTTCGGCTTCCGGTGGCGCAACCTCTTCAGCCTCACCATCAAGATCAGAACCGTGACCATCGCCCAGGTCATCTCCGGGAATGCGGCCTTCACGTAGAGCTTTGTCTTTGCGCAGCGCATCACGGATTAGATCATCGGTCAGAACCAGACGCGCATCCGAAATCAAATCGAATGGGATGCGGACGACAGGTTCGTTTCCGTAAGAAATCTGATCGCTTTCAATCACGACCGAATCTGCATCGCCGATCACAATACGACCACGAAACTTCTTGCGCCCTTCATGGACGATAGAGGTTTCAACCTTGGCAATATGTCCGGCCCAATCCGAAAAATCGGACTTGCGAACCATCGGGCGATCAATGCCCGGCGACGAAATTTCCAGGTGATACTTGCCGCTAAGCGGATCTTCGACATCCAGAACCGGAGCGACTGTTCGGCTCAACAATTCACAATCTTCAACCGTCATGGTGCCATCAGGGCGCTCGGCCATGATCTGCAATGTCTGACCGTTAAGGCCGGACAGGCGCACACGCACAAGGCGAAAACCCAGCGTGTTAATCACCGGTTCCACGATGTTTGCTACTTTTGCATCGATACCCGTTTCGCGAATGATGCGATCATCTGCGCTTACGGCTTCAACTGCGTGTTCCTGTTCCGTCACCCGATAAACCTTTTTTACAGAGCCGTAAGTAACAAAAAAGAGCGGGACCGGGGGGACCCACTCTTGTTCAAACGACCAAGAATTTGAAACTTATATACCAGCGGATGCGAATTTTTTCAAGGCCGCAATTTGCTTCCGTTTCAAAGCCGAATGAATGTCAGATAGGCTGCACGGCGGCCTTCACGAAAAGCCTTGGCCTCGTAGCGCGTACCTGGCCAGCCCTCATAGGCGTCGTTCCAGTCGGATGGTCCTTCTGCCTGCCACTCAAAAGCGTCATGTCTGCCACAATGCTGGAGTGTCCAGTTAACGTAATGCTCGATATCGGAAGCAAAACGGAATCGTCCACCCGGCTTCAGCACACGCGCGAAACGATCAAGGTTTTCGTCGCTCACAAAGCGGCGCTTCCAGTGACGACGCTTATGCCATGGATCGGGATAGAAAAGGTCGATACCAACCAGCGAAGCATCCGGTAGCCAATCGAGAACGGCTGTCGCATCCTCATCGTAAAGACGCAGATTGCTGCGTGGCGCTTCATCAAGGGCGGTCAGCATTTTGGCCATGCCGTTGACGAAAGGCTCTACGCCGATGAAACCTGTGTCAGGATAACGGCCCGTCTCGTTATGGAGATGTTCGCCACCACCGAAGCCGATTTCCATGCGCACATTTTCGACTGGCACTTCAAACAGCGAGCGCAAATCCTGTAGCGTAGCTGTGTCGAGGTCAATTTTCAGGCGCGGCAGCAAATCCTCAAACAGATTACTCTGATGCGGACGAAGTGGCTTGCCATGACGGCGGCCGAAAAAATTTCCGGCCGCGCGTACAGGATGGGATTCATCAGTCATTTATCGCGATTCCAGTCAGAACGGGGTTGTTGGACCTGCTCTAACTTTTTTATTGTGGCGCTTTTCCAGCAAAGTTGCTTCGCAGTTTGCTGGAAATACTCTCCAAACAATCAGGCTGAAAGAGCAGCCTTCAATGCCTTGATGAGATCGGTTTTCTCCCAGGAGAAGGAACCGTCACGACCCGGCTTGCGACCAAAGTGACCGTAAGACGAAGTCTTGGCATAGATAGGCTTGTTAAGATCAAGATGTTTGCGGATGCCGCTCGGCGAAAGATCCATGACCTTGCGCAATGCTTCTTCGACCGCCGATTCATCCACCTTGCCGGTGCCATGTAAATCGACATAGACCGAAAGTGGCTGGGCGACGCCGATAGCGTAGGAAAGCTGGATCGTGCAGCGGTCAGCAAGGTTGGCTGCAACGACATTTTTTGCAAGATAGCGCGCTGCGTAAGCGGCAGAGCGGTCAACCTTGGTCGTGTCTTTGCCCGAGAAAGCACCGCCACCATGCGGAGCGGCACCGCCATAGGTATCGACGATGATCTTGCGGCCCGTCAGGCCTGCATCACCATCCGGTCCGCCGATGACGAATTTGCCGGTTGGATTGATGTACCAGTTGCAGTTTGCCGCAATTGGCAAATCGCCAAGCGCTTCACGAATGTAAGGCTCGACAACCGAACGGACCTTCTTGGAATCCCAGCTTGCATCGAGGTGCTGTGTGGAAAGAACGATCTGGGTTACTTCCGCAGCCTTACCGTTCTCATAGCGCACAGTGACCTGGCTCTTGGCATCGGGTCCGAGCTTGCCTGGATCGCCTTCACCCTTATGACGGGCTTCTGCCAGCTTTTCGAGAATCTTGTGCGAGTAATAGATCGGAGCTGGCATCAGATCCGGTGTTTCACGGCAGGCATAGCCAAACATGATGCCCTGATCGCCAGCGCCTTCTTCACCCTGACGGTCGGCTGCATTATCCACGCCCTGCGCGATATCGGCGGATTGTGGGTGCAGAAGCACGTCGATTTTCGCCGTACGCCAGTTAAAACCGTCTTGTTCATAACCAATTTCGCGGATCGCCTTGCGGGCTGCAGAACGGAAACGGGAAGGATTGATTAGAGGATGGCCTGCCTTGTCGTGAGCGACAGAGCCGTCCTTATTCTTCTTCAGGAAAGTTTCAGGTACCCGCACTTCGCCGGCAATAACCACACGATTGGTGGTGGCAAGCGTTTCACACGCGACACGGACGGTCCAGGGGTCAACGCCGGTACGGCGCGCCTCCTTGTAAATCATGTCTACGATTTCATCGGAAATGCGGTCGCAAACCTTGTCCGGATGACCTTCGGACACCGATTCGCTGGTGAAGAGATAAGAACTGCGCGACACGGGTAACCCCTCTTGAAAATCCAACGGAGCGAATGTCCGTTATGGAAACACAGTAGCGCCCGGAGTGATAAACAGGTTCCGGGCACATCATTGTGTTAGCGAAGTTGGGATTGGACCGTCAATGGATATTCTTGTTGCGACACAGCGTTGCTGGAAAAAATCCTTCCGGCTTACGCTTTTGTGAACAAATGAAAGCGCATCGTTTGAGTTTTATTCAAACGATGCGCTTTCATTATTTTCTTGAAGTGTTTCTTACGCCCAAAACTGCCCCCACGTTTGGGAGCCGTGTTTGAGGCCTTATTCGCCTTCGGCGGCGAGCGACTTCACCAGATCGATGATCTTGCGGCGCACTTTCGGATCCGCAATTTTCGTGAATGCACGGGTAAGCTGCACACCTTCATTCGAGTTCAGAAAGTCAACAACGTAAGTCGCTTCATTGTCCTCGGCAAAGCCTGCCTGCGATGTGGGGTTTGAACCGGGCGCATCTTCAAAAAAGAAGGCCACAGGAACCGTGAGAATGGAAGAAATCGCCTGAAGACGGCTGGCGCCAACGCGATTGGTGCCTTTTTCGTATTTCTGGATCTGCTGAAATGTGATGCCGAGGCTTTCGCCTAATTTTTCCTGACTGAGACCCAGCATATTGCGACGAAGGCGAATGCGGCTGCCCACATGCACATCAATGGGGTTGGGTTTCTTCTTATTCTCAATCATACGGCTTTCACTCCTCGCAACCGCGAGCTTTCATTCATGGCCTGTTCATCCGAACAGGGATAAAATACATTGTGGGAGGTAGTCAGACTGGTTTTCGAAAGAAACCGTCACAGCGCGAGCATAACAGCTTAACAAAATTGCCGTGTCAATGAAAACGCCGTCGGAAAGACAACCTGAACCACACGCATACGGCGAGTAGGGTTAATAGGAGTGAAAGAGTCTGTTTGCTGCCCGGTGCGGTGCCCCAAAATGGGACACGCTCTTCAGGTAAATAGGCATCAATTACACCGACAGCATCGAGTGGCAATTCCTCGATGATTCGACCATAGGCATCAACGACGGCCGAAATTCCATTATTAGCTGCACGAACCAATGGCAGGCCCTGCTCGACGGATCGCACCTGCGCCTGTCGAAAATGCTGATAGGGACCCGGCGTATCGCCATACCATGCATCATTCGTGACGTTCACAATCGCCGTCACTTTGCGGCCCGTATAGGACAGTTCATCAGGGAAAATCGCTTCGTAACAGATCAATGGCAAGAAGGTTTGTCCTTCCATCACATTGATTGCGTGACGCGCCTTTGCCGCCGTAAAGCCACCCGGCATTTCCACCACTTCCTGAAGCCCTAGACTGCGCAAGATACCTTCAAAGGGCAGATATTCACCGAAGGGAACAAGGTGCACCTTATCGGTATAATCAGTGATCCGTCCCTGACCATTGATCGTGAGGATCGAATTGTAATAACGCGGGTCGCGCCGCGGCACGAGTTCTTCACGCACCGCCCCTGTAAGCAACACCTGATCGTCGCCAATCACATCACCAATCAGCGCGAGTGCTTCAGGCGTCGATGACAGAATGTAAGGCACAGCCGTTTCCGGCCAGATAACTACATCAGGCTTCGGTTTTCCCTCTGCAGGTAGCAGTTGCGTCATCGCAATGAACTTATCGAAGATCGCACGACGTTCATTGTTGTCCCATTTCAGGCTCTGCGAAATGGACGGCTGAACAATCCGGACCGAAAGGGTTGTCCGATCCGCATTCAGAGCTGGTGCTTTCGACAGGGTCCATGCGCCAAAGCCGATATGGGCAGCAATCAGCAGAACGGCCAAGATAATACCGGTCTTTGCCAGACGCCCGCCGCTCAACAGCGCCGGTGCTGAAAAAGCTAGCGCCGCAAGCGCGCTCATCCCGACAAGGCCAATGATTTCCACCGATTGCATCATCATCGGCGTGGGCATTGCGGCATAGCCGAGTGCGTTCCATGGGAAGCCCGTGAAAGCGAATGTGCGCAGCCATTCGGCGAAACCAAAGCCCAGCGCTATCGCAAAAATTCGCCCGATACCGTCCGACCAGAACAACCGGGCGAGCATTGCAGCCAGCCCGTAAAATATCGCAAGAAATGCCGGAAGACCAAGAACCGCGAGCGGTATGGCCCAGGCAAACTGCTGCGCGTCAACCAGAAGTGCTGTGCCGATCCACCAGAGGCCAGATACGAAATAACCGAAGCCGAACCACCAGCCGATGAGCGCTGTCGGGAAAAAGCGACGGATAGGACCTTTGTCTTTATCGGGGATGGCACCATCAATGAGCCAGACCAGCAGCGGAAAGGCAATGAAGCCCGCGATGAAAATATCGAATGGTGGCTGGGTCAGCGTCGCCACGGCACCACTGACAAAAGCGGTCAGCGCACGACGCCAACCGCTCATAGAAGAGATCTTCCCCGCAAGCCTCTCTATCATCAAGCCTCTTTGGACGTTTCCGTTGTTTCAGTCGTGACCTCGGACGCATCATCCGATTTCACCGGGCTCACGGAGCGCTGTTGTCTGCGGCGATCCGCTTCCGAAAGAGGCACGATCCGAACACGTTTTACGCGACGTGGATCAACTTCAAGCACATGGAATTCATAGCCCTGAACCGCCTGTACGACTTCGCCGCGCAATGGAATACGTCCCAGAACGGAGAAGATAAGGCCGCCGACCGTATCGACGTCATCGCCATGCTCACCCACTTCAAAGGAAGAGCCGATCTTCTGAGACAATTCATCAAGGTCCGCGCGGGCATCGACGACGAACACGCCATCTGCCTCTTCGGCGATCATGATTTCTTCGTCGTCATGTTCGTCTTCGATGTCACCGACAACCATTTCAACGATGTCTTCGAGCGACGCCAATCCATCTGTGCCACCATATTCATCAATGACCAATGCCATCTGAATATGGGACGCCTGCATGCGCGCCATCAGTCCACTCGCCATCATCGATGGCGGCACGAACAACACCTTGCGCATGAGATTAAGCTCGCCAATCGTCTTGGTGAGATCAATGCGCCCCATGTCGAACTTGGCGGCACTTGCCTCGGCGGTCTTGCGCGCCGTGGTACGACGGGTTGTCTTCTGACGTGCCTGCTTGGTGATATAATTGAGCACATCGCGGATATGGATCATGCCGCGCGGATCATCCAGCGTTTCCGCATAAACCGGCATACGCGAATGACCGGAACTTTCAAACAGCTCCAGCGCTTCCCAAAGCGGAGTGGAAATTTCAACCGCCACCACATCAGCACGCGGGATCATCACATCTTCGACACGGATTTCACGCAGACGCAGGATATTGTGCAGCATCGCCTTTTCTTCAGGCGAAAAAACTGAGTCCTGCTCACTTGCGGTGCTGGAAATCGCATCGGCCAGATCTTCACGCAAAGAAGATGATTGGCGCGAACGCATGAAGGGAAAAATGTTCGACAAAAGGGAACGCTTTTCGGTCGCCTGCGACCGCTGCGTACTTTGTCCTTCTGAATCTTGTGTGTCGCTTCGGCTATCGCCTGCGGACGAGGAATTGCTTTGGTCAGCCATGATCAATCTGTTTCAACGTTTAAATCGGATACAGCATAAGGGTCGGGGATGGCAAGAGCATGAAGGATTTCGCGTTCACGTCGCTCCATCTCCTCGGCCTCATCTTCGCTCTCATGATCGTAACCCAAAAGATGCAAAAAGCCATGCACCACCAGATGGGTAAGGTGATTTTCGAGCGGTTTGCCTTCTTCGAGCGCTTCGCGTTGGACCGTTTCCCGTGCGATGATGATGTCGCCAAGCATCGGGCCCGGCTGCTCGCCAGCCTTCACAGGATAAGCGGGAAAAGACAGAACATTGGTGGGCTTGTCCTTGCCGCGCCATTCAGCATTGATTGCCTGAATGGAAGCATCGTCGGTAAAAACCAGACTGAGTTCGCTCTCTGCGGGCTTGAGCCGAAGATTATCCCAGGCCGCCTCAACTGAGCGTTTTACAAGCCCTTCCAGGGCCGTTTCATCCGGCCAATTGCCGGCTTCGATCATGATATCGATTTGGATCGCGTTGTCTGACACTTCTGCCGCGGTTTGCGATGAAGCAACCGCTCTATCCTTCCAGTTGTTAAAAGATACGTCCGCTTGAAAGCGGACGTAATATTTTTACATCGTCATTTGACTGCAAAATTACAAGATAAACTTTGAATCATTCCGCTCGTGTATGCTTTTTCGCGTCGCTGTCGTAGGCGCTGACGATTGCTGCGACCAGCGGATGACGCACCACATCTTTCTCGGTAAAGCGCACCTTGACCACCGAATCCACTCCATCCAGCACCCGCAGTGCCTCAACGAGGCCGGACTTCTGGCCGGGAGGAAGATCGATCTGGCTTGGATCGCCATTGACCATCATGCGCGAACCTTCGCCAAGACGCGTCAGGAACATTTTCATCTGCATGGAAGTCGTGTTCTGTGCTTCATCGAGAATGACTGCAGAATGCGCCAGTGTTCGGCCACGCATGAAAGCGAGCGGCGCAATTTCGATCACACCGGCCGTAATGGCGCGTTCGACCTTTTCGGCAGGCATCATATCGTAAAGCGCGTCATAAAGCGGACGAAGATAGGGATCGACCTTTTCTTTCATATCGCCGGGCAGAAAGCCCAGACGCTCGCCAGCTTCAACAGCCGGGCGTGAAAGGATAATGCGTTCTACAAGACCGCGCTCCAGAAGCATTGCAGCATGGGCGACGGCAAGATAGGTCTTACCCGTACCCGCAGGCCCAACCCCCAGAACCAGCTCTGACCGGTCAAGCGCGCGCATATAGGCGTCCTGCGTCGGCGTGCGGGCAAAGATTGTCTTCTTGCGCGTCGATATCTGCGCAGCCGACATTTTCCCCTTCGTTTCAAGCGTCGGTAATATCAGCTGATCATCCGCAGCAATGGCAATGCGCATGGCACCATCAACATCCGACGGGCTCAACTCATGGCCTTTTTGCAGATATTCATAAAGCTGATCCAGCGTGCGCCGGGCCTGTTCAGTGGCCGTTGCGTCTCCACGAATGGAAAGCTCGTTCCCCTTCGAACGCACATCAACGCCAAGCTTCTGCTCGATACGTGCCAGATTCTCATCGAACTGACCGTAAAGCGCACTGGCGAGACGGTTATTATCAAAGGTGAGGACGATATGGGCCATGTCTGAGGCCCCGGACGCGGCCCTTGCAGCCGGATTTGTAACCGAACCTGAAATTGTGTTTGTTTGCGTTTGAATGGTTGGCTTGGCAGACTTCAACTTTTCCGTAGCGCTCAACCGCATCTCCCTAAGGTTCACGCATTGCAATCACAGTACTGGCAGAACGTTCGGTATAAGGCTACTCACCGCGACTACTGCCTTGACTGTATCATGCGCTTACACGAGCTTTTGCGCAATAAGACTATTGGTACCTGTACCTGTAATTTTCACGTGAATGATGTCACCGACCTGATCGTCATTGTCATCGACGATCGCTGGCAAAAGCCATGGCGAACGACCAACCATCTGATGATCGAAGCGACCCTTCTTTTCCAGAAGCACATCCATTTCGCGACCGACCAGCGAATTCTGAAATGCATATTGCTGCTCGGAAAGCAGCGCCTGAAGGCGTTGCAGACGCTCGTCCTTGACCGCTTCCTCAACATGATCGGGAAGATCGGCACTCGGGGTACCGGGACGCGGTGAATATTTGAACGAATAGGCCTGCGCGTAATGCACCTCACGTACAAGCCGCATCGTATCTTCAAAATCCTGATCGGTTTCACCGGGGAAGCCTACGATGAAATCGCCTGAAAGCGCCATATCCGGACGCACTTCACGGATACGCTCGATAAGCCGGATATATTCATCCGCCTTGTGACGACGGTTCATGGCTTTGAGAATACGGTCCGAACCCGCCTGAACCGGAAGATGCAAATAAGGCATCAACTGTTTGAGATCGCGGTGCGCAGCAATCAGCGCATCATCCATGTCGCGCGGATGGCTGGTCGTATATCGCAGACGCGCCACACCGGGAATGCGGGCAAGGCGGAACAGCAGTTCGCCAAGACCCCATTCACGACCGTCATCGCCCACGCCATGCCATGCATTGACGTTCTGTCCAAGAAGGGTGAGTTCGCGCACGCCACTATCGGCAAGACGCTCAGCCTCGGCCACAATCTGTGCAACACTGCGTGAAACTTCCGAACCGCGCGTGTAAGGCACAACGCAGAAAGTGCAAAACTTGTCGCAACCTTCCTGAACCGTGAGGAACGCCGAAACGCCGCGCTTGCGTGTTTCCTCGCGCTTTGGCGCAGGCAAGTGTTCAAACTTGTCTTCGATGGCATATTCGGTTTCGACAATTTTTTCGCCGTTGCGCACGCGCGCAAGCGCGCTGGGCAGGCGGTGATAGGTCTGCGGTCCGATAACCAGATCGACATTGGGCGCACGGCGCAGAATTTCCTGACCTTCTGCCTGCGCAACGCAACCGGCAACACCGATGGTCAATTGCTTGCCATTTGGTCCGCGTGCATCCTTCATCTTGCGCAGGCGACCCAGCGCTGAATAAAGCTTTTCCGATGCCTTTTCGCGAATATGACAGGTATTGAGCAGCACCAGATCGGCATCATCGGGCGTATCAGTCGTGACGTAGCCTTCCTGCGCAAGGCTATCGGCCATGCGCTGGCTGTCATAGACGTTCATCTGGCAACCATAGGTCTTCACAAAGACCTTACGCGTGTTGCTGCCATCCGGGTTTGTCTTGATATCAGTCATATTTTCGCTCATGCGCGGCTATCTAGCGTTTTTATCGCCACTTTGGAAGGCGACAAACTTACGCTCTTATACCAAGGCGCTGAGATGCTGACACATCACGCCTTGAAAAAATTCAAACGCTACTCGGGCTTGGCCCAATTCCATTGAGTTTCACTCTCTGGAATTGGGTATCAGTCTTCCGCGATCTCACGTCCAAGAAGCGAGCTCTGCAACAGCGCCCTCACCCGGCTTTCCATGGTACGGGCAAGCGCCTTGCGGTCCGTCTCGGCAGTCACCATTATTGGTTCGCCAAAGCGCACTTCGACGTCGATGGCACCCTCGCGCAGAATACCTTTGAGATGCGGTATTAACTGCACGTCGCCCGGCCAAGAAGCTATCGGACGATGATAACGCCCCATCGCCATGCCATGCACGCCTGTATAGGCAATAGCCACCGGCTGTACGATCACTTCCGGTACGCCTGCCTCACGGATCGCCGCATGGGCTGCCCCAAAAAGCGCTGTCTTAAACGGCAGTACGCGATTGCCATCCGATGTCGTACCTTCAGGAAACAGAACCATGGCATCACCGTCCGCAATCCGCTTGGCAATATCGGAGGTCTGTTCGCCGGTCTTGCCGCGTCGTTCTCGCTCAACAAAGACTGTGCGCTGTAAAACGGCAAAGAAGCCGAAAACCGGCCAGCTTCTGACTTCCGATTTTGCAATGAACGACACCTGCCCTGCGGCAGACAAGACAATAATATCGCTCCATGAGGTGTGATTGGAGACCAGCAGCAATGGTCTTCCTTCGGGCATATCGCCGACGATTGTGATGCGAAAGCCAAAAAGACGCGCCACAATGCGATGGAAGAAATTGGGAAGACGACGCTTCCATGTGTTTTTGAGTTTCAGAAACACATATTGTACCGGAATAAGTGACAGGCTGAGTGCGACCATCGCCGCCACCACAAAGATGATGCGGATCGCACCAATCATTGCGGCCTCACCAGATCACGCCGCAAAATAAAAGCGGATGATCGTCCATTTGCTGTTTCATAATATGCTGGTCTTTCGCCGACCTTGTTGAAACCGATGCGACGATACAGAGCGAGAGCGGCCACATTGGCCTCATCGACTTCAAGAAACAGCGTATCGGCACGTTCCTGATAGAGATAGCGCAATACAGCATCCATCAGCGAGCGCCCCACCCCTTGTTTTCGCACCTCGTTGGAAACCGCGATGGTGAGAATTTCAGCCTCACCCGCAACCAGACGCGCCAGCACGAAACCGCAAGCCTTGCCTGGTTTGCCTTCCGGCCGCGCCAAAAAACCGAACACCGCATCCTGCGCTATCAGCGAGCGAAAATCATCTGAACTCCAGCCATGGCGGAACGCAAGCGCGTGAATACGCTGGATTTCTCCGCTGTCCTGCGCACCGAGCGTCTCAATCGAAACAGGCCTGCGACCAAAGCGGCCCAGCACAAAGCTCATCATGACGCTATTCTCCGCTTGCCTTACGCGGCAACGCAAAACCGGTTTGCGGCTTCACGTCCGGTCCACGCATATAAAGCGGCTTCGGCGCTTCGCCCGGCTCGCGTAAAGCAGCGAGTTTTGCAAAAGTGCCGATTTGTCCGGTCGGCTCACCCCGCGCGACACTGAAGGTTCCGGCAAGCATTTCGTTCAATGTGGCTGCGGCAGAACCGGCCAGAACTGTTTGGGACGATTGTTGCTGGATAAGCGCCAGCGCTTCGTCGCGAGAAACCACCATGGGATTGCTCCGAGCGTTGCCGTCAGCGCCAAAGGCCTGCTCGTAAATCTCACCCCGATGCGCTTCGAGCAGCACCAGAACGGGTTGCCCCGGATGGCTTATCGCGACTTCGGAAGCAAGCACATCAAATGCACTGACACCAATCGCCGGACGGCCGAGAGCCAGTGCAAAACCACGCGCTGCCGACACGCCAATGCGCACACCGGTAAAAGAACCGGGGCCGACATTCACCGCCACCCGATCCAGTTCAGACATGGCGATTCCGGCTTGCGTCATGACCTGTTCGATATAGTCCATCAGGACTTCAGCATGTCCCTTGCCGATATCCTCACTGACTTCAGCAAGAACGGCACCACTGCCAGAATCATAAACTGCGGCAGCACACCAGGAAGAGGCGGTATCGAGGGCAAGTATCTTCATAAGCCATCGGGTAAATCAGAAATCGTCCCGCGACAAGCAAAACACATAAAACGGCTAAAATTTACAAGCTGATCAAGGAACCAAACCCCACTTGAAGCGTTTTTATGCTGGATGCGGGGCGGATATCATTTACCGTATCCGGAGACCGGCCTTTCATTGAGATCTGGCGGGGCCGGTTTCAGAAAAACAAATCTGTTTTCCTTCAGCGATGTCCCAAACGCTGATACACAGCCGGATCGTGCAAAGGATATGAGGATAAAATGTCCAAGAAGTCGATGCATGCAACCCGCAACGATCTTCCCTCCAATACCAAGACCACGATGATAGCGCTGCTAAACGAAAATCTGGCCGCGACCATCGACCTGGCCCTCATCACAAAGCAGGCGCACTGGAACCTTAAGGGGCCACAATTTATCGCCGTGCATGAATTGCTGGATACTTTCCGTAAAGACCTTGATGAGCATGTCGATACGATCGCAGAGCGCGCAGTGCAGCTCGGCGGCACCGCCTATGGTACCACGCAGGTTGTTGCCAAGGATTCGAAGCTCAAGGCCTATCCGACGGATATCTATGCCGTTCATGATCACCTCGCCGCACTGATCGAACGTTATGGCGACGTTGCCAATCTCGTGCGCCAGTCAATCAAGGATGCAGATGACGCTGGTGACGACACCACGGCAGACATTTTCACTGCCGCGTCGCGCAGCCTCGACAAATCGCTGTGGTTCCTTGAAGCACATGTTCAGGAAAAGAACTGATCTTGTTACTCTGACCAATCAAAAATGAAAAAGGCCGGGAAATTCCCGGCCTTTTTGTATTTGCAAAGGTCAGTTGGCCCATTCGCCACCGCGCATCACAGGCTCGCGGCTGCCATCGGCATTGACACCATCTACGTCGATCTTGTCGGAACCGATCATCCAGTCGATGTGGATAAGGCTTGAATTGCCTCCCTGCGCTGCGATCTGTTCAGGGTCAAGCTTCGCACCATCAATGAAACATTTCGAATAGCACTGGCCAAGCGCAATGTGGCTCGCAGCATTTTCATCGAACAGCGTGTTGTAGAACAACAGGCCGCTTTGCGAGATTGGCGAGGAATGCGGAACCAGAGCCACCTCCCCCAAACGACGTGCGCCTTCGTCGGTATCCAGCACTTTGTTAAGAACTTCCTCGCCACGGCTCGCCTTGGCTTCGACAATACGCCCGCCTTCAAAACGCACGGAAATATTGTCGATCAGCGTTCCCTGATGCGACAGCGGCTTGGTGCTCGACACATGACCATCGACGCGCAGAGCGTGCGGCGTGGTGAAGACTTCCTCGGTCGGAATATTCGGATTGCACGTAATGCCATTCTTGGCAGTCGACGCACCGCCATGCCATTCGTGGCCATCTGCCAGACCAACCGTCAAATCGGTGCCCGTTCCCTTGAAATGCAGAGCGCTATAGGCCTTGCCGTTGAGCAACCGGGTGCGGGTTCGCAATGCTGCGTTATGTGCCGCCCATGCACCGACCGGATCGTCCACATCAACGCGCGACGCAGCAAAGATTGCATCAGCAAGTTTACGGGTCGCAACGTCTTCGGCCTCATTGGGAAACATCAGCTTCGCCCATTCGGGGTTCGGATAGGAAATGATATTCCAGTTGATGTCGAAACCGGCAATCTTCTCAAGAGCAGGCTGATAGGCTTTGGAGTTGGCACGGTTGGCGCGCGAAACCTTTGAAGCGTCCTGCGAAGACAGCAGCATTGGATTGTCAGCTGCAATCGCAAGGCGTGCTGCACCATTGGCATAGGCCTTGGCCATGCCCTCATAGAGCCAGCTCGCTGCACGGTCGAAGCTCTCGTCACTCGCGTTTTCATAACGCGCCAGCGCAATCGCATCGTCAGAAAAGAACGGCGTTACAAGTCCCCCACCTGCCTTATAGGCATGTTTTGCTATCAGGCGCACAAGCGGCAGAGCGACGACGGGAGCTGTGATGACAAGGTCTTGCCCTTCACGCAATTGCAGCCCGACGCGTACAGCCACTTCAGCCAGACGTTCGAGTTTTACCGGATCGATGACGGGAGCGTTATTGTCATGTGCCATATGGCTGCAAGCCTCGTGTTTGAAAGAATCAGCAGCAGTTTATCAGATGACTTAATTTCACCACGCTTTTTCCTGCCACTGCGATATATTGTTTATGCGGTCGATAGAAAATTTTAAATCACTGAGAGCAACAGCTATGAAGAAAAGCGTGCTTATTATCCTTGGTCTGACGGGCCTTTTGGCCGGTTGTCAAACCATGACACCGGAACAGCGCCGCGCAGCAGATGAACAAACCTGCCGCAGCTATGGTTTCAAGCAAAAATCCGATGCATTTTCCAACTGCCTTTTGCAGCTTGATCTGGATCGTCGTGCAGATCGCCGCGCCTGGCAGAACCGTGCCGATTTCTACGATACGCCGATGGTGATCTATCAGCCGATTTATCGACCAGTGCCAGTTCAAGCCAAGTAATAGTCGAGCCCAGTAACAGGCAGACAGAGCATTAAAAAAGCGCCCTCTAGAGGCGCTTTTTTATTCAAATCACTTTTGAAATCGGGGCTTCATAGAGGCGATTCAGGACGCTCCTGCGACAGAAGCATGGCGCCAATAGCATCCACATGCTTCTTATCAGCGGTATATCCCAGCGATACATTCTGCGCGGCAGGAGCCGTTTCATCAAATGTCGGCTGGTAGCTTGCCACCTGCGTCAGCACCGGCTTTTCAGCTGGCTTGACGGGCAATGCAGCCAAACGATCACCACGCGCCTGCGGTCCCACACCTTCATTCTGCTGAACTTCGGTTGTCTTGGATGCCTCAGCCAATGCAACCTGTACAGTCGGCTGAGCCTGTGGAACCGGCACATCCTGTTGATCGGTTACATTGTAGAATGGACCTTCCGGCATGGACGGCGACTGAGGTGTCGAAGCATATGCCAGATTATACGGGGTCTGCGGTACTGGATTTTCCAGCGCGCCATCGCGGCCACGCTTTTCATAGAAGGAATTGCCGCCAGCAACCAGCACGTAATGCATATTGCGATAAGGGAATTTAAGGCCAGCGGTGTGGAAGAACATTGAATTCTTCAGCGATGGATGGCGCTTGCCCTTGAGAACGGAGTCAGCTGCCGCCTGAACATCCGGCAGAGCCTTGGAATTCATCTTGCGGGATAGAACGCCCGGTGCAAACTGGTTTTTCTGACCGACAACGCCGCAGATCGTATCCGGATAACTGCCCGATGCGAGACGGTTCATAACGACAGTGCCGACAGCCATCAGGCCATCAGGGCTTGAACGGTTTGATTCAAAGAACATCGCACGTTCGAGGCATTCGCGGTCTCTGGCGGTATAGGTGAAAGTCTTGACACCATTGACCGTCTTGACGTGGCTGGCCGCCGCCGTCTTTTCCGTTTTGGTCTTGGCAGTGCCTCCGGTCGTCGTGCAACCTGTCACCACGAATGGAGCAACCAGAAGCCCTAGAATAACGGGCAGTTTCCACTTAGCAGCGCGCGTCAACGGCTCAGTCTCATCGTTAGGACCCTTAACTGATCCAACCTGGCCTCCGCCCCGCAAAAGGCGTTTGAAACCTGGCTGTGGTGCCACTGCATAAAACTATGCAGCAGATCTGAACTAACAGAGCAGCCGTTGTGCATCCAATCGAGACACTCGGCGCTCCAGCCAAATAGAACGAAAATCAAAAAATAAACGTTCTGCTGTCACTCATTGCATTCAAGGTTTTGGAATTTTTAGGCCAAAAAAAGGCGAACGGTCAAATTCCTAAAATGACAAAGCCACCAAAACGGTGGCCAATCGAACCCGAATCCAGAGTTTAATTTCCCCCACAAACCCCTTAAATTTATTAACAAATCCTTAACGTAATTTAGCAAATCTTATAAGTTATTGATTTAACGCGATTCAATTTGCTGAAATACAGGCCACATCGCTGCCTTATTTCGCTGATGTTTCAAGATTTTACGCAGCCACGTTTTTTAACTTTTCAGATGCTGTTTTTGGCACCGATTTCACGGTTCCTTCAACTTTGTCACGATCGATGTAACATCGCGTGATACTGGTCATTTTGGCACGTTATGGATGTCCATTTCCGAATCGGAAGGGCTTTGACTGAGTCGCGCCGCTCGCTCCCTTAGAGCCGTTTCGATCTGATTTATCAGACCGCCGCCCTCCCCCTTTTATTTGAAGCATAATCTTATCGATCCCCGGTTCACGCTGGTTGGATTATGCTCTAGAGCGCATCCCGAAAAGTGTGAAACGTTTTTCGGACAAAGATGCGCGTTAAAACAGATAATTAGAGCGCCGATCTGATCCAATCAGATCGAAACGCGCTCTAATGCAAAACGGCCCGTCACATTTTCAGTAACGGGCCGCTTCTTTGACTTTCTACATGTCGGGATTTTATTACCCGAAGGAATAGCCTGCGCCCCGCACCGTGCGGATTGGATCGAGGGCACGACCGACATTGATCGCCTTGCGTAATCGACCAACATGCACATCAACCGTGCGGTCATCGACATAGATATCCGGGCCCCAGACACCATCCAGCAACTGGCTGCGAGAGAACACGCGGCCCGGTGACATCATGAAATATTCGAGCAAACGAAACTCTGTCGGTCCGAGACGGACTTCCTTTTCCTTGCGGTAGACGCGGTGCTGCTGACGGTCGAGAACCAGGTCCCCAACCTTAAGCACGTGCGAGAGAACGCTCGGATTGGCACGGCGCAGCATGGCTTTAACCCGCGCAAGCAGTTCCGGCGTCGAGAAGGGCTTTACGACATAATCGTCAGCACCGACACTCAAACCCCGGACACGTTCGCTTTCTTCGCCACGCGCCGTCAGCATGATGATCGGCAGGCGCTCGGTTTCCGGCCATTGGCGCAGACGACGGCAAAGCTCGATCCCCGATACACCGGGAAGCATCCAGTCCAGAATAAGAAGGTCCGGTACGTTTTCGCGCAGCGTGATTTCGGCTTCATCGCCGCGCAGCATCGCATCAACCTGATAGCCTTCGGCTTCGAGATTGTAGCGCAAGAGCACACTCAGGGCTTCTTCGTCTTCAACCACAGCAATCTTGGGTGCCTGTGACATCCAGTATTTCCTATCCAAAATTTAGAGCGCGTTTCGATCTGATAGAAACAGATTTCGCTCTAACTCATTGTTTAACGCGGATCCTGGCCGAAACCGCTCGGCACTTTTCGGGATGCGCTTTTTTCTTCACCGCGCAACTTGTCCAAAAACCGCTTCGCACTTTTTGGGATGCGCTTTTTTCTTCACCGCGCATCTTATCCAAAAACCGCTTCACACTTTTTGGGATGCGCTTTTTTCTTCACCGCGCATCTTATCCAAAAAACCGCTTCACACTTTTTGGGATGCGCTTAGGCTCCGCGGAAGATACAAGCCCCCGATCGACCGCGTGCCGTCGCGTTATTCTTACTCATGCATACATTCTGGGCCGTAAATAGCGGCACCAGTGTTCTTAGGATTTACGCGCCTCATCCACGACAATGCCGTGGCTCAGGTCTTCTTTCGGGCGTTCCGCAGGCATTTGCAGGCCAGTCACAATGTAATAGACCGTCTCCGCAATGTTGGTTGCGTGATCGCCGATGCGCTCAATGTTCTTTGCGCAGAACAGAAGATGCGTGCAGGCTGAAATGTTGCGCGGATCTTCCATCATATAGGTGAGCAGCTCGCGGAACAGCGAGGTGTACATCGAGTCAATTTCGTCATCGCGGTCGCGGACGACATTGATCTGCTGCACCGAGCGCGTTGCATAAGCGTCGAGCACATCTTTGAGCTGGGTCAAAGCGAGTTCGGCCAAAGTTTCAAGCCCGCGATAGAGCTTGACCGGCTGGCGTGATTCCGAAACGGCGGCAACACGCTTTGCGATGTTTTTACCAAGATCGCCAACGCGTTCCAGATCGGCGGAGATGCGGATCGAGCCGATAATCTCGCGCAGATCGACAGCCATTGGCTGGCGCTTTGCAATGATCATGACTGCCTTGTCGTCAATCTCACGCTCGCTTGCATCAAGGATGAGATCATCGGAAATAACGCGCTGAGCAAGCGCATTGTCCGCGTTGACAATCGCTGCAACGGACTGCTCGACCATACGTTCCGCATGACCACCCATTTCGGCGATCTTATGGGTCAGGAACTGCAGTTCTTCGTCGTAAGCGGTGACGGTATGCTGAGACGCCATAATAGACCTCAATTAAATTGCGGGGAAGCCGAACAGCTGTCTTCTCAAATCAGCCGTCGCTCCTGCTCATCTTTACCACGCATTATCCTACGCAAAACCGCTTCACACTTTTGCTGGAAATGCTCCAATTATTTTAGCCAAAACGACCCGTGATATAGTCCTGCGTACGCTTCTCGGTCGGTGCAGTGAACATCACATCCGTGTCGCCCACTTCCACAAGATTGCCCAAGTGGAACATTGCGGTGCGCTGCGAAACACGAGCTGCCTGCTGCATGGAGTGTGTGACGATTACGATCGTGTAGTTCTGACGCAGCTCGTCGATAAGCTCTTCGACCTTGGCAGTCGCAATCGGATCAAGGGCTGAGCACGGCTCATCCATCAGGATGACTTCCGGGCTGACCGCAATCGCACGTGCGATGCAAAGACGCTGCTGCTGACCACCTGAAAGACCGGTTCCGGCATCGTGCAGACGATCCTTCACTTCTTCAAAAAGGCTGGCCTTCTTGAGGCTGGTGACCACGATTTCTTCGAGATCGGTCTTGTTGCGTGCCAGACCGTGAATGCGTGGACCATAGGCCACGTTCTCAAAAATAGTCTTTGGGAACGGATTGGGTTTCTGGAACACCATGCCAACGCGAGCACGCAATTCAACAACGTCGATCTTCGGATCGTAGATATCTTCGTTGTCGAGCGTGATCTTGCCAGCGATACGGCAGCCTTCGATCGTATCGTTCATACGATTGAGCGAACGCAGGAATGTAGACTTGCCGCAGCCCGAAGGACCGATCAGCGCCGTCACCATCTTCTCCGGAACGTCCAGATCAACTTCGAACAGAGCCTGTTTCTCGCCATAAAACACGCAGACTTTGTCGCCGCGCATCTTTATGGAGGGGGCGTTGGCGTTCATCTTTTCTCCTACGGCTTTTTCGAGAGATCGTTCGGTCATGAGATTCATCATTTCTCTCCCGTTTACCAGCGGCGCTCAAAGCGGCGGCGCAGAATAATTGCTGCAATATTCATGACTGCCAGGAACAGGAGCAGGACGATAATAGCGCCTGATGTCCGTTCTACAAAGGCACGCTCAGCTTCATTCGCCCACATAAAGATCTGCACAGGCAGAGCCGTTGCAGGGTCCATCGGCGTTGCAGGCATATTGGCAACGAAAGCCACCATGCCGATCAGAAGCAATGGTGCTGTTTCACCAAGCGCCTGAGCAAGACCGATAATCGTTCCGGTCAGAATGCCGGGCGCTGCAAGCGGCAGCACATGGTGAAACACCATCTGCGTTTTAGATGCACCAAGCCCAAGAGCTGCTGCGCGGATCGACGGCGGCACGGCGCGAAGTGCGGAGCGTGTCGCAATGATAATGGTTGGAAGCGTCATCAATGTCAGCACCAGACCACCGACAATTGACGCTGAACGCGGCAGATTGAAGAAGTTGATGAAGACTGCAAGCCCAAGCAGACCGAACACAATCGACGGAACAGCTGCCAGATTGTTGATATTGACTTCGATAATATCCGTGAGGCGGTTCTTTTTGGCATATTCTTCAAGATAGATCGAAGCGGCCACGCCGATAGGCAGTGCGAGAACCAGCACGATCATCATCATGTAGAAGGAACCGACAAGCGCAACACCGAGACCAGAGGTTTCAGGACGACTGGAAGCGCCATTGGTAAACAAGCCCCAGTTGAAAGCCTGGCTCATGATGCCTTCATTGGTAAGCGTCTTGATCCACTCAAACTGACGGTCTGAAACCTTGCGGTTTGCTTCTGGAACCTCAAAATCGATCTGCCCCTTATAGGCGGAGTCAATATCAGCAGCAGCCAGAACTGGAACTGTCTGTGTGGTGCCAATCAATGATGGATTATCCATCACCATCTGGCGAAGCTGAACACGAACACCATCGGAGAAGAAGCGCCCAACTTCACGCATTTCAGCGCGATCCGTGCTCGGCACACCCAGCTTTTCAGCCAAGGCGTTACGTACCAGAAGCGGATAGTTGGCCGTGATCAACACATTCGGATCGGTTGCAAGCTTATTGCCCGGATCGATAACCTGTGCGTCAAGCTTGACCGGCAGATAAATCGTCGTCTGTCCGAAAGCCGTATAGCCCTTGGAAAACACCGAGAACAAAAGCGCACAGAGAAAGAACACACCAATCGCAATGGCAACCACACCATAGAGACGGAAGCGACGTTCAGCAGCGTAGCGACGCTTGATTCCGATATCGCGGCGCTGGGGCTTTGTTACCGTAGTGCCAGCATTGAGAGTTGAATCGGTCATTATTCGTACTGCTCCCGGTACTTGCGAACGATGTAGAGCGCAAAGATATTCATGATCAGCGTCAGGACGAAGAGGGTGATACCCAGCGCAAAGGCAACAAGCGTCTGCGGGGAATCAAACTCAAGGTCGCCGGTGAGCTGACTGACGATTTTGACAGTGATCGTCGTCATCGCTTCAAAGGGATTGGCAGAAAGGCGCGCTGCAACACCGGCTGCAAGCACCACAATCATGGTTTCACCAATTGCACGCGAAGCCGTCATCAAAAGTGCGCCGACAATGCCCGGAAGTGCTGCTGGCAGAACAACCCGCTTGATTGTTTCCGAACGCGTTGCACCAAGACCAAGCGAGCCATCGCGGAGTGAACCGGGAACCGCCGTGATAATATCATCGGAAAGCGATGACACAAACGGGATCAGCATCACGCCCATGACAAGACCAGCAGTCAGAACGCTCTGCGCCATAATGAAGCCCTGACCGCCAGCAATGGCAGCAGAGAGATCTCGCAGGAACGGGCCAACCGTTATCAGTGCGAAGAAGCCGTAAACAATGGTCGGGATACCGGCAAGAAGCTCAAGCACGGGCTTGACCACTGTGCGGACACGCGGCGACGCATATTCTGCCATGTAGATTGCGGAGAACAGGCCAACTGGTACAGCAAACAACATCGCAACGAATGCAATATAAAGCGTACCAGCCAAAAGCGGGATGAGACCAAACTGACCGACTTCACCACCCGAACCTGCAGCTGCGAAGCGTGGGTCCCAGACAGTTCCGAAGAAGAAGTCCATCGGGGCGATCGACTGGAAGAAGCTCACCGTCTGGAACAGAACAGAGAACACGATGCCGATGGTCGTCAGAATAGCGATACCGGAAGCGGCAATCAGGCCCCACAATACGATACGCTCGACATTGTTACGGGCACGCGTGCGGCGCTTGATGCCGGAAAGTCCAAAAATCAGACCAGCAACCGCGATAACGAGAGCGATTGCGCTGCCAACCGTATGGGAAACCTTACTCGCCTTTTCGAGGAAGAGCGCAACTGGAACCATATAGTCCTGGCCTTCAGTCGCAAGCGCTACGCCTTTTGAGCCGAGAACATCACGGGCTTCCTTATAGGTCTGCGGTAAACTATCGATTTCAGCAGGCGTCAGCTTTTCCAAGCCGCCTGCAAGGCTGCGAATCATGCCAAGCTGCAAGCTGCGCTCTGAAAACGAACCATCTTCGACAGCAGCCGGCATACGAGCAGTTGCCGTATGATCGAGATAAACCGATGTACCAACCGCCCAGACCGCGAGAAACAAAATTGCGGGCAATGCGGAAACGAGGAAAACCCACCAGCCATGATAGAGCGGGCGGGAATGCATTTTCTCTGTGGCTGCGCCTGAACTGACGACAGGCTGAGCCTTGTCAATCGCAACGGCGCGCTGTCGGCCTATAAAGAATCCGATCAGTCCGATTGCGACGACACTGACGAGAACCAGAAAGAAGGACATTCAATTTCCCCGGTTGCCCCAAAAAATGTGAAGATAGCTGCTCAAGCACAGTTTGCAGCCAGCCAATTCCACGCGAATGCGCCTGTCTTATCCGACCAGCGCAAAAGAGGAAGAATGTGGGAAGGAGTCCTCCCCACATTCCACAGATCAAAGCTTACTTGACTTCCATCAGCTTACCTTCGGTGAAGGCAGTGCGCTGTGCTTCACGTTCTGCATCCGGAGCCGGAACCAGACCGTATTCAGCAAGCGGGCCTTCCGGGCCGACCATCTGTTCGGACAGGAAGAAGTCAACATATTCCTTGAGGCCTGGAATGACGCCAAGGTGAGCCTTCTTCACGTAGAAGAACAGTGGACGCGAAACCGGATATTCGCCCGAAGCAACGGTTTCAGCCGATGGCTTGACGCCGCCTACGGTCGCTACCTTCAGCTTGTCAGCATTGTTTTCGAAGAAGTAGAGACCGAAAACGCCAACGCCCTGCTTGTTGGAGTCGATGCGAGCCAGCGTTTCGCTGTAATCGCCATCGATATCGACAGCCTTGCCGTCCTTACGAACAGCGATACAGGCAGCAGCCGAAGCCTTGTCATCGAGACCGGTCTTCTTGATTTCGTCGAGAGCGCCCGATTCCTTGCAGCCGTCAGCAAGAAGCTTTTCTTCGAAAACTTCACGCGTCCCATGCTTTTCGCCAGGGATGTAGGCAGTGATATCCCAATCTGGCAGGTCTGCATTGACCTGGTTCCACTTGGTGTTTGGATTGTCGACCAGCTTGCCGTCTACGACGAGCTTGGCAGCAAGAGCCTTGTAAACGTCAACTGGAGCCAGTTTCCAGTCTGGACCGTTCGCATCGGTTGCAAACACGATGCCGTCATAGCCAAAGCGGACTTCCTGAACTTCCTTAACGCCTGCATCAATGCAGGACTTGAGTTCGGTGACCTTCATGGCGCGCGATGCATTGGCGATATCGATGGTGTTTTCACCGACGCCCTTGCAGAATTCCTTGATGCCTGCGCCAGAGCCGCCCGATTCAATAACCGGCGTCTTGAAGTTCGGATAGGTTTCGCCAAAGGTTTCTGCAACGATCTTGGCATAAGGCAGAACGGTCGAGGAACCGGAAACCTGAATCTGATCGCGCGCATTCGCAGCGGAAACCGACAATACTGCAGCAATTGCGAGCGCTGCGGTCGAGGAAATCATCTTGTTCATGAGCACCAGCCCCTGTTGTAAAAGACACATGACGTGAAAGCGTCACCAGCCGTCTACGCGCTCTATATAACAGTCATATGACAGTAGTGTTACAGCTTTGTATCAATCGACTTTGCCCGCCGTTTTGCAGGGTTTTCCTTGCTGCTTGAACACTCAAAGTTTCAAAAGCGGAAGTCGCGCGGCCATGGCCTTAATGCCGGCAACGTCTGCATTGGCGAAAGCAAATCGCAAAAATGCATCCTGCTCATCTCCGAAAAAGCTGCCGGGTAGTGTGACAACACCTATGGACTTGGCGAGCATCTCGGCAACCTTGGCAGACGACACGCCTTCATAAGGATGACGCACAAATGCGAAATAAGCGCCCACTGCCTCAATATGCCAACCAGCCACATTACTCATGGAGACACGCAAGGCTCCCGCGCGCCGTTCAATCTCCTTGCGGTTGTCGTCGCGCCAAGCCTTGAGCGGTTCAATCGCCTGGCTGACCGCAATCTGTGGTGCACGTGTTGCGCAGATTTGCAGATTATCCATCACTTTGGCAACATTGGCCACCATCTCGGAACCTGCGACAATTGCCCCAAGCCTGTGGCCCGGAATGCAAAAGGATTTAGAGAAGCTGTAGAGTTGGACCAGATGCGACGGCCAGTCAGCCTCTGCGAACAGTCCATGCGGAGCTCGATCAGCATTGCTTAGAAAATCGCGATAGGTTTCATCGAGCAGCAGCCACGTCCCGTTTTCACGACAAGCAGCATAAATCTCACCAAGCAATTGCGGCGGATAAATTGCACCGGTTGGATTATTGGGCGACACCAAAACAAGCGCGCGCACGCCTTTATGTAAGGCCGCCTTTATATCTTCAATTGCAGGCACAAACCCGTTTTCAGCGCGGCAGGCGACTGTTGCCGAGTGGATGCCCAGCATCTCCAACGATGATTGGTGGTTGAAATAAAAGGGATTAGTCGCAAGAACCGTATCACCGCTTTGGGCGACGCACATAATCGATGCAATGAAAGCCTGATTGCAGCCCGATGTTATATGAACGTTGTGAGCCTGGATCTGAGCCTCATAGAGGCCACCAACATGGGCTGCATAGGCCTCGCGCAAAACCGTCTCGCCTTCAATCGGACCATAGCCCGCAGAGGTGACTGATCCTGCGGCCACGCCGAGAAACCGCAGCATATCGGGATGCGGCGGATAACCAGGAACGGCCTGCGAGAGATCAATCAGAGGACCATGCGCACCATCATAATTCCGCGCCCACGCCTGCACTGCAGGAATTGGCGGTGCGGAAAGCTTACCGATAAGCGGATTGATGGAAGGCAAAGGCATTAAGAGCTCCCGTTGCTATGTTATCTTATTCACTGGGGCGCGATAGAACGTAAGCCGCAGAGCCGAGCATAAAGATCGTGACAGAGACGGCAAGCAAAGGCCCCGGGCGCGCACCCCACCAGAACATGCCATAGCCGAATGCCATGCCAAGACAGGCATATAGTTTTGCCTTAGGCGGGATTGCACCGCGCTCGCGCCATTTGACAATAAGCGGACCAAATCGCGGATCAGCGAGCAGGCGCGCCTCAAATTTCGGCGATGAACGCGCGAAAAACCACGCAGCCAAGATGATAAAGATTGTTGTCGGCATCACCGGCAGAATGGCACCAATGATACCAAGCACCAGCATGAGAAAGCCAAGGCATAGATATAGAATACGTTTTCCCGCCGATATGGCTGGAAGCGTTGTGTCGGTATCGTCCTTTGGCGTTTTATCCTGCATGATTTTCCGTTCTGAAGATGAGCGCTTATAGCAGGATTTTGGCTTTTGCGTGCATGCGATGCGCGGTCAAAACTGTGTCATCGCGCTACATTTCAACAAAAGTTACAGGCGGCGTTACAAACTTTACCACCTCAAAAACAGCCCATGGTTGTATTCTGCCCGAAAAAGGCCGGATTCCGTCAACTTGGCTGAAGCGGCTGAAAACTGGGCCCACAAATAAAAATTGTACCGGGACGGTACGACTGTGACCATCTGCAAAGCAGCTTTTCTTGCACTTCCCGCCACAAAACATGGTTGAGCAACGGGCAAGCACAGAATCCTAACGAATCGTAAACAGTTTTACAGCAACACTGGCATATCGATTAAAATATTCCTGATATTTTCTTGAGCCATAAAATAAACAACGCTTAGTATAGGATCATTTTCCGCTTAGTTCATTAAATCTATTATCTCATTATACTCTCAATAACATCACGCCATCGCCACATTTAGATTCCAGTTGGCGCAGGTCTTTCTCGTCGTAACTCAAAATTACCGGACAGACTTTGTGAAACGACTCTTGGAATCAGTATGAACTTCAAAATCCGTATGGCTATGCTCGCCGTTGCGACGACTGGTCTTTTCTCGATCACCGCAATGGAAGCTCAAGCTGCACGCTGTGGCGGTGCTTCCTGGTATGCACTCACCTCACGCACCGCATCGGGCGAACGCATGAACCCATCAGGGATGACAGCTGCCCACCGCACCTTGCCGCTTGGCAGCAAGGTCAAGGTCACCAATCAGAGAAACGGCAAGTCGCTCATTGTTCGTATCAATGATCGCGGTCCGTTCATTAAAGGGCGTGTGCTTGATCTTTCCAAGGGTGCAGCGCAGCGCCTTGGTTTTATCAGTGCCGGACACACAAACGTCTGCTTCACACCGCTTTAAAAAGCTTCCTGAACAAAGTCGGCCTGTTCAGACGCCGCTTTCGAGCAGCATCCCTTTGACAGAAATTTCAGCGTAAGCTTATATTATATATACGTAATTTTTAAACCGTCGCCCTTAAAGCGGCGGTTTTTTTCCTCATCATATACAATTTATAGGTGCGTATACCGCACAATGCCCGCGTTAACCATTAATTAAGATGTTAGGCGAAGACGCGGCAGCCTCAATTGACTCCGGGCATGTTTCATATTTTAACTTTTCGTTAATAAATGCCCAGTGCGGGCTGTGAAAAGGGCCTTGAGTATGTTTTGCGTAGTTCGCTCGAGCATGAAGTTTATCGCTGCTGCCAGCATCGGCATTGTCGCTCTTATGGCGAGCGTCGGTGCACAGGCTGGAACCGGTGCCTATATGCAGACTGGCAAGCTTACTTCACAGCCAATCGGTCATTACGAGTTCTGCAAGCGCGAAGCCGCTGAATGCAATATCGTCAGCCGCGACACCCGTGCACTCTCGCTCAACAACAGCAATTGGCAGCACATTCAAACCGTCAATCTTTCCGTCAATGAACGAATCAAGCCGATGACCGACATGGAAATCTACGGCGTTGAGGAATATTGGGCCTATCCAACCACTGTTGGCGATTGTGAAGATTATGTTCTTCTCAAGCAGCGTGAACTCGCCAAGGCCGGTGTTCCGATGACGGACCTGCTGATCACTGTCGTTCGCAAGCCAGACGGCGAAGGCCACGCAGTATTAACCGTTCGCACGGATCGCGGCGATTTCGTTCTCGACAACCTGACTGACGAAGTTCTGCGCTGGGACGAAACCGACTACACCTACTTGAAGCGTCAGGCCGCAAACAATACCGGCCGCTGGGTCACAATCGAATCCCAGGACAATTTGCTGGTTGGTGCAGTGAAATAACCACCAGCCTTCTTCAAGTCTTTTGAAGCCAGGCCCGTCTGTGTTATCCTTTTCGGGTCTAAAAAGGAGAGCTCGGTGCGGTTAGCCCGATCCCCGCTCAAAAGCGGGTCCTGGCCTTCATTGGTGTTTTAGAGCGTATCTTATCCGAAGCGGTTTCAAACTTTTCGGTATGCGAGCTAATCCGACCAATTCGTCGAGTCCCTTGACCTTCAACTCCGATGCAATGGTGTATTGGAGAATATAGGGTCTTGATTATGAAGCAGCAAATCTCCGTCATCACGCTTGGCATCCAGGAACTTGAGCGCTCTCGTCGTTTTTACGTCGAAGGCTTTGGCTGGACGCCAATATTCCAGAACCAAGAAATCATCTTCTATCAGATGAATGGCTTTGTTCTCGGCACCTTCCTGAAAACTTCGCTTGAAGCCGATATGAACTGCTTCGGCCTGATGCAGCCGGGCGCATTCTCGCTGGCGCATAATGTAGGTGACAAAACAGACGTCCAGCCACTCATGGAAAAGCTGACGCGCGCTGGTGGAAAGATATTGCGACCCGCCGATGCGCCAGTGCATGGCGGCTTGCGCGGCTACATTGCCGATCCCGACGAGCATGCATGGGAAATCGCCTGGAACCCGGCCTGGAGTATTGATGAAAACGGGCTCGTGACGTTCGGGCTCTAACAAATGCCGGGGAGAGTAAGCCTCTCCCCGGCAATCACGCAAAATCCTATTCACCTCTCAGCCTGATCTGCGCTATGCTCTGATTCTGGCTTTATCCACGCCTCCCCCCTCCGATCGGGAAAGCATTTTTCATGCGGGAAATCTCACCACCGAACCAACTGGTCGAGCGAATGCATAAGGAGGGATTGCAATCAAAGCTCGCAGGAGGTTTTGATGAAATTGTCGGCCCCGATCTATCATCTGAAACGCCGCGCAAAGCTTATGGCGCGCAATGAGAACATACCGCTTCATTTGGCATTGGATCGCATCGCTGCACACGAAGGCTTTAAAAGCTGGAGTATGCTGACCCACAAACATAACGACGCCGTTTCAGCAGCCGAACTTTATGCGTGCCTGCAACCCGGTGATCTGGTTTTGGTTGGTGCCCGGCCCGGCCATGGCAAGACACTGCTCAGCCTTGAAATCCTCATTGAGGCCATGAAAAAAGGCCATCGCGGCCTGTTCTTCTCTCTGGACTATACGAGAAAAGACATCGGAAAACGATTTGAGATGCTCGGTATCAACGAACGTGACTTTCAAACACAGTTTGTGTTCGACACATCTGAAGCAATCAGCGCAGATTACATCATCGAGCAATCGCAGAATGCGCCGCGCGATACATGTGTCGTTGTCGACTATCTACAATTGTTGGATCAGAAGCGTGAAAAACCGGAACTGATGGTTCAGATAAGAGCGCTGAAAGCTTTTGCTGAAGAGAAAGGACTAACCATTCTCTGTATCTCGCAGATTGATCGTAGTTTTGATGCAGACGCCAAAGCCTGCCCGGATCTAAGCGACGTGCGTCTTCCAAATCCGCTTGATCTATCGCTGTTCAGCAAAGCCTGTTTTCTGAACAATGGCAGCATGACGCTTCAGACCCTGAACTGCTAGAGCGTGTCGCGTTTAATCGCGCCCTTGGTGCTCGATCTAGATTCTTTTAATTGTCGCATGTTCGCGAACGTTAAATGAATCCATTTAACTGCGACATGCTTTAGAGCAGAAAGAGCTTCTGTGACGTGGTCTTCACGCCACAGAAGACAGTCTCTCAGCGCCCATACGATAAGAAATCGCGCCAGCAAGATGTATGCGGCTGATCTGGTCCACTCCATCGAGATCGGCCAATGTGCGGGCCACTTTCAAAATGCGGTGATAGGCACGCGCAGAAAAGCGCATCTGTTCGCTCGCGTCGCGCAGCAGCTTTACGCCCGCAGCATCCGGCTTGGCGACTTCTTCAATCAGATTTGCCGAACAGTAAGCGTTGGTCATGGATGCATCCAGCCCAAGAGCTGCATAGCGCACGCTTTGTGTCGCCCGTGCCCGCGCGACACGTTTGGCAACGCTTTCGCTTCGTTCAGACTGCGACGGCTGAATGAGATCAAGGGCTGAGACGGCAGGCATATCGACCCTGAGATCGATTCGGTCCAGCAACGGCCCGGAAATGCGTGCCTGATAGTCGCTTTGGCAACGCGGGCCACGTGCGCATGTGTGGCCTGGCTCCCCCGCCATGCCACAACGACAGGGGTTCATCGCTGCAATCAGCTGAAAGCGCGCCGGATAGCTGGTACGATGATTGACGCGTGCAATCATGCATTCGCCAGTCTCCAGCGGTTGCCTGAGAGAATCGAGCACCTGTGGCGAAAACTCCGGAAACTCATCGAGAAACAACACGCCATTATGCGCAAGTGATACTTCACCCGGCCTCGCCCGCAGCCCCCCACCAACCATTGCAGCCATAGACGCCGAATGATGTGGCGCGCGAAAAGGTCTGCGGTCAGACAGTTTTCCACCCGATAGCTCGCCTGCAATGGATGTGATCATTGAAACGTCGAGCAGTTCGCGCGGGCTGAGTTTTGGCAGAATAGATGGGAGTCGCTGTGCAAGCATGGATTTTCCCGATCCAGGCGGCCCGACGAGAAGCAGATTGTGATTTCCGGCGGCAGCAATCTCCAGCGCACGCTTGGCAGTCTCCTGCCCCTTGATATCGGCAAGATCGGGCAGCACTTCGCTTGAAACCCGCATCGAAGGATCAGGCGGCGTCAGCACCTGTGTTCCCCGAAAATGGTTGGCCAACGCAATCAGGCTGCGTGGCGCAAGAATATCGACATTGGCCCCTGCCCATGCGGCTTCTGGACCACAGTCATACGGACAGATCAGGCCCTTGTCTTCACGATTGGCGCCAATTGCAGCAGGCAATACGCCCGCAACAGCCGTTATGGAGCCATCAAGCGAAAGCTCTCCCAAAACCAGATAGGATTGTATGGCGTCGATCGGAATTGCACCGATAGCTGCCATCAACCCAACGGCAATCGGCAGATCATAATGCGAGCCTTCTTTCGGCAGATCAGCCGGAGCCAGATTGACCGTGACACGCTTGGTCGGCATGGAAAGGCCGGAAGCATGAAGTGCGGCCTGTACACGTTCCCGGCTTTCGGCAACCGCTTTGTCGGGCAGGCCGACAATCGACATGCCCATCTTGCCCGGTGCAACCATGACCTGCACATCGACAGGCACAGCTTCTATGCCCTGAAACGCAACTGTTCCTACTCGCGCGACCATGAGCCCCCACTCGGTATTTTACACACCTCTAACGTGAGTTTGTGCTTGTATACAACCAAAGGATTTAAGCATTTCTCGTACGAGAGAGCAAGCTTCGCAGATGCTGGCCTACTGGCTAAATCGGTCGCCAGCATTGAGCTTTCTGACTTGATTGTTATGCATATATGAATGCATACTTCATATAAGAACTGTGGAGGAAAAAATGTCTAACGTTGCGCCAACGGTCGGAGTCTCTTCGACAATGCCGACCGATATGCCGCCAGAACATGCCAGATTACCGGTATGGAACGCCGAAAACTGGTTCTATGAGGATTGGCCAGTCGGGCAGAAGATCAGATCGTTGCGACGCACAATATCGGAAGGCGACAGCCATCAGTTCAATCTGCTGGTTACCGATATTCACCCTTACGTTCAGGATGAAATGTTCGCGCGCAGCGAAGGAATATTCGGACGAAGGCTGATTGCAGGCGCATTTGTCTTTTCCGCTGGCCTTGGCCTGGTGGCCACCAACTGCGTGAATGCGTTTTCTTATGGCTATGACAAACTGCGTTTCATCAAACCGGTCTTCATAGGAGATACGATTTATGCAGTGCGCACGAATATGGAAAAAATGCCGCGCTACAAGGAACTTGGCCTAATCCGTGCAAGCTATGAGATCTTCAAAGGCGAGGGAGAACTCGTCCTTTATTGCGAACATCTGCAAACGGTAAAATATAAAAACCCGGCTGATTTTATCGGCAAGACGGAAAAATAGCGGAATCGCGTCCGCAACGGACGCGATTCTCTTTCAAACGAAGGCTTAAAGCCCGATTTTTTACTTACGCTTGGCTTCAACCGCGTCCCAGAACCGGGCCGCAATATTGGTGCCGTCGAAGCGTTCGATTTCCCGAATGCCGGTTGGCGAGGTTACATTGATCTCGGTCATATAATCGCCAATCACGTCGATACCAACGAGGATGAAGCCGCGCTCTTTCAGCGACGGGCCGATGCGCGCGCAGATTTCCTGCTCACGTGCAGTCAGCTTGCTCTGTTCTGCACGACCGCCAACATGCATGTTGGAACGCGCATCGGTTTCCGAAGGCACACGATTGATTGCGCCGACCGGCTCACCATCAATCAGAATGATACGCTTGTCACCTGAGCGCACATCTTTGAGATAACGCTGCGCGATGAACGGTTCTTTGAACAGCTGTCCGAACATTTCGAGCAACGAGGTCAGATTGCGATCGCCATCAGCCAGATGGAACACGCCCGCACCGCCATTGCCGTAAAGTGGCTTTAAGATGATATCGCCGAACTCGCGGCGGAACTCTAGAACCTCCTGCGGGTCCTTGGTAATCAGCGTTTCGGGCATCAGATCCGGAAATTCGGTGACGAAAATCTTTTCCGGGCTGTTGCGAACCCATGCCGGGTCGTTCACCACCAGCGTCTTTGGATGGATACGCTCCAGAAGATGCGTAGTGGTTATATAGTTCATGTCGAACGGCGGGTCCTGACGCAGCAGAACCACATCCATTTCTGAAAGATCGCGGCGCACCGGCTCACCCAGCGTGTAGTGATCGCCCTTGATGTCACGCAGTTCCAGTTTTTCAACGCGAGCTGAAACAATACCATCGCGCATCGAAAGCCGGTCTGGTGTGTAATGATACAGCTCATGGCCGCGCTTCTGCGCTTCAAGTGACAGAGCAAAAGTGGTGTCACCCGTAATATTGACCGTGCTGATATGGTCCATCTGGACCGCAACTTTTAGCGACATGATTTCCTCGCGATTCTCAGTTGCCGGAACTTAGCGCATCGGCCCTAAAATCGGAATCAATTTTAGGAAAGCACGATGCGTAGATAAAACGAGTTGAGAGCGCCGATCTGATCAAATCAGATCGAAACGCGCTCTAAAGCGAATTTTGCAGACGACATAGCCGTTTCCGATCATGCAGGTTTCATAGACGCTTCATGAGCACGCGCAGATTTTTGCAACTGGATTGCTGCCTGTCTGTTGATTATGCTGTTAACGCCAGAGCTGGACCAAAGCCGGGAGAGAAAAGTGACCGCAGTCAAAACAACATTCTTTGCTGATCATGTCACCGAACTGGGCGAAGGCCCGGGTTATGATCCGCTTACCGGTCAGTGCTGGTGGTTCGATATTCTCGGTCAAAGGTTGATCGAGAGAGACGACAGCGGTGAAGTTCGCACGCATGATCTTGGCATGAAAGCCAGTGCGCTTGCGGTTATTGATCATGAGCGGCAGTTGATTGTCAGCGAGCACGGACTTTTTGTGCGCGAGCGTGCCAATGGGCGTCTCACACTGCATCATCCGCTCGAAGCCGATAATGCCATCACGCGCTCCAACGATGCACGTGTGCACCCGTCCGGCTCCTTCTGGATCGGCACCATGGGCAAGAAGGCCGAGAAGGGTGCCGGCTCGATCTGGTGGTATCGTGAAGGCCATGTGAAAAAACTGTTCTCTGGTATCACGATCACCAACTCAATCTGCTTTTCGCCGGATGGCAAGATCAGTTATTTTGCCGATACCGACCGCAATATCATATGGCGGGTCGATACCGACCCCGAAACCGGCCTGCCGGTCTCTGAAAAAAGCGTTTTCCATCATCGTGTCGAAGATGGTGGCGTTGATGGCTCGGTGGTCGATGCGGAAGGCACCTTGTGGAATGCATGCTGGGGCGGCAGCGCCCTTAACGCTTATTCGTCGCAGGGGCGGCTCTTACGTTCGATCAAGCTACCCGTTACCCAGCCAACCTGCCCGGCTTTCATCGGTGCAGACGCCTCTGTCTTGATTGTCACCAGCGCGCACGAAGGCATGAATGAAAATGCCCGCAATGCAGATCCGCATGCGGGCAAGGTCATATTGCTTGATCTGTCTGTCGCCGGTCGTCACGACCCGCCAGTAAGATTATAATCAGGCGACGCCTTCAACGATGACGATTTCGCCGTCCGCTACGGTTTGGCGGATGGCTTTTGCGGCCTGATATTCGGACGAATTGTAGCAGTCGAGCGCGTGCTGCATAGACTCAAATTCGATGATGACATTGCGGGCACGCCCCGGCCCTTCAACGGCCTCAGCCTTGCCACCACGTGCAATAAACTTTGCACCATAGCGCTCAAAAGCAGGTTTGGCCGTAGAAACGTAATCTTTGTAACGCTCCGTATCGCGAGCATCCACACGGGCGATCCAATAGGCTTTGGTCATATCATCCTCCTCTTTCAGCCAACCGAGCGCATTTCTTCCAGAATGGCAAGGGCTGAAGCCTTGCGATCAGCGGCACCGACAATTGGCCGCGCAACGACAAGGTGGCTTGCGCCAGCTTTGAGAGCATCTGCGGGCGTCATCACGCGCTTCTGGTCGCCCTTCTCGCTGCCTGCCGGACGAATACCCGGCGTAACAACTGCCATATCGGGACCGATTGCCTGGCGGATGGCATACGCTTCAGCGGCAGAAGCCACAATACCGCCCATGCCAGCCTCACGCGCCTGCTCTGCGCGCTTGAGCACCAGCGCTTCCGGCGTATCGCAATAGCCTGCTTCCTTCAGATCAGCATCATCCATAGAGGTCAGCACCGTCACGCCAAGCAGGCAGAGATCAGACCCTTTCGCCGCTTGAACAGCCGCGCGCATAGCTTTCGGATAAGCGTGCAGGGTGAGCATGGAAACGCCCATCTTCGCGACATTCTCCACGCCCTTGGCGATGGTGTTATCGATGTCGAGGAGCTTCATGTCGAGGAAAACTTTTTTCTTGGCCGCAATCAGGCTCTTTGCAAAATCGAGACCACCTGCAAACACCAGCTGATAGCCAATCTTGTAGAACGTGACAGCACCGCCCAGTTCTTCGACCACTTTTTCCGCTTCAGCAACGGTTGGCACGTCGAGGCCCACGATCAGCCGATCACGCAAATCTGTCGTCGTCATGCTATTCTCCGATATGATTTTTAGTTTATTCGCACAACAGGGCGCGGTACGAAAGATACCGCGCCCTGAAATTGTTAGATAGAAACTAAATTTAACGTCCTGGATTGACGGAGTGCTTGATAAGGCTGGCGCAAACAGCGCTCAGCATTTTGGCGTGGCGCTCGTTCTTGAGCGTGCCGTCATCATTGAAAGCGTCAGCTGCACCACCGACCGAGCACTGCTCGCTGACGATCTGCGTGCCCACATTCATCAGAACGGCGCGTAGATGATAAAGCCCACGCATACCGGCAAAAGCGCCGTTTGATGTCGAACAAAGGCCGACCGTCAAACCCGCATAAGGCCTGAACGGCTTGTCACCATCTCTGGAAATACGGCTGACCCAATCAACCGTGTTTTTAAGCAGCGGCGGAATTGACGCATTATATTCCGGCGAACAGATCATCAGCCCGTCATGCGCTGCAAAGAGACGACCAAGCTTCATGGCGTTTTCAGGAATGCCTTCTTCAGCTTCCAAATCCTCATTCATAATCGGAAGCTGAAAATCGGCCAGCGAGATATGTGTTACGCTTGCACCCTGAGCTACCAGTTCCCCGGCAGCTGCATCTGCCATATGGCCTGAGAACGCGCCCTTGCGGATAGAGCCCGCAAAAATCAGGATCTTTGCCGTCATCAGATTACTTAACTCCCTATGGGATCAAACGAGCGGGCTGCGATAGACCCAGAGCTGCGCAGGAGGGACATTGCGCACAACAAAATCATAATGCTGCACAATGTAGTTGCCCTTGCCTGCCGGAACCGGAGGGCGCGGACCATAAGTGATCTGTATCAGAGGACGACCACGCGGCATACGGGACAACAGGCTTTCCATAAGCTGAATGCGGCTTTCCATCGGAAAGTTCAGCATGGGAACAGCGGAAACGATGCTGTCGAATTTCTGATCTTTCATATCGCCAAGCGCCAGATCGAGATCGAACACATCTCCCTGAATGATGTTCACATCGGGAAAAGCCCGGTCAAGATGCTCCACGAAATCCGGTGAATATTCGACCGAATAGAGATCGGCTGGCTTCACACCATGGGCTAGAATGGCTTTGGTGATCACACCTGTGCCCGGTCCGAGTTCTAGAACTGGCAGACCTGATTTCGTGTCGATGACGCTCGCCATGCGTCTCGCCGTGATGGAACTTGTCGGCAATATCGCGCCGACCGCCTTTGGTCCGTCTATCCAACCTTTGAAAAAACGGATTTCTTCATCGAACTTAGCGGCCAGTTTCCTGCCGAGCTGTCCTGCCATTCTTCACTGCTCCCATTGTCGTTATCAGACAAGTTTATGCCGCATTGGAGTATTTAGGCAAGGCGACATTAAGGAAAGCGTAAAAAAGGGAGCCAAACGGCTCCCTTTTCTTCACTCACCTATACCTTCGAAAAACTCCTTCATCCGGGAGAAGAAGCCTGCCGATTTCGGACTGTTCTCCTTGGACGAGAGTTGTTCAAATTCCTCAAGTAATTCGCGCTGACGTTTGGACAGGTTTTGCGGTGTCTCAATATCGATCTGGATATAGAGATCGCCCACTGCCTGCTGGCGTAAAACCGGCATGCCTTTGCCCTTGAGGCGGAACTGCTTGGCGTTCTGGGTACCTTCAGGCACCTTCACACGCGTCTGGGTGCTATCAAGCGTGGAGACTTCAAAATCTCCGCCCAGCGCTGCTGTCGTCATCGAGATCGGCACTTTGCAGTAAAGATCAGCACCATCGCGCTGGAAAAACTCATGCGGTTTGACCGACAGGAAGATGTAAAGATCACCCGATGGACCACCCCGCGTTCCAGCTTCGCCTTCGCCTGCGAGACGAATACGGGTGCCATCTTCGATACCAGCCGGAATGTTGACCGAGAGCGAACGCTCCTGTGTCACTCGGCCCTGACCGTGACACTTGCCGCAAGGGTCCTTGATGATCTGGCCGCGACCGTTACAGGTTGGGCAGGTGCGCTCTACAGAGAAGAAGCCCTGCGCGGCACGTACACGGCCCAAACCCGAACACATGGTGCAAGTGGTCGGCTGTGAACCGGCCTTGGCGCCAGACCCTGAGCATTCGTCACAGGTGATGGATGTCGGCACGCGAATCTGTGCGGCCTTGCCGGAATAGGCTTCCTCAAGCGTGACTTCCATATTGTAGCGCAGATCGGCGCCGCGTTCGCGTCCACCATTGGAGCGACGACGACCGCCGCCCATCATCTCGCCAAAAATATCTTCGAAAATATCGGCAAAGCCACCGGCTCCACCGAAACCGCCGCCACCACCACCAAAGCCATTGCCCATGCCGCCATTTTCAAAGGCTGCGTGACCGAAACGGTCATAGGCTGCGCGCTTTTGCGGATCTTTCAGCGTTTCATAAGCTTCACCGATTTCCTTGAACTTGCGTTCTGCATCCGGATTGTTCGGATTGCGATCCGGATGGTATTCCATGGCGAGCTTGCGAAAGGCGGTTTTGAGCACCTTATCGTCTGCAGTTCGCTCCACACCCAGAGCTTCGTAATAATCGATCTTCATAGTTCGTTATCCCGACGGCTGGATCGCATCCTTTTTCCGGATTGCGTCTCCACGGTCCCATTTTGCGCAAAGCGGCCTCTATATGACCCGTCTGCTGGACTGTTTTTTATTTTTGTCCGTCCGGTGCAACCGTCCCGAAAGGCCGCAAAAGCCCGGGAATGACCCGGGCTTAAGCTTTACGGACAAGGCTTACGACTTTTTCTTGTCGTCGTCGATTTCTTCGTAATCGGCGTCAACGACATCGTCGTTGGAAGAAGCCTGCTCGCCACCTTCAGCGCCTGCATCTTCGGCAGCCTGAGCTGCTTCATACATAGCCTGACCAAGCTTCATGGAAGCTTCGGCAAGAACCTGCGTCTTCGCCTTGATATCTTCAGCATCGTCGCCTTCAAGCGAGGTCTTCAGCGCTGCGATTGCGCCTTCGATTGCCTGCTTGTCTTCAGCCGAAACCTTGTCACCATATTCCTTCAACGACTTTTCAGACGAATGAAGCAGGCTTTCACCCTGGTTCTTGGCTTCAACCGCATCGCGGCGCTGCTTGTCGGCTTCAGCATTTGCTTCAGCGTCCTTGACCATCTTTTCGATGTCAGCGTCCGAAAGACCACCCGATGCCTGAATGCGGATCTGGTGTTCCTTGCCGGTGCCCTTGTCCTTTGCAGACACGTTCACAATACCGTTGGCATCGATGTCGAAGGTGACTTCGATCTGTGGAACGCCACGCGGTGCCGGCGGGATGCCAACGAGGTCGAACTGGCCGAGGATCTTGTTGTCAGCTGCCATTTCACGCTCGCCCTGGAAGACGCGGATCGTCACTGCCGACTGATTGTCTTCAGCCGTCGAGAAGGTCTGCGACTTCTTGGTCGGGATCGTCGTGTTGCGTTCGATCAAGCGGGTGAATACGCCACCGAGCGTTTCAATGCCGAGCGAAAGCGGGGTCACGTCGAGCAGCAGAACGTCCTTGACGTCGCCCTGCAGAACGCCGCCCTGAATGGCCGCACCCATGGCAACGACTTCGTCAGGGTTTACGCCCTTGTGTGGTTCCTTGCCGAAGAAAGCCTTAACGACTTCCTGGATCTTCGGCATACGGGTCATACCGCCAACCAGAACCACTTCGTCAATGTCGCCAGCCTTCAGGCCCGCATCGCGAAGAGCTGCCTTGCATGGCTCGACCGTGCGCTGAACGAGGTCGTCCACGAGGCTTTCAAACTTCGAACGCGAAAGCTTGATTGCTAGATGCTTAGGACCGGTCTGGTCAGCCGTGATGAACGGCAGGTTGATTTCGGTCTGCTGAGCAGCGGAAAGCTCGATCTTGGCCTTTTCGGCAGCTTCCTTGAGGCGCTGCAGAGCAAGCTTGTCTTTCTTAAGATCGATGCCCTGTTCTTTCTTGAACTCGGCAACCAGATACTCGACCAGACGCATATCGAAGTCTTCACCGCCAAGGAACGTGTCGCCGTTGGTGGACTTCACTTCAAACACGCCGTCGCCGATTTCAAGAACCGAAACGTCGAACGTGCCGCCGCCAAGATCGTAAACAGCGATGGTCTTGCCTTCGCTCTTATCGAGACCGTAAGCAAGTGCTGCAGCCGTTGGCTCGTTGATGATACGCAGAACTTCAAGACCAGCGATCTTGCCGGCATCCTTGGTTGCCTGACGCTGAGCATCATTGAAGTATGCCGGAACCGTAATAACAGCCTGCGTCACGGTTTCGCCGAGATATGATTCAGCGGTTTCCTTCATCTTCTGAAGGATCATCGCGGAAACCTGCGATGGGGAATACTTCTTGCCGTGGGTTTCTACCCATGCGTCACCATTGTCACCCTTGACGATCTTGTAAGGAACGAGATCCTTGTCCTTGGTGACCATTGGGTCATCAAAGCGGCGACCAATCAGACGCTTGACGGCAAACAGGGTGCCTTCAGGATTAGTGACAGCCTGACGCTTCGCAGGCTGGCCAGCGAGGCGCTCGTCACTATCGCTGAAAGCGATGATCGAAGGCGTTGTGCGAGCACCTTCAGCATTTTCGATGACCTTCGCGCTTTTTCCGTCCATGACGGCAACGCAGGAGTTGGTCGTTCCCAGATCGATACCAATAACTTTAGCCATATTTCTCTCCATTCAGCAAACCGCCAGGACCTCTACCGAGCGTTCCATAAGCGGCTCCTATCGATTTCACAATGCTTGCTTCAAGGTTGCGGTACGGAAGATCACCATTGA
>Ga0308157_10001882_pt1 | contig 38731 bp, 32 predicted proteins | sample PhyBR1_FD_201035 | JGI IMG/M metagenome (GOLD analysis project Ga0308157, IMG submission 201035) | Phyllosphere microbial communities from UC Gill Tract Community Farm, Albany, California, United States - DLSLB.R1 | ecosystem: Host-associated > Plants > Phyllosphere > Unclassified | place: USA... | reverse complement strand
TGGGGCACCCCGTGTCACGTGTTCAGACCCAACTTACACGTCGGGTTCTGGCGCCCGGGCTCCCTCCGCAGGGGACGCGTGCGTCTCGTGCGCCGTGGCTGTGTCCTCCGACTCTGCCGCACGAAACGTGACGCGGACACCGGAGATTCGCCGACGATCCATCTCGACTACCTGGATCGAGGCCCCCGCCACGTCGATGGCGTCGCCCACGACGGCGAGCCGGCCGAGCCGTTCGGTCACCAACCCGGCGATGGTGTCGGACGGGCCTCTCGGCAGTTCGAGGCCGGTGCTCTCCTCGAAGTCCTGCAGGTTGAGACGTCCATCCACCACGCCGCCCGCGGCGACCGGATCCGTCGCGGTGTCGTACTCGTCGAAGATCTCGCCGACGACCTCCTCCACCAGGTCCTCGAGGGTGACGATCCCGTCCGTGCCGCCGTACTCGTCCACGACGACGGCGATGTGATGATTGTCGGCGCGCATCCGCGTGAGAGTCGCCAGCACCCGTGCGGTCGACGGAAAGTAGGAGATCGGCCGCATCAGACGCTCCAGCGTGCGGTCGGGATCCTCGGTTGCGGTTTCGAACAGGTCGCGCACGTGGAAGAATCCGACGATGTCATCGATCGATTTGTCGACCACCGGGTATCGGGAGAACGGGAGCTCGCGCACCTGACCCACAGTCTCCGCAATCGTGGCGGTCGCGTCGAGCGCGACGACCTCGGGGCGCGGTCGCATGACCTCGCTGACCTGACGGCCGCGAAGCGACAGCACGTCGTCGAGCATGCGCCGTTCGTCATCAGGCAGACCCTGATGGGTGGCGACGATGTCGCGCAGCTCCTCCTCGCTGAGCTCGTCTGCCTTCTTGTCGGGATCACCGCCCAGCACGCGAACCAGAGCGTTCGTCGAGACCGACAGGAGCCAGATCACCGGCCGCATCACGATGGCGAAGCCGTTGAGGACGGGGGCGACGGCGTAGGCGAACTGGGCGTTGCGCTGGATCGCGAGCCGCTTGGGAACAAGCTCTCCGAGCACCAGCGAGAGGTATGCGATGACGAGCGTCAGCACGACGGTCGCGATCGTGGATGCCAGCTGCGGCGTCAGCCCCCAGAGTTCGAACAGCGGGCTGACGGACGGCGCGATCGAGGTGGCGCCGTAGGCGGCCGAGGCGAACCCCGCGACGGTCACGCCGATCTGCACGGCGGAGAGGAAGGTGTTCGGGTTGCGGGCGAGGCCCGCGACCTTCTCGCCGCGTCGGCCTCGAGCGGCGATCGTGTTGATCTGGCTCTCTCGCAGCGTGACGAGCGCCATCTCGGTGGCGGCGAAGATGCCGCCGACGAGTACGAACACGATGACGAGAACGATGTTCCATGCGAGATCGCCCATCACGAGACGATCCTCTCGCGTGCGGCGGCGGGCGCGCCCGGGGTCACCCGGGCGCTGGGTCTATCCGAATCGGCGGATGACTCGGAACAGCGCTGATTTCTCACGAGCGTTCCTTCTGCTTGTCGGTGGACGAAGTGTTGCGGGCCGGCGAGTTCGCAGACGAGGCCTCATCGTCCGGCGAGTCGGGATCGACGGTCTTGCGGCGGTCGTCGTTGCGCGTCTTGATCAGGCTGGCCACGGCCGCTACGACGATCGTGGCGCCGATGAAGACCAGCGAGAACCAGATCGGGATCTCTGGCGCCCACAGCATGGGCTCGCCCCCGTTGATGAACGGCAGCTCGTTGACGTGCATGGCATGCAGAACCAGCTTGACACCGATGAACGCGAGGATGACGGCAAGCCCCTGGGCGAGGTACACCAGGCGCTCGAGCAGACCGCCGATCAGGAAGAACAGCTGGCGAAGGCCCATGAGGGCGAATGCATTCGCGGCGAAGACGATGTAGGCCTCTTCAGTCAACCCGTAGATCGCGGGAATCGAGTCGACGGCGAAGACGAGGTCGATGAAGCCGATTGCGACGATGGTCAGCAGCATCGGCGTCACGAATCGACGCCCGTTCTTACGCACTGTGAAACGGTCTTCGTGATATTCGTCGGTCACGGGAAGGTGGCGACGGACGAAACGCATGAAACGGCCCTGCGACGGGTCGCCGTCGTGATTGCTGAATGCCTGACGATAGGCGAGCACGAGCAGCAGCGCACCGAACACGTAGAAGATCCAGGAGAAGTTCTCGATCAGTGTGGCGCCCACGGCGATGAACGCTCCGCGCAGGATCAGCGCGATCACGATGCCGATCATCAGCACCTTCTGCTGATACGCCTTCGGCACCGCGAAGCCTGTCATCACGATGAGGAAGACGAAGAGGTTGTCGATCGACAGTGCCTTCTCGGTCAGGTACCCGGCGAAGTACTCGCCACCGAACGTCCAGCCCGAGAAAACGCCGATGCCCACGCCGAACAGCAGTGCGAGGCCGATGTAGAAGGCCGACCAGCGAGCGGATTCACCGATGGTCGGTTCGTGGGGCTTTCGCACATGCGCGAAGAACTCGTACACGAAGAACGCGATCGTGACCGCGATCGTGATGATCCAAATGAGCGGGGTGATGTTCAACAGGGGCTCCAGACGTGGCGTGAAGGGTCAGCGCCAAAGTCTTCTCCATCCCCGCTGGGACCGGCGACCCGGGATGCGAACTGCATCCGTAATGACGAGCCGACCGTGTCGGAGTACTCCCCTTGAACGTGAAGAGTCTATCGCACGGTCGGGGTGTGCCCGCGCGCGTGGCGCTGATGTCGTCTCAGACCGCGATGACCGGATCTCCCACGACGAGGGGTCTGCGGGCGAGATTGTTCGCCCGCAGACCCCTGCGCTCACACGCGGCGAGCGGTTCGGATGCGCGCGATGACGAGCACCGTGCCCAGGACCATGAGCGCGATCGCTCCCCCGATCAGCGCGGGCGCGACGGATCCGCCCGTCGGAGCGAGGCCGCCGCTGCGGGCGCCCTCGACGTCCAGCGCTGCCGACGCGGTGTTGCCGCTGTCGGTGCCCGTGACGACGACCGTGTGTGCGCCCGTGTCGGTGCTGCTCGGGATCGTGATCTCCGCGTGGACGGATCCGTCGTCGGCCGCCGTCGTCTCGCTGAGCTCGACCGGTGCGGAGTGCAGCTCGATGTGCACGCTCTCGCCAGGCGCGAAGCCGGCGCCGTCGAGCGTCAGGCTGTCGCCCGCGGCGACCTGGTCGGCGCTGAGCGTGAGCACCGCAGCCACCGCCTCATCGAGCGCTGCGGTGGCGGTCGCCGACTCGAATCCGGATCTGCTGCCGGTGACGGCGACGCTGATCGTCTGTCCGACATCCTCGTGGGTGAGCGTGTAGGTCGCCGAGGTCGCGTCGGCGATGGCCTGCTCCCCGCGCTGCCACTGGTAGCCGATCTCGACCGGCTCCGGGCCCCACGTGCCGGGATCGACCGTCAGGGTCGTTCCCGCGGTCGCGGCGCCGTCGATCACGGGCTCACCGGCGTTGAGCGCGCTGAGCTCGGCCTGCTTCTCGACGAGGTGCACGGCACCGTCGCGGATCTCGACCTCGGGATCGTAGCCCTCCGGGGCGCCGGTCACGGTCAGCGACGAGAACTGCGCTTCGTCCGCGACGTCGCCGAAGGTGGCGACGACGACGTCCTCGGCGGGAACGATGCCGTCGGCGAAGGCCACCTCGAGGGCGCCGTCGAACGATGCGGTGCGATCCACGGCGAGCGCCGGCGCTTCGCTGTCGAGGGTGAGCGAGAGCGTGCCGGTCGGCGCGAGATCGAGATCCCCCGCGATCCGGATGGTCTCGTTGGCCCCGTCCGCCAGAACGGCGTCGTCGGCCGTCGCGACGGATCCGGTGCCGAACGCGGTGGCCGACGCGGCGATGAGCTCGCCGCCCGCGACGGTCGTGTCGCCCGTGTACGAGTTCTCGCCCGAGAGCGTGAGCGAGCCCGTGCCCGACTTCGTCAGCGATCCGGCGCCCTCGATGTCGTTGCGCCAGGTGTCTGCGGCGCTGAACCCGCCGGCGGCCGCGTCCATGTCGACGACGACGTCGGTGTCGAAGGCGCTGTACCCGTCGGCGGCGGCGAAGAGGTTCATGCGGCCCCATCCTTCGGCGTCGTCGAGCAGGGCGTATCCGGAGGGCAGACCCGTCGACTGCAGCACCCATCGACGCTGCTCGTCGGTGAGGTAGGGCAGGCGCGTCTCGAGCAGCGCCTCGGCGCCCTTGGGCACGACGACCGGCAGCGTGGTGTCGCCCACGCGCGGCAGGCCGTAGGTGAGGCGTTCGGCATACAGCGCTTCGTTGCCGGCACGGTCTGCCCAGGGATCCTCGCCGGTCCCTTCGGTCTCCATGAGCGCCATGCCCGCCTCGCGCGCCTGGTCGAGGAGCTCCTGGTTCTCGGGCTGATTGAGCGCCGCCGCGGCGACGGCGGACGACATGATCCGGCCACCGACGACGTCCATCGCCGAGTGCATGCCCGCCACGATGCGGCTGTTGCCGATCTCGGAGGCGTTCGTCAGCAGCTCCGAGAAGCGCTCGGGCGCCGAGTAGGCCAGCGCATAGGTCGCCAACCATCCCGCGTTGGTGTGCCCGCTCGGGTACCCGCCGTCGTTCATCGCCTCGGCGTCGGGCTTCTTCACCGGCATCAGCTCGGGAAGCACCGGCACCTCATCGCTCCACCGGAACGGGCGCGCGTAGGAGAAGTACGACTTGGACGGGTTGGTCGACGCCGCCGAGTCTCTGATCGTGTTCACGAGCTGCACGACCGATCCGTACTCGGAGTCTTCCTCGGCCCAGTTGCCGTTCGCGTTGCCCTCGTCGTCGTAGCGCTCGGTGGTCGCGTCTTCCGGCACCTCGTCGGGGATCGTCGTGCCCGTGTTCGTGCCGTCGCGGAACTCGCCCGCCCACGGGCCCAGCCCGTCGATCGCCGAGTAGTTCTGGTTGCGGCGGTCGATGATCCACGACTGGGCCGCCTGTTCGGGCGTGCGGTTCGCGGCGATGTCGCGCGTGGTGGTGATGTTCGCGTCGAGCACCTCGCTGTTGACGACCGTGCCGACGCTCTCGGGCAGGAACGTGCCGTCTGCGTCCCATTCAGGCATCAGCGGCACGTCCGGCTGCCAGTACGATTCCATCGTCGACAGCAGGCCGATCGCCGCGTTCGTCTCGGGAGACGTGTTCTCCGTGGTATTCGTAGCCCATGCGTCGACGTAGTGGCGGCCCCACTCATCCGGAACCGGCGCGATCGGATCGCTCTGCTCGGCGGCGGATGCGGCAGGGGCGACGACGCCGATCAGAGCGACCGCGGCGACGCACGCAGCCGCCGCTCTCGTGATTCGCGTCAATGCGGGTACAGCCATAGGGGAGAGCTCCTCAGGACGAACGAAGCGCCCGGCTCATCAGCGGGCGCTTCGTCCATCGAAGCCAGATCGGGTGACGCGTCGGCAACGGTGAGGTGAACGGGGAGCAACGCGGGCGAATGCATCGTCGCGCTCGGCGGTGAGCTCGATCTCGTCGTCGGCTCGTCACGTGAGGTCCCGACGCAGCGGAACGATCATCGCGAGAAGACCTGCGGCGCCCGCATAGGCGAGCAGGATCACAGCCCCGACCATCGGAGGTGCGAGCGAGGCGCCACCGAGAGAGGTCTGCTCGGCCAGGGTGTCGGCGAGGAAGGTGAAGCTCGTCAACGATGCGGTCGCGCCGCCCGGCAGGAAGGGATACAGCGCGTTCACTCCGGGGATCATCATGAGCACGAACTCGATGACGTAGAAGTAGCCGAGCACGATGGCGATCGCGATGAGCTGGTTGCGGGCGAGCGCTCCGATGCTCACCCCGAGCACCATGTAGACGGCGGCCGCGAGCGCGAGCTGCAGCAGCGGCGGCACGATCTCTTCCGCGCTCACGGGAATCGCGACTCCTCGCGCGGCCGCTCCCGCGTACAGCGCCGCCCCGGATGCGACCGACGAGACGATTCCGTATGTCAGGCCGAGGAGGGTGTAAACGACGAGCTTGGCACCGAAGACGCGGCCGCGTCTCGGCACGGCGAGGAACGTGGCGCCGATGGTGCGGTGTCGGTACTCGGAGGTGATCGCGACAGTGCCGATGAGCGCCGGCACGAACAGCAGGACCGAGGGAAGGCCGAGCACGATCTGCACGCCCTCCGCCGTGTCGAGGCCGGGCATCGGCGGGGTCGCGTTCTCGGGGCCGATGAACGCGAGGGCGCCCGTCAGCAGAGCACCGCAGACCGTGGCGAGCAGGATCGCCCAGAGCGCGAGGCGAAGCGTGAAGAGTTTGACGAGCTCGCCGCGGATCACGTTCATCGCGGCACCCCTTCCTGGGTCGCGCGAAGGAACACCTGTTCGAGGGACTCCTCGCTCGAGCGGATCTCCGAGAGCGGAGCGGCCCGGGTCACGCGGCCCTGATCGATCAGAACGACGTCGTCGACGGTGTGCTCGACCTCGCCGAGCGCGTGGCTCGACAGCAGCACGGTGCGCCCGGAGGCGGCGAACTCCTGCAGGAACGTTCTCAGCCAGGCGATGCCCGCGGGGTCCAGCCCGTTGGACGGCTCGTCGAGCACGAGAATCTCCGGATCCCCGAGAAGCGCGGTCGCGAGCGAGAGGCGCTGGCGCATCCCCGTCGAGAACGTGCCGACGCGACGATCGGCGAAGGCGGTGGATCCGGTCTGCTCGAGCACCGCGTCGGTGCGCGCCGGGCTGAGCCCGGACAGCGCGCTGTAGGTGCGCAGGTGCTGGCTGGCGGTCATCCTCGGGTGCGCGCCGGCGATGTCGACGACGGCGCCGATGCGGCGGGCGGGGCGGGAGTGATCTCGGTACGGCTTTCCGTGGATGAGCGCCGCTCCCCCAGAGGGACGGATCAGGCCGAGCAGCATGCGCAACGTTGTGGTCTTTCCGGCGCCGTTCGGGCCGAGAAAGCCGGTCACGCGCCCGGAGGCCGCGGTGAATGTCGCGTCCGCCACGGCGTCGACGGATCCGAATCGCTTGCGAAGGCCGCGGATCTCGATCGGTGCGGCGCTCATTGCGCGAGGCTTCCGTCGATCCCGTGTGCGATGCGCAGTGCATCGTCGGTGCTGAGCAGGATCTCGTCGAACCCCGTCTCGCGGCGATCGGTGCGCAGCCGAAGCAGCGGCATGCCGCGCTTCATCGAGACCAGTCGGCGCGCCCCCGCGGGATGCGTGAACGTGCCGAGCTTGCGGTAGCCCGACACCACGAGGCCGGACCGCATGCCCAGGATCTCCGAAGTCCATCCGGGTTCGGCGCGAGCGGACTGGATCGCGCGCGTCGGTATGCGCAGAATGCTGCGGCCGACCATTGCGGCTTCCCAACCGGGGAAGTGCACATCGACCCCCTCGGGCCCGTAGTTCGTCTGCGTCATCGCACTCACCTCTGCTTCAATAGTGGTATCTCGATGAGAACATTATCAGAGTGATAACGGTAGAGGAAGATCCATGACTGAAGCGCGCCCGATCGCCGACATCGTGCTGCACCCCGTGCGCATGAAGATCATTCAGCAGGTCGGCGGCCGCAGCATGACGACGGCCCAGCTGCGCGAAGCGCTGCCCGAGGTCAAACAGGCCACCCTGTACAGGCATGTCGCAGCACTGCTCGAGGCCGACATCGTGTCCGTCGTCGAGGAGCGTCAGGTGCGCGGCGCGGTCGAGCGCACGCTCGCGCTCGGCGAACGCATGGCGCACGTGGATCAGAGCGAGCTGCAGCAGATGGATGCGATGCAGCTGCGCTCGGCGTTCACGATGTTCCTCAGCGGTCTTTCGAACGACTTCGAAGCCCTCTTCGACGACGGGCGGCCAGACATGCGCGGATTCCTCGGGTTCAGCCGCGCCCCGCTCTATCTCGACACGCAGGACCTCGAGAAGCTGCAGGCCGACCTGATGGAGGTGCTCACGCCCTACCTGCAACGGCAGAAGGAAGGGCAGCACCGGATCAGTATTGCGACGGCGCTCATTCCGGAGGGTGAAGAGTAGATGCTCGCCACAGACGCCCCGCGTCGCGGGAACGTCTGTCGATCAGCCAAACCGAAGATCGTGGCGAGCCGAGCGACAACGAACATCGCACCTCACCGCCGACTATTCTGCGCACTGCCCCTTCCGGGTGCCGTCCCCCTGCATCGCCACACCTGAGTCAGTCGGCGCTGTCGTGTTCTCTGAGCAGAACAGCGGCCCATGCAAGGTCAGCCCGGACAGAACGGGTGCTTGCAGGCTCCTGCTGCCCGTGAGCGTCACCTTGCCGGTGACCTCCGAGCGATCCGCCACGACGGGTCCCGACGTGTCGCTGATGCTCAGCGGACCCGTGATGGTGGAGGGATCACACCCACTCGTCGTGTCCCCCACGGCGACGCCCCCTGTGCTGCCGGTCGCAGTGACCGGGCCCTCGATCTGCGATCCGCAGATCGCCACTGTGGAGGCTCCTCTCGTCGTGACCGGCCCGGTGATGTCGGATCCCTGGACGATGAGCTTGCCGCCGTCCGAGACGCTGATCGGGCCGGTGACGGTTGCACCGTTCAGACACAGCCCTCCCTCGCCGGCCTTGAGTGGCCCATCGTGCGCGCCCGTGACTGTCTGTTCGCACGGCGGATCGATCGTGACCTGCCGCGACCATACCTCCCAAGGCGCCACGCGCCCGCGGTCCCCCGCCACGACGATGTTGGTAGGGTCGAGCACGGTAAAGCCCCCGTTCTCGGTGTTGACGTAGTCGATTCCGACCGGAACACTCCAGTCGTCTCCGAGCCCGCTCTCCGAGATCGTCATGACGAGACCAGGACGACCGACCAAGAGCAGCAATTCGCCCGTGGGCAGTAGCTCAAGAGTGGGCTGGACGCTGAGGAGATCCTGGTCGGCAGGACCGACGTCGATCGGCTTCGGCTCGCTCCACGTCAGACCATTGTCGGTCGAGCGCGAGTAGATCATCGGCAAGCGCCATCCCACACGCATCACCATGACCAACGAACCGTCCGCGAGCCGCTCGATCGCACCCTCACACGGCCCCTCGTACGCCTGGACATCAGCCATCTCGGGGTCGGCGACTGCCACGGTTCCGGCGACCGACCAGTCGACGCCGCCGTCCTTCGAGACGAGCACGATCTGGCGGAAGCCCTCGTCGTCGGCGTAGTACCCGTAAGCCGCCATGTACAGCGTGCCGTCAGGGTCTTCCACGACCGTGTGGTGGACGACGAACCCGCCCAACTCAGTTCCCGGACGTTCCGACTGACCGATCGGACGCATCGCTTCCGGGGATTCCATGGTTCCCGTGCGTTCCATCCAGGTCTTCCCGTTGTCATCCGAGACCGACGTCTCAACAACGGCCTGACGGTTAGCCGTTCCCTCCTTCATGTACGTATGGAAGTTGACCGCGAGGAGACTTCCATTGCGCAGCTTCGTCATCGTCACGCCAGCAGTGTCCGCCATCGGATTGAGATCCTGACCGCTCGACCAGCTCGCGCCGCCGTCATCTGAGGCACCGATGAAGTTGCCGCCAGCGTCGTCCACGTCGGGGTGGCCCGAGTACGGAACCAGGATGCGTTTGCCGCCCTGATCGTTCTCGACGACCACTCCCACACTCGGGAACCCCACCTGCTCGCCGCTGTCGTCGATCGTTGTCGTATCGCTGATGTGGAACGGCGCCGTACCGATCGCCGCGGTCGGCGTCGAGTCGGGCGTACCGAAGGTGACGTCGTCGACGAACACGTCGTCATTCACTGTGGCTGCACCCGCCGCACCGGTCGTGAAAGCGAGTCCTGTGATTCCCGTGATCTCGTTGTGCTGAGTCGAGTTGTTGCCGATCGTGGGGCCGGCAGAACCGACGTAGGCGCCGTCGACGCTGACGCGTGCCGCGGCGCTGTCGCCCGGCACCGCAACTTCCACGTGAGTCCATTCGTCGAGTGAGACCGTGCCCGCCGGGGCCATCTCGTGCCATTGATCGGTCCACTGCTCGAACCACTGCACACTTCCGTCTTCGCGCATCCCCATCCGGAACAGGGAGTTCCCCGGCTGGCCCGTCGAATGGAGCGAGTCGCCGATCACGTCGAATGTGAATCCCTCGAGCGACCGCGGATTGACGTGGAACGAGAGATACGCCCCCTGCTGCGGAAGCACGGTGCAGCTGATTCCGACAGCAGCGCTGTCGCTCGTGTCGTTCATCCGGAGAGCATGCTGCCCCTGTGACGCGTTCTCATCGCTGATCGCGCCCGAAACGTAACCGTCCAGCGGCGCACAGTCAGGCGGGATCGTGCCGACTGCGCCCTGCTCGAAGTCGAGAGCAGTGAAGTCGCCGGCGATCGTGATCCGTTGGGAGCTCACGGACTGATCCTCGTTCGGGTCGGTGATGACCGCGCGAAGGGTGCCGACGCCGGCCGTCGGGAACGTGTAGGTCATGCTCGCCGTGACCCACCCGTCTGCATCGGCGCCGCTGACCGTTGCCGGTATCGTCTCGCCGCGCCATTCCGCATGCGCCGTGTAATCGGCGACGTCTGCGCCCTCAGGAAGCTTGAAGCGGGCGAACGGCGCGTCGGCGACTTCCGCTCCCCTGGCGAGACCGGTGTCATCAAAGAGCGGTTCGACGGTGATCCCCGCGAAGGCGTCGTCCGGCAGCGCCCCCGACACGGTCAGATCGTCGATGTAGTAGTCGACGCCCACCGGACTGAATCCGGCCGACCCGAAATACACCTCACCCATCGTGGCCGATTCATCGTTACGGCGGTCGGTCGTGAACCGCGCGCCATTCACGATGAGTTCGGCACGATCGACAGTGGCGTTGATGGTCACGTCCACCCACTCGTTCAGAGCTGCGCCTCCGTCGATCTTGGCGACTTCGGCGAACGAGGAACCATCGTAGGCGTCGATCCGGATGTCGTTGCCGTCACGGTTGAACGTGAAGCGCCACACGCCGTTGGCGCTCGTGCCCGGCGCGCCCTGGATCGCAACGTACGGCCCCCGTTCGATCTGCGCGGGCGAGAACGTGTATGACACCGACCGCTCGGGCGTCTGCGGATACGCGCACCATGCGCGGGTGTATTCCGTGTTACTGCTATCGACCACGCGCATCGCACGGTTCGTCTCGGCGGCGCCGCCGAACGCGGCCTCTGCGACAGACACGTCACCGATGATCCTGCAATCGGCGGGCGGCTCACCCACCGGCTCGTCGTCGAACGTTCGCACGTGCCCGTCGGCAGGTGCCGCGGCGGCCGGATCGCCCGGCGCGAGCGCGAGACCGAGCGAGCCCACGACGAGAACGGCGGTGAGGATCGCAGTCCAACGCAGTCGGGGCGGGGTGGCCCCGTTGACGGCGGCGCGTCGGGGACGCGATTGTCGGAGCTTCATCTTTTCCTTCTCCTCGAGATTTATCCGACGCGGAACGACAGCGTCTTCGGGTGTGCAAGGCTCATGTGCGGCGTCGTCGATCGACGTCACCGACCGGCCGACGCGACGCGGGCAAAGTCCGCGAGTGAACTGAAGGTGCCGACGATCGCGTGAATGTTGGTGTCGTAGCTCACCGTGAGGATCTGGGTCCCTCGCACGACGGCGCTGCTCGGGTCGCCCTGATCGACGTTCTGCTTCGACATGTAGAGGGGCACGGCGACGGTGTCGCTCCATGCCTGGTTGCGGTGCATGAGCCGACCGACGATCGGCTCGTTCGATCCGTAGTCATCGCCTCCGTAGGTGAGCAGCGCTTGGCCGCCCGGCAGCCTGAGGAGGTCTGGCGCCTGCATGCTCCACGAAACTTTGCTCGCGACCGACCATGTGTGACCGCCGTCGAACGAGTCGCTGACGTATCCGGGGCGAATCACCGCGGTCACGTGGTCGCCGGCCAGAACCGCCACCTCGGCTTCGGAGAGGCCGACGCCGGGAGCCGCAGGGAGCATCACCTCGTTCTCCTGCGGCCAGGTGCGCCCGCCATCGGTGCTGCGGACGATGCTGGCGCGGCCGAGCGCGGCATTCGGCCGCGTTCCGTACAAGGGCACGAGCAGGTCGCCGTTGTCGAGCTCGACGACCTCCCCGGACTCAGCCGACCAACCGAGGTAATAGGCGCCGCTGCGCGGGCCGCATCCGCAGCTCATCGACGACTCCACGAGGACCGGCTCGGACCACGTGTCGCCGGCGTCTTCAGAGCGCGCCACGTATGTACCGGTGATGGTGGCGGCCTCTTCGGGGTATCCGGCCCATTCCGCTTGGAACCACGTGATCACGAGGGTTCCGTCACGCAGTTGTGTGATCTGCGGGTCTCGATCATCGGCCGGAGTGTCGATCACGACCCGCGACTTCGACCAGGTCTTCCCTCCGTCGGTGCTCTCGGTCCACCTGATCTGCCCGTGCTCGCCGCCCGGGATGCCGGGCGAATGCTCGTTGGACCAGTAGGAGACCACGGCCAAACGACCGTCATCGAGGTGCGCAATCTCGGGGAAGAAGGGCTTCTGATCGCCTTCGGCCGTCGCGACGAGAACGTCGGGGTCGGTCTTCGACGATTTCACCGTGACGTACTGCGCGGCCGCTGACTCGGCTCCCTCTGCGTCGATCACGACAGTGCGCAGCACGCCGCCCTCCGTTTCGGGGAAGAGATGCGTGATCGAAACGGTCGCCCAGCCCTCGTCGTCCGGGCCGGTCACGGTTACGGGGATCGGCTCTCCGTTCCATGTGGTCACCACCGTGTGCGCGGAAAGGTCGACGCCACCAGACGGGCGGAATCGCGCCACCGGGGCGTCCACGACTTCGATCCCCTCAACCGCGCCTTCGAAGAGCGGCTCGACGGCGACGCCGGTAAAGGCATCATCCGGCAGCTCCCCCGAAACGGCGAGATCGTCGATGTAGTAGTCGACGCCCACCGCGCTGGCTCCGGCCGACCCGAAGAAGACGTCGCCCATCGTGGGAGACGCGGCATTGCGTCGGTCGGTCTCGAACCGAACCCCGTTGACGATGAGTTCGGCTCTATCGGTAGTGGCGTTGATGGTGATGTCCACCCACTCGTTCAGCAATCCACCGCCAGCGGCTCGGCCGACCTCGGCGAACGAGGATCCATTATATGCGTCGATCCGGATGTCGTTGCCGTCGCGGTTGAACGTGAAGCGCCACACACCGTTGCTACTCGTGCCCGCCGCTCCCTGGATCGCAACGTACGGACCCCGGTCGATCTGCGCGGGCGAGAACTTGTACGAGACCGACCGCTCAGAGGTCTGCGGATACGCACACCACGCACGGGTGTACTCCGACGTGCTCTGATCGACCACGCGCATCGCACGGTTCGTCTCCGCGGCGCCGCCGAAAGCCGCATCGGCGACGGTCACGTCACCGATGATCCTGCAATCGGCGGGCGGCTCCCCCACCAGCTCATCATCGAAGGTCCGCACGGTCCCGTCGGCCGGCGCCGCGACGGCAGAATCGCTCGGCGCGACCGCCAGCCCCAGCGAGCCGACGACGAGGACGGCGGCGAGGATCGCGGCCCAGCGCAGTCGAGGCGCGGGCGTACTCCTGGTGATCGGCAGGGTGTTCACGCTGAGCTCCTTTGCAATCCGGCTGTCGTTGAGTGGCCGCTACTCGGCGCACTGCCCCTTGCGGGGGCCGCTGATTGTCATGGCAACGTCCGAGTCGGTCGGGGCAGTCGCGTTCGCGGTGCAGACCAGCGGTCCGTTCACGGTGAGACCGGCAAGTACGGGTGCGTGCAGGCTCGTGTTGCCGGCGAGCGTCACCTTCCCGGTGATCTCCGAACGATCCATCACGACCGGTCCCGACGTGTCGCTGATGCTGACGGGGCCCTCGATCGTCGAGGGGTCGCATCCGCTCGTCGTGTCCCCCACAGCGACTCCGCCCGTGGTGCCGGTCGCACGCACCGGCCCGACGAGCCGCGATCCGCAGATCGCCACCGTGGACGCCCCTGACGTCATGATCGGCCCAGTGATGTCAGAGTCCTGAACGATGAGCCTTCCGCCGTCCGAGACACTGATCGCACCGGTCGCGGTCGCATCCTTCAGGCACAGACCGCCCGCGCCAACCGTGAGCGGCCCTTCATGATTTCCCGTGATCGTCTGCTCGCACGGCGGGTCGATCGTGACCTGCCGCGACCATACTTCCCAGGGAGCCGCTCGCCCGCGGTCCCCCGCCGCGATGACGGTCGTCGGGTCGAGCACCGTGAAGCTGCCGTTCTCGGAGTTGACGTAATCGATCCCCACGGGAACGGTCCAGTCGTCGCCGAGGCCGCTCTCGGAGATCGTCATGACGAGACCCGGCCGCCCGACCATGAGCAGCAGCTCCCCGGTGGGCAACAGCTCGAGAGTGGGCTGCACGCTCAACAGATCCTGGCCCTCGGGCCCGACATCGATCGGCTTCGGATCACTCCACGTCACGCCATCGTCCGTCGAGCGCGAGTAGATCATCGGCAACCGCCACCCCACACGCATCACCATGATCAACGAACCATCCGCGAGGCGCTCGATCGCCCCCTCGCTCGGCCCGTCGTAGCCCTGGACACCGATCATCTCCGGGTCCGCGACCGTCACCGTTCCGGCGGTCGACCAGTCGACGCCGCCGTCCTCGGAGACGAGCAGGATCTGGCGATACTTCTCGTCTTGCTCGTAGTACCCGTACGCCGACATGTAGAGCGTCCCATCCGGATCCTCCACGATCGTGTGGAGCGGCACGAACCCACCGAGCCGCGTACCGGGTCGCTCCGACGCGCCGATCGGCCGCATCGCTTCCGGCGTCTCCATGGTTCCTGACCGGTCTGTCCACGTTTCGCCGTTGTCATCCGACACCGAGGTCTCCATGACCGCCTGGCGATCCCCCGTCCCGTCCTTCATATAAGTGTGGAAGTTCACCGAGATCAGATCGCCGTTTCGCAGCTTGGTCAATGTCACGCCCGCGACGTCGGGCATCGGGTTGAGATCTTGCCCGTCCGCCCAACTCGCGCCGCCGTCATCCGAGGCCCCGAGCAGGAAACCAGCGGCATCGATCTCGTCCGGATGGCCCGAGTACGGGATCAAGATTCGCTTGCGGTCATCGCCATTCGGCACGACCACTCCGCCGAGCGGGAAGCCCACTTGTTCGCCATCATCGATCGTCACCGTGTCGCTGATGTCGAACGGCGCCGTACCGATTGCCGCGGGCGGCGTCGAGTCGGGCGTGCCGAAGACGATGTCGTCGACGAAGACGTCATCGCTCGCCGCCTCGTCACCGGCGGCCCCTGTGGTGAATGCGAGACCGGTGACACTGAGCACCTCGTTGTGCTGACTCGTGTTGTTGCCGATCGTGGGCGCGGCCGACCCGACGTACTCGCCCTCGACGCTCACTCGCGCCGCGGCGTGGTCGCTTGGCACTGCCACCTCGATCTGCGTCCACTCATCGAGCGGAACGCTGCCGGCCTGTGCCATGTCGTACCATTTCCCCGACCACTGCTCGAACCACTCGACGCTGCCGTCGTCACGGATCGCGAGCCGAAACAGCGAGTTCGCTGGCTGACCAGTCGGGATCAGCGACTCGCCGATGACGTCGAAGCTGAATCCGTCGAGCGATCGAGGGCTGACCTGGAACGAAAGATACGCGCCCTGCTGCGGATCGGTCGCGCAGCTCACACCCACGGCGCTCTCGGCACTGGTGTCGCTCAGACGAAGCGAGCGCTCGCCCGCCGCTGCCCGCTCATCGCTCACGCCGGCCGGGTCGTGATCCTCGAGAGTCGCGCAGCCCGCCGGGATCGAACCGACGTCGTCGGCCTCGAAGTCGAAATGCAGGTCGGCGGACGCCGCGGCAGACGTGCCCGGTGCGACGGCAAGACCGAGCGAGCCGACGATGAGGAAGGCGGAGAGGATCGCGACCCAACGATGACGGGTCGTGGCGGTTCTCCTGGCCAAAAGCAGGGTGTTCACGGTGAGCTCCTTTGCGTTCCGATCGTCGTCACATCAACATGGATCACCGTTCCATGTCCAGAGTTCCAGGTCGCGTTACCAAAACGTGACCGCATCGGTCGCGCCGAAATCAACTACATGGAACCCCTTTCCATGTCGTCGATTGTTTGTTACATTGCCCACATGGAACAGCGTGCCACGTCATATCACTCGCAGGGATTGCACCGAGCCCTGATGATCCTGCGCCACCTCGGCCGCGCGAGCGAACCCATGACGCTGGCCGCGATCTCCTCGCAAGCCGACCTGCCTAAGTCGACCGTTGTCCGGCTCCTCCTCGTCATGGAGGAGAGCGGCTTCGTGCGCCGGGTCGGCGATCCCCCGGCGTATTCGATTGGGCACGCCGTCCACGAAGTCGCCGAGGGGTACCACCCGCCGAGCATGGCCGACATCACCGCCCCCGTGCTCAGCCGGCTCGCCGACGAGGTGGGCTTCACGGCGAACCTCGGCATGCTCGATGGTCAATCGGTGCTGCACCTGCACGTGGTCGAGCCGCGCCGCGCCCTCCGGTTCGCGACCGACGGCATGCTCGACTTCGCCTACTGCACCGGCCTCGGCAAGTTGCTCATGTCGGATCTGCCGGACGACGCGATCGACGCGCACCTCCCGGATTCCGAGCCGTACGAAAGCTGGACCCCGCACACGGTCACGACGAAAGCCGGCATCATCGTCGAGCTGCAGCACATTCGCGAGCGCGGCTACAGCATCGACAACGAGGAACGCAATCGTGGTGTCACGTGCATGGCGGTGCCCCTGCCGACCGAAGACGACCCCGCGCTCGCCCTATCGGTCTCCGCGCCGAGCGGTGAGCTCGACGAGACCGCCCGCGAACGGGTCCTCCCCATCCTCAAATCCGCGGCGGCCGAGCTCGTCGCTCTGCCCGAATTCGCTTCCGCGCTCGCCCCGTTGAGTTCCCGGGTGACGACGTCATGATCATCGACGTGCACACCCACTGCCATCAGCCCGAGCACTGGGGAGACGAACACACGGACCACTGGCAGGGCGCGTACGGCGGCGATCCCTACCCCGTTGTCACGCCCGCCTCCTACGACGAGGTCATGCGGGAGGCGGGAGTCGACGTCGCCGTCGTGTTCGGCCTCGCGGCCTCGCAGGCCGGCGTGCGCACCCCGAACACGTTCGTCGCCGACTTCGTCTCGAAGATGCGCACCCCCACGATCGCGTTCTGCTCGATCGACCCGCTCGACGGAGACTGGCGCGAGCAGCTCGACGAGGCGATCGAGCTCGGGTTCAGCGGCGTGAAGCTCTATCCTGTGCTGTCGCTCTTCGACCCGCTCGATCCTGCGTTCGATGAGTTCTACACGATTCTGACCACGAACGGCATGGTCGCGCTGTGGCACATGGGCGCCACTCCCAGCCCCGTGGGCAGGCTCGCGGTGAGTCAGCCGATGGTCATCGATGAGGTCGCCCGCCGCCACCCCGACCTGACGCAAGTGATGGCACACATGGGCCACCCCTGGCAGCGCGACACGAACGTCGTGCTGCGCAAAAACCGACGTGTGTTCGCCGATGTCTCCGGCGTTCCGTCTCGGCCCATGGATGCGTTCTTCGCGCTCGTAGGAGCACAGGAATGGCGCACGGTCGACAAGCTCGTCTTCGGATCCGACTATCCGCTGTGGACCCCCGCGGAAGCCATCGCGAACCTGCGGTCGATCGCCGAGTTCCGGGCCGGAAACCTCCCCTTCGTCGCCGACGAAACGATCGAGCAGATCGTGCATTGCGACGCCCTCAACATGCTCGAACTTCCCGATCCGCGAACGTAGATCGATCTTGAACCGACCAGCAGAATCAAGGAGCAGCACGTGACATCCGTCTCCCGCCGCCTCGTAGAGATGGCAGAACGCATCATCCCCGGCGGGGTCAATTCCGCCACCCGCAACATCGGCGAGCCCGGGGCATGGAAGTCTGCCCATGGCGCGACCATCACCGACATGGACGGCGTCGAATACACCGACTATCACTCGGCCTTCGGCGCGATCCTTCTCGGGCACGGCAACGAACGCGTCAACGATGCCGTGACGCGCGCAATCGCCGACATCGATCTCGTGGGTCTCGGCGTAACGGAGCTCGAGGTAGAGGCGGCGCAGCTGATCGTCGATGCCATCCCGAGCGCCGAGATGGCCATCACCACGGTGAGCGGTTCCGAGGCGACATTCCAGGCCGTGCGCCTGGCGCGCGGGACGACGAAGCGGCCGTACATTCTGAAGTTCCAGGGGTGCTTCCACGGATCCTACGATGCGCTCGCGCGCAACGTCATCTCGACGCCGGATCGCGCGTGGAAACGCGACCCGAACTCCTCGGGCATTCTCGACGACGCCGTCGACCACACTCTCATCGCCGAGTTCAACGACCTCAGTTCGGTCGAGGAGCTCTTCGCCGCGTACCCCGAGCAGATCGCCGCGGTGATCCTCGAACCGGTGCCGCACAACGTCGGTGCGCTCCTTCCCGAGCAGTCGTTTCTCGAGGGCCTGCGCACGATCACGAAGCAACACGGCTCCGTGCTCATCTTCGACGAAGTCATCACCGGGTTCCGCCACGCGCTCGGCGGCTATCAGGAGATGTGCGGCGTCACGCCCGATCTGACCACATACGGCAAATCGTTGGGCAACGGATTCCCCGTGGCGGGGCTTGCTGGCAGCGCCGAGTTGATGAGCAACTTCACGTCGGCCGGCGGCACCGTGATGCTGGCGGGCACGTTCAACGGCAACTCGTCGTCGATGGCCGCCGCGATCGCCACCATCAACACGCTGAAAGATCCGACTTCTACGGCCACGTATATCGCTTGGGCGAGCGCATGCGCACCGGGCTCCAGTCGATCGCGGACGACCATGGAATCGCCGCCAACGTCACCGGCATCGGGTCGGTGTTCATCCCTTACTTCCTCGAGGGTGAGGTGCGCGGTTACCGCGACCTGCTGCGCAACAACGACGCGGCGTACGCCGCTTTCCAACGGAAGATGACCGACAAGGGCTCCTTCATGTACCCGATGGCCCTCAAGCGCAACCACGTCTCACTCGCGCACACCGATGCCCACATCGACCGCACGCTCGAGCAGGCCGAGGACGTGCTGAGCGGCATGGCTCGCGAGGGGCTCTTCGACCTGGCGACGGCTCGGAGCTGACACATGACCGCGACCGCTCAGACCGTGCTGCACGGCGGACTCATCGCCGATGGCTTCGGAGGCGAGCCCTTTCTCGGCGACGTCCTCCTCTCCGGCGACAGGATCGCGGCCGTGGTGCGTCTGAACGAGCGTCCCGTCAGCGGGTATGACGCGGAGAGCATCGATTGCTCCGGGCGGGTCGTCGCCCCGGGGTTCGTCGATATCCACTGCCATTCCGACCTCAGCCTGCTCGCCTACCCGGGTAACGAGAGTCGGATCACCCAGGGCATCACGACCGAGGTCGTCGGCAACTGCGGTATGACCCCGGCGCCCCAGGGCGCAGACGCGGCCGGACTCGCGCGGGTGATCAGCACGATCGATGTCAGACCCGACCTCGAGTGGGGGTGGACCGATGTCGCCGGATGGCTGCAGACGCTCGATGAGTGCGACACCGCGACCAACGTCGCCGCCCACGTCGGGCACGGTTCGGCTCGGTTCGCCGCGAGCGGCATCAGCACGGTGCTCACGACGGGTCAGTCGACCAACCTCGAACGCGAACTGGAGCGTGCGTTCGCTGCCGGTGTCATCGGGGCGAGCGTCGGCCTGATGTACTCCCCCGGCGAATCGGCCGATGCCGAGGAGCTGGCCTCGGTCGCGCGCATCGTCGCCGCTCACGAGGGGGTGCTCTCGGCGCACCTACGCGATTACCGCACGGGCGCACTGCAGAAGTCGATCGACGAGCTCATCGATGCCGTCGGCGACGACGGGCCACGTCTGCAGATCTCGCATCTGCGCGGCATCGGGCGCGGACCAGGATTCCCCGAGGTGCTCGATCACGTCGAGTCGCTGAGGGCATCCCACGACATCGCCGCCGATGCTTACCCGTACGTGCATGGACACACCACACTGATCCAGCTGCTTCCGTCGAATCTCCGCGCCGCGGGCCCGGATGCGGTGGTCGAGCGATGCCGAACCGACCCAGCCGCCGCTGCCGGTCTCTTCAGGTCCGCCGGCTACGAGCGCGATCAGGTCATCATCATGAAGGCCCCGAACACGCCCGACGAGGTCGGCAGGAACCTCGCAGACGTCGACGGCGACCCTTGGCGGTGGCTCGTCGACGTGCTCGTCGCGAATCACGGGCTCGTCGATGTCGCCGTCGAAAGCGGGCTGTGGAGCGACGTCGACCTGGCGCTCGCCGAACCGTGGGTCAGTGTCGCCTCCGATGGCACGGCCCTCGACCGCACGCACCGTGCGTCGGCGGCGCACCCTCGTTCGTGGGGTGCGTTCTCGGCCGGGTACCGCCGCTTGCGGCAGCGTGGAACTCATATCGGTGAGACCGTTCGCCGGCTGACGACTGCGCCGGCCGCGCGCGTCGGAATCGCCAGCGGGATCGTGCCGGGGCGGCGCGCCGACCTCGTCGTGCTCGACGACGGCACATTCGATGCCGCCGCGACGTTCGAACGGCCCGCTCAGCGTTCGGCCGGGCTCGATCACGTCTACGTCAACGGATCCGCCGTCATCTCATCGGGGGAACCGACCGATGCACGTCCAGGAATGCTCATCCGGAAGGGGCAGCAGTGACCGAACAAGGAACGCCGCTAGGCATCGGCATCGTGGGGGTCGGCGGAATCGCGCTCTCCCACATGGCCGCTCTGCGCTCGATGACGAGCGCGCGGCTCATCGCCGTGTGCGATGTCGATGCTGCCCGAGCCGCTGAAGTGGCGCACGTGGAGCGATGCGCCGGGTACGGCTCGGCCGAGGAACTGTTCGCGGACCCGGCGGTCGAGGCAGTGATCGTGTGCACGCCGAACATGACGCATGAACAGCTCGGCATGCAGGCCCTCGCCGCGGGTCTGCACCTGCTGATGGAGAAGCCCCTTGCGATGACGCCGGCCGGAGCGCGCAGCCTCGCTGCCAAGGCCGCAGAGCAGGGCCGCGCGCTTGCCGTCGGCCACAGCCACCGCTTCACCGACCAGAGCGCCGCGATCCGTGCGGTCATCGATTCCGGCGAGATCGGCACGCCCCGATTCGTTCGAATCGCCATGAATGGCGGATGGATCTGGCCGGGATGGCAGTCGTGGGTGTTGAACCCCACGCTGTCCGGCGGTCATTCGCTGCACAACGGCGTGCACCTGGTCGACCTTGCGAGCTGGTGGATCGGCGAGCCGGCGACCAGCGTCTACTCGGTCGGGCAGCACGCCACGAGCGAGGCTCTCGAGATCTCCGACTACCTGGTCATGGAGCTCGGGTTCGCGAGCGGCGCCTCCGCCGTGTGCGAGATCAGCCGCGGCGAGCGCCCCCGCGGCGCCTCTTACCTCGAGCTCACGGTCGTGGGAACCGAGGGCGTCATCTCGCGCGAATGGGACGCCGAGGGAGTCATGGCCTGGACCGACGCGGGGCTCACAGCCTGGGGCGTCGACGGGGCCGCGGAGCGCACCTTCGTCAACGAGCTCGAGGCATTCGTCGCCGCGTCCCGCGGCACGGCAGAGGTTGTTCCGCCGGTGTCGGCGGCGATCCACGCCGTCGAGATCGCCGCGGCGTCGGAGGATTCGCTGCGCACCGCCCAGACGATCGACATCGGAGTTCGCGCATGACCGCCTCACTCGTGTCGCAACCCGGCTTCGTCCGGGCACGTGCCGCTGTCCGGGCGGCCGAGATCGGCCTTCTGCGCGCGGTCGCCGTCGACATCGTCGCAAGCGGCGAGGCCGACGCCCTGCGTGTGCTGGGGCCCGCTGCGATCGAGATCATCCGCGAGGCGACCGGCCCGGCGTCCATCGATCTTCAGGCCCACGCGACCGCAGACGGTCGTGCGGTGACATTCCTCGGGCGTGCCGACCACGCCGTCGCGGTCAGCGCGCACCTGTCTGCCCTCGCGGGCGAGCATCGTGAGTATCTGCGAGCCGCGGTCCGTCTCGTCGGTACGCACGGATCCGTTCTCGTCGACCTGCTCGGCCCGATGCTCGACGTTCGCACCGCTGCAGGCGCTGTGCGGGTGCCATTCGGGGTGTCGGGAGCGGAGGGCGATCCCCGCGACGCGACCGAAACGCTTTCCGCGATCACGGAATCTGCGCGATCCGGACGAAACATCACGACGACCTGGTGACGAAGGAGAGAACATGAAGTGGGTAACGTTCAACGACGGCGGCATGACTCGACATGGCTATGTCGAGGGCGATGAGATCGTCGTGACCGGCGACGGCGACCTGACGACAGTGGTCCGCGGCGATGCGGAACGCACCGTCGAGACGAGGCGCCCGCTCGTCGAGGTACAGCTCCTCTCCCCTCTGCTCACGCCGGGCAAGGTCATCGCGGTCGCCGCGAACTACCAGGAGCACGTCAAAGAGGCGGGCGGAGACGCTCGCGACCAGAAGACGGCGACGCCGCGGCTCTTCCTCAAGCCCGATACGACGATCACCGGGCCCGACGCTCCCGTGACGCTCAACCCCATCACGCAACAGCTCGATTGGGAGGTCGAGATCGCCGCGGTGATCGGCCGGCGCGCGCAGGCGGTGACGACGGACGAGGCGCTCGACTACGTGTTCGGATACGCGACGAGCAACGACATCTCAGCCCGCAGCCTCGATCTGGGCACGGCGCGCGACGACAACGCGTGGACGGGCTTCTTCGATTGGCTCGAAGGCAAGTGGCTCGACGGATCGGCCCCTGTTGGCCCCTATCTCGTCAGTGCCGACGAGGTGCCCGACCCCCAAGATCTCGGGCTGACGCTCACCCTCAATGGCGAAACCATGCAAAAGGGAAGCTCCACCGACATGGTCCACACGGTCGCCGAGCTGGTGTCGTTCAGTTCGCGACTGATGACGCTGAACCCCGGGGACATGATCCTGACCGGCACGCCGTCCGGCGTCGGCGCCACAACCGGGGTATTCCTCAAGCCCGGCGACACGATGGTCGCCGAAGTCGAGGGCCTCGGGCGCCTCGCGACCCCGATCGTGGCGCCTGAGAGCCGCCGGCCAATGCACAACCAGTGAAATCTGCATCACCCGTACGACCAGGAGGAGTAATCATGCGATCACGAATCGCCGTAGGCGCAGTCGCGCTCGGCGCCACAACAGCACTGCTGGCTGCCTGTACAGGCGGCGGCGGAGACACCGGCAACGGCGACGGCTCGACGTCGGCCAACCTATATCTCTATCAGAAGCCGGTCGTGTTCAACCCGCTGGCGCCGGGACAGGGCGCCGAGCAGTTGACGATGACGCTCGTGTACGACGGCCTCTTCAATGTCGGACCTGACTTCGAGCCCGTTCCTCGGATCGCGGAGTCATGGGACGTGTCGGAAGATGCCACGTCGTATACGTTCCATCTGCGCGATGGGTTGGAGTGGAGCGATGGCGAACCACTCACGGCAGACGATGTCGTCTTCACGTACAACCTGTTCGCCGACCCCGACGTCGCCAGCGCGAAGGCGGCGCCCTTTACGGGCGTCGAGGGATATCAGGAACTCCAGGACGGCTCGGCCGACACACTCGAGGGGGTCGTCGCTGAGGACGACCAGACCGTCACCGTCTCACTCTCGGAACCGACGCCCGGGTTCCTCGCGCAGTTCGGCAGCGGCTACGGCATTCTGCCCGAGCACGTGCTCGGCGACGTCGAGCCCAGCGCGATCATGGAGGACGAGTTCTTCAAGCTCCCCACCGTGAGCTCCGGCCCGTATGTCATGAAAGAGTTCAACGTCGACCAAGACATCGTGCTCGAGGCCAACCCCAGCTATTGGTCGGACGTGGGCATCGACACGCTCTACCTCCAGATGCTCACCAGCGACGTCGCTACGGCGCAGCTCGCGACGGGCGAGACGGATCTCGTGCAGATCTCGCCTCAGGATCTCGACACGGTCGAGGGCCTCGACGGAGTCAACGTCACCTCGGCACCGTCGCCGGGCTTCCTCCGGCTGCTCGTGAACTTCGAGAAGTTCGAGGACGAGCGGATCCGCCAAGCGCTTCTCTACGCGATCGACCGCCAGGGAATCATCGACGGAGTTCTCGGCGGACACGGCCAGGTCATCAACAGCACGATCATGACGCCCTGGGCGCTCCCCGACGACCTCGAGCCCTACGACTTCGATCCCGATAAGGCGAAGTCGCTGCTGGAGGAGGCCGGCTACGACTTCTCTCAGGAGCTCAAGCTGAGCTGGATCCCCGGCACGGCCGACCGCGATGCCGCGGTCGACGTCGTGCTCGAGAATCTGAAGGCGATCGGTGTCAACGCCGTTGCCGATCAGATCGACAGCGCCAATCAGCTGGGCATGATCGAGAACGCTGAATACGACCTGATGGTCTCGGGAGGCGGAACGTACACTCCGGATCCGACGGTTTCGGCCGAGGCTCTGATGTGCGACCGCGTCTTCCCTGACGGCGGCAACACGTCGCTCTTCTGCAACGAGGATCTCGACACGCTCCTGAAGAAGGGCGCGGTGACGGCTGACGAAGACGAGCGCACGCAGATCTACCAAGACGCCGCGCGCCTCGACAACGAGCTGGTGCCGTACCTGTGGCTCAATGTTCCCGACACCCTTTGGGCGGCAAGCGACCGACTGCAGGGCTTCGAGCCACACGGTGACTTCGCCAACGGCTTCTGGAACGCCGCTGACTGGACGGTGACGGGCTGATCACATGCTGAGAACTCTCGTCACACGGCTGCTTTCGAGCATTGCCGTCTTCCTGATCATCGCCGTCGGGCTGTTCACGCTGGTTCGTCTCGCTCCGGGTGACCCGATCGAGATGATGGTGCCTCTCGAGGTCTCGGGTGCCGACCGAGAAGCGTACACCGCGGCTGTTCGGGCACGGTTCGGTCTTGACCAGCCGGTCCTCGTGCAGTTCTGGCGATGGCTCGGCGGGCTGATGACGGGAGATCTCGGCTTTTCCTACACCGGTGGCCAGCCGGTCAGTGAGCTTCTCACTGACCGGCTGGGCCCCACAGCCCTACTCATGGGCAGTGCGCTGACGATTGGTCTGATCATCGCCGTGCCCGCCGGCGTGATCGCGGCCGTGCGACGCAACACCGTGGCGGACTACACGATCAGCTCCGTGAGTGTCATCGCCATCTCGGTTCCGAGTTTCTTCCTCGGCATGCTCGCCATCTATGTCTTCGCCGTCAAACTCCGCGTACTCCCATCGTCGGGAATGCACGGAACCGGCCAAGACGGACTCGGCGACCTGCTGCTGCATATGGTTCTGCCGGTGGGCCTGCTCGCCCTTGCCAATTCCGCATCGTTCATCCGGTACGTGCGAAGCGGGGTGCTCGAAGAGCTCGGGAAGGACTACGTGCGCACGATCATCGCGAAGGGCGGAACGCCGTCGCGAGCGCTTCGGCACGCGCTGCGCAACAGCCTCATGTCGCTGATCACGGTGCTCGCGACAACGATCCCGATCACCCTGTCGGGCGCCGTCGTTCTCGAGCAGATCTTCGCGTGGCCCGGCATGGGTCAGCTCGCGATCTCCGCGCTCACGAATCGCGACTACCCCGTGCTCATCGGGTTCGGCCTGTACACCGCCGTGCTCGTACTGATCTGCAACCTGATCGCAGACCTGTCCTACTCGATCATCGACCCGAGGGTGAGGACTTCACGATGAGAAACAAGGACTTTCTTCCCACGTCGGCCGTCAACCTCGTCGAGAAGACACAGCAGTCGTCGCCCGACAAGCTCGCGCTGCGACGGTTCATCCGAAACCCCATTGCGGTGATCGGCGTGATCGCCCTGCTGATCGCGGTGCTGGCCAGCCTGCTGGCTCCGATCATCAGCCCCTATCCGCCGAACGCCATCGACCTCGCGGCCGTGCGTCAGGCCCCGTCGGCCGATCATCTGCTCGGCACCGATTCGACCGGCCGCGACGTCTTCAGCCGCATGCTCGCGGGCGGTCAGATCTCGCTCCTCGTCGGGTTCTCCGCCGCGCTGATGGCGGTTGCGATCGGCACATTGGCCGGCGTCGCGGCCGGGTGGTTCGGCGGGATCATCGACGCTTTCATCAGCCGCGTCATCGACATCATGCTGTCGGTTCCCGCGGTTCTCGTGATCATCGTCCTCGCCGGCGTGATCGGCCCGAGCGTGCCGATGCTCATCATCGTGATCGCCGGTCTCGCCTGGCCCGCACCGGCGCGCATCGCCAGAAGCGTCGTCCTCAGTCTTCGCGAAGAGGAGTTCGTTCAGGCGGCGCGGGCGTTCGGTTCGCGCACCGGATACATCATCTTCCGTCACCTCGTGCCCGGTGTGCTGCCCCCGATCGTGGTGTCGGCGACGCTGCTCGTGGCCGAGGCCGTGCTCCTCGAATCGTCGCTGTCGTTCCTCGGCGCCGGTGTGCAACCGCCGGAGTCCAGCTGGGGAAACATGCTGAACGAGGCGCAGTCCCTCACCGTTCTGTCTTCGATGCCGTGGTTGTGGGTGCCCCCGGGACTCATGATCGCCATCACCGTCCTGTCGGCGATGGCGGTCGGCGACGGCATCCGTGACGCCATCGATCCTCGGAAGAACAACTGACATGACGAACGAGACTTCTCAGAGCCCCCTTCTCGAAGTGCGCGGACTCACACTCGAGATCTCCACGCCGAACGGCGTTGCACAGATCCTCGACGACGTATCGTTCGACGTCGCTGCCGGAGAGATCGTCGGCGTCGTCGGCGAATCCGGATCGGGCAAGAGCATGACCGCTCTCAGCGTGCTGCGGATCCTTCCACCGAGCGCCCGGATCGTGAGCGGAACCATCGAGTTCGAAGGGGTCGATCTCGCGACCCTCTCCCCCGCTCGGATGCGCAGCATCCGCGGCCGACGCATCGCGATGGTCTTCCAGGACCACATGACGACTCTCGACCCCGTTGCCACGATCGGTGCTCAGATCGCGGAGGCGTATCGCATCCATCACCCGCGTGCGACGCGCGCGCAGTGTCACGAGCGCGTCGTCGAGACGCTGGAACGGGTCGGAGTGCTCGACGCCGAGGAACGGTCGAAGCAGTATCCGCACCAGTGGTCAGGCGGTATGCGTCAGCGCGCCGTGATCGCGATGGCCCTGATCAACGACCCCGACCTGATCATCGCCGACGAGCCGACCACCGCGCTCGATGTGACGATTCAGGCTGAGATCCTCGCGGTTCTCCGCGAACTGCGCGATCGGCACGGGCTATCGATCATTCTCATCACGCACGACATGGGCGTCATCGCCGATATGGCCGATCGCATCGTCGTGATGAAGGAGGGCCAGATCGTCGAGTCCGCGGAGGTGCACGCGCTGTTCGCGACGCCACAGCATCCATACACCCAAAAACTGCTCGACGCCGTGCCGCGGCCCTCGCAGGAAGCGATTGAGCGGGCCGAGCCGGAGGAGTCGGGCCCCCTGGCGCTGACAGTGAGCGATCTCGTCGTGCGGTACAACCGTTCGCTGCGCAACCCGGGGTTCCGCGCCGTCGACGGCGTGACCTTCTCCGTGCCAGCGGGCAAGGTCGTCGGGCTGGTCGGCGAATCCGGATCGGGTAAGTCGACGATCGGCAAGGCCATCGTCGGGCTCGCACCGGTCACGGAAGGCAACATCAGCGTCGTGGGCCATCAGGTGAAAGAGCTTCGCGGGAGCGCGGCACGAGCGGCTCGAGCGAAGTACGGCATGGTTTTCCAAGACCCGGCGTCGTCGCTCAACCCGAGGATGACGATCGACGAATGCATCGCGGAACCGCTCGTGGCACATCGACGCACGATGTCGCGCTCCGCGCGCCGGGATCGGGTGGCCGACCTGCTCGAACAGGTCGAGCTGCCGACGACGTGGATGATGCGCTTCCCGCATGAGCTCTCGGGAGGCCAGCGTCAGCGCGTAGGCATCGCCCGTGCTCTGGTGCTCGAACCCGAGCTGCTGATCGCTGACGAACCGACCTCGGCCCTCGACGTATCGGTTCAGTCTGCCGTGCTCGATGTCTTTCAAGAGCTGCAAGCTCGTCTCGGGTTCTCGTGCCTGTTCATCAGCCACGATCTCGCTGTCGTCGAGCTTCTGTCAGAGAACGTCGTCGTCCTGCAGCACGGGAAGATCGTCGAGCAGGGCAACGCGCGAGCAGTGCTGCACGATCCGCAGACCGAGTACACGCGCCGCCTCGTCGACGCCGCCCCCGTTCCCGACCCGGTGCGCCAGCGTGCGCGCCACCTCACAACCATCACGAACGTCTAGACCAGACGAAGCAGTACCGAACAGGAGAATGAGCAATGCGAATCATGACCGTCTACGCACATCCGGCGGACACCATCACCAACTGCGGAGGCACGTTGGCGCTGCACGCCGACGCCGGTGACGAGATCGTCGCGGTGATCCTCACGCACGGCGGCCGCATCCACCCGAATGTGTACGCGGAGGAGGCGCGCAAGGAAGACGCCGATCCGAGCCTCACAGACGCCGACCGCGACGAGATCATCGAGAACAAGAAGGGCGAGCTGCGCCGGGCCGCCGAGATCATCGGCATCGACACCATCGAGTTCCTCGATTACGACGACGCGATCAGCGTCGTTCGGGAGGACATCGTCGATCATGTCGCCGAGCTGATCGCGAAGCACCGTCCGGATGTGATCATCGCCGACTACCCGCAGAACCCCGCGGTCACGAACTCGGCACACACGATCGCAACGATGACGCTGATCGCCGCGCTCGATCGAGCGGCTGCGTTCCTCAAGAACATCGACGGCAAGGAAGAGGTCAACGTCAAGCAGGTGTTCCTGGGCGGTCTTCCGGTGCTCTCGAACGACGCGCTGTCGACCTATGGCGTGCGCAACGACCTCATGATCGACATCACGTCGGTCGTCGGTCGCAAGATCGCGGCGATGGACTGCTTCGTCAGCCAGGGATACGGCGGCCCGTTCGCCCGCAAGCTCATCGAGGCGAGCAACGGCGAGTTCGGGCGGTACGCCGGTGTCGCGCTCGCGGAGCCGTATGTTCGGTTCCGCAGCGAGACGAGGAACCGTCTGCCGGTGACGGATTACGCCGAAGAGGTCGATCCGCTCACCCGCCACGTCACGTACTCGCAGTTCGACGTGCGCCGCGAGTTTCCCGTTTCGTAAGCGCTGAATCCATCCACCATCGGAGGGCCCGTGACTGTGAACGCCTTGACCGACCTCGTCGGTCGTTCGATCGAAGTACTGCCCACTCCGAGCGTGCTGATCGATGTGCCGACGCTGCGGCGCAACATCGAACAGATGGCGGATGTCGCACGTGGCTTCGACGTCGGTCTTCGTCCGCACTGGAAGACGACGAAGTGCGCCGAGGTCGGGCGCATGCAGCTGCAGGCCGGGGCGGTGGGGCTGACCGCGGCGACGGCCGAAGAGACCCTCGCGCTCGTCGAGGCCGGGTTCGACGACATCTTCTGGGCGTATCCGCCTGTGGGCCCGCATCGTGTCGAGACGGCGCTGCGCGCGGCGCGGCGAGCGCGAGTGATCATCGGCGTCGACTCGGTGGAGTCGGCGACGCCGCTCGCGCGCGCCGCGGCCGCCGCAGGGGTCGACGTCGAGGTGCGCCTCGAGGTCGATTCCGGGGTGCGGCGCACGGGTGTCGATCCGGATGACGCGGTGACGGTGGCGAGGCAGCTCGCGCTGATGCCGGGGCTGGTCTTGGAAGGCATTTTCACGCATGAGGGTCACGTGCAGGGCATAGGTGCCGACGCTGAACGACGGTTCAGCGTGGGAACGGCGGCCGGGCAGACGCTCGCGGATGTCGCAGAACAGATCCGCGCCGACGGGTTGGACATTGCGAGCGTCTCGGTCGGGTCGACTGCGGGGGCGCGTTCCGCCCCCGGCGTCGACGGTGTGACCGAGGCGCGCCCGGGCACCTATGTCTACGGCGACGAGAACCAGGTCGCGATCGGCACCTCGGATCCGGCCGATACCGCGTCAACGGTGCTCAGTCGCGTCATCAGCACGCAGCGCGGGGAGCCCGTGCTGGTCGATGCAGGGATCAAAGCGATGAGCTCCGACGGCAGCATGCACGGCGACGGTCGGATCGGCACAGTCATATCGGGCTGCGGCGGCGTTCTTGCGACCGGCCACGAAGAGCACGGTTTTCTTCGCGGCTCTTCCTCGCTGAAGGTGGGCGATCTCGTCCGGATTCGCCCCAATCACGCCTGCGGACTCACGAACATGCACTCGCATGTCTTCGCCGTCGAAAGCGGCATCGTCATCGACGTCTGGCCCGTCCTGGGCCGACACTAGAAGGGAATCGACATGGACCAGATCTCTCCCCGATCGGCCCCGGCGCCGGCCGGCCCGTACTCGGCGGGAATCGTCAGCGGCGGCTTCCTCTTCCTCGCAGGGCAGGGGCCGTTCGATACCGCGGGAAACATGGTCGGCGGAACGTTCGCCGAACAGGTGAGACAGACATTCGCGAACCTGGAGGCCGTTGCGGAGGCGGCGGGCACCTCGATGCACAACGCGGTTCGCATCGGCGTCTACCTCAACACCCTCGACGACTGGGCCGAGTTCAACGAGGTGTCAAAGGAATTCCTGACGACGCCCTACCCGGCACGCACGTCGATCCAGGCCGACCTGAACGGCTTCCTGGTCGAGATCGACGCGATCGTCGCGTTGGACGAGGCCGCTGCCGATTAGGCCGACCACAAGTTCGTCGGGCGCGACGGCGTTCTCGTGAGCAGGCCCGTGCTCGATACGATCAGATGGTGGATTTCGAAAGCATCCTGCGCGAGGCTGTGCGAAAGCAGCGACGAGACGGGATTCTTCTCGCCATTCTTGGTGCCGTCTGCGCGCTGGCCGGCGTTTTCCTCGGTGTGATCGGCTCATGGTGGCTCGGGGCCGCCGCCATTGCATTCGGCGTGATGTGCATCGCGGCAGGGACAAGCATGATGCGCCCCGAGGGCTCGCCTGCGGCGAGACTCTCTGGAATCGTGGGATGTATAGCCTTTGCCGTGGCAGGCGCGCTCATGATCACCACGACGTTCGTCGACCCCACGGCATTCGGCTGGCGAGGAGCCTGGACCGGAGTTATTGCCGGAGCACCATGTCTCGTCTTCTTTGGCTCCGGGGCGGTCATTCTCATCTATCGCGAAGTCAAGCGTCGGAAGCACAACAGTTGATTTGTGATGTCGGAGGTCGGGGGTCACCGTCGACGTCGGAACAGGACCCTGTGCAGTTCAAAGGAAAATTCCTGAGCCGCGACTAGTTCGTAAAATATGTCGCGACTCGGGACATCGGTGAGGTTGACAGGATTTGAACCTGCGACCCCTCGGCGGTCTTAGATTCAAATCCCCTGACCTGGTTGTCGCGGAACCCCTCGAGGTCCCTTGTGTTTACTGCGATTTAGGCGGTTCGCCTAGTCCGAGTGTAGCCGGTCAACGGCGGTCCGTCTTGGATGACTTTGATGGGTTTTCGATATGCACAAACGATACGGATCCAGAGCCATCGAAGTAAGCCCCCGGAACAAGCCTATGCCTCCGCGGCTCAGCTCCGAAGCCGCTTGACATGATCGGGCCAAGCTTTCAACGACTGACGATACTCCGTAGCCTCAACAGCATCTGCAAACTCCAACATACTTCCGACTTTCTCGAGCAGCACTTCTCGCACTTCTTCCGGCGTCGCGAAGAAGAACTCTTTACGAGGGTTAGTTTGGTTCAAGGCACGAGCCGAAAAACGCTTGTGCAAATCGTTCTCAAGAGTTACCGCATCTTCAGAGAAAAACATCGTGTGGAGGTCGAAGCGGAACGGCACCGAAGCTCCACTGAGTTCCGAGATGCGCTCGGAAGGTTCCAACCGCCGGGTCAGCCCAATCTTCACAACGCCTGCCCCGAACGCCCCTTCGTTCGAAATTACATATACATATCCGGCACGAATATTCGCAGCACGGAAATCGTTCCGCTGGATCGCCTCGTCAACTTGAGCAATTCGCTGAATGAGATCCTCGTTAGATTCGCCAATTGCTTCCAGCTTTTCAAGGGCGTTCAAAAGATGCGCACGCTCCTTATCAAGACGTTGACGCTCTTCTTCAAGCTCTTTCTGGACTCGCCTTTCCTCGCGAAGTCGCGCGCGCTCTTCCCGTGCAGCTTCACGCTCCTCTTGCTTCTTCATGAGCCAGTCGGAGGTCAGCTCAATCTCTTCAACACGAAGCGCATGAAAGTCGTCATGGATCTTCATCTCCATTAGCGCGCCAAGTTTCGCTATCGCAGAGCGTGTGGCTTCGAGTCGCCGTTTTGCGGTCTGAGCGTTCCCGGCACGGAGCGAGCGGATCGCATTGTCTGCTTCTGCGTTGTACGCCCGCAGCATCAGCTTGCCGAGATCTGAAGATAGCTTTCTTCCCTGAGCGAGAGAGTTGTTGAATGTGAAGAGTTCTGACCGATCAATTGCCCTCTTTGCGCGAATCGCGTCAACCATCTTTGTTTCGAGATTCTCCAACCTCTCGCGATAGGCCGCAGCTGATTCAAGGGGGTGGTGATAGCGATAGATGCCAATTTCCTGCAGCATTCTCGCGTCGTCGAGTTCGACCAAATCATCGCCCGAAACCGAAAGCTGTTCCCGGAGCAAAGCGTTCTCAGCTTCAAGCAACGCCACCCGAGCCGCAGCGCTTTCCGCTTTCGGCGCTCCAGCATCTTCCGTGCGTGCGTGGCGAAGTTCCGTAGGCGCGGCCGGTCCCTCCATGGATACAGGTTCGCCAGATGCCTCTCCGCCAGTAAGTCTTACCCAGAGTTCCCAACCATCAGGAGCAGCCGGCCACGAAGGATCTGGCTCCCAGGACGCAGGAGGGGTCCAACCTGGTGGCGGCTTCGGCCAACCAGGTGGAGGATTAAAGATTAGTCCTTCCGAACTCACTTGGCACCCCGGACCCCATTGCTGGTGACGGGAGTTAGTGCAAGCGGGTTCTTCGATACTGCCGCACCAAGATATGCCAGAGACGCCTCCGGCACTACAGCGGACAGATCGAGCGCTTCAAACGCCTCTCGGCTCACTGCGACCGCGATAAACTGCACATCAGCCTTGGTACCAGTTGCTGGATTGATCGTGTTCGTACCAAGTTCGAGAGAGATGCTCTGAACCAACCCTCGCCGGTCAGCTTCAAAAACCTCATGCAAGCTGCGAAGCGTCACCGCATTGACGATACCGGCGTAACGATCCTTGATTGCCTTCTGCGAAAGCTGAGTAGCAGTGATCTCATCCGATGCCTTGGTGTACCGATACGCCTTAACGGTGGGTACTGCGTCCGGCCCTGGGATCGTAACGCGCATCGACAGTTCTGCGGAAGCGGGATCGAACTCCGCAACATGCCCCACAGGGAACGAATCGGGGTAGATAGAGTTTGCGAGGACAATTTCAACGTACTCTTGAACCGCTTCGGTCACACCATAACCAAGCGCACTAATGAATTCATCCAGTTCAGCGTTCTCTTGTTTGGCTTCCTCCTCTCGCGCGGCGCATTCACTCTCATACCGCGCCAACTCCTGAGCCAACTCGGTCTTTCTGGCTTCTTCTTGAGCAACATACTGCTGGCGTTGGGCCTCTCGCCGAAATGGAAGAGATTCTGACTCCTGCTGCCACCTGGCGTAGTCTGCGGCATACTGCGCTTCGACCGCTGCTTGCGCCTCAGCAAGCTTCTTCTTCCGGCCAAACAATCCACTTGGGGCTTGAACTTCGGCCTTCACGGGCCAAGCAGGATCCGGAATCTGCACAGGCTCCGGATTCGGGGAGCGCAAGTCTTCTCTGTCGAAAGGTGGATGATCGACGATGACACGGAAAGTCTCGAGATCAACATGATCGTCCACATCCAGCGTGGCCGTCAAGATTGAGTCAAGCTCCTCGTACTGCTCTGCTAGCGCACCATTCATTGCTTCAACTTCTGCTTGTTTGGCAGCAACATGCGCCGCCGCCGCTTCCCGCTCAGCACGCTTCCTGTCCGCTTCTGCCGCTCTAACCGCGGCAGTATGTGCTCGTTCAGCAGCCCGTTGAGCCTGCTCAGCACGTCGAATTGCGGCCTGATGTTCTCTGGCTGCGGCCCGCTGTCTTTGCTCCTGAGCTCTGGCTTGCTGTTTAGCCTGGTGTTGGATCTCAGCAAAGAACCCGCGTCGTCGCGCCATCACATGTCTCCCTCTTTGGACCTTCGATAAAGCCTAGCGGAGCGGGTAGTCTCACCGGCCCGCTCTGTTTTAGTGGCTCTTTGGATGCTGATCGAACGTGCCCGACTGCTGGGTACCACGCAGGCTCTCATCACCAACGAGACGATCAACCCGCCCCAACGGAAGCGGCCCAGGCCGAGCGACCCGGATCCCGGCCCCGTCATCTACGACACCGGCCTCGACGCGGGCGAAGGGCTCTGGCTACGTACCGGCTGGGCGGGGCGAGTCTGAAACGCCCACCGCCATCCACACGTTTTGGCCGATAACCCCGATAACCCCGCGATCGTCACGGGGAAGGACCATCAAATCAAAAACGGGTGAACCCACGTTTCCGTGGGTCCACCCGTCCGCGATGTCCCGAGACATCACATGGTCGGGATGACAGGATTTGAACCTGCGACCCCCTGACCCCCAGGCGTCCAGAAGGCTTCCGTGAGATCGATTTCCGCGTGATTCCAGGCATCGGATCATGCAGAGCACGTCACGAGATGCACGGTTTGCATGGTTCTGGTCCCCTTCTGGTCCCCCTCGTCACACGCCTCGAAGACCGCTGATCCGCACACTGGCCATCCAAATGAGAGCGCCTCCATCGTCCACATGTTTGACCGAGTCAAGGGGTCCGAGACATCGGCCGTTCTTGACCCGCGACGCTAGTCGCCGGCGGTGATGGAGCGCGATTCGTGACAGCCAACACCCGCGGAGCCCGATCATCGACACGCTCTGGCCCGACCATCAGTGATTGACTTCGAGTGCGTCCGCCACAGGGGCAAGAAGCGCCCGCTCGTTACGCTCGATCCTCTGCTTCGCCACATGCTCGGTCACGCCCCATACATCCGCGATTGAGCGGAGCGCCTGAGCGATATCCCACGGGTTCAGTCCCTCTCGCCGAACCTGCGCGAAAGGTCCGTCAGTCTCAAGCACGACCTTGTTGTCGGGCATGCCAGAAACCAGGTAAAGCGGGTCGCGCTTGACTACGGCGTCGTTTGCGCGCTGTGATAGCGCTCAGACGCCCCAGACGCGAGGCGCAGTACGAGCGTCTGGATCGCGACGGAGGTATAGGCCTGATTACTTCCACGCCCCGAGTTTGTCGGGGTTGCGGACGGCCCAAACGTGTTCGATTTTGCCGGCTCGGTGGCTGAGGCTGACGACCGCGAGGGTGTCTCCGGCGCCGGTGGCGACGAGCCCGAGTTCACCGTTGACGAGATCTTCGCGGATGGTCAGGTCGGGTTGCCGTTCGTACACGCCGAGCAGGAACTGTGCGATGGCGTCGGCACCGAGCAGTGGTTCGAGAGCGGCGGAAACGAGCCCGCCGCCGTCTGTGATCGCGGTAGCGTGCGGGTCGAGCAGGCTGATGAGGGTGGCGAGGTCGCCGGTCTCCCACGCTGCCTTGAACGAGCGGACGACGGCGGTGTGCTCGGCAGGGTCAGTCGTTGTGCTGCGAGCGCTATGCACGCGGCGGCGCGCGGTGGAGGCGAGTTGTCGGCATGCTTCCGGGGTTCGGCCGACGATGTCGGCGACTTCGGGAAAGGTGTAGCGGAACACGTCGTGGAGGATGAACGCGACCCGCTCGGCGGGGGTCATGGATTCGAGCACGATCAGCAGCGCCATCGACACCGATTCGTCCAGGCTGACACGATCGGCGGGGTCGATGGGGGCGCTGTCGTGGTGGCTGGTCCAGGTGCCGGGCGTGGGGATGGGTTCGGGGAGCCATTCACCGACGTACTGCTCGCGGCGGGCGCGGGCGGTGGTGAGCATGTCCAGTCCGATGCGGCTGGCGGTCTTGATAAGCCACGCTCGCGGGGAGCCGATCTCGCGGCGCTCGGTGTCGCTGAGCCGGTACCAGCGGATGTAGGTCTCTTGAACGGCGTCTTCGGCGTCGGCGAGGGAGCCGAGGAGCCGGTAGGACAGTCCGAGGAGGACGCTGCGTTCGCGGATCGCGTCACCAAGCTCGGGCGGTTCGGCGTGCCCTCCGCGATGTGGGTTTCTCATTCGTTCCTCTTTCCATCGACCAGGCTCTCGTGTTCCGATCCGATGCTTCGTGTCAATCGGATCACATGCCCGTGAGAAGGAGACGAGACAGCCCGGCGAACTGTGAGGCGTTGACAGCTCATGGCTGATGCTCCTGAGCCGTCTCTTGGCCGGGGGCGACCGGACGGTTGCCGGGGTCGGTGGTGAGTTCAAGAGCGGTAGTCGGGAGGATGCGGTCCTGGAAGAACCAGCGTGACAGCGTCACTCTCGCGCGATCACGGAGACGGATGCTCCCCGCGTTGTCAGGTCGGAGCACGAGCGGTGCGAAGCCGTCCTGGTCGATGAGTCGCCAACGTTCGTAGGCATCGACGGGATGGTGGACTTCGACGTACTCGCCGCCGGGAAGACGCACGATCCGGCCGGTCTCGTATCCGTGGAGGACGATCTCGCGGTCTTTCCGTTGCAGGCCGAGGCAGATGCTTCTCGTCAGGACGAACCCTGCCGCCGGGCCGACGATGAGGGCCGCCTGGAGGGTGAGCACGATCCCTTCGATGCTGAGCGAGAAGTGCAGCGCGATGAGGTCGCTGCCCGCCGCTGCCCACAGCACCCCGTAGAACAAGACCCCCGCGACGCCGATGCCAGTGCGGGTCGGGGCATGGCGAGGCCGGGTCAGCAGGTGGTGTTCACCCCGGTCACCGGTGATCCAGCGTTCGATGCACGGGTAGACCATCGCTGTGACAAGGAACAGCGCGCACACACCGGCCGGGACCAGAATCGCCAACGTCCATGTGCGATTGAACAACACGAACTCCCAGCCCGGAGGGACAAGGCGCTGCGCGCCGTCGAGGAACGCGAGATACCAGAGCGCCCCGCCACCGGCCGACGCGTTGCCCGGATCGGCTGGCCCATAGGTCCAGATCGGGTTCACGGTCACGGTCGCCGCGATCCCGGTGAGTACGCCGAACACGATGAGGAACAGGCCAACGCGCTTCACCGCCGCGGCGCGAAACGGCCGCCCGACGACGTTGGCTTCCGTCCTGCCGGGGCCAGGGAACTGTGCAGGCTTGTGCAGGGTGGCGAGGATGCCGTTCACGACCATCAGCACGGCGATGATCGCCGGCAGCAGGAGGATGTGCAGCGGGTAGAACGTGGTGATCGCGCCGCCGGGGAATTCTCCCTGGAACACCAGGGATGACAGCCACGCACCCACGACGGGGATCGCCTTGAGTATGCCGTCCAGCACAGCCAGGCTGCTGCCGGAGAGCATGTCGTCGGGCAGGACATGGCCGGTCAGTCCCGCCGCCATGCTGGCGAAAAGGATGCCGAACAGGAGCAGCCAGTTCAGCTCGCGCGGCTTGCGGAACGCGCCCGTGAAGAACACGCGCAGGATGTGCAGCAGGAGTGCGGCGATCATCAGCGACGCGCTCCAGTGGTGAAGCTGCCTCATGAGCAGCCCGCCGCGGACCTCGAACGAGATGTCCAGGGTCGACTCCAACGCGCGGGACACCTCAACCCCGTGGAGCGGGATGTAGGGCCCGTCGTACTGCACAGCAGTGGTTGACGGGTCGTAGAAGAACAGCAGGAACACTCCTGTGAGCGAGCAGACGACGAAACTCACTACGACGAGGTGCCCGAGCAACAGCGACCAGTGATCCGGGAACACCCGGCCCCGCCAGACGCGGACCATCACACCGATGCGTGTCCGCTCATCCAACCACCGGGCGACCCGATCAGTGACCCGAGTACTCCGCCGCGCTGACCCTGCCAACCTTGCCCCTTCCGTCACCGAGGGGCCGGAAAGCCCTGGCCCCCAATGAGGACGATGCAGGCCACCAGATCGTGAGGTGGCCGCCCGACTGCCGGTGACGCCTCACACTCTGCGGCGCTATCTCGTCTCTTCTCCAGCGCGGACGACCGTCTTGCTCACCCGGCCGGACGCACTCAATCGCGCCGACCACGGACACCAAATCGCGGAACGATCAGAAAGGAAGGCCGGACATGTCCAGTCCCGTCACGTTCATCAACATCATCGACGTCGACCCGTCCAAGCAGCAGGAGGTGATCGACATCCTGAATGAGGGAATCGAGCAGGTCATCTCCAAGCGGCCCGGATTCATCTCCGTCACGGTCCTCGCCAGCGCCGACAAGAGCCGCGTCGTCAACATCGCCCGCTGGGAACGCGCCGACGACGCGAAGGCCACCCAGACGGACCCCGCCGCGGCCGCATACGCCGAACGCACCGCCGCCATCGCGATGCCTAGCCCCGGCATCTACGCGGTCGTCTCCGAGCACACTGCCTGACGATGCCGGTCAGCCTGGCGGACCACCTGTCCTCGGGCCGTCAGGTTCGACCGCATCGCTTCTTCACCACTCGCTTGAACTGCCACATGCGTCCGCGGCCCGACCACAAGCGTGGAGGAGTCACGCGATCGTGTCAGCACGCCGCCAACCTGCGCGAGCGCTGCATCCTCGCCGAGGTCCACACCTCCGGCGCGACGCATGATGCATCAGCGACCGGTGCGGTCTGACATAGGCAGCACCAACCGCGGCCTCAACGCGCCTGAAACCCCGGCGAACTCCCCCGGTAGGCTTGAACGCCCCGGCATTGGAAGGAGACAGAACATGCTCGACGAACTGCTCGACCTCGAACACCAGGGATGGAAGTCCCTCTGCACCAGCACTGGTGCGGAGTTCTA
>Ga0308157_10001881_pt1 | contig 38748 bp, 30 predicted proteins | sample PhyBR1_FD_201035 | JGI IMG/M metagenome (GOLD analysis project Ga0308157, IMG submission 201035) | Phyllosphere microbial communities from UC Gill Tract Community Farm, Albany, California, United States - DLSLB.R1 | ecosystem: Host-associated > Plants > Phyllosphere > Unclassified | place: USA... | reverse complement strand
ACGAGGTTTGGTTCCATCTGAACTGCGTATGGAACGTCACCCAGAACTGGAACGCGTGCGAAGGTTGCAACCATCTTGTTGTGATCGACTTCAACGTAGTCAGGAACGTCGCGTTCTGCGAGCGAAACTGCTTCGAGAACAATAACGAGCTGCTTCGACTTTTCACGAACTTCAACAACGTCACCAGCCTTGAGGCGGAACGACTGAATGTTGACGCGGCGACCGTTCACGTTCACGTGGCCGTGGTTGATGAACTGGCGTGCAGCGAAGATCGTTGGAACGAACTTTGCGCGGTACACAACAGCGTCCAGACGCGATTCGAGCAGGCCGATGAGGTTTTCACCGGTATCGCCCTTGCGGCGAGCTGCTTCGTCATAGGTCTTGCGGAACTGCTTTTCCGAGATATCGCCGTAGAAGCCCTTGAGCTTCTGCTTTGCACGGAGCTGTACACCGAAGTCGGACAGCTTGCCCTTACGGCGCTGACCGTGCTGGCCTGGGCCATATTCACGACGGTTCACAGGGGACTTCGGACGGCCCCAGATGTTTTCGCCAAGACGGCGATCAATTTTGTACTTAGCGGATTCGCGCTTGCTCATCGCATTTCCTTTAAAAAGTTGGTGCGCCTTGCGGCACAGATAGGAAACGCGCCCTCCTCTGCCCTTGTTTTACAAGGACTGACAGAATGAAGCGCGCAGCTGCGATCTTCATCCACGGGACACGTCAAATGAAACGCCGGAGCGTTTAGGCTCCAGCGATGGCGGCTTTTAGTCATGGAGGTGTCATCTTGTCAAGGCTGAAGCCCTGATTTTCGGCCATTTCAGCCGTTTATCGCGCATCCAGAAAAGTGTGAAGCCATTTTCGGGTACATACACGTTGATATCCCCCCGAAGACTAAATGCAACGATCTGCCATCAAGTGTGAAGGAACGACAAGCCCTCCTTCGACATTAGGCCATAGCGCTCGCTATCAAAAGAGGTGAACATGGCCGTTTCTTTCTCTTTCTTTCAAAAGATTATTATCACCTGTCTCGTCGCCGTCGCTATCACGATACTCCCCGGTGAAAACATGACCGGACCTACAACGGCAAATGCACAGAACCTCATTGAAAGGGTGTTGAGCGGTAACGCAAAGCAGTCGTCTGCCAAAAAACGCCCAAAGAAAAAACGCGATACGAAGCGCCAGCAATCAAAGGCACCCTCTTCGACCCAGAGCAAGGCGTTACCATCCTCCAACATAGTTCCGGTGCCAACGCCTGCCCCGGCACGTGAAGAGACAAAAGAGCCTGCACCAGTGGTGCCTGTGCCTGCGCCCGCCGATGCAACGCCATTGCCTGAGAAAAAACCCGAACAACCTATGAAACAATCCAAGCCCGTTGATGAACAGCCTGAGCCAAAAAAGGCCGAACGTATCTATCAGGTATCGTGTCCAGCATTGATGGCAGGCGACGTGGAGGGAAAGCTTTTGCCACCGATCGAAGATGGCTCGCAATGCAGGGCGCTTTCGCCGCTCTCACTCACTGCTATTGGCAAAAATGAACCTGTAAAATTTGCAAATGCAGTCACGACAAACTGCGCCATGGCCGTCACACTCGCTGAATGGTCTACAAGCGTCAAAGATGCCGCTAAAAAAGTGTATGGCGATAGCGTCAAGATCACCGAAATTGGCACTGGATCGGATTATCAATGCCGCAACGTTAATAGCGCATCAACCGGCCGTGTTTCTGAGCATGCATTCGCCAATGCGCTCGATATCATGTCGTTCAAATTCTCGGATGGGTCTAAAACTGAACTCGAAAGCGGCTGGAACGGATCAGAAAAAGACAAAGCGTTCTGGCGTGCTGTGCATGGCGCAAGTTGCAAGCTTTTCATGACCGTGATCGGACCAGATGGGGATGCGGCACACCTTACAAACATGCATCTGGATCAGGGTTGCCACGGCAAATCCTGCCTTGCTCGAATCTGCCAATAAGATATTCTCGAGCTGGTATGATATTGAATCGAGTGTGGTTTACGGATTTGAAGTTCCTAAACGTGGATGCAACACAAATGATGGGAACTTCAAATCCACCACACTAGACGGGGGACATCATTAAAAAGCCCAAACTGCCTTTCTAATAGCATCGTCGTTATCGATTTTGCTCACTGCACTTTTGCGCGGTGACCTTTCAAAGGAAACGATCCATGAAATCGACCAAAATTATACTTTCGGCAATTTTTACTCTTGGCATCGCGGGCGCGGCTCATGCAGACGCTGTACCGAAACGCTCCAAGGATTTCACTGGCAACTACCAGACCCTCGTGAAAGACCAGCAAGCTTCGCCACAAGTGGCTGATTGCATCGCCAGCGCCTATGATTACGTGAAGAAGAGCAAGAAATATGATCGTCTCGGCTTCACCAAGGACGATATCGCTGCTGCCACAACCAATGACAAATCATCGAAGTTCAGCGCGAAAGACGCGAGCAAGGTTTCTGCCGTTATTTCAGTACCCGGAGAAGCCCGCACCAAAAGCGGAGGCACACAATGGGATACGATCACACTGCGCTGTGGCATAACTGGCGGTAAGCTTAAGGCAATTGAATTGGCACCCGGAAAAGGCGCGTAATAAGCGCTGGTTGCTCCGGCTATCAGAGCAGCTGATGTTAATCAGTTGCTCTTTTTGTCGGAGACGTGTTCTGGCAGGCCTTTATGTTTGGTCTCAGCAAACTCTTCGAGCTCTTTCTCGGTCATCGATTCGTACATTTCTTTTGAAGCGCCGATCAGCTCGCTTTTCTTGATCTCGCCACGCTTGGCGGCAAGAGCGGCACCTGCAGCTTTTTGCTGAGCCTGTGATTTTGCTGGCATTGTTCTTACTCCCTTTGCTGGGAGAGTAACGAATGCGCCGGTATCAGGTTCCCTATTCTTCGATACCGCCATCAAAGCGTGAACGAGCTTCGCGCATTTCCTTACGATTCCTGACCGCCCACTGGCCAAGAACATCAATCGGCACCGCCAGCGAGTGGCCAAGCTCGGTCAGCGAATATTCAACCTCTGGCGGCGACGTTGGACGGACATGGCGCGCCACAAGCCCATCACGCTCAAGCGAACGCAAGGTGACAGTAAGCATCCGCTGGGAAATCCCTTCAATAGCACGACGCAATGCATTGAAACGCATCGACCCCGTTTGCAAATTGAAAACAACGAGGATGCTCCACGTATCACCGACCCGGTCGAGAACTTCGCGGATAGGACATAAGCCTTCGCCATCGGGGTCAGACTGAAACGCAGCCGTCGATGACAATAGCGGCGCTTTAGCATCCGGGCGTGTGTTGATCGTCATTCTATCTCCTTGGGCAAACTTCTGGCGCTTCATTCTCGACTGATCGCCCTTGCCAGCGGCGCGGTTACTTCCATGTACCCTAATCATGAAAAAGTGCGTTCTTCACAAGGCTCGTCGTATCGACTACCTAGTTACCATAAAGAACCTGATTATTAAATATCACTTCTCCAGTTGGAACTGAAAGGAAACTGTCATGGCTAAAATCGCACTGATCGGCGCTACGGGTTTTGTTGGCACTGCCGTTCTCAAGGAAGCCGCATCGCGCGGCCATAGCGTAACCGCGCTCGTCCGCAATACGGATAAGGTTGCGAAACTCGATAATGTTACTGCGGTGAAGACGGACATATTCGACACCGATGCGCTCGCAAAGCAGATTGCAGGGCATGACATCGTCATTTCTGCGTTCAATCCCGGCTGGGCGGACGCCAACATCCGTGAAAACCACATCAAGGGTAGCCGTTCCATCAATGAAGCTGCCAAAAAAGCAGGTGTTAAGCGTCTCATCGCAGTAGGCGGAGCCGGTAGCCTCGCGATCAAGGGCCACCAGCTTGTGGATTCCCCTGAGTTCCCTGCCGAATGGAAAGAAGGCGCACTAGGTGCACGTCAGACATTGAATGAGTTGCGCGAAGAGAAGGACCTGGACTGGACCTTTGTCTCTCCTGCAATCATCCTCCAGCCCGGCGAACGCACAGGCAAATATCGCCTTGGTGCAGACGAGCCTGTTTTTGACGACAAGGGCGAAAGCAAAATCTCGGTAGAAGATCTGGCCGTTGCAATCGTGGATGAAGCAGAACAAGGCAAGCAAATTCGGAAGCGCTTCACCGCAGCATACTAAAACCATCTATTGCCGGGCGGGCAACCGCCCGGTTTCCTCAAGGTAACCCAATCACCTTTCAGTGCGTTCTTAACAAGCGGCATGAGTCATCTTAACTACGTTGCGACAGCCAACGAATTGATGGAACGCCATGGAACTCGGTATTTATACATTCGGCGATATCGGGCCTGATCTCGAAACCAATCGCCTCCTTTCGCCGCAACAGCGGCTCAACAATCTTATTGAAGAAATCGAGCTTGCCGATCAGGTGGGTCTTGATGTTTTCGGTGTGGGCGAGCATCACCGCCCAGACTATGCCGTTTCTGCGCCACCAATTGTGTTGGCAGCAGCCGCATCGCGCACCAAAAACATCAAACTGACCAGTGCCGTGACGGTTCTCTCGTCCGATGATCCGGTACGCGTTTATCAGCAGTTCTCGACGCTTGATCTCATCTCCAATGGTCGCGCCGAAATCATGGCCGGACGCGGGTCGTTTATCGAATCCTTCCCGCTGTTTGGATATGATCTCGACGATTACGACACGCTTTTTGCTGAAAAACTCGACCTCCTCCTCAATATCCGGGAGAATGAACGCGTAGACTGGACAGGAACTACGCGCCCCGCAATTGATGGACGCGGTGTCTATCCCCGTGCCTTTCCGGGCTCTTTGCCAGTATGGCTTGCGGTTGGTGGGACGCCTGCCTCGGTGGGTCGCGCAGCGCTTCTTGGCTTACCGTTGGCAATTGCCATTATTGGCGGATACCCGGAACGCTTTTCACAGCTGACCGATTTCTATCGCGAGGCTGGCCTCAAGGCCGGTCATACTCCTGAAAAGCTCAAAGTTGGAATCAACTCACACGGCTATATTGCTGAAAACTCTCAACAAGCTGGCAATGAGTTTTTCGAACCTTACTCTCATGTGATGAGCAAAATCGGGCGGGAACGCGGCTGGCCACCAACCACTCGAGAACAATTTGATGCCATGTGCCAGCCGCGCGGTTCGCTGCTTGTCGGTAGCCCTCAGCAGGTGATCGATAAAATTCTAACCCAGCACAGCTATTTCAAACATGATCGTTTCTTGTTGCAGACCGCCCTTGGTAACCTGCCGCATAAGCATACAATGAAATCGATAGAGTTGTTCGGGACCAAGGTTGCGCCAGAAATACGCAAAGCATTGAACCTGAAAGCATCTGCATAAAGAAAAAACCGGCCAATCACCATTGGCCGGTTTTTCATTAAAGCGCGTTTCGATCTGATTGGATCAGATCGGCGCTCTAATTATCTGTTTTAACGCGCATCTTTGTCCGAAAACCGTTTCACACTTTTCGGGACGCGCTCTAAACCAGTTCGACTTCCACGACACCGGGAATTGCCTTCATGGCGCTGGCGATTTGTGGACTGACGCGATAGCGGTGCGGAAGTTCGATCTCGACTTCGCGCTGGCCTTCTTCCTTGATCACGATAAGGCTCACCTGACCGTCACCACGCGTGTTGAAATGCGGCACGATACTTTTAACCGCCTCTGCAGAGCGCAGATAAAGCCTCAATGCCTTCTGCATCCGACACGCTTCATCTTCGAGAGACTGGACCGTCTGGATACGCAGACCAATGCCTTCTGGACGGTTTTCAGCAGCAACAGTTATCACCACCGATTTGCCGCTTTCGAGAAGATCGCGATACTGCGCAAGACCTTCCGAAAAGAGCACGGCTTCAAACTGACCACTGGCATCCGAAAGCTGCACGATACCCATCTTGTTGCCAGTGCGAGTCTTGCGTTCCTGACGGGTCGTGACAGTGCCTGCCAGACGCCCGGCATTTGCACCGCGCTTCACAGCAGCCGAAAAATCGGCCCAGCTCTGAACGCGCATACGGTCGAGAACCTGACGATATTCATCCAGCGGATGAGCGGACAGGTAAAAGCCTACCGCCTGAAATTCACGATGGAGCTTTTCTGACGGCAGCCAGGGTGCTGCCTGTGGCAGGATCAATTGTTCTTTCGGTGCTCCCGAAAGGCCGAAAATATCTGACTGGCCACTTGCTGCATTTTCCTGCGTGCGCTGTGCAAAGCCCATGATGCGGTCCATGCCGGCGCTCATAGCGGCGCGATCACGCCCGAAGCAATCCAGCGCGCCTGCATTGATCAGGCTTTCCGTCACACGTCGATTGACGATTTTCGGATCGATCCGCTCGCAAAAATCCTCGAGACTTTCAAAAGGCTTCTCAGCCCGTACGTTGACGATGTGGTCTACAGCCGCTTCGCCAACGCCCTTGATCGCCGCCAGCGAATAGAAAATCTTTCTTTCGCCCACCTCAAATGTGCGGAAGGAAGTCATGACGGATGGTGTCACGACATCGATACCCAGACGATTGGCCTCGCGCCGGAAGTCATTGAGCTTGTCGGCGTTGGACATATCGTAGGTCATAGACGCGGCGAGAAACTCGACCGGATAATGCGCCTTCATGTAGGCGGTCTGATAAGACACGATAGCGTATGCTGCGGCGTGAGACTTATTGAAGCCATAGTCGGCGAACTTGGCCAACAGGTCGAAGATCATATTCGCCTGCGCCTTATCGACACCGCCTGCAATCGCCCCTTCGACGAAACGAACGCGCTGCTTGTCCATCTCCACGCGGATCTTCTTACCCATGGCGCGACGCAGAAGGTCAGCTTCACCGAGCGAGTAGCCCGAAAGCACCTGCGCGATCTGCATTACCTGCTCCTGATAAACGATAACGCCTTGCGTTTCCTTGATCAGGCCATCAATTTTCGGGTGAATGGAGGCGATTTCCTCCTCACCATTCTTACGCGCATTATAGGTCGGGATATTCTCCATCGGACCCGGACGATATAGGGCCACAAGCGCGATGATGTCTTCAATGCGGTCGGGACGCATGCCGAGCAGCGCCTTGCGCATGCCCGCACTTTCCACCTGAAACACACCGACCGTCTCGCCGCGCGAAAGCATTTCATAGGTCAGTTCATCATCAAGAGGCAGGCGCGTAAGGTCGATTTCAATGCCTTTACGGGCGACAAGCTTAACCGCTGTTTCCAGCACAGTGAGCGTTTTCAGGCCAAGAAAGTCGAACTTGACCAGCCCCGCTTGCTCAACCCACTTCATGTTGAACTGCGTAACCGGCATATCCGAGCGCGGATCGCGATACATTGGCACGAGTTCAGAAAGCGGACGATCACCAATCACGATACCGGCGGCGTGCGTTGAGGCGTGTCGGTAAAGACCTTCCAGTTTCAGCGCCATATCGAGAAGACGGCCAACGACCGGTTCTTTCTCGCGCTCCTCGTTGATCTTCGGCTCAGTCTCAATAGCCTGCGCCAGAGAAACTGGGTTGGCAGGATTTTGCGGCACCAGCTTACAAAGACGATCCACCTGCCCGTAAGGCATCTCGAGAACGCGGCCCACGTCGCGCAGCACAGCGCGCGCCTGAAGCGTTCCGAAAGTTATAATCTGTGCGACCTGATCGCGCCCGTATTTCTCCTGCACGTAGCGAATGACTTCTTCGCGACGTTCCTGACAGAAGTCGATATCGAAATCGGGCATCGATACGCGGTCTGGATTGAGAAACCGCTCAAACAGCAGCGAGAACCGCAGCGGATCAACGTCAGTAATGGTCAATGCATAAGCGACAAGAGAACCGGCACCCGAACCACGCCCTGGCCCAACGGGAATGCCATGCGACTTCGCCCATTTAATAAAGTCCGCAACGATTAGGAAGTAACCCGGGAACTTCATGCGGGTGATAATGCCAATCTCGTAATCGAGACGTTCGGAATATTGTTCTTCCGTATATCCTTCAGCAAGACCAGCTGTTTCGAGCCGCATCTTCAAGCCTTCACGCGCCTGTCGGGCCAGCTCCTCCGCTTCGGCCTCAATAGCTGCTTCCGGATCGTCAGATTCGCCAGTAAAGCGCGGGAGAATTGGCTGGCGTGTCTGTGTGAACCAGCTGCAACGCTCTGCAATTTCGATCGTATTTTCGAGCGCTTCTGGCAGATCGGCAAACAGAGCCGTCATTTCGGCGCGGCTTTTAAGATGATGGTCGGGCGTCAGACGGCGGCGATCATCATTGGAAAGGATTTGTCCCTCAGCAATAGCGAGCAGCGCATCATGCGCCTCAAAGTCCTCCGCCTTGAGGAAGAAGGCTTCATTGGTTGCCACAAGCGGCAAGTCCATCGCATAGGCGAGTTCAACGGTCTTCGCCTCAAGCCCGCGGTCATAGCCTGATTGACGCTGCAATTCGACATATAGCCGATTGCCAAAAGCTTCTTTCAAGAAAGTTAGACGCGCTTCTGCACGGTCCGGGCGATCTGCAGCAAAAGCCCGTCCGATTGGACCGAGCTGTCCACCCGAAAGCACGATGACGTCATCGGACAAGCCGGACAGCCAGCTTGCATCAATGTGAACCGGATCGCCCGATGGGGTATCGAGGAATGCACGGCTGACGAGCCTTACGATATTGGCATAGCCCTCTTCGGTCGAAGCGAGCAAAACGATAGGCGCCAAATCAAGGACCAGTCGGCGATTGGCACTACGGCTATTATCGTTGTGATCGCCGAACCCTACGTCCAGTTGACACCCGATAATTGGCTGCAAGCCATCTTTCGAAGCCTTCTGGGCGAATTCCAGAGCGCCAAAAAGATTATTGGTGTCGGTTATCGCGATGGCCGGTGCTTCATCGGCAATCGCCTGTTTGATGATCTTGCCGACGGGCAGAGCACCTTCGAGCAAGGAATAGGCAGAATGTACCCGCAAATGAACGAAACGAGGTGACGACTTGCCCTCGCCCGCTGCAATGCTTGCTGTATCACTCATTCTATTTCCCCGATCTATGCAGAGCTGATAGCACCGCCATAACATGATAGCGAAATCATGTTCCGGCGCAGACCGAGCACGTCTCAGTGAATGAGAGCTGCACCCGATAACGGGCGACTCTTATCGCCCACTACGCCAGTTTCGGGGAATACGGCAACGATGTCCAGAGCGACGGTCGTTACAATCAACGGGGTTCACAAGAGAACCCTTATCACGTTTTCAGATTACACTTACCCATATGGCGAAAGTGGCAACGAACAGGCTGACGGAGACGAAAGATAAAACGTCGTAGACGAGATCGGTCATTGGAATAACTCCTCTTTGTTCACGTATGTTTATTTTTTGTTCCATTTTTGTTCTAATGTCAACACCTGCCTTAATGGCCACGTGTATTTAAGGTTTATGAAAAATAAACGTGCAATCGCCGGCAGCGTGGCTGTCGGCGTTGAACAAATGAGATATGTGGGAAATTGCTTTGATACCGCACGGCAGAAACGCTTCCCGCCTCGCCATATGCTTACAGCGGCTCCAGTTGAGATCGAATTGTTGGAACCACTGTTACTATTTGTTTGTACGCATTTACCTCACGCAAAACCGCTTCGCACTTTTGGCTCAAACGCTATGATCAGACGTCGACGACCTTGCCTTCGCGAAGCGTCACGCGACGATCCATACGGCGGGCCAGTTCGTGGTTATGCGTCGCGATTAATGCTGCAAGCCCCGACTGGCGCACAAGAGCCTCCAGAGCACCGAAGACATAAGACGATGTCGTCGGATCAAGATTGCCCGTTGGCTCATCAGCCAACAGCACCAGAGGCGCATTGGCAACTGCACGCGCAATCGCGACGCGCTGCTGCTCACCACCGGAAAGCTCTGACGGACGATGGGACGCGCGCTTGCCGATCTTCATATAGTCGAGCAGCTGCTGTGCCCGTGCTGATGCTGCCTTCTGCGGCAAGCCACGGATCATTTGCGGCATCATCACGTTTTCGAGTGCTGAGAATTCCGGCAACAGATGATGGAACTGATACACGAAGCCAACATCGTTTCGGCGGATAGCCGTGCGTTCATCTTCAGAAAGCGTGCTGCACGAGCGACCATCCAGAATAACGTCGCCGCTGTCCGGACGCTCCAGCAAACCCGCAGTATGCAGCAAAGTCGACTTGCCCGCACCAGATGGTGCAACGAGCGCCACCATCTCACCACGACGCAAAGTGAAACTCGCATCCTTCAGGATAACCAGTTCACGATCGACTTCCTTATAGGCCCGGCTCACATTTTCCAGGCGCAGAATGACTTCAGCCGCCATTATTCATACCTCAGTGCTTCGACCGGATCGAGTTTGGCAGCGCGCCAGGCCGGAAAAATGGTGGCAATAAAGGAAAGGATCAAGGCCATCGCAATGACGGAAACTGTTTCACCGACGTCCATCTTTGCCGGAAGCGTACTCAAGAAATACAGTTCCGGATTGAACAATGTCGTGCCCGAAAGCCATGAGAAGAACTGTCGAATCCTCTCGACATTAAGGCATACCACGACACCTAAAACCACACCGGCAAGAGTACCGGTCACACCAATCGCCGCACCAGTCATCAGGAATATACGCATGACCGCGCCACGCGTTGCTCCCATGGTTCTGAGGATCGCAATATCCCGCCCCTTGTCCTTCACCAGCATGATAAGGCCGGAGATAATATTGAGCGCAGCAACAAGCACGATCAAGGTCAGGATCATGAACATAACATTGCGTTCGACCTGTAGTGCCGAGAAGAAAGTCTGGTTGCGCTGACGCCAATCGACCAGAGAAATCTGCCTTGCCGCCACCTCCTCGACAGGCGCGCGCATCGCATCAACCTTGTCAGGATTGTCGACAAATATCTCTAGTGATTGCACCTTGCCTTCCTGATTGAAGAAAAGCTGCGCCTCTGAAAGCGGCATCATCACAATTGACGCATCATATTCCGACATGCCTATCTCAAAGATTGCGGCAATCGGATAGGCCTTCACGCGTGGATTGACACCAAAAGGCGTGACGTCACCATCGGGCGAGATAACGCGCAGTGAATCGCCAATAGAAAGGCCCAGATTTTCAGCCATACGGGTACCGATTGCCACGCCGCCGCTCTGATCGAAGCCCTTCAAGGTGCCCTGTTTTACGTTCGTGGAAACCAGCTTGAGCTTGTCCAAATCCTCTTCCCGAAGTCCGCGCACCAATGCACCGGTGCCAGCTCCGATGTTGCCCTGAACGAGAGCCTGCCCCTCGACCACAGGAATGGCGAACTGGACGCCCTTGATACCATCTATGCGCTGGATGAGGCTCGCATAATCATCAAGCGGCCGATCCATCGGCTGCATGATGAGGTGGCCATTGATACCCAGAATGCGGGTCAAAAGCTCGGCACGAAACCCGTTCATCACCGCCATAACGATGATGAGTGTGGCAACACCAAGCATGATGCCGGTGAAAGAAAAACCGGCAATGACCGAAATAAACGTCTCGCGGCGGCGCGCTCGCAAATAGCGCCATGCGATCATCCGCTCAAAGGCTGAGAACGGACCGGAAGAAGGCGCCTTGCTCGATGCCTTCTGCTTGCCATCAGATTTTGCTGCCGCCGCATTGCTCATATTTAAGCCGTCAACAGGTTGATTGCCGCTTCAACAGTGAGGTTCTGACGCTCACCCGTCTTGCGATCCTTAACTTCGACTTCACCCGCGGCAACGCTGCGTGGACCGACGATCACCTGATAAGGCAGACCAATCAGATCAAGAGTTGCGAATTTGGAGCCCGGACGGTTGTCCGTGTCGTCCAGCAGCGGATCGAGGCCAGCATTAGTGAAGGCTTCGTAGAGCTTTTCGCTCACGCCATCACAACCTTCGTCACCTGGCTTCATATTGACAATGCCAACGCCGAACGGTGCGATTGCCTTTGGCCAGATGATGCCTGCTTCATCATGCGAAGCTTCAATCGCGGCAGCAACCAGACGCGATGGGCCAATACCATAAGAACCCATTGATACAAGGTGGTCCTTGCCATCAGGCCCCTGCACTTTCGCACCCATTGGTTCGGAATACTTGGTGCCGAAATGGAAGATATGACCAACTTCGATACCCCGAGCCGAAACCTGATCGTCGGCTTTCACCGCAGACCATTCTGCTTCGTCGTGCATTTCATCAGTTGCCGCATAAGGCGTTGTCCAGCGTGTAACGATATCCGTTAGCTGCGCATCATTACGGAAATCCGTATCAGCACCTGGAACCGCCAGATCGAGATAAGCCTTGTCGCAATAAACCTGGCTTTCGCCTGTTTCCGCGAGAATGATAAACTCATGAGAAAGATCGCCACCGATCGGGCCGGTATCGGCACGCATCGGGATCGCCTGCAGGCCTACGCGGGCGAAAGTGCGCAGATAGGAAACGAACATGCGATAATAAGCCATTTTCGCGCCCTCATAATCGAGGTCGAACGAATAGGCGTCTTTCATCAGGAATTCGCGCGAGCGCATTACGCCGAAACGTGGACGTACTTCATCGCGGAACTTCCACTGAATATGATAGAGGTTGAGCGGTAGATCCTTATAGGAGCGCACATAGGAACGGAAAATATCCGTGACCATCTCCTCATTGGTAGGACCGAAGAGCATATCGCGCTCCTGACGGTCCTGAATGCGCAGCATTTCCTTGCCGTATGCATCGTAGCGACCACTTTCGCGCCAAAGATCGGCGGATTGGATCGTCGGCATGAGAATTTCGTTGGCCCCTGCACGGTTCTGCTCTTCACGAATGATGTTGCAGACCTTGTTGAGGACCTTAAGACCAAGCGGGAGCCATGAATAGATGCCTGCCGACTGCTGCCGGATCATACCGGCGCGCAGCATCAACCTGTGAGAGACAATTTCTGCCTCCTTTGGGTTTTCTTTCAGAATGGGCAAAAAATACTGCGACAGACGCATCGTGACCACCGATCAAGAGAGAGATTGCCTGAGTATCAACTGAGTGTGTGTAGAATCAGGCAAAAATTAAGCAAACTTGGCGGTTTCATATCGGGTTATGCCGCTGTTGAAAACCCGCCTCTCCGCGCTTTACTGAGGAGCCTTTTTGCCGTCCACAACCATCATCGGCGACTTGTTAAATACAGATAAGGAAAGACTGCTGAAGGATTCACTTTAATTTTCAATGTATTATGTATCTGAGATATTAAAACAGAAAAAAATACGAAGGAAATATGACGACTCGAAAGATTTTTGGTGACAAAAGGTGTGCAGTCCGCTATTTTTTTCATCAACAAGCCTAACAACGGAATAGAACCGTTGTATCACGCGGTCAAAGTCTTGGGAGGATGGATCCAGGCGCGAAATTCCGCCGCCGCCAGTAAAATGGAAACGGGTCGAACGCGTATTCGACTAGCAAGGCGTGAGCCTTGCTTTTTTTTTGGCTTTATCGCGACTGCAATCTGCGAAACCGCAACGCTCAGCACAAGCCTTTGATATTCTTTTTACTTTTCTTATTTTCATCATGCTGAACGGCTGGCGTTAAAGCATTTCCAGCAAAAGTGGAAACCAGTTTTGCGTTCGGAAATGCGTAAAAAGAAATAGTTACAGCGGTTCCAACGATTAAACGTCAACTGGAGCCGCCGTAAGCTTAGTTTCGATGCGCATCCATCTCGAAAAACTTCATTAAAATAAAGCATGTCGCTTCGCTAATTGTCTATCTATTCAAACAGTTATGCAGAAACAATAAGTTTTAGATTCACGGCATATTCTCAATATAATGCGCCCACTGCCCAACGCAAAACGACGCCTAAATTTTAGGCGCTGCTCCGTCAAATCAGAAAAATAAGCACTATAGAACGACCGCTTTTACTTCAGATCAGGGAAGAAGTGCGGGATATCGTCAAGGCCGAAACCTTTGATCTGCGTCATGTAATAGTAAAGGCAGAAGATAGCCGTAGCCACCAAGGTTGTTCGCAGAAATGCAAGCCCGATGCGCGGCTTGGCAGGAGCGCTTGCAACCGTACCCAGTGTGACATCGTTTTCTTCTGCTTGCGTCCGCAGGCCAACAGGCAAAAGCGCAAACAGCGTCGTCCACCAGATGACAAAATAAATCGCGATGCCTGAAACCCAGGACATTATTATACCTCCTCCAGTTCGATCAGTGTCCCATTGAAGTCCTTGGGATGCAAAAACAGAACGGGTTTGCCGTGTGCGCCGATCTTTGGCTCACCATCACCGAGAATGCGCGCGCCTTCGGTCTTGAGACGATCGCGGGCAGCAATAATATCGGCGACCTCATAGCAAAGGTGATGCATGCCGCCAGATGGATTCTTTTCGAGGAAGGAGGCAATGGGTGATCCCTCACCCAATGGCTCAAGCAATTCGATCTTGGTATTGCCAACATCGATGAAGACCACCGTAACACCATGTTCTGGCAAGGCTTGTGGCGCTGTTACTTTCGCGCCCAATTGGCTGCTGTAAAGGGCGGAAGCAGCCTTTATATCTGGCACCGCGATTGCGACATGGTTCAGGCGTTCAAGCATCAGTGTCCTCCTCCTGAAAACAGAGCTACTTTATCCGGTTGATAAACACCGTCACTACCGGCTTTTTGCCCCATGCCTCATTTGTCGCAGAGCGAACAGCTCGGCGGACCGATTCACGAACCACTTCGAGATCTTTACGGCGCGCGCGTGGAATGCTGTCGATGGCCTCGATTGCAGCATCGAGCAGAATGTCTTCCATCAGATCGCCCTGCCCGTCTTCTTCCGGCAATCCGAAAGCCACGAGATCGGGTTCATCCATAATCTTGAAATCACGATCGAGCAGTACTGAAACAGCGACATGACCGACAAAAGCGAGCTTACGACGCTCTACCATGCCTATCTCGTCTTCGTCACCGATCAGCTTGCCGTCCTTGTAGATGCGGCCAACCGGTGCTTCATCGATGATTTCGGCTCTGCCGGGTGCAAGACGCAGCATATCGCCGTCACGAACCTGAGCAATTTCTTCGATGCCTTCCATTGCACCAAGCGACCCTTGGGCAACCAGATGGGCTGCCTCTCCGTGTACCGGAACAAGAATTTTCGGACGCACCCAAGAATACATGCGCTTGAGTTCATTGCGACGCGGGTGGCCGGAAACATGCACGAGCGCATCATCATCGCTGATTAGCTTGATACCCTGATCGATGAGCTTGTTCTTGATATCCAGAATAGCCTTCTCATTACCGGGAATAGGCCGCGATGAGAAAATCACTGTATCACCCGCCGACAAAGCGATGCTGCGCATTTCATCGCGAGCAAGTTTTGCAAGCGCTGCGCGTGGCTCGCCCTGACTACCCGTCAGAATAACAACGACATTTTCACGCGGAATATAGCCGTAATCGTCTTCACTGAGGAACTCCGGCAGGCCTTCCATATAGCCAAGCTCGGTTGCCACAGCGATCGTGCGCTTCATTGAGCGACCGACCACCAACACCTGACGCCCAGCATCGCGTGCTGCTTCCGTAATAGAGCGGATACGACCGACATTAGACGAGAAGGTTGTAACAGCCACGCGACCGCGTGCATTTTCGATCAGCTCACGCAGGCTATCGCCGACTTGACGCTCGGAAGGAGATTCACCTTCGCGCATCGCATTGGTGGAATCGCAGATGAGTGCCAGAACACCCTGATCTCCAAGCGCACGAAACCGTGCTTCATCAATGAGCGGCCCCATCGAAGGATCGGGGTCCATCTTCCAGTCGCCCGTATGAACAACCGTGCCAAGTGGCGTGGTAATAGCTAGCGAAACGGGTTCTGGGATCGAGTGCGTAACGGCAATTGCTTCGAGCTTGAATGGACCGACTTCGAAAGTTTCGCCAGCCTTGAAGATCGTGACCGGGATTTCCGGTGCACCAAATTCAGACTGACGTTTTGCTTCAAGCAAGCCTGCCGTGAATGGTGTCGCGTAGACCGGCGCTTTCAAGCGTGGCCAAAGATCGAGCAGCGCGCCGTAATGGTCTTCATGCGCATGCGTAATGATGATGCCGCGCAGATTGTTCTTCTCGGCTTCAAGGAAGCGAATATCCGGCAGGATCAGATCCGCGCCGGGATGTTCTGGACCGGCAAAGCTTACGCCCATGTCGACCACGATCCATTCACGATTGTCTTCTGGACCAAAGCCATACATAGCCAGGTTCATGCCGATTTCGCCGACACCGCCAAGGGGCAGGAAGACAAATTGGGTCGATGGTGAGCGGGGCATAATGCCTCCCTGTTCTAACTCATGGTTTAGAGCGACGACTTGCCGAGTTGATTCAGCTTTACGCTCTAACTTTTTGATTTAACGCATAACCTTTAGCAAAAGTGTCTAACACCTTTTGAGCTATGCGCCGTAAGTTTTCGTTCTTTCGCCTGTCATCATGGGAAAACCTGTTCCCATCATTCAACGACACGCCCTAATTATGACCCTGTTGAACCGGCTGCCGATAGTTTGCAAGCCCGGAACAACGCGCACAGCGATCAATTGTGCACAATATTCACTCAGGAAACGGGTTTAACAGAGGCCGCTGTTCCAAAATAAACGTCCCCAGCTGTCACCGGAACACGTGTACCGTCATCCTCGCGAATGACAAGCCGGCAATCCGAATCGATAGTTTCAAAAACGCCTTCGACAATGCGACCATTCAATTGCATCACAACAGGCTGACCAAGTCCGTGTGCCCGCTTGAGCCACAGCTCACGGATCGTGTTGAGGCCACGGCCATCATCCCAAATGCTATAATAATGGCACCATGCATCAGACAACGCCAAAAACAAGATAGTAGCATCGGCGTTACCGCCCAATCCGTTGATGGACGTCGCAGCGTAAGGCAAGCCATCCGGAGCGGCCACGACATTCGTGCCCATACCCACAGCAAGACCAAACAGGCCTTCGGCAAGCAACGTCGATTCCAGGAGAATACCGGACAGTTTTGCACCGTCAACGAGAACGTCGTTCGGCCATTTAAGCGCAACGTTCACGCGGGCCGCAACAGTCGATGGCAGAACCGCATCGACAGCATCGGCCAAAGCCAAACCAGCCACGAAACCTAAAGTGGCGGCAATCTTGGGATCAAAATGATCAACCAGAAGCAATGTTGCTGCAAGATTGCCTTCAGGAGCAGTCCATGTACGGCCGCGTCGGCCGCGTCCGCTCTCCTGCTTGGGAGAAACGAACCAGAGGCGTCCTGCATCGCCGGCATTCGCCCGCTCCAGCGCCTCTGCATTGGTAGAACCAACGACTGGAAAAAACTCCAGTCTGTATCCGTCTGCTAAAGCCGCAGGTGCCAGCGTGAAACCCATGCCATCACCTGCGGCTTTATTTATTGTCATGCTCAGAAGAACGTCTTGGCTGCAGTTTCAGCCAAACCGCCAAGCCAGCCGCCAATCAATCCATAGAACAAAACGAATGCACCCGAAGCGAGCAGTACCAGACGAAGCTCGATTGCTGGTGTAACGAAGGTCGTTACCGGCTCATCGAACCACATGATCTTGATCATGCGCAGGTAGTAGAACGCGCCGACAACGGAAGCGACAATACCGATGATTGCAAGCGGATACAGACCCACTTCAACGGCTGCGACGAAGGTGTACCACTTACCGAAGAAGCCAGCGAGCGGCGGAATACCTGCAAGCGAGAACAGCATCATGGTCATGATTGTTGCCATAACCGGATTGGTCCGCGACAGGCCTGCCAGATCTTCAATCTGCTCGACATTGCCTTCCTTTGTCCGCATGGACAGGATGAAAGCAAAGCTACCAAGCGTCATGACGAGATAGATCAGCATGTAAAGCGCAACGCCGCGAACACCAACAACCGTACCAGCTGCCAGACCAACGAGCGCATAGCCCATGTGGCTGATCGATGAGTAAGCCATCAGGCGCTTAATGTTACGCTGGCCGATAGCAGCAAAGGCACCCAGCACCATCGAAGCGATTGCGACGAAAGTAATGACCTGCTGCCAGTCGTGGGTGACAGGAGCAAAAGCGCCTTCCACAACACGAACGATCAGAGCCATTGCAGCCATCTTAGGGGCAGCAGCAAAAAACGCGGTTACAGGTGTTGGCGAACCTTCATAAACGTCCGGCGTCCACATATGGAACGGAACGGCAGAAATCTTGAAGCAAAGGCCTGCCAGAATGAACACCAGACCGAAGACCAGACCGAGCTGACGCTCGCCACCGGAAATGGAACTGGCGATTTCCGCAAAGCCGATGTGACCAGTGTAGCCATAAACAAGACTGATACCGTAAAGCAGCATGCCCGAAGAGAGCGCACCCAGAACAAAGTATTTCAGTCCGGCTTCTGTCGAACGAACGCTGTCACGATTGAAAGCTGCGAGCACATAGAGTGCGAGCGACTGCAGCTCGAGGCCCATATAAAGCGTCAGCATGTTGGATGCTGATACCATGATGAGCATGCCAAGCGTCGCAAGAACGATCAGCACTGGGAACTCGAACTTGTCGAGCTTCTCTTCACGCGCAAAACCAACGGACATGACGAGCGTCACGATAGAGCCGATCAATGTCAGCACTTTCATGAAGCGTGCGAAACCATCGTTCACAAAGCTGCCGCCAAAGGCGATACCGTTGTGCGGGAAGATAACGACAAGAGCCAGTGCAGCAATCAAAACGGCGACAGCGAGCCCATTGACGAGTGTGGAGGCGCGCTCTCCGGAGAACACGCCGATCATAAGCAATGCCAGCCCGCTCAGCGCGAGGAGAACCTCGGGTGCTGCGAGAGACAGGGAAGCAATCAGGTCGGTTTGCATCGGGCCTTTGCCTTTACTACTGCGCCAGCGTAGCGCTAGCGGCATTCGCCAGCGCTGCGTCGTAATTATTAACCAGTGCATGCACAGCGCTTGCGGTCGCATCGAAGACCGGCACTGGATACACACCGAAGAAAATGGTGAGGATCACAAGCGGATACAGGATCAGCTTTTCACGCGGGCTGAGATCGAGAAGGCCTTTGAGGCTTTCCTTGGTCAGCGCACCGAAAACCACGTTGCGATAAAGCCACAGCGCATAGGCTGCCGACAGGATCACACCAGAGGTTGCGAACAGAGCCACCCACGTATTGACGCGGAAGACACCAAACAGCGTGAGGAATTCACCGATAAAGCCTGACGTACCCGGAAGACCGACATTCGCCATCGTCAAGATGAGGAATGCAACGGCATATTTCGGCATGTTGTTGACGAGACCGCCAAAGGCCGAAATCTCACGGGTATGCATACGATCATAGATCACGCCGACACAAAGGAAGAGTGCTCCTGAAACGATACCGTGCGAGAGCATCTGGAAGATTGCACCCTGCACACCCTGCTCATTGGCTGCGAAAATACCCATGGTGACGTAGCCCATGTGCGCAACCGAGGAGTAAGCAATCAGCTTCTTGATATCTTCCTGCACCAAAGCAACGAGCGAGGTGTAGACGATAGCAATTGCGGAAAGTGCAAAGACGAATGGAGCGAAATCGGCAGATGCCAGCGGGAACATCGGCAGCGAGAAGCGCAGGAAGCCATAGCCACCCAGCTTCAGAAGGATACCGGCCAGAATAACCGAGCCTGCCGTTGGTGCTTCAACGTGCGCGTCCGGCAACCAGGTGTGAACCGGCCACATCGGCATCTTTACAGCGAAAGACGCGAAGAATGCCAGCCATAGCCACGTTTGCATGCCTGCAGGGAAATCGTACTTGAGCAGCTCCACGATATTCAATGTACCGGCCTGCCAGTACATTGCCATGATCGCGATCAGCATCAGTACCGAGCCGAGCAGCGTGTAGAGGAAGAACTTGAAGCTTGCATAAACGCGGCGCTTGCCACCCCAGACACCGATGATGATGAACATCGGGATAAGGCTTGCTTCAAAGAAGACGTAGAACAGGAACAGATCCAGCGCGCAGAACACGCCGATCATCAGCGTTTCCAGAATAAGGAACGCGATCATGTATTCCTTGACGCGCTTGTCGATAGCGATCCAGCTTGCCAGCACGCAGAAAGGCATGAGGAAAGCAGAAAGCACGACGAAGAGCATTGAAATGCCGTCAACGCCCATGTGGTAGGAAATCCCACCACCGAGCCAGTCGACCTGTTCGACCATCTGGAAGCCTGGATTTGAATTATCAAACCCAGCCCAGATAACCAGAGACAGAATGAACACGAAAACCGTAGTCAGCAGCGCAACATTCTTAATGTTACGACGCGAGGCTTCGCTGTCATCCTTGATGAGAAGGATCAACAAGGCGCCGACGAGCGGCAGAAATGTGACCGTAGAAAGAATTGGCCAATCGGTCATCAGAGAGAGCTCCCGAGCATCATCCAGGTGACGAGCGCGGCGACGCCGATAAGCATCGCGAATGCGTAGTGATAAAGGTAACCAGACTGCATCTTCACAACGCGACCTGTAACATCAAGAACGCGTGCAGCGACACCGTTTGGACCGTATCCGTCGATAATCTTGCCGTCGCCGACCTTCCAGAAGAAGCGGCCGAGCCAACGTGCAGGACGAACGAAGATGCGGTCATACAGTTCGTCGAAGTACCACTTGTTGAGAAGGAACTGGTACAGACCGCGATGACGTTCTGCGAGTGCCTTCGGAATGTGTGGTGCTCGGATATAGAACACCCAGGCCGTAACCAGACCGATCACCATCGCGATGAACGGAGACAGTTTAACCCACAACGGAACGTGGTGATAATGATCCAGGATTTCATTGCCTGGAGCGGTGTAGAGCGCGCCCTTCCAGAACTCTGCATATTCGTGTCCGAAGAAGTATTCCTTGAAGACGAAACCAGCAAACAGAGCACCAACAGCAAGCAGCAACAACGGAACGAGCATCACTGGCGGCGATTCATGCACATGATGCATGACTTCAGCGGAAGCGCGTGGCTTGCCATAGAAAGTCATGAAAATCAGACGCCATGAATAGAAGCTCGTGAACATCGCTGCGATAACCAGAAGCGTGAAGGCGTAACCTGACGCAAGGCTGTGCGATGCGAAGACCGACTCGATAATAGCATCCTTCGAGAAGAAGCCAGCCGTACCGATGATCGTTCCTGGAACGCCCAGACCCGTAATCGCAACAGTACCGATCATCATCATCCAGTAGGTGATTGGGATCAGCTTGCGCAGACCACCCATGCGACGCATGTCCTGCTCGTCCGAAACGGCATGGATAACCGAACCGGCGCAAAGGAACAGAAGTGCCTTGAAGAACGCATGCGTGAAGAGGTGAAATACAGCCGCGCCATAAGCGCCGACACCCAGAGCCGCAAACATATAACCAAGCTGCGAACAGGTCGAATAAGCGATAACGCGCTTGATGTCGTTCTGCACAAGCGCAACTGTTGCAGCAAAGAATGCTGTCGTTGCGCCGATAATCGTCACGATCAACAATGCGGTGTGCGAATGTTCAAAGATCGGCGACAAACGTGCAACCATGAACACACCCGCGGTCACCATCGTTGCCGCGTGAATAAGTGCGGAAACAGGTGTCGGGCCTTCCATCGCGTCAGGAAGCCATGTGTGCAGCAGGAACTGCGCGGACTTACCCATCGCACCCATGAAAAGCAGCAGGCAAACAACAGTAAGGGCTGTTTCCTTGTGCAGTTCATAGCCGAGGAAGTTGAGAACAACCGCACCGGTATCGGCAGCACCTTCAGCAGGCAAATAATTCGCAGCAGCAGCAAAGATCGTGTTGTAATCGACCGACTGGAACAGTGCGAACAGGCCGAAGATACCGAGCAGGAAGCCGAAGTCACCAACGCGGTTGACAACAAAGGCTTTCATTGCGGCGGCATTTGCCGATGGCTTCTGGAACCAGAAACCGATCAGAAGATAGGATGCCAGACCCACGCCTTCCCAGCCGAAGAACATCTGAATCAGATTGTCCGACGTTACCAACATAAGCATGGCAAAGGTAAAGAGCGACAGATAGGCGAAGAAGCGCGGACGATGCGGATCGTGGTGCATATATCCAATCGAATAGATATGCACGAGTGCCGACACCGAGTTGATCACGACAAGCATGACGCCGGTCAACGTATCGACGCGCAGCGCCCAATCAAAGGACAGCGAACCGGACGTAACCCAATGAAGCACGGGGATACGAACCGTTTCGGCATCGTGGCCGAGCGGGATTTGAAAGAACACGACCCATGACAGGATCGCAACGATCACCATCAGGCCGGAAGTAAGATATTCACTCGCTTTGGCACCAATCTTGTTGCCGAAAAGACCGGCAACAAGAAAGCCAATAAGCGGAAGGAAGACGATCGCGTTATAGAGCATTTGCCCGTCAACCTTTCATAACATTGACGTCTTCCACCGCGATAGAACCGCGATTACGGAAGAAAACAACGAGGATTGCCAGACCGATAGCCGCTTCTGCAGCTGCAACAGTCAGAACGAAGAGCGCGAAAACCTGCCCGACCATATCGCCAAGCACTGAAGAAAACGCCACGAAGTTGAGATTGACCGAGAGGAGGATCAATTCGACAGACATCAGGATGACGATGACGTTCTTGCGGTTTAAGAAAATACCGAAAACGCCAAGTGTGAACAGGATGGCTGAAACGGTCAGATAATGAGAAATACCGATTTCCATATTCTTATCCTCAGATGCCTTTGCCCGTTTCGACCTTCTTGATCTCGATCGCCGTTTCAGGCGTACGAGCAACCTGATCCGGGATCGACTGGCGCTTTACATTTGGCTTGTGCCGCAGCGTCAGAACGATCGCACCGATCATGGCAACGAGAAGAACCAATCCGGCAATCTGGAAGTTGAAAACGTAGTCGGTGTAAAGAATGTCACCGAGGGCTGCAGTGTTGGTGCGTTCTGCGAGATCAGGGATAGGAACCGAGCCTTGCCCCAGCTTAGGAGTGAACATCGAACCTGCGAACACAACGATCAGCTCGCCAAGCAGGATCAGACCAACAAGAGCACCAACCGGCGCATATTGCAGCGCACCACGCTTGAGCTCAGAGAAATCGACATCCAACATCATGACGACGAAGAGGAAGAGAACCGCCACAGCGCCGACATAAACGACAAGCAGGATCATGGCGAGGAACTCGGCCCCCGTTAGCAAGAACAGTGCCGCCGCATTGAAGAAAGCGAGGATCAGAAACAGCACCGAATGCACGGGGTTGCGTGCCGCAATCACCATGAACGCGCTGGCGATCATGATAAAGGCGAACAGATAAAAGAACGCTGCCGCAATACCTGTCAGCATGGGGATCCCCCAACACCTTTCCGTGGACAAAGCCCTATTGCTTTGCCCGCTTTAGTCTTTGTTTGTCGCGAAAAATCGCGAAACTTAAATTCAGGCAACAAGCGAGGCTGCCCCCTCTTGTTGCCGCTTTTCAAACCGGATGCCGAAACATAGGTTTCAGCAAAACCAATCAGCGATATGGCGCATCTATAGCGATGTTGCGCGCAATTTCGCGTTCCCAGCGATCGCCATTGGCAAGGAGCTTGTCCTTGTCATAGTAGAGCTCTTCGCGGGTTTCGGTCGCAAACTCGAAGTTCGGACCTTCAACGATCGCATCTACAGGGCAAGCTTCCTGACAGAAGCCGCAATAGATGCACTTCACCATATCGATGTCGTAACGCACCGTGCGGCGCGTGCCATCATTGCGGCGGGGACCCGCTTCAATGGTGATAGCCTGCGCCGGGCAGATCGCTTCGCAAAGCTTGCAGGCAATGCAGCGTTCTTCGCCGTTGGGATAACGACGCAGCGCGTGTTCGCCACGAAAACGTGGAGAAATCGGACCCTTTTCATGCGGGTAGTTCAACGTCGCTTTTGGCGCGAAAAACTGGCGCATGGAGAGGAAGAAAGCGCCGACGAATTCCTTGAGAAGGAGTGATTTCGCGGCCTGTGCGAAAGAAGCCATTTTTCTTTCTCCTTACACCAGATCGAAGACTTTGATGACGGTCGCGGTCAGAACAACCATGAAGAGCGAGATCGGCAGGAACACTTTCCAGCCCAGACGCATCAACTGGTCGTAGCGGTAACGCGGTACGAAAGCCTTCACCATAGCGAACATGAAGAAGCAGAAGCAAAGCTTGAGCATGAACCAGATGATGCCCGGAACCCAATTGAGGAACCATACGTCAACCGGAGGCAACCAGCCGCCAAGGAAGAGCGTCGTCATCAGGGCGCACATCAGCGTGATCGCCACATACTCGCCGAGGAAGAACAGAAGGAACGGTGTGGACGAATACTCGATCATATGACCGGCCACGAGTTCCGATTCAGCTTCGACAAGGTCGAATGGCGGGCGGTTCGTTTCAGCAAGTGCCGAAATGAAGAAGATCACGAACATCGGGAACAGAACCAGCCAGTTCCAGTCGAGGAACGAAGCAGGCAGTCCGAGCGATGTACCGATACCCGTATTCTGCGACAACACGATATCTGTCAGGTTAAGCGAGCCAACCGTCAGAAGAACCGTAACGATCACAAAACCGATCGACACTTCATAGGAGACCATCTGCGCTGCCGAACGAAGTGCACCCAGAAACGGATACTTCGAGTTCGAGGCCCAGCCGCCCATGATAACGCCATAAACTTCAAGCGAAGAAATAGCGAAGATGTAAAGCAAACCGACATTGATGTTGGCGATTGCCCAACCTTCATTGACGGGAATGACCGCCCAGGTTGCCATTGCCAGCACAGCGGAAATGAAAGGTGCAAGAAGAAACACACCCTTATTCGCGCCGGATGGAATGATCGGCTCTTTGAAGACGAACTTCAAAAGATCGGCAAAAGCCTGAAACAGACCCCATGGGCCAACGACGTTCGGTCCACGGCGAAGCTGCACGGCTGCCCAGATCTTACGATCCGCATAAAGCAAGTAAGCCACGACGATCAGCAATACGACAAGCAGAACGACCGACTTCAGCGCTATAATCAGCGCGGGCAAGACGTAAGCTGCAAAAATTCCGTCCATTATTCCGTCTCTCTCTCGCTTACTCAGCTGCCTGTTGGAAGCTGCCGGCCGCAAGCGCCGAGCACTCGGCCATGACAGCGGAAGCACGCGCGATTGGGTTCGTCAGGTAGAAATCCTTGACCAGGGAAACGAACGCAGCGCCGCCACCCAGGTTGGTTGCCTTACCAGCCAGCGCGACCAGATCGTCGGCAGCGGCAGGTGCAACAGTGTCAATGGCCATCATATGCGGGTAATCTGCATAGAGCTTGGTGCGAAGCTGTGCCAGCGAGTCAAATGGCAGACGCTTGCCGAGCGTGTCGGAAAGAGCGCGCAGAATTGCCCAATCTTCCTTTGCTTCGCCCGGTGCGAAACCAGCACGGTTGCCGAGCTGCACGCGACCTTCAGTGTTAAGCCATGTACCCGATTTTTCGGTGTAAGCCGCACCTGGCAGGATAACGTCAGCCGCATGTGCACCGGCATCGCCATGCGTACCGATATAGACAACGAAGCTCGAACCCTTGCTTGTCATGTCGAGTTCGTCTGCACCAAGCAGAAACACAACATCAAGATTGCCGAGCATTTCGCCTGCAACCTTGCCGCCCTCACCCGGCACAACGCCAAGATCAAGAGCACCGACGCGCGAAGCTGCAGTGTGAAGGACCGAGAAGCCGTTCCATTCGCCATTGATCGCGCCGACATCTTGCGCGAGCTTTGCAGCTTGAGCCAGAACAGCAGCGCCGTTTTCGCCAGTCAATGCGCCCTGACCAACAATGATCAGCGGACGTTCGGCTTTCGCCAGCACGTCGCGGAATGCATTTTTGCCGGAAGCGACAGCTGCAAGTGTGTCTGCACCTGCGCCAAGATATTCGTAGTTGTAACGCAGTTCAGCCTGTTCACCGATCAGAGCGATTGGGAAATGGCCCATGCGCTGACGCTTGCGAATACGAGCGTTCAGAATAGCCGCTTCAACACGTGGGTTGGAGCCGATGATCAGAAGAGCGTCAGCATTTTCAATGCCTTCGATCGTCGTATTAAAGAGATAGCTTGCACGACCCAAAGCTGGATCAAGTGCTGCGCCATCCTGACGGCTATCAATATTGGCAGAACCAAGCGACGCGATCAGGCTCTTCAGAGCATAAAGTTCTTCAACCGAAGCCAGATCGCCAGCAACAGCCCCGATCTTGTCAGCAGATGTTGCCGAAACCTTGGCAGCGATTGCTGCAAAAGCTTCAGGCCACGATGCTGCTACCAGACGGCCATCCTTACGCACATATGGGCGATCAAGGCGCTGGGTGCGCAGACCATCCCAGATGAAGCGGGTCTTATCGGAAATCCACTCTTCGTTCACGGCTTCGTTGACGCGTGGCATGATGCGCATCACTTCACGACCACGGGTGTCAACGCGGATGTTCGAACCAACTGCATCCATCACGTCGATGGTTTCAGTCTTGTTCAATTCCCACGGACGCGCCTGGAATTCATATGGACGCGAGGTCAGAGCACCAACCGGGCAAAGGTCGATGACATTGCCCTGCAGCTCCGAAGTCATAGCGCGCTCGAGATATGTGGTAATTTCAGCATCTTCACCACGACCAATGAGGCCGAGTTCAGAAATACCAGCCACTTCGGTCGTGAAGCGGACGCAGCGCGTGCAGTGAATGCAGCGTGTCATCACAGTCTTGACGAGCGGGCCGATATACTTGTTCTCAACCGCACGCTTGTTTTCGCGATAGCGTGAACCGTCGGTACCAAACGCCATTGCCTGATCTTGCAGATCGCACTCACCTGCCTGATCGCAAATCGGGCAATCGAGCGGATGGTTGATGAGCAGGAATTCCATCACGCCTTCGCGGGCCTTTTTGACCATCGGCGTGTTGGTGAAAATTTCAGGTGCTTCGCCATTCGGGCCGGGACGCAGATCGCGTACGCCCATAGCGCAGGATGCAGCCGGCTTTGGCGGTCCACCCTTCACTTCAACAAGGCACATGCGGCAGTTTCCGGCGATGGAAAGCCGTTCGTGGAAACAAAAACGCGGGACTTCCGCCCCCGCGGCTTCGGCAGCCTGAAGGAGCGTATAGTGATCGGGTACTTCGATCTCTGTGCCGTCAACCTTAATATTTGCCATCGCTTATCCAAACCTGCGGCTCTTGCCGCATCTTCCAGATGTCAAACTCTATTACGGCCCGTGGGAGACGGACCGCACCACACAATGCGTCAGCCTTATTCCGCTGCTTCCAGACGGATGTTGCGGCTCTGAACAGCGTTGCGCGTATAATCGTCAATGCGCTTTTCAATTTCCGGACGGAAATTGCGGATCAGGCCCTGAATAGGCCATGCAGCAGCATCACCAAGCGCGCAGATCGTGTGACCTTCAATTTGCTTGGTCACATCAAACAGCATGTCGATTTCGCGCTTCTGCGCGTTACCCTTGACCATGCGTTCCATGACGCGCCACATCCAACCAGTACCTTCGCGGCAAGGCGTGCACTGGCCGCAGCTTTCATGCTTGAAGAAAGCTGCAAGACGAGCAATTGCCTTGATGACGTCAGTGGACTTGTCCATGACGATCAGACCGCCGGTTCCGAACGACGATTTTTTGTCGCGCATACCGTCGAAATCCATGATGGCGTCCATCATGTCTTCGGCCTTAATAATCGGGCATGATGCGCCGCCAGGAATGACTGCAAGCAGATTGTCCCAGCCGCCGCGAATACCGCCGCCATGCTTTTCGATCAGCTCGCGGAAGGTGATGCCGAGGCCCTCTTCCACGGTGCATGGCGTATTCACATGACCGGAAATCTGGAACAGCTTCGTGCCGACATTGTTCGGACGACCGATCGACGAGAACCATGCGCCGCCGCGACGAAGGATCGTCGGAGCAACAGCAATCGATTCAACGTTGTTCACTGTCGTCGGGCAGCCATAGAGGCCCATATTTGCGGGGAAAGGAGGCTTCAGACGTGGCTGGCCCTTCTTTCCTTCAAGGCTTTCCAGCAGAGCGGTTTCTTCGCCGCAGATATAAGCGCCAGCGCCGTGATGGAGAAGAATCTCCATATCCCAGCCGCACTTATTGTTCTTGCCCAGAAGACCTGCATCGTAACATTCGTCAATCGCTGCCTGAAGCGCTTCACGCTCACGCATGAATTCGCCGCGCAGATAGATATAAGCAACGTGAGCGCCCATGGCGCAACCGGCGATAACGCAGCCTTCGATCAGCGTATGCGGATCGTGGCGCAGAATTTCGCGGTCCTTACAGGTGCCCGGTTCGGATTCGTCGGCATTGACGACGAGGTAATGCGGCCGGTCCGTAACTTCCTTCGGCATAAAGGACCATTTCAGGCCGGTCGGGAAGCCAGCACCACCACGACCACGAAGGCCAGATGCCTTCATCTCGTCGATGATCCAGTCACGACCCTTGTCGATGAAGCCTTTGGTGTTATCCCAATGGCCACGCGACATAGCGCCCTTCAGGGACATGTCCTTGAAGCCATAGATATTGGTGAATATGCGATCCTTATCAGCCAGCATGTCTCACCTGTTTCCGTTTCTGTTTGCCAATGTCGAAGTCATCATACGGGCTTCTTTCCGAATACCTTGATGTATTCTTCGACGCCGCCCTTGGCCAAAGCCTTGGCCTGCTTAACCCAGTCTTCACGATCAATGCGACCGTGGAAGCTCAGATAGCCGTCAACCCATTCGCGCTCGGCTTTCTTCCAGGAAGCAACCTGCTTGAAGGTGAAAACACCCAGCTCATGCAGGGTTTCCTCAATCTTCGGGCCGACGCCGGAAATAAGCTTCAGATCGTCAACAGCTTCTGGACGCTCAATTGCTTCCGGACGGTTCTTATCGTCAAGCTTGTAATCTTGCTTGCTGCCAACCGAAGCAGCCTTCTCAGCAGCGTTTGATGCCTTAACATCAGACGGCGTCTTGAGGCTTGGATCGGTTTCCGTAGCATTGGTCACTGGTTTGGCTGCATTCGACGGTGCAACGTTCTTGGCTTCTTCCGCAGCTTTCGCTGCAGCTTCTGCCTTAGCCTTTGCTTCAGCTTCCGCCTTGGCTTTGGCAACTGCAGCATCGGATGCCTTACGGGTTTCCAGACCGATCTTCTTGTAGTCCAGATCTTCAGTCAGCGCTGTTAGACCGCCCATAGGTTCAGACGTAATACGCCCATCCTGCGGACCCGTCTTAACAGTGTCGCCCTTACCTGCTTCGAACGCATCGATAATTTCAGCAAGGCGTTCCGGTGTCAGGTCTTCATAAGCGTCCTTGAAGATCATGACCATCGGTGCATTGACACAAGCGCCCTGGCATTCAACTTCTTCCCACGACAGCGTGCCTTCGGCGTTAAGCTCAAAAGGATCGTGGTGGATTTTATGACGGCAAACATCCATCAGTGCTTCCGAGCCACGCAACATGCATGGCGTGGTGCCGCAAACCTGAATGTGCGCGCGCGTGCCAACTGGCTTCAGCTGGAACTGCGTATAGAAAGTAGCAACTTCGAGAACGCGGATCAGCGGCATATCGAGCATGTTTGCGACATGTTCGATAGCAGCCTTCGTGACCCAGCCATCCTGCTCCTGCGCACGCATGAGCAAAGGGATAACAGCCGACTGTTGGCGGCCTTCAGGGTATTTTGCGATCGTCTTGTGCGCCCAGTTCTGATTTTCCGCGTTAAAAGCGAAACCAGCCGGCTGGACGGCATCATCTGCGAGACGGCGAACGGACATCAGCGGTCAACCTCACCAAACACGATATCGAGCGAGCCAAGAATTGCCGACACGTCAGCCAACATGTGACCGCGGCACAGGAAATCCATGGCCTGAAGATGGGCAAAGCCCGGGGCGCGCAGCTTGCAGCGATAAGGCTTGTTGGTGCCATCCGATACAAGGAAGACGCCAAATTCACCCTTTGGTGCTTCGACAGCTGCATAAACTTCACCGGCAGGCACGTGATAGCCTTCCGTATAAAGTTTGAAGTGATGGATGAGCGCTTCCATCGAACGCTTCATCTCGCCGCGCTTCGGCGGCACGATCTTGTTATCGGTATTGGAGACAGGACCTACGCGTTCCTTGCCGAGCAGAAGATCAACGCACTGGCGCATGATGCGAGCCGATTGGCGCATTTCTTCCATACGGATCAAGTAACGGTCATAGCAGTCACCGTTCTTACCGATCGGAATATCGAATTCCATTTCGTTGTAGCATTCATAAGGCTGCGACTTGCGCAGATCCCATGCTGCACCCGAACCACGAACCATGACGCCCGAGAAGCCCCATGCCCAAGCATCATCAAGCGAAACAACACCGATATCGACGTTACGCTGTTTAAAAATGCGGTTTGGCGTAATCAGATCGTCGAGATTGGTAAGCGTGGTATTGAGGAACGGATCGATCCACTTGCCGATATCTTCCACAAGCTGATCAGGCAGATCCTGATGAACACCACCTGGACGGAAATAAGCTGCGTGCATACGTGCACCACAAGCGCGTTCATAGAACACCATCAACTTTTCACGTTCTTCAAAGCCCCAGAGCGGCGGCGTCAGCGCACCAACGTCCATAGCCTGCGTGGTCACGTTAAGAATGTGATTCAGAATACGGCCGATTTCCGAGTAAAGCACGCGGATCAGCTGGCCACGCTTAGGCACATCAACGCCGAGCAGGCGTTCGACAGCGATCGCATAGGCGTGTTCCTGATTCATCGGCGCCACGTAATCGAGACGGTCGAGATAAGGCAAAGCCTGAAGATAGGTCTTCGTTTCCATCAGCTTCTCGGTGCCGCGATGCAGCAGACCGATATGCGGATCGACACGTTCAACGACTTCGCCGTCGAGTTCAAGAACTAGACGCAAAACGCCGTGCGCAGCCGGATGCTGCGGACCGAAGTTAATATTAAAGTTGCGGACCTGAGTCTCAGCCATGTTCAGCTTCCTGTTTGGCTGCTATCGCCGCCAAGAATTCCTCGCCGGTCATCCGGTGGGTCTTGTTGGCAAAATCGTAATTTGCAGGCTTGTTATCGATGAAGATTTCTTCGGCGAAATGAAACAGCTCCGGCTCGGCAAAAGCCTGCATGGACACCATCGTCATTCCATCGTGCACGCCGCGCCAAAACAGCGAGGCACCACACTTCGAACAAAAACGACGCTCACCCCACTCTGAAGAGCTATAGGTCGCAAGCGCAGCTTCATTTTCAATCTCGACCGAAGTACCACAGTTCACAGCCATAAACGCGCCACCGGACCAGCGACGGCATATGCTGCAATGGCAAACGTCCATTTCCATCTTCGCAGGAGAGGCTGTGAATTTCACCTCTCCACAAAGACATTGGCCGTTCAATCTTTCGACAGAGCCCATCATCTCACCTTAATTCGTCTTTGCCTTATCGTCGCCGGGCAGGACGTAGTCAGTCCCTTCCCACGGCGAGAGGAAGTCGAAATTGCGGAATTCCTGTCGCAGAACGACAGGCTCGTAAATGACGCGCTTTGCTTCATCGCTATAGCGAACTTCAACGAAACCAGTCGTTGGAAAGTCCTTGCGCAGCGGATGACCTTCAAAACCATAATCGGTCAGAATACGACGCAGATCAGGATGGCCGGAGAACAGGATGCCATACATGTCGTAAGCTTCACGTTCGAACCACTCGGCACCGACATAGACAGACACTGCAGACGGCACCAGCGTATCTTCATCAGCGCGAACCTTAATGCGGATACGAAGGTTCTGACGTGGAGACATGAGCTGATAGACAACGTCGAAGCGCTGTACGCGCTGCGGATAGTCTACGCCGGAAATATCCGTCAGGTTCACGAACTGGCACTGCACGTCATCGCGCAGGAACGTGAGAACGCTGATCAAGCTTGCAACTGGAACGCTAAGCGTCAGCTCACCATAAGCCAGATTCGCCTCTTCGATCGCATCGCCGAGACGTTCCTTGATATAGCCGGAAAGTTCACCAAGAGCTTCTTCGCTCATATCTCTAACTTCCTTCTTTAGAACCCGACCCATCCTTGGGAAAACAGATCGACTTCTAACAAACCCTCTTGCACAATTCAGACAGCAACGGCCCGATTAGCGCTCGATAGTACCAGTACGGCGGATCTTCTTCTGAAGCATAAGAATGCCATAAAGCAGCGCTTCCGCGGTTGGCGGGCAGCCTGGAACATAAATATCGACTGGAACCACACGATCGCAGCCACGCACTACAGAATAAGAGTAGTGATAATAGCCGCCACCATTGGCGCAGGAACCCATCGAAATAACATAGCGAGGCTCAGGCATCTGGTCATAGACCTTACGCAAAGCCGGAGCCATCTTGTTGGTCAGTGTACCTGCAACGATCATGACGTCGGACTGGCGCGGAGATGCGCGTGGCGCAATACCGAAACGCTCAGCATCATAGCGCGGCATGGAAATATGCATCATTTCCACAGCGCAGCATGCGAGGCCGAAAGTCATCCACATCAGCGAGCCCGTACGTGCCCAGGTGATCAGAGCGTCAGCAGAGGTGACGATGAAGCCCTTGTCGGACAGTTCGCTGTTGAGATCATTGAAGAATGCGTCATCGGAGCCGACAGGCTTGCCCGTGCGAGGGTCAAGAATACCCTTTGGCTGCGGGGCAATGAGCGTCGAACCCGACGCCTGATTTGTACCGGTCAATCCCATTCCAGCGCTCCCTTCTTCCATTCGTAGATGAAGCCGATGGTCAAAACACCAAGGAAAAGCATCATCGACAGAAAGCCGAACCAGCCGATTGCGCCGAAGGACACAGCCCACGGGAACAGGAAGGCGACTTCGAGATCGAAGATAATGAAGAGAATCGACACCAGATAGAAACGGATGTCGAATTTCATGCGAGCGTCATCAAAGGCATTGAACCCACACTCGTAAGCTGAAAGCTTTTCCGGGTCGGGCTGTCTGTACGCGACAAGAAACGGCGCAACCAGAAGGGCTACACCAATTACCATCGCGATGCCGAGAAAGATGACAATCGGCAAATAGGAACTTAAAAGCTCGTTCATGATCCTTATCCGGCTTGAATACGAGGCTGCGCCGCCTGTCATAAGCTTTTTAGAGCCTACCACCATGCGACACATTGCATCTCTTGCGACCTCGTCGCCTCAAGCAGCTTCAAAAGGCATGCCGTGCGAACTTAAGTATTTGGCGGGACGGTTAGCGCAGCATGCGCGCGAGCGCAAGCCCTCCAACACGAACAGGCGGGTATAGTCCGGCCAAGATGCTTAATAAGAGGCAACATCAAGCCCATATATGCCACCCAAACCCCATATAGCACGAAAACATCATAATTTCGTGAGGAAAAGGCAAACAGCGATCTTTCGCCATTATCCACCCGATAGAATCAATCGATTTAAATCATTCGGTTCATTCTTGTGACCGATTCAGATGGATCTCAACGCGCGTCAAAGAAAGTAAAGTGTGCAGAAATGTGTAGCGATAATGCAATCCTCAGCGGACAAACTTTAAACGCCGGATTTCATATGAGGCATAAGCCTCAACAGCATTTCGGACTCTCTTTATATATAGGGGTCAAAATCGAGCCCCATATCTGAAAGGCATAACAGCGCCCTGCCCCGCTGAATGAAACATTCTCCGCGTTCGGAAAATTATCACCGCGATCGTTACGGTTTTTGGAAAGATTTGGCGCATGTGAGCCAACGCGCAAGATTGCTTGCCTTCAATTAACTGGGCGCGCCTCTAAAATCCCATGGATCGCACATAGCGACATCGGCTCAGCACGCAGAATCGATGACTTTCAAAATTTATGTACCCGAAAGGACTGACTTTCAGCCTTGGGTGCCAGACAGGATTCGCAAGGAGAGAGCGTTGGGCACATATCTGCTCGCCAGCGGCGACATTCTGGTCATTCTGGCCGGTATCCTCTCCGTCATTTATCTCTCATTGAAGAAGAAGGCAAAATAGCCTCAGCTTTCAGCACGGAATCACATCGCTCTTTGGCCCGTGAACCCCATTTTTTGAGGCAAACTCACAAACGCAAAAAACGCTGAATCAAAACAATGGCTGCAGCGATCAAACTCAAATATTTAGTAGATAAGGAAAAGAACGCGAGGTGCGCCATTTTCATCAAGATTTCTGTTTGATTTCCTGAATGAAAATGGCGCGAGTGACGGGGCTCGAACCCGCGACCTCCGGCGTGACAGGCCGGCACTCTAACCAACTGAGCTACACCCGCGCATTTCATTTTCAGCCGCTTGGCTGGGTAGTCACCGGCGTTTCCGTTCGGTGTGAGCGGTCGTTTAAGGGGTTCTCTCACCAGTGTCAAGCGAGTGGTTTGAAGAAAAAAGAAGAATTTTGTTTTTATTCGAAAAGCCGCGCATTTATGGGGTTCTGAGCTTGGCCTGCTTTATCCACACCCGCACGCCCCTCCCCGGAAGGTATTCAAAATTCACATGAAATGGAATCGCGATTCAGATCGGCGATCATGAAGCGTACAATTCCAGGTGCTCTAATAGGGGTGTCTCTGCCAGTTATAATTGATGAAGCCTGTGGATTTTAGCCGGAGAAATAAAAAGAATGCATTTTTGTAATTTTGCGCTTGCACTCTTCGAACGAATTGCCTAAACGGCTCTCACAGCGGCTGACAAGTCAGTCGGGCGATTAGCTCAGTTGGTAGAGCGCTTCGTTTACACCGAAGATGTCGGGAGTTCGAGTCTCTCATCGCCCACCATATTTTCCAATCACTTAGATCGAAAATATAAAGTTTCCCATAGGTTCAATGAACCTCTCCGGCTTAAGAGCCCACATACGTCCCTCCCTAAAATATCCTTCGAACTGGCTCTGAATAATAGACCATCTCAACGCTGAGAATTAGCGCCCTATTTTGTCCTGTTCGGGAGAATCATATGTGCGGGGGGGCCACACATACTTACCCATGGCAGAGATACAGGCGATGTATTCTCTGTAGAAACGCTCGAATCACATTTCGATTTTATTTCCCACAGATCTCGTGATTGCCCGGAATCGCCCACCTCACAAAACTCGTATGAGAAAGACAACTCAAAACTAGCAACAGTTGCTAGGGCTGCGTTGGGTTGCGCCCTGCACGAATAGGCTTGCGTTCTTCAGCCCCTTCAGGCGCCCCCATTTTACAGCACCCAATGCCTGCTCCGATTCAAAACTTCACGCTAAAATTGGCATTAACGCCGTTTTGAATATAACCCGAGCCAAATTGTCCCTGATAAGCAACCCCAAGCTTGGTAGTTGGTGTCATCGCGAAATCGAGCCCGGCTTCGATGAAAGCTGTATCCCTGCCAATCGAATTGCCAGCCGACGTGAAGGCGTTGGAGCCCACCGCAAAGCTCGCCGTTGACGTTGGGATTACATCGCCAAAGGCATGCCTCCAACCGAGATCCATACGGACAGTTGTGAGGGCGTTGCCAAGATTAAAGCTGGTCGCTGCGCGAATGCCGAGCATCGACAGTGTTGTATCCATGCTACCAGATTGAACCGCGAGCGCAGCACCATTCTGATCGCTTTCTGTAAAGCCATCAGTTCTGACATGCACATAAGCAAGATTGGCGTAAGGCTCTAGAGTAGAACGCTGGCTGAGATTGTACTTATACCCAAGTTCGCCAAAGGCTTGGAAAGTACCGGCATTATAGTCAGCCGACAGGTTGTCGGAGAATCCATTGAAGCTGACCGAACGGCTCAATTCAATATTATGCCAGGAATAGCTCAGACCGGTGCGCAGACCGATGGAGCCCTGTGCCGCGGCCCATTCAGTTCCTGTATAGGCACCCAATGTATAATTATCGCTGGAGCCGGAAGAATGGAGGCTCGCAGTTTTAAAGGTAGAACGGCTGTAACCCGCCATAACGCCGAGCCGCCAGTTATCATAGACACTGCCGTCAATACCGGAAATGAAACCACCCAGTGTGGATTTGGTTCGAGCAGCATTGTCATCACCCGACTGGCTTGCCCAACTACCAAACACAGTTCCCCAAGCTGCATAGCGGTTAAGATCTTCCGAACTGTTTGTCTCAGACGCGACTTTATCAATAGCGCCTGCAGCTTGAGTTGATTTTTGTTGCGGAGCGAAGGCAAGTACTGAAACCGGATTGACTGGCGTACCGCCAAATGCCTGCGACAGACGGTTAGTGACCGACAAACGTGTCGCCCCGCTGGCGTTGATCAATACCCCGTTCGCGGATGCATAGGCCTCGCCGCTCAATTGCGGCAATGCCGAACGAATGGTTGAACCGTCAGTGGCTGAGGAATCCAGAGCTGCGATAAGCGGTTCGAGCTGTGGCGAGGGATTAACAACAAGCCTGTCCAGAACATTCCCCACATTGTGGGCGTTTTCGCTACCGGCGTATTGTTCATAGGCATGAACATCACGGCTCAGAGAGACGGTATAGGATGCATTGCCATTATCGGTCGCGGTTGCATTCAGTGTTGGCGAGGCAAGCGTGGTGGTGACTTCGGTAAAAGCACCATTCACCGTATTGGCCTGCAGCCACAGATCCGAAGTAATGCTGAAACCGTTGCCATAGAATCCGCGCTCGGGCGCAAAGCTTAAGGTGCCGTCGAGATCGGCACCTCCAGTCACGATCAGGTTGCTGATATGCTTCTGGTTATTAAAGGCCAGTTGCAGTCTGCCACTATCGGACTGCTCATAATTGCCATCAATGAAGATGGCACTGCCCGGCAGAGATGAGAATAAGGTCCCTCGATTAACGAAGTAACGATCGTCATTGATCCGGTACTGACCACGACCTGCAAGTGTCGCTTCTTGACCCACAATAACTTCGTAAAGATCGTGATTGCCAGTAAGGGTTGATGAACCACCCCAAAACTGCAGCGACAGGTTATCGCCAGTAATGTTGTCAGCATAACTGATATTGAAATTTGCGTCCGTGTTATCGGTGGCTTTCCCCTGATCATCAGCTTCCAGTCCGAAGCGAAGCTGGGTCAAACGCAGATCGTTATTCTCATCCATTTCCCGATAATTGGAAACAATGTCACCAGTAATGCTTGCTCCCTGCATCACATTGATTTCACCGACAGAGGCATTGTCCGACATATAGATCGCGGCCCTGCTTCCTGCCACTCGCCCCGTCAGGTCGAACGTTGAGACAAGCGGACCGCTGACTTCGGCGAGCGCTGCTGCATAATAGTCGGGAAAATAGTTTTCGAGATCAGCCACCTGCGAAGTGACAAAGTAAGAGCCACGATATTCAGTATCGTCACCCATAGAATTGTGACCAAAGTCAAAGCTGACCGCGATACCGTTTTCACCCAGCGCCTCGACATCGCCGCGCTGTGTCAGAGTGTGATCTCTTCCATAGGCAAACATAACGCCAAGGCCATTTAAACCGTCAGCATAGACGCGTGTGCCAGGTAAAATGATCAAATCATTGCCAATACCATCGACACGAATGCCTGCGCCGCCAGCACCTGCAGAGAGCAAATCGGCGCGTTGGATTACGGTGTTGTCACTGCCATAGACATGCAAGCCAAGGCCCATCGTTGCCGTGTTGAATGTATTGGCAATATAGCCAGTACCTTCACTATTACGAGCGAAGAAAGGATTGTCATTGAGAAGCGTGACGCCATCATTATAGACCGAGTATCCAAATAAATTGCGACGATCAATCGTATAGCCAATATCCTGCAGCGCCGCGAATTCAGCCTCCATCAACGACATATAGTTGGAATATTGCTGATGGCTCATCATGCTGTTTCTCAGCTCGATATGCGAAAAAGGCTGATCCAGTCTTCCAAGCTGCAGACTTGAGTCAACGCGCAGTGGGATGCCCGGCATTGCGCCGTCGAGAACCTCATCCACGTGAGAGCCGGAAAAGTAAGCCCAACCAGCACTGACATCAAAAGTGTCTGCACCTTCCTCGGCGGCGTAACAATAATTGCAGATTATGGTCTGATTGGCTGCCGCTGCCTTGCCATTACCATCGATCAAATGGCTGCTCCAGGCATTGAGTACAGATTGGAATTCTGCTTCCACCGGAGCGCCAGGTTGTTGATCGTAATTGACCGAAGCCGATATACCCAGCGCATGCGCCATTTCATGAATGAGTGTACTGGTCATATCTACCTGAGAGGTCTGAATCAGTTGTGATGGAACAAATGGCTGCTCCCAATCCCAATCCATCTTGCCAATTGATATCATCCCATGCGCTCCGTCGAGGAGTTGTGCCGGATCGATCAAGCCATTGTTTAAAGCCGCATTGACCAGTGTGCCGGCGCCATTCACCTCTGTGGCAATAGGGCTGTATGCAAATGCGTTTTCTTCTTCTTCTGTACCGATATTGATGATGGCGGGGTTTATTCCCGGTCTAATCTTTATAATATCTGACCAGTATTGAGCTGCTGAATAGATACGGTCTAGCGTTGCGGGATCAAAAACCCAACTCGACGGCTTTTTCCCATCATAAGTTCCATCATTTGGATAGAACAGATGCAGGTCAAAAACTTTATTGCCATTGGCATCATGAATTTCATGGGGCGTGAATGCGTGAGCAGAGCCGGAAAAAATGCCGGACAAAAGTCCCGCTGAAAGACAGGTGCTCGATGCCAAAGCCAACATGGATACTAGTTTCATTCTGATTCCCCTGCCCCAAATACACTTACCGCTAATACAGGACAGTAAAGTGTCAGGAAAAACCATCACTGAAATTTGGTAACTGTTAAAAGGGTAAACACTACATCGGAAAGAAGGGGAGTTTCTATTGTAAGCGCGCTTTTCTCCGCACCTTTTTCTGAAGTTTGAGTTGTAGGATTAGGTGTCCACCAATTTTGAAGTGGACATTTATATGGATGAGATTGTGAGTGAGACATTCGGCGTGACGCGGCTGGAC
>Ga0308157_10001880_pt1 | contig 38826 bp, 26 predicted proteins | sample PhyBR1_FD_201035 | JGI IMG/M metagenome (GOLD analysis project Ga0308157, IMG submission 201035) | Phyllosphere microbial communities from UC Gill Tract Community Farm, Albany, California, United States - DLSLB.R1 | ecosystem: Host-associated > Plants > Phyllosphere > Unclassified | place: USA... | reverse complement strand
CAGGTGGATACCACGCCGTTTCTTCATTGGACCTGTCGCTTCAGGTCCCGCACGAAAAAGGAATGACCTTGAACTACCGCACTCCCGACGACTTCCTGGCCCATGTGGCCAAGCGCGACCCCAACCAGTCCGAGTTCCTGCAGGCAGTGAAGGAAGTGGCACACAGCCTGTGGCCGTTCCTGCAGCAGAACCCGAAATACACGCAATATGGGTTGCTGGAACGTCTGGTCGAGCCGGAGCGGGTCATCCAGTTCCGTGTAGCGTGGGCCGATGACAAGGGGCAAACCCACGTCAATCGCGCCTGGCGCGTGCAGCACAGTTCGGCGATTGGCCCATTCAAGGGTGGCATGCGCTTCCACCCGTCGGTGAACCTGTCCATCCTCAAGTTCCTGGCCTTCGAGCAGACCTTCAAGAACGCCTTGACCACATTGCCGATGGGCGGCGGCAAGGGCGGCTCGGACTTCGACCCCAAGGGCAAGAGCGATGGCGAAGTGATGCGCTTCTGCCAGGCCTTGATGCTGGAGTTGTATCGCCACCTCGGCCCGGACACGGATGTGCCGGCCGGTGATATCGGCGTTGGCGCACGCGAGGTCGGCTTCATGGCTGGCATGATGAAGAAGCTCAGCAACGATGCTTCCAGCGTTTTCACCGGCAAAGGCCTGGCTTTTGGCGGCAGCCTGATGCGGCCGGAAGCCACCGGCTTCGGTACTGTCTACTTCGTCGAGCAGATGCTGCATCACGCCAAGCGCCAGACCCACGGTGCCAAGGTATTGGTGTCCGGTTCCGGCAACGTCGCCCAGTACGCGGCGATCAAGGCCAGCGAGCTCGGCGCCAAGGTGCTGACCTTCTCCGATTCCGGCGGCACGCTGTACGCGCGCGATGGCTTCGACGAAACCGCAATACAGGACGTGATGGCGTTGAAGAACGAACGCCGTGGGCGCCTGTCAGAGCTGGGCGACGATGCGCGCTTTGAATTCCTGGCTGATCGCCGTCCCTGGCATATCCCGGCCGATATCGCCCTGCCCTGCGCCACCCAGAACGAACTGGATGAAGCCGATGCACGCACCCTCGTCCAAAACGGCGTGCTGTGCGTGGCCGAAGGGGCAAACATGCCTTCGACGCTGGAAGCGGTGGATGTGTTCCTGCAGGCCGGCACGCTCTACGCGCCAGGCAAGGCCAGCAATGCCGGCGGCGTGGCAACCTCGGGCCTGGAGATGAGCCAGAATGCGCTGCGCCTGTCCTGGCGCCATGCCGATGTCGATGAGCGCCTGCACGTGATCATGAAAGAGATCCACGCCAACTGCGTGCATCACGGTGTACGTGCCGACGGCAGCGTCAACTACGTGGACGGCGCCAACATCGCCGGCTTCGTCAAGGTCGCCGATGCCATGTTGGCGCAGGGCCTGTACTGAAGATGGATGCTGCTGCGTGCTGTCCTGATCAGGACAGCACGCGGTTGCGTCCCTCGCGTTTGGCACGGTAGAGCTGGCGATCAGCCGCCGCCAGCAGGGTCCGCACCGTATCCTGGCCCGGACCCAGCGTGGCAACGCCGATGCTGGCAGTGATACCCAGCGCCGGGTCGACTTCCTCGCAGCGCAGCCTGGCGATGCGTTGCGCCAGTTCCTGCAACTCTGGCACCGCGGTTTCCAAGCCGACCCCGCGCAGCACGATCAGGAATTCCTCGCCACCATGGCGGGACACGAACTGGCCGCTGCCCAGCCGCAACAGACCGGCAACGTCACGCAATACAGCGTCACCCGCTGGATGGCCATAGCGATCGTTTATCTGCTTGAAATGATCGATATCCAGCAATGCCACGGTCAGCGGTTCGGCGCGCTGCACCGCCATGCGCAACGACTGCTGCAGGTGATCATCACCGGCGCGCCGGTTGGGCAGCCCGGTCAGGGCATCGTGCATCGCTTGGTGCTCCAGCCGCCGTAACAGGCTGTCGCGGTCCACACCCGCCTGTTCCAGCGCGCGGTTCTTCTCGCTCAACTCCTGGGTACGCGCCATGATTTCGGTATTCAGCAGGCGCTGCCGGCGGCGATAGCTTGCGGTACGCCAATTGATCAGCAGCAGCAACACGCCCACCATCGCCAGCCCGGCCATCACCAGCACCCAGGGGCGCTGCCAGAACGGGGCCGCAACCAGCAACTGCAGGCTTGCCTCGCCGCCCCGGTTCGGGTTGTCCCACTCAAGCGGCAACGACATGGCCTGTACCCTGAGCCGATAACGTCCTGGTGGCAGGTTGGTATAGACCGCTTCGGTGCGCGCACCGGCATCGACCCAATCCGTGTCGAAGCCTTCCAGCCGATAGCGGTAGCGCATCTTGTCCGGTGCACGGAACCCCAATCCGGCAAACGTCACCGCGATGCGTTCCACCTGTGGCTGCAGGTCATAGCTGGCCTGGATCGGCTGCGGATACCCATCCACCACCACGTTCTCGATCGCCACCGGAATCCTGCGCAGGCGTGCATTGGCGTCGGCTTTCGAGGGGTCCACCACCGCCAGCCCGGCACCGGTTGGCAGCAACAACAGCCCTTCACGGGTCATCCAGCCAGCAGGCGAAGACGCCCCGTTTGCCTGGCTGCTGGGCATGCCGTCGGTATGGTCGAGCACTTGCACCGACAGATGGCTGCTCGCCCCAGCCGCCACCGCGACCAGGTCGTTGCGGACCAGCCGGAACACGCCTTGGTTGCTCGGCAGCCACAAGTGACCGGCATGGTCATCGATGATCCGGAACACCTTGTCGCGCGGCAGCCCGTTGCGGTGGTCGAACACGGTGAAATCCAGCCCCCGCTTGCGTAGCAGACCGTGGTCGCTGGCGATCCACAGGTCGCCGTTTTCATCCGCGAGGAAATCGAATATGTAGCGCGCCGGGATGTCCTGGTCTGCGCGCCACGTGCGTACGCGCCCGCCAACCTCGATGACGGCCATCCCGGCCTCGGTACCGATCCACAACGCTCCGCCCGGATCCCGGTAAAGCGCGTGCACCACCAGGCCGGGCAGGCCTTCTTCCAGACCGTAATGGCGGAAGCTGCCACCGCGGTCGTAGTAATGCAGGCCATCGCTGCCACCGATCCAGAGCCCGCCGTCGGCATCAACCGACAATGCACGCACCAGCGGCTGCACCGTGCCGGGCAGTCGCAGCTGCCGTGTTACCGCCCCTGCCGGGTCCAGCAGGAACACGCCTTGGTTGTAGGTACCGGCCCACACCCCGGCACCATCCACTGCCAAGGCCAGTGCCAGGATCGATGCGTCGCGCCCCTGCCCTGGAAGCAGCCGCAGCGAATGGATGACACCATCAACCAGACGATTCAGACCTTCCGAGTGCCCTATCCAGACGGTGCCGGCGGCGTCCTGGATGACCGCACGCACATAGTCCGAACCCAGACCCTCGGACCGCGAGATACCACTGGCGGCACCCTCATCCACGCGGAACAGGCCGTCGGTACTGCCTGCCCAGATCAATCCTTCGCGGTCGATCATCAACGCAGGGCTGACCTGCCCCGGGATGTTGATGGTCTCGCGCACGCCCGCGTGCAACCGCTGCAGGCGACCTGCGGACAGGCTCACCCAGACACCGCCGGCGGCATCGCGACGCAGCGCATCCACACGCTCCCCCGGCAATAGATGCTCATGGCTGCCATTGGCCGGGAAAAGATGGACGCCATCGTCGGCGCCGAGCATCCAGCCACCTTTTGTGTCCTCGATCAAGTCACGCACCACCAGTGCGCGCGTTTCCGGCCACAGCTGCAGACGTCCGTCCCGTAGCTGATAGACACCTTGTTCGGTAGCGACCAGCAGGTCGCCATTGCTGCTCGCGCGCAACGCGGTCACCGCCACTTCCGGCAGGCCCAGGGCACGCCCCTGCGCCGACAGTTGACCATCGGCGCCGAGCCGCAACAGCTGCTCCTTGGCGCCTATCCACAGGTTACCCGCAGCATCGCGGGCAATGGCGCTGACCGACAGGTGCCGTGCATCGCTGCCACCCATGGCCTGCCAGTGTCCGCGGTGATAACGATAGATGCCATTGCTGACAGTACCGAACAGCATCGCGCCGTCGGCTTCGGGCAACATGCTGATGACACCTGATAGTTCGACATCCGGGGTGTTCTGGCGATCGAACACGGTGAACGCGCGCCCGTTGAAGCGCACCACGCCTTCCCAGGTCCCCAGCCAGATGAAGCCGTCGCTGCCCTGCGCCACCGACTGCACGAGGTTGTGCGGCAGGCCTTGTTCCATGCCCCAACCGGCCACGGTGTGGCGCGCCGCATGCACCGGCGCCAGCACCGCAAACAGCAGCAGCACGGCCAACCGCCGCAGCCACGGCTGCAGCGCGCGTCGGCCTCGGCAGGCGGACATCGCAGGGGTCGAGCAGATGGATGGGTGATGGCGTCTGGACAAACCCGCCTCCAGCAGGTTGTACCGACTCCCCGGTCGGCATGCCAAATCTACCATCTCAACGGCCGGGTCCACCCCCGCGTGCAACGGGAGCGGACCTGCCGGATCAGCGATCAGGGGTTGGCTTCGTCCGCCCGCACCCGGAACCATGCCGCATACAGCGCCGGCAGGAACACCAGGGTCAGCACCGTGCCGACGATCAGCCCGCCCATGATCGAGATCGCCATCGAGCCGTAGAAGGCGCTGCGCGACAGCGGGATCATCGCCAGCACCGCCGCCAACGCGGTCAGCACGATCGGCCGGAAGCGGCGCACGGTGGCATCGATGATGGCGTGCCAACGGTCATGCCCGGCGTCGATGTCCTGCTGGATCTGGTCGATCAGGATCACCGAGTTGCGCATGATCATGCCGGCCAGGGCAATCGTCCCCAGCATCGCCACGAAGCCGAACGGGGCCTGGAACAGCAGCAGGAACCAAGTCGCGCCGATGATGCCCAGCGGCGCGGTGATGAACACCATCGCCGCCCGCGAGAAGCTGCGCAGCTGCACCATCAGCAGCGTCGCCACCACCACCAGGAACAGCGGCATGCCAGCCTTGATCGAATCCTGGCCGCGCGCGGAGTCTTCCACGGTGCCGCCGGTTTCCAGCAGGTAGCCGCTGGGCATGGCGTCACGGATCTCCTCCAGGGTCGGCACGATCTGCTCGACCACGCCCACCGGCAGCATGCTGTCGCCGATATCGGCACGCACGGTGACGGTCGGCAGGCGGTCGCGGTGCCAGATGATGCCGTCTTCGAAGGCATATTCCAGCTTGGCTACCTGCGACAGCGACACCGATTTGCCGCTGGCAGTCGGAATGGCCAGGCTGCCGAGCATGTCCAGGCGCGCACGTTCGTCATCCGGGCCACGCAGCAGCATGCCGATCTGGCGGTTGCCTTCGCGGTAAGTGCTCACGCTCATGCCGGACAGCGAGCTGGTCAGGAACTGCGCCAGCTGTGCGCTGCTCACGCCCAGTACGCGGGCACGGTCCTGGTCCACCACCAAGCGCACCACCTTGCTCGGCTCGCTCCAGTTGAGGTTGACGTTGGTGGTATGCGGGTTCTGCCGCACCTTCTCCGCCACCTGCGCAGCGATGGCCTGGACCCGCTCGGCATGCTCGCCGGAGACGCGGAACTGCACCGGGTAACCGACCGGCGGGCCGTTCTCCAACCGGGTCACGCGCAGCTGCACGTCACCGAACTTCGGCACCACCTCGTTCAATAGCCACTCGCGCAGCTGTTCGCGTGCTTTGGTGTCTTCGGCCAGCACCACGTACTGGGCGAAGTTGGTCGCCGGCAACTGCTGGTCCAGTGGCAGGTAGAAACGCGGCGAGCCGTTGCCAACGTAGCCGACGAAGTTGGCCACGCCCTTGTGGTCCTTCAGCATCGCCTCGAACTTTTGCGCCTGGGCCTGGGTGGCGGTCAGCGAGGCGCCTTCGGCCAGTTCGATATCCACCATCAGTTCCGGTCGGGTCGAGTCCGGGAAGAACTGCTGCGGCACGAAGCGGAAGATCACCAGCGAGAACACGAACAGGCCGGCAGTGGCCAGGATCACCAGCCAACGGCGACGCAGGCAGGCATCCAGGAAGCGGCGGAAGCGCTGGTAGAACGCGCTCTTGTACGGGTCGTGGTCGTGCGCCAGTTCCTTGGGCTTGATCACGTTGGCCAGCGCCGGGTTGCGGTCGGCCCAGCGCAGGCGCATGGCGCGCCAACGCCCGGCGATGCTGCCCGGTCTGGGCGGCTGCGGGTTGTGCAGGTCCGGCAGCATCTTGTCGCCAAGATACGGAATGAACAGCACCGCGGCGATCCACGACACCACCAGCGCGATCGTCACCACCTGGAACAGGGAACGCGTGTATTCACCAGTGCTTGATGCCGCCGTGGCAATCGGCAGGAAGCCTGCCGCGGTGATCAAGGTGCCGGTCAGCATCGGGAAGGCGGTGGATGTCCAGGCAAAGCTGGCCGCGCGCAGGCGGTCATAGCCCTGCTCCATCTTGGTGGCCATCATCTCCACCGCGATGATCGCGTCATCCACAAGCAGGCCCAGCGCAAGCACCAGGGCGCCCAGCGAGATCTTGTGCAGGCCGATATCGAACTGATGCATGACGAAGAAGGTCATCGCCAGCACCAGCGGGATCGATACCGCCACCACCAGGCCGGTGCGCCAGCCCAGCGAGAAGAAGCTCACCAGCAGCACGATCACCACCGCCTCGGTCAGCACCTTGACGAACTCGCCCACCGATTCCTTCACTGCATGCGGCTGGTCGGAGACCTTGCGCAGCTGCATGCCGGCCGGCAGCGTCTCCTGCAGCTGCTCGAACTCGCTGTCCAGCGTCTTGCCCAGCTTGAGGATGTCGCCACCGCTCTTCATCGCCACCGCAATGCCGATGGCGTCCTCGCCCATGAAGCGCATCTTGGCCGAGGCCGGATCGGCGAAGCCACGCTTCACCTCGGCGATATCACCCAGCCGCACAGTGCGTTCACCGGCCTGGATCGGGAAGTTGCGGATGTCCTCGACGGAAGTGAACTGACCGGTGACGCGCAACTGCACGCGATCGGTCGGCGTCTCGAACCAGCTGGCCGGGGCAATCGCGTTCTGCTGCGCCAAGGCCTGCTGCACCTGCTGCATCGACACGCCCAGCGTGGCCAGTTTGGTGTTGGACAGTTGGATCCATACCTTTTCGTCCTGCAGACCGATCAGTTCCACCTTGCCCACGTCATCCACGCGCTGCAGCTGCAGCTGGATGCGGTCGGCGTAGTCGCGCATCAGGGCATAGTCGAAACCCTTGCCGGTCAGTGCATAGATGTTGCCGAAGGTATCGCCGAACTCGTCGTTGAAGAACGGCCCGATCACTTCAGCCGGTAGCTGCGAGTGGATGTCGCCGACCTTCTTGCGCACCTGGTAGAACAGCTCGGGCACGTCCTTGGAGGGCATCGAGTCACGCGCCATGAAGATCACCTGCGACTCACCAGGGCGCGAATAAGCCTGGATGAACTCGAATTCGCCGGTGTTCATCAGCGCTTTTTCGATCGGCTCGGTGACCTGCTTGGACACCTGCTCGGCGGTGGCGCCCGGCCACATGGTCTGCACCACCATCGCCTTGAAGGTGAACGGCGGATCTTCGGACTGCCCAAGGTGCTTGTACGACCAGGCACCGATGACCGCCATTGCGATCATCATGAACAGCACCAGCGGGCGGTTACCGAGCGCCCATTCGGAGAGGTTGAAGCGTTTCACGCCCCACTCCCCTTTCCAGCGCGGATCCAGTACCGCCCGGCATTGCCGCGCGCGTCAGCGCCCATCCCGTCCCTTTCCCCCGCCGGGGGAAGGGCGAAGGTGTCGCAGATACAAGGTTTCGACAGGCTCATCGCGAGCCCTCCGACGCAGCCTTCTTCGGTGCGCCAAGTTCAATGGGCCGGTTGCTGCGATCAACGGCAGTCACCGGCTGCCCTTCGCGCAGCAGGTGTCCGCCAGCGGCAACCACCCAGTCTTCCGCCTTCAGACCCGTCAGCACCGGCACGCTTTCCGCGCCGTAGGCACCCAGCGTCACCGCGCGCGCCTGCAGCTTGCCATCGGCCGGGTTCACCACCCATACGCTGGCCTGCTGCGGCTGTTTGCCGGCCTGCACCGCTGCCAGCGGCACGTTCAGCACACCATTCCTGCCGTGCGCCGCGAATACCCGCGCGCTCTGGCCCAGTTCGACCGTATCCAGCGCATCTGCCGCCAGGCTGACCCGCGCGGCATAGGTTCGTGCCTGCGGATCGGCAGCAGCGGCGATCTCGCGGATGCTGCCGGACAGGCGCTTGCCTTCCTGGTTCCACAACTCGACCTGGACCGCCTGGCCAACGCTGAAATCGCGGATGGCGCTTTCCGGCAACGCGATGGCAACTTCGCGTGCGCCATCGGCGGCCATCGTGTAGATGGTCTGGCCGGCTGCGACCACCTGCCCGGCCTCGGCCTCGCGGGTGGCGATCGTGCCGTCTTCCGGCGCGTGCAACTGGGCGTAACCAGACTGGTTGCGGGCCACGTCGAGATTGGCCCGCGCCGCATCGGCCTGGCCTTGTGCCGCCTTCAATGCCGCAGTCTGCGCGTCCAGCGCCGACTGGCTGACCAGTTGCTGGCTGGCCAGCGCCTGATAGCGCTTGTGCTCGTCGCGGGCGCGGACAAGATCAGCCTCGGCGGCGGCGTACTGTGCCTGCGCTGCGCGCGCCTGCAGGTTGTAGTCAGCCACGTCGAGTTCGGCCAGCAGCTGGCCCTTCCGCACCCGCTGCCCGGCATCCACTTCGCGCCGCAGCAACTTGCCGCCAACCCGGAAGGACAGTGCCGCTTCCTCGCGGGCACGCACCTCACCCGGATAGGCACTGACCGTCATCCCCTGGTCGCCGCCGGGATGTACAACCAGTACAGGCACTGCATGCACCGGGGCAGGCTCGGGCTTTCCACACGCAGCAAGCAGGGCAAGCAGGGCAAGCAGGACACTGCCGCCAATCCATCGGAAGTTGTTCATGGGTACGGTCGCAATACAAGGGAAGGGGGAACAGCGGGTTTCGCCGCCATTACTGAACGACGCGGTATAGTATAAATATCAAACCATCTGGTCTAGTATTAGACGATGTCTGCGAAAACTTCTTCCAACGTGAACGCCAAGGCGGCTGCGCGCAGCGCCGGCCCGGGCCGCCCGAAAGACCTCGGCAAGGGCGCCGCCATCCTCGACGCGGCCAAGGAAATGTTCGTGGAGCTGGGTTACAACGGCGTCAGCATGGACGGCATCGCCGCGCGCGCCGGCGTTTCCAAGCTCACTGTCTACAGCCATTTCGGCGACAAGGAGACCTTGTTCACCGAGGCGATCCAGGCCAAATGCGTCGAAATGATGCCCGACGAGTTGTTCGTCACTGACAGCGAGGGCCCCCTACGCGGCCAGCTGCTGGGCATCGGCCATGCCTTCTTCACGCTGATCAGCAGCGACGCGGCCATCGCCACCCAGCGCATGATGATGACCCCGGATACCGATGACCGGATCCGCCAGATGTTCTGGCAGGCCGGCCCGGCCCGTACCGAAACGGCGCTGTCCGAGTTCCTCGGTGCACGCGTGCTGCGCGGTGAATTGGCCATCGACGACCTGGAACTGGCCGCCCGCCAGTTCTTCTGCCTGATCAAGGGCGAGGTCCATGCGCATATGATGTGTGGCCTGTGCGCGGCACCGGACGCGCTGGATGCCGATGCCCATATCGCCGCCAGCGTGGATTTTTTCATTCGCGCCTATGAACCCCGCCAGAAAGCTGAATGAACCGGAGGTCCGGATGACTTCCGGCACTGCGGTCAGCCTTGGGGCCACGGCGATGCTTGCCCATACTTTGTGCGCTGCAACCGGTAAAATGGCCGGCCCACTGCGCCGGAATCGATGAGTTTCCCATGACGATCAATTACTCCCACGCCCGCGAAATGATGGTTGAACAGCAGATCCGTCCCTGGGACGTGCTGGAAATCCGCGTGCTGGACGTGCTGGCACGACTGCCGCGTGAGGCGTTTGTCGCCGAATCGCACCGCGCCCTGGCCTATGCCGACATCGAGCTGCCACTGGGTCATGGCCAGAAGATGATGAAGCCGGTGCTCGAAGGCCGGACCTTGCAGGCGCTGGATCTGCAGCCCAGCGACGAAGTGCTGGAAATCGGTACCGGCAGCGGCTTCCTCAGCGCCTGCATGGGCCAATTGGCCCGCGAAGTGCTGAGCATTGAAATCAACCCGGAGCTGGCCGAACGCGCCCGCCAGAACCTGGACGCAGCCAAGCTGGGCAGCAATGTCCGCATCGAGGTCGCTGATGCCCTGCAGTGGCAGACGCAGCGCCAGTTCGATGCGATCTGCATCACCGGCGCGGTCGCGAGCCTGCCCACCGAGTACCTGAAACTGCTGCGCCCGGGCGGCCGGTTGTTCGCCATCACCGGCCATTCGCCGGTCATGGAAGCGGTGCTCGCCAAGGCCGACGGCAGCATCGAATCGCTGTTTGAAACCGACATCGACTACCTGCAGGGCGCCGCCCCCGCAGCGCAGTTCCAACTCTAAAAAAACCGTCCAAGGAAGCCGCAATGATCCGCCGATCCCTCACCCTTGCGCTGGCAGTCGCACTTGCTCCGCTGACGTCCCATGCCGCCGACCTGCTGCAGGTCTATGAAATGGCCCGCAACGGTGACACCCAGCTGGCTGCGGCTGAATCCCAGCGCCTGTTCGACAAGGAAGGCCAGGTGCAGGCGCGTGCGGCGCTGCTGCCGCAGATCGGTGGCGAAGCGTCACTGACCCGTACCCACACCAAGTACGATGACATCAGCGGCAGCAACACCTCCAAGAGCCGCACCTACGGCATCAACGGCAGCCAGACCCTGTTCAACTGGAGCCAGTTCGCCACCATGCGTGCCCAGCGCGACGTCAGCAAGGCTGCCGACTTCACCTTGGACTCGGCCAACGACGAGCTGGTCGTGCGTACCGCGACCACCTACTTCAACGTGCTGGTAGGCATCGAGTCGCTGACCGCCGCCGAGACCAACGAAGCCGCTGCCAAGAAGCAGTTCGACTACGCCGACAAGCGCCTGGAAGTGGGTCTGGCTCCGATCACCGACATGCATGAAGCGCGCGCCCAGTACGACCAGGCCCGTGCCGACACCATCCTTGCCCGCAATGCACTCGAAGACGCCTATCAGGCGCTGACCGAGCTGACCGGCCAGCCGGTGCGCGACGTGCGCGGCCTGCCGGTCGACTTCCGCCCGGAAGTGCCGGCCAACCGCGGCAATGTCGACCAGCTGGTCGCCGACGCGGTGTCCCGCAATCCGACGCTGAAGGCCCAGGAGCTGCAGGTCAGCGCAGCCGAGTCCAACGTCTCGGCTGCACGCGGCGGCCACTATCCGACCCTGTCCTTGGGCGGCAGCTGGGGCAAGAGCGCGCGCTGGGGTGACAGCACCGGCAGCGGCACCGCGACGCCGGATGCCACCACCAATTCGATCGGACTGACCTTGAACGTGCCGATCTTCGCCGGTGGCGCTACCCAGTCCGGCGTGCGCCAGGCACTGGCGCGTCGTGATATCGCCCAGGACTCCTTCGAGCAGCAGAAGCGCGCCCTCGATCGCAACACCCGCAACGCCTACCAGGCACTGGTCGCCGGCATCAGCGAAGTGGAAGCCCGTCGCCTGACCGTGGTCTCGGCACAGAGCGCCTACGACGCCTCGCAGGTCGGCCTGGAAGTCGGTACCCGTACCGTGCTGGACGTCGCACAGAACCAGCGCACCCTGTTCGGCGCCCAGGTGGACTACGCGAAGTCACGCTACAACTTCCTGCTGGCACGCCTGCAGCTGAGCCAGGCCGTCGGCGACCTCGAGATCTCCGAGGTGCAGGACATCAACCGCCTGCTGACCGTGGACCCCAGCTCCAAGCTGCAGAGCAATCCGCAGTAACCGGCAGTCGCAGAAAACGGGCCCTTTCGGGCCCGTTTTTTATGGATAAACGAAACAGGCGCCTACGACTGCGATGCTCCACCCGCGGTCAGATAGTGCCGGGCGAGAAGCTCCCGAAGCTGCCGATCAATCCTCTGCCGAAGAACTACTGAACCCTGGGGAAAACCGCACATCATCAGCGCATTACCGGGCAGCCATCGTCAAACAATCGGACGACGGCAGCAACGGTTTATGCGACCAGGGAGAGTCAGCGCGCCCTGCCCCGCTCAGGAACGAGCAGGCAACTGCGGGACGATCAACTCGATGGTGCGTTCCAACGCCCCGCGGCCATTGGCGACCAGCGCGCGGCCAGCAGCAACCATGCGGTCACGATCAGCGTCATCGTCCAGCAGCTGCTCCACTGCCGCACCGACAGACTCTGCGTCGGCGCAGATACGCAGCGCGCCAGCCTCGTCCATCCGCCGTGATATCTCGGAAAAATTGTGCAGGTGCGGCCCCGTAACCGTTGCGGTTCCCATCGCCGCTGGCTCCAGCAGGTTGTGCCCGCCGATGGCCTGCAGGCTGCCGCCGACGAAGGCGACCTGTGCGCAGGCGAAAAAGCCCATCAGTTCACCCAGGGTATCGATCACGAATACCTGGCTGTCGGCCTGCGGCCAATGCTGCTTGCTGCGCGTCGCCACCCGCCAACCCTGCTCGCGCACCAGTGCCTCGACCTTGGGGAAACGTTCGGGGTGGCGCGGCGCCCACAGCAACAACGCTTCGGGATGACGCTGCAGCAGACGATGATGGATATCCACCACTGCCTGTTCTTCTCCCTCATGCGTGCTTGCAGCGATCCATACCGGTCGGTCAGCGGCCACGTGCTGCGCGAATGCCGCAAGCATGTCCGCGGGATCCGGCGGGTGCATGTCGAACTTCAGGTTGCCCAGCGCCATGACCTGTGCCGGCCCAGCCCCCAAGGCCACGAAGCGCTGCGCATCGTCCTGCGACTGTGCGGCCACGCAGGTGACGGTGCGCAGCGCGCGCCCGACCAGTGCCTTGAGCACACGGTAGCCTTTCAATGAACGTGCCGACAGGCGCGCGTTGAGGATGTACACCGGAATGGCGCGGTCACGGCAACCAAACAACATGTTCGGCCACAGCTCGGTTTCCATGATCAGGGCCAGGCTTGGATTGAAGTGGCCCAGGAAACGGTTGACCGCCCCCGGCACGTCGTATGGCAGGTAGACGTGATCCACTGCGCCGCCCCACAACGCGCGTACCCGCTGTGAACCCGTGGGGGTGATGGTGGTGATGACCCAGCGCAGGTCCGGTCGTTGCTCGCGCAATGCGTTGACCACCGCCGCAGCCGCGTTGACCTCACCGACCGACACCGCGTGCAACCACACATAGGTATGCCCGTCCGCCTCCGGGTAAGAGGCGTAACGCTCGTCCCAGCGTTTGAAATACTCACGCACCCGGAAGCCACGCCACACCAGGTGGTAGACCGTGATCGGCAGCAACAGGTAGAGCACGGCCGAATACAGGCCGCGCAGCAGATATTCGATGAAGTCCTTGCGCATCGGCGAAGGATACGGGAGAACAGCGCAAGGCAGTGACAATGGCTGCCCATGCAGGACACGCGCCGCTGCCAATCGCGTGCAGCAAGCCTGCGGCAACCAGTTGCCCGCCAGCCAGACGATCCATCACGACGTTAGGCTGGAATTCCCGATGTCGTGGGCAGCGCCGCCTGCCGCGCTGCCCGCCTCCCTGCCCGCTGGCTTAGAATCACCTCATGTCCGATTCCCCGACCACCGCCACCCGGCCCTCACTGCTGCAACCACGTCACTGGCCAACCTTTGCATGGCTCGGCGTGGCGCTGCTTGCCGCACGCCTGCCGTGGACCTTGCAGCGCGCACTGGGGCGCGGGCTGGGCTGGCTTGCCATGCACCTGGCGCGCAGCCGTCGGCATGCCGCCGAGGTCAACCTCAGGCTGTGCTTCCCCGAACAGGACGAAGCCTGGCGGCAGCGCCTGCTGCGCGACAGCTTCGATGCACTGGGCGTGGGCGTGTTCGAGTTTGCCCGCGCATGGTGGGGAAACATCGACGTGATCCGCCCGCAGGTGCAATGGGAAGGACTGGAACATCTCAAGGCACTGCAGGCCGAGGGCCGCGGCGTGCTGCTGGTATCAGGCCATTTCATGACCCTTGAGATGTGCGGCCGACTGCTCTGCGACCACGTGCCCTTGGCCGGCATGTACCGCCGCTACCGCAACCCGGTGATGGAATGGGCGGTAAAGAGCGGGCGTTTGAAATACGCCGGTGCGATGTTCGCCAACGAGGATATCCGCGCGACCGTGCGGCACCTGAAGAAAGGTGGTTTCCTGTGGTACGCACCGGATCAGGACATGCGCGGCAAGGACTCGGTGTTCGTGCCGTTCTTCGGCATGCCCGCCTCCACCATCACCGCCACCCACCAGTTCGCACGCATGACCGGTTGCGCGGTGGTGCCGTATTTCCATCGCCGCGAAGGCAGCCGCTACGTGCTGAAGATCGCCCCACCGCTGCCGGACTTCCCGACCGATGACGCGGTTGCAGATACCGCCAAGGTCAATGCCGCGATCGAGCAGATGGTGCGCGAGGCCCCCAGCCAGTACCTGTGGATACATCGCCGCTTCAAGCGCCAACCAGAAGGTTTGAGCAACTTCTACGCCAAACAGAAGTAGGGCCAACCACGCCGGCTGGCCCAACCTTGCCGGTCATCTGCTGATGCCGCCACGCAGTACCCGCAAACACTGGCACTGCCCACGCGCAGCCCCAGGGCTTACTCCTGCCGTTCGGCCAGCAGCGCACCGGCGTACAAGGCCGCCAGAAGAATGGTCAAGCCTCCCCAGAATGCCGAATAGAACGCCAGGTGGGTATTGAGCGGGAACACGGTGACAAGCAGCGCCACCGCGGCCGGACGGGCCCTGTCGCGCGCTTCAGGGCTCGCATAGCGCCAGGCCCGCAACGCCATCGCTGCACCTGCCAGCCATAGCAGCAGCCCCAGCACGCCAGTCTCGGCAAGCACCTCGAGGATGATCTGGTGCGCATGCAGCGCCGGGCCTTCACCCCAGGAAGGCGCTTGCGCCGGCGCGGGATCGCAATCAGGGTAAGCCTCACGGAAGCCTCGCGCACCGACGCCATTGACCGGGTGCTCGGCAACCATGCACAGCGCCGCGCCCCATATCTGGCTGCGCCCGGACAGCGCCTCGTTGATTCCCTTTCCATCGCCTTGCAGTGCCATGCCGGTGCGCACGAAACGCTCGCGCACCTGTGCAGACCCCACGGTCAACGCGGCAACCCCCAACACCCCCACCAGCAAGGCCAACAGCAGCCCCTTGGCACCGATCAGGCGCCAGCCGGACAGCAGCAGCACCAACGCGTATGTGATGAGTGACGCACGCGAGCCCGCCAGTACAAGCACGACGCCCATCAGCGCGGCAGCCACCACCCACCCCACCCTGCCCCAGCGGTAGCCAACGTGGAACAGCAGGAACGGCGACACACTGGCCAACACCTGGCCAAGCTTGAGGTTGCAGGGCCCGAACACACCCGCCAGGCGGTCGGCCAGCAGCGTCTCCTCCGGTGTACACAGGCCGTGGCCACTGATCATCCATTTGAGCTGGTCCAACGACCAGAACAGCGGACTGGTCCCGCTGATGCCCTGCGCCAACGCATCAAGCATCCACAATCCCGTCACCACCGCCAGGCCGGTGAAGGTCGTACGGCGCCGTTGCGGGGTGGCCACCGCGATGGCCGCCAGCCACATGAAGGGCAGGTAGCGCAGTCCACCGGCGACCTTGGCCCAGGCCCGCGACGGGTCGGCGGCATCCACCGCCGAGAACAGCTGGGGCAGCCAATACGCAAAGAACAATACGCTGGTCAGGGCCCATGCCGGCACGCTGAGCAACGGCCCGATACCACCCTTCATGCGCAGCATCAGCAGTCGCACGATGGTGAACAGGGCGCCCAGTACCAATACGGATTCAGCAATGCCGGGGAGCGGCCACATCGCCACATAGGCGATGACCCAGACAGGCGCCCAACGACCCGGCAAACGGGCAAAAGTGGTCGGGGAATCAGCCAGCGAGTTCTGCATAGACATCCAGGGTGGCACGCTGCATCGCCTGCAGCGTGAATGGAATACGGGTTGGCAGCGGCGGCGGGTTGCCGAGCAGCTCGACGGCGCGGCGCACCAGCAAGCCTGCGTCACCGTGTGCCACCGCGCCTGCTGGCTGCAACTCTGCCAGCAATTCACCGGTACCGCCGTGCGCCCAGCCCAGTACCGGGCGACCTACGGACAGTGCTTCCAGTACGGTACGGCCGAATGCCTCGGGTTTATCGGACAACTGCAATACCAGGTCACTGGCGGCGTAGGCCTCGGCGATACGGCTGATCGGCTCGCTGATCAGCAACTGCCCGGCTACACCCAACTGCTGCGCCAGTTGCTCAAGCTCAGCTACATAGGCTTCACGGCCGGGTTCGCGCGCGCCCACCAACCATAGCAACGCGACCTGCCCGGCCTGGCGCAGGTCAGCCAGCAACTGGATCGCATGCGCATGCCCCTTCAGCCGGGTACCGCGCCCAGGCAACAGCAGAAGCGGCGCCTCGCCCGCCAGCATCGGGTGCCGTGCGGCAACGGCCAGCCGGGCGCGTCGATCGTTGCGGCCCACCCGCGGGAACTGGGCGGCGTCCACGCCACGGGGTATGACCCGCAGCTTGTCCGGATCTGTAGCGGGATAATGGCGCAGCAGATAGTCGCGCACGGTCCGGGACACACAGATCACCCGTTCGCCGCTGGCCATGATGCCGCTGTAACGTCCAGGCGAATTCAGGCCGTGCATGGTCGTCACCCAGCGCGGGCGCTGCGGGGCGGCAATCCCGCGCACCGCATACCAGCCCAACCAGGCCGGCAGCCGCGAGCGCGCATGCACGATGTCGGCACTGGTCTCAGTGAACAACCGCCGCAACGATGCCACGTGCCGCAATGTCAGCAGTGACTTGCGGCCAATATCCAGGGTGAGGTGCTCGGCGCCGCTTTCCAGCAACGCAGGCACCAGCCGGCCACCGGCCGAGACCACGATGGCGCGATGGCCCGCCGCGACCAGGGCACGGGCAATCTCAAGTGTCGAGCGCTCGACGCCGCCGGAGTGCAGCGCGGGCAGCACCTGCACCACAGTCAGGCGGCGCATCGGCAGCTCAGTCGACCAGTACGAATACCGAGCCGCAGTACGGGCATGCAGCCTCGCCGTTGGCCTCATTCTCGATCGGCAGGTATACCCGCGGATGCGAGTTCCACAGCGCCATCTCCGGGGTCGGGCAGCTCAGCGGCAGGTCGGCGCGATGCACGGTGTAACGCTTTTCGGCATTGGCGGGCGCGGTGGCGGTATGGCTCATGGCGTCATTCACGGGAAAACAGGGACCGTGCAATTCTACCAGCGCAGGCGGCGGATGCGGCCGCCGCGCGCTCGCCCCCGCTCAGGCCGGCGGCGCAGCATCCCCAGGGTACTGCCGCAACTCCTGGATACCCCCTCCAGGCCCCAACAGAAATATCCGTTCGGCGCCCGCGGCAGACTCCATGTGACGGGCCAGCAGCAGCCGGGTGAAGCGAAGCTGCCGGAATGTCTCGGCGAACCGTTTTTCGCTGCCCGCATCCATCCGTTCAGTGACCCCATCCAACAGCAGCAGGCGCGGCTGCCGGTACAGTGCACGCGCCAACAGCAACCGCTGTCGCTGGCAACCGGACAGCGCCCGCCCCAGCTCCTCGATCCTGGCGTCGTAGCCGGTCGGCACCGCCGCAATGTCTTCATGCAGTGCGGCCAGCCGGGCAGCGGCCTGCAACCGGGCCGGGTCCGGGACCGCATCGAACAGGCTTATGTTGTCTGCAATGCTACCGGCGAACAGCCGGTCATCCTGCATCACCACGCCAGCCAGCGTACGCAGATTGCGCGGCCCTACCCGCTGCAGCTCGTGCCCACCAATGCGGATACTGCCGTTGGTTGGCGGCAACAAGCCGAGCAACAGTTTGAGCAGGGTCGTCTTGCCTGCGCCCGAGGCACCGACAATCGCCACTGCCTGCCCTGGTTCGATGCTGAAACTGCAGTCCTTCAGCACCCATGGCTGGTCGTCGCCGTAGCGGAACGACAGCCCCTCCACCTGGATGCGCATTTCCCCGGGGATGCAGCTGCCATCGCGGATGGCCGGCACTTCCGTTGTCGCCAGCACCACATCGGCAAGGCATCCGGCACGCAGACGCAGCAGGCCGAACCCGACCATGTAGTCGACCAGGGCCCGCATCCGCGTCGAGAACTGGTGCATGAACGCCAGATAGGCGATCAACATGCCCAGTGAGAACACACCAGCGATCACCAGCAACGCGCCGATCCACAGCACCGCGACATATTCGATGCCGGCCACCAACTGGCGCAGGCCAGCCAGTCCAACCTGCAGCCGGGCCAACAGCAGCTCAGCGCTGGCGGACTCATCCAGCAGTTCCTCATGCATCCTGCGTCGCTGCGCCTCCCTGCCTGCCACCTTCAGGCCGTAGATGCCACGCACGGACTCCAGCAGATGCTGCTGCTGGCAGGACTGGGCCACCTGCTGCTGCTTCATGCGCTGCGATAAGGGACGCCATGCGGCCGCCTGGATGAGCGCATGCAGCATTGCAGCGCACAGCGACACCAATGCCAGCTTGCCGCTGTACATCCACATCAACACCAGGGTCACTGTGACCATCGCCGCATCGATGACTGCTTCAAGGAATGGCCTGCCAAGCCGATGCTGGATGGCCTGCAGCGATGACAGGCGGGCACCGACATCCGCTGGGGACCGCCGTTCGAAGTAGTCCAGCGGCAAGCGCAGCACATGCGCGAGCACGTTGCTGATGCGCTGCCTGTCCATCCGCACGGCCAGATGCTCCAGAACCCAGCCGCGCGCACCACCGACACCCACCTGCATCACCACCAGCAGCAGCAACCCCAGCCCCAGCATCGTCAGCAGGTCACGGCCAGCGGACAACAGTGACTGATCGACCAACCACTGCAGCAGCAACGGCACCAGCACCAGCAAGCCCTGCAACAGCACCGACAACAGCAACAACTGCAATAGCACCGACCAGAGCCCCTGCATGCCGGCACTGAGCAGAAGAATGCCGACCGCAGGTACAGGCGTGCCGGGAGTAAAACCGGCAGCAGGCAGTACCTCCACGGCGATGCCACTGAAGTGATCGCCAAGCTGTGCCAAGGGCAAGGTCCGTTTTCCCTGCGCGGGGTCCAGTATCGTCGCCTTGCCCGCATGGATCCGGCTCAACACGACGCAATGATCCATGTCCCACTGCAGCACACAGGGCAAGGACAAGCCACCCAGCGCCCGCAACTGCAATTGCCGGTACTGCGCGGAAAGCTGCAACTGCTCGGCCACCTCGATCAACTGCGCCAGCCTCGCGCTGCCGCTCGAAGGAACCCGGAACCGACGCCGGAGCTCCACCAGGCTCACCTGCCGGCCGTGCGCCGACGCCACCATCGCCAGCGCTGCCAGCCCACACTCGGCTGCTTCGGACTGAATGATCGTCTTCATTGCGCCGGGCGGCGGGGAGCCGCCCGGTAGCTCCTGTACTTACTTGAAATCGCCGGCCACGAAAACGCTGAGGCTGGACGGCTTGATGTGCTTGACGATGGCGGCATTGACCTGGGCCACGGTCAAACTGCGGTAAGCCGCATCACGGGCCTGTTCAAAGCCCATGTCACGACCGTAATACAGATGATCGCTCAACAGGTCGGCAACACCATCATCGCTGGCCCGCGATTGTTCGCGCGCCACCAGTCGCGCCGCGACGGCATCGCGGACCTCCTGACTGGTGACGCCGTCGGCGACCAGCCGAGCCAGTTCCTCCCGCAATGCGGCCTCGACCCGCTCCATGTTCTCCGGCGCCGCAATGGCCTGGATGCTGAGCGAGCCATCATCGTCCCGCCCTGCCCGGCTATCATCCGAGCGCAGGCCCGCGGCCACGTTGTAACTGAGCCCGTCCTTCTGGCGGATACGCTGGGCCAGACGCGCACTGAGCGCGTCGCCGCCAAGTATCTGCACCGCTATGTTGAGCGCGGGGAAGTCGGGATCGGCGGTATTGATCGACACGTTGTGCCGTGCCAGCAGCACCGCGTTCGGCTTGTCGGCGGTAACGAACCGCTCTTTGAGGGCAGCGACATCGTGGTACGAAGTCGCGATGCCAGCGTAGGCCTGCGGCGCCTTCCAATCGACGAACAGTGACTGCAGCTGCGCCTTGACCGCATCAACATCGAAGTCACCGACGATGGCGATTTCTCCTTCGGCGGTTCCATAGAAGTCGCGGTGATATGCACGCACCTCCTCCAGTTTCAGTGCCTGCAACCGGGCCAGCGATTCATCCAGGGTCTGCACGTGCAGAGGATGGCCCACCGGCCACGGATCGAAATGCAGGGCCATCGCCGTCGATGCCAGCGTGCCAGGTTCCTTGCGCTGGAACTCGATGCCGGTGATCGCCTGCATCCGCAGCTGCTCAAACTGGTCCTGCGGGAAACTGGGGTTGCGCAGTACATCAGCAGCAAGCGCCAATGCGTCGAGCAGGGTGTCGCGCTTGCCGGCCAACTGGATGAAGGCCGACTGCAGGCCGCCGCTAATGCTGCCCTGGGTATTCAGGGCATCAAAGCGCGCGGCAATCTGGTTGCGATCCATGGTGGTGGTACCGGCGGACAGCAGGGAGCCGGCCCAGGCGCCGGCAACCGTACGCCCGGTGATGCTTTTCTCATCACCAAAACGGAAGCTCGCATCGACCGTCACCGTCTGCCCGCGGTTGCGCTTCGGCAGCAACGACACCTTGAGGTTTTCACCCAAGGTAAAGGTCTGCGTACGATCAGCGATGTTCTGCGTGGTCGCCTCGAACGCCTCACCGGCATCCACCGCCGCACGCCCCTGGTAGCCATCCACCAGCCGAGCGATGTCCGGTGCCTGCGGAATATCGGCACGCCGCGGTTGCGCCGTGGGAATGAACCGGCCCAGGGTGCGGTTGCTGGCCTGCAGGTAGGTTGCTGCAACCCGGTTGACGTCGGCGGCGCTGACGTTCTCCATGGCATCGCGCTGCACGAACAGCAGCCGCCAGTCGCCCGACGCCTGATACTCCGATAGCGCCATCGCCATCGCATTGACGTCGCTCGCGCGCTTGTCGATGGCATTGACTATGCGTTGCCGTGCCGCGGCGACCTCCTCTTCGGAGATCGGCCGTGCGGCGATGCCCTCGACCTGCTTCAGCAGCTCGGCCTCGGCCTTCTGCGCGTCACCCTCGCGGGGCAACGCACCAATCACCGTGAACAACCCCGGATAGCGCATGGCCTCGCTGCTGGCGGAGGTGAACGCCGCCAGTTTGGTCTCCATCAACGCCTTGTAGAGCCGCCCGTTCGGGTTGTCACCCAATACGTTGGCCAGTACGCCCAACGCGACGCTATCCGCCTGCGCCAGCGCCGGCACATGGTAGCTGCCCGCGACCAGCGCCAACTCGCTGCCACGACGCACGTTCACTTCCCGCTCGCCGTCCTGGGTCGGCTCCACCGTATGCAACGGCGGCAGCACCCGTGCGGGCTTTTTCAGGGGACCGAAATGGGTGGCGATGCGGGCCAAGGTAGCAGCGGTGTCGATGCGCCCGGCAACGATCAAGGTAGCGTTGTCCGGCTGATACCAGGTCCGGTAGAACGCCTGCAGGTTTTCGATCGGAACATTCTCGACGTCACTGCGGGCACCGATCGGCAGATTGCCGTAGTTATGCCAATCATAGGCAACCGAGCGGATGCGCTTCATCAACACGCCACCCGGGTTGTTGTCGCCCGCCTCCATCTCGTTGCGGACCACCGTCATCTCGCTGTCCAGATCGGCCTTGGCGACGCGCGAGTTGACCATGCGGTCCGCCTCCATGCCAAGCAACCAGTCCAGCGTCGCATCGTTGGCCGGGAACGAAGCAAAGTAATTGGTGCGGTCCAGCGAAGTGGTTGCATTCTTGCTGACGCCCAGCTTCTGCATCGCGCCGGGGATATCCGGGTGCTTTGGCGTGCCTTTGAACAACATGTGCTCCAGAAGGTGCGCCATGCCGGTCTCGCCATAGTTCTCATGCAGCGACCCTACACCGTAGACCAGGTTCACCGTGACCGTCGGCTTGCTGGCATCCGCGAACAACAGCACGCGCATGCCGTTGAGCAGGCGGTACTCGCAAATGCCTTCGACGCAGGGGCCGCTGGCCACGCCCTTGGGTAACGGCAGCGTCGCCTCTCTCGCCTGCGTCATCCCGGCAATGGACAGCAGCAGCGAGGTCAGCAATACGGTGCGCTTCAATGTGTACATTCTTGCTCCATTACAGTGGAAAACCCGGGCAATCCAGTCCGGATGATGGAATGGCTGCACCCGCGCAATTTCGGCGGGAGTCCTCTGCCAGAGGCGAATTATGCAGCAGGTGCGCAGCAGGGATCGTCCGCTTTGCCAGCGCGAACGCTGGAACTTGCCTGCCATCTGCGTGCCAGGCACCGTGCCTTCCGCGCTGCAACGACTGCAGGGGACCAAGCAGCCAATCGATCACGCGCCGTCGCTCGCCGATCAGATCCGCTTCCAGCAACATGCCCGCCTTCAACACAGCGACGGTGCCATCGCCAACCACCGACTGCTCATCGAGTTCCACCGTGACCCGGTAGAAAGGCCCACCCGGTTGCGACCGCCCCCACAGTGCCGCGACCTCGGCCGGACCCAAAGCACTGCCACTGACACCTGCCACCACCCCCGAGTGATGGCCGAACCTGTGGGGCGGAAATGATTGATAGCGCAGCTGCACCTTGTCGCCGGCAGCAACCGTGCCGGCGGCGTGACTCGGCACCAGCAGTTCCGCCTGCAGGCGTCCATCGCCGGGCACCATGCTCAGCAGCGGCTGTCCGCGCTGCACCGATTGCCCTGGCTTGGTCACAATGGCCGAGACGATGCCATCAACTGGCGCTGTCACCACCATCCCGCCTGCAGACTGGTCCTTCACGTGCGTCGGTTGCGACGACTCCGCAAGCACTCCGGTTGAGGGTGTTGCCGACACTGAACGCATCCGCCGCAAGCGCCTCACACGTTCCTGCGCAACAATCATCTGTCGCTGCAACGACTGCAGCTGCACCGTGTACTCCAATACCAGGACACGCTGCTGGTCCAGCTGGAGCTCGCTCGCATGGCCTGGCTCCAGCAGGCTGCGCACGCGTACCAATGTCTCGTTGGCAACGCGCAGCTGCGCAAGCCGGGTACTTCGCTCCGCCCGCAGCTGCGCCAACTGATCCACGGCAGCGGCCAGCGTCAGATCATCCTGACCATGCCCAGCAACCTCCGGCAGCGCCTGATCCTGCTCCGGCCGCAGCGCTGCTGCACGCAACTCCACCATGGAAGGAGCCGTGCCAGCAGCCGATGCCATATAGGGTTGCTGTACCAATGCAACCGCATCGCCCTGAACGATGCGCATGCCTTCATCAACACCCAGCCATTTCACTACACCGGTCGCTGGCGCATGCACCGTCGCGATGCCACGCACCGGCACCAACTGCCCGGCTACAGGCATCCGCGGCGTATAGGTAGTTGCGAACAGCGCAAGCAGCAGCGCAATAGCAAGCACAACTGTGCCTACGAAAAAAGCGAACAGCAAATCGAATGTATCTGACAGAGGCACATGAAGAACGTCTTCGGCTTCATGCCCGAATCTGCTCCCGGCGATCTGCGATTGCGACATCAACGTTCCATGCACTGAAGGAACGGCAACTCTGGGTTATCGCGCAGAGCAGCGCAAATCACCCGCGCGCGATAATCGCTTGCACCTACAAGCAAGAGGCAGAAAACGTCGAATAATTCATCACTGCGCAATCTCCGTTGGCAAAATTCGACAATATCGATGACGACACCGTGCTTGGCATTCCATGTGCGTAATGAACATTGACAATAAGTCTTTGCCGACTGCGTGCACGCGCAATCACTTAGGCTTTAGTCGGCTCTCATGGTCAACGCTCACGGAGGTATTTTTCATGCATGACCATCTAGGGATCCGCATCCGCAAGGCGCGGAGGAAGATGAAGATGACGCAGGCGGAGTTGGCGATTCAACTCAAGGTAAGCCGAAGCGCAGTAGGGAATTGGGAAAGTCCAACAGGAATATCACCCAGCACGACACGGTTGATCACCATTGCCCTGGTGACTGACGTTTCATTTGAGTGGCTGGCGACGGGGCGCGGCGATCTGGATGCGGTACCGCGCACAACCACCATGGTGGAGGGCGTGGAAATGATCGACGACCCGAGCGAACGCCGTTTGTTGCAGGCTTATCGTTCATGCCGTGCAGCCACCCGCAAGCTGGTGCTGCAGATCGTCGAAACACAGAAGGTGGCCCAGTTCTGATTCCTGCCCGGGTGCGATATGCCCGGAAACACGAAAGCCGGCACATGGCCGGCTCTCGTTTACATCACCGACGCTGGCTCAGCCGTTGCGGTCAGCTTCCATCTGCTTGCGGATCTGCGCGTCCACTGCGGCGATCGCAGTCATGTTCAGCACGCGGCGCGAGCTGGCACTGCTGGTCAGGATATGCACCGGCTTGGTCATTCCCATCAGGATCGGGCCGATCGCCACGCCGTTGGTGAACACACGCACCAGGTTGTAGGCGATATTGGCCGCTTCCAGGTTGGGCAGCACGAACAGGTTGGCACGGCCCTTCAAGGTGCTGTTCGGCAACAGCTTCTCGCGCAGCGCCTCATCCCATGCGGTGTCGCCCTGCATTTCACCGTCCACATTCAAGCGCGGGTTGCGCTTGAGCAGCGCTTCACGCACCTGGCGCATCTTCAGCGCGTCCTTGGAGTCGTGGCTGCCGAAGTTGGAATGCGACAGCAGCGCGATCTTCGGCTCGATGCCGAACAGCTTCATGCGATAAGCCGCCTGCAGCGTGGATTCGACGATCTGCTCGACCGTCGGGTCTTCCTGCACGTGGGTGTCGACGAAGAAGAACACGCCCTGGTTGTTGATCACACCGGTCATCGCCGAGGTCGAGCTGACCTTGGCTTCCAGCGGGATCACGCTGCGCACGTAACCAAGCTTCTTGTGGAAGCGCCCGACCAGCCCCGACAGCATCGCATCGGCTTCGCCACGGGCAACCATCACCGCCGCGATCAGGGTCGGGCGCGAGCGCATCAGGTTCTTGGCGGCAGCCACGGTGACGCCCTTGCGGCCGGTCATCTCGTGGTAGTACTGCCAGTAGTCGTTGAAGCGTGGATCGTCGTTGATGTTGGTGATTTCAAAATCAACGCCAGCCCGCATGCGCAGCGACAGACGCTCGATGCGAGCCTCGATCACGTCCGGCCGGCCGATCAGGATCGGCAACGCAACGCCTTCGTCGATCACGTTCTGCACGGCCTGCAGCACCACTTCCTCTTCGCCCTCGGCGTAGACAACGCGCTGCTTGTCGGCACGGGCACGGTCGTAGACCGGCTTCATGAACAAGCTGGTGCGGTAGACGAACTGCGCCAGCTTGTCGCGGTAGGCAGCCATGTCGGCGATCGGGCGGGTAGCAACACCCGAATCCATCGCGGCCTGGGCCACGGCGGAGGACAGCTCCACCAGCAGGCGGCGGTCGAACGGACGCGGGATCACATAGTCGCGGCCGAAGCTGGGCACGTCACCGCCGTAGGCGGCGCCAAGGTCCGACGCTTCCTTGCGGGCCAGCGCGGCAATCGCGCGCACGCAGGCGACCTTCATTTCTTCGTTGATGGTGGTCGCGCCGACGTCCAGCGCACCGCGGAACAGGTAGGGGAAGCACAGCGCGTTGTTGACCTGGTTCGGGTAATCCGAACGGCCGGTGCCCATGATCACGTCCGAACGCACCGAATTGGCGTCTTCCGGCAGGATTTCCGGGTAGGGGTTGGCCAAGGCGAAGATCACCGGATCACGCGCCATGCTGGCGACCATGTCCTTGGTGAGAATGCCGCCGGCCGACAGGCCCAGGAAGATATCCGCGCCGTCGACGATCTCGGCCAGCGTGCGCTTGTCGGTGTCGCGGGCGTAGCGCGCCTTCTCCGGGTCCAGGTCGGTACGGCCGGTATGGATCACGCCGTCGCGGTCATAAGCCAGGATGTTTTCCGGCTTCAAACCCAAGGAAACCAGCATGTTGACGCAGGAGATACCCGCCGCGCCCATGCCGGTGGTGGCCAGCTTGACGTCCTCGATCTTCTTGCCGGTGATGCACATGGCGTTGAGGACCGCCGCGCCGACGATGATCGCGGTGCCGTGCTGGTCGTCATGGAACACCGGAATGTTCATCCGCTCGCGCAGCTTGCGCTCGACGATGAAGCACTCAGGCGCCTTGATGTCTTCCAGGTTGATGCCGCCAAAGGTCGGCTCCAGCGAGGCGATGATCTCGACCAGCTTGTCCGGGTCGTTCTCGTCGACTTCGATGTCGAACACGTCGATGCCGGCGAACTTCTGGAACAGCACGCCCTTGCCTTCCATCACCGGCTTGCCGGCCAGCGGGCCGATATTGCCCAGGCCAAGCACGGCAGTGCCGTTGGTGATGACGCCAACCAGATTCCCGCGTGCGGTCATCTCGCTGGCCATGGCCGGGTCTTCCATGATCGCTTCGCAGGCATGTGCCACGCCCGGCGAGTACGCCAGCGACAGATCGCGCTGGGTCAGCATGGGCTTGGTCGCCACCACCTTGATCTTTCCCGGCGGCGACATGCGGTGGTAGTCGAGGGCGGCCTGCTTGAAATCTTCGTTGGACATCGAGTTGAGAGCGCTAATGGGCAAGAAGGACAGCGGATGATAACGCCGTTGGCAGCATCGGACCTGTCGCTATGCTGTCGCTGCAATGCTGCAACCGCACAATTCGCACATGATCCGTGCGCCAACACAGCGTCTACCGGGCTGCAATGACAACCGTGGGACAGAAAAAAGCCGCGGGGGCGCCTGTTCGATGGCAGCCCCCGCGGAACACACACGACTCAGGCTTCGACCGGCGACCGCAGCGGTTCGTCGGCCACCAGCTGCTCTGGCAGTGCCTTGCCATCCAGCGCCAAGGACAGTCGCTCTTGGTCCAGCGCGCCTTCCCAGCGCGAAACCACCACGGTTGCGACAGCATTTCCGACGAAATTGGTCAAAGACCGGCATTCGCTCATGAAACGGTCAACGCCGAGGATCAAGGCCATGCCTGCCACCGGCACCTCCGGCACCACGGCCAAGGTCGCCGCCAGGGTGATGAAGCCTGCGCCGGTGACGCCTGCTGCCCCCTTGGAGCTGAGCATCGCCACCAGCAGCAGCGCGATCTGATGGCCCAGGGTCAGGTCGGTATTGGTGGCCTGGGCGATGAACAGCGCGGCCAGGGTCATGTAGATGTTGGTGCCGTCCAGGTTGAAGGAATAGCCCGTGGGCACCACCAGCCCGACCACCGACTTGCTGCAACCGGCCTTCTCCATCTTCTCCATCAGCGACGGCAGCGCCGATTCCGAGGACGAGGTTCCCAGCACCAGCAACAGCTCGGCCTTGAGGTAGCGGGCCAGCTTGAGCACCGAAAACCCGCACAGTCGCGCCACGCCTCCCAGTATCACCACCACGAACAGGATCGAGGTCAGGTAGAAGGACCCCACCAACCAGGCGAGGTTGACCAGCGATCCAACCCCGTATTTGCCGATGGTGAAGGCGATCGCGCCGAAAGCACCGATCGGCGCTGCCTTCATCAGGATATGCACCAGTTTGAACACCGGCGCGGTCAACGCTTCCAGGAAGCCCAGCACCGGCCGGCCCTTCTCGCCGACCATCGCCAGGGCGATGCCGAACAGCACCGCCACGAACAGTACCTGCAGGATGTTGTCGCCGACGAACGGGCTGACCAGGGTCTTGGGGATGATGTCCATGGCGAAGCCGACCAGGGTCAGCTCGTGCGATTTTTCCACGTAGCCCTGCACCGCGGCCTGGTCCAGGTCGGCCGGATTGATGTTCATTCCGGCGCCGGGCTGGACCACGTGCGCCACCACCATGCCGACCACCAGTGCCAGCGTGGAGAAGAACATGAAGTACGCCATGGCCTTCGCAAATACCCGGCCGACGCTGCGCAGGTGGGTCATGCCGGCAATGCCGGTGACGATGGTCAGGAAAATCACCGGCGCGATGATCATCTTCACCAGCTTGATGAACGCATCACCCAAGGGCTTGAGCTGCTCGGCGAAGACCGGCTCGAAATGGCCAAGCAATACACCCAGTGCGATGGCAACCAGCACCTGTACGTAGAGCTGTCGGTAGAACGGCAGCCGCTCATGGGTTTCCACGGCGGCAGGGGCGGTCGGAATGTGCATGGTCACCTCGGCTGGATTCGCTACGGAGGCTGTTGTACGCGCAGCATCGAGCGGCGCCGATAACGCATTGGTACTAGCTAATTCTTTGGTACTAGAGCCTTCACGCCCGCCGCCTGCGGCGATGCACAGGGGTACCGCCGCGCGGCTTGCACAACGGGCGATATGGCGATTCGGCAGCATCGACGGGCGCGCCGGCACGGCTCACGGCGATGCTGGCGCAGCGCACGCTTCTGCGTGACCATCGCGGCATGCCCCTGACGCGCACCGCCCGCCGCCGTTTCCGCCACCTGCTGCTGCCATCGGCGACAGTGCTTGCCATCGCCTTGCTGGGCTGGCTGGCGTTGCAGCAACTGCAGCAACGCAACCTGCAGGCTGAAGCCGGCCATGCACGCGCACAGCTGCGCTTGCATGGCGACGCGCTGCAGGCATTGGTGGCGCGCTACCGGGTACTTCCGGCGGTGCTGGCGTTGGACCCGGACATCCGCAACGCGCTGGAAACCCCCACAACAGGCAACGCCGATGCCGAAAGGATCAGCCGCAAACTGGAACAGGTAAACGGCGCCGCCGCCACGTCAACGCTGACCCTGCTCGATCGCAATGGCATCGCCCTGGCAGCAAGCAACTGGCGCAACCCCGACGCCAGCAACGTCGGCAGTTCCTACAGCTTCCGCCCGTACTTCCAGCAGGCAATGCGGGAAGGCAGCGGCACGTTCTATGCGGAAGGCATCACCACGGCGGTGCCCGGCTACTTCCTGTCCGAGGCCGTTCGCGACTCCGACGGAAATGCGATCGGCGTGGTGGTGGTCAAGCTGATACTGAGGCCCCTGGAGCAGACCTGGGCAGGCGCTGGTGAAACCGTGTTCGCCACCGACGCAAACGGGGTGGTGTTCTTGTCCAGCCGCCCACAATGGCGATATCGCGTACTGCAGCCACTGACCGCCTCCACCCGCGAACAACTTGCGCGCACCCGCCAGTACGGTCCGGTGCCGCGCCAGCAGCTGGCTTACCGCTCACTGGAGACGATTGCCGGTGACGTGCAACGCGCACGCATCGCCGACACCGGCGACGCGGTCTGGGTATCGCAGCCTCTGCCAGCGCAGCAATGGACGCTGCATCTGCTAAGCCCTACCCGTGCCGCGGTAGTGGCTGCGCGGGTCGGTGCTGGCGCGCTGGTCGCAGTACTTGCGGCATTGGTGCTGCTTGTCTACGTACTGTGGCAGCGGCGCCGGCTGGCGCAGGTGCGTGAGCGCAGCCGCCAAGAGCTGGAACGCATGGTCAAACACCATGCCCAGGAACTGCGTACCGCCAGTGACGGCCTGGTGCAGGCTGCACACACCGCTGATTACGGCGAGAGTCCAAGCCTGCAGCACCTGCCACAAGGCGTATGCGTGGTTGACGCCCAACTCAACCTGGTTGCCTGGAACCGCCGTTACATCGAGCTGTTCCGCTTCCCGCCGGGCTTCATCCGGATTGGAAGGCCGATCGCCGACGTGTTCCTCTACAACGCCCGCCGCGGCCTGCTTGGCCCTGGCCCGATCGATGAGGCGATCGAACGCCGCCTCAACCACCTGCGCTCGGGCCGACCGCACATGCACGAGCGTGAACGCGGCGATGGCAGCGTGATCGAGATCCGGGGCAACCCCTTGCCCGACGGTGGCTTCGTCACCAGCTACGCCGACATCACCACCTACAAGAACGCTGCCCGCGATCTGCGCTCGCTGGCCGATACCCTGAGCCGCCGCATTGACGAGCGCACCCATGACCTCGCGTTGGCCAAGCGTGAAGCAGAGGATGCCAACCACTCCAAGACCCGCTTCGTCGCAGCCGCGGTGCACGACCTGTTGCAGCCCTTGAACGCAGCGCGGATGTTCCTGTCGGCATTGCGCCTGCGCCTGGCGGAGGCGGACGCCGATGCACGCAGCATCGCCGAAAGCGTGGATGGCGCACTTGCCGCGCAGGACGGCATCCTCAACAGCCTGCTGGATATCTCGAGACTGGAATCCGGTGCACTTGAAACGCAGGTGCGCGACTTCGCGATCGGGCCACTGTTGGAAACCCTTGCGCGCGAGTCCGGCATCCTCGCCCAAAGCCGCGGCCTGCGTCTGGAGCATGTCGCCACCGGCGCGGTGGTACGCAGCGATGAAGCCCTGCTGCGGCGCATCCTGCAGAACTTCCTTTCCAATGCCATCCGCTACACCGCCCGCGGCCGCATCGTCATCGGCTGCCGGCGGGCAGGCGGCCAGTTGCGCATCGAGGTGCATGACACCGGCCCCGGCATCGCCCAGGCAAGGCAGCGGGAAGTCTTCGAGGAGTTCCATCGCCTCGACAACGTCGGCAATGCCGAGCGCGGTGCCGGCCTGGGCCTGGCCATCGTCGAGCGCATCGCCCGACTGCTTGGCCATCAAGTCGGGCTGCGTTCAACACCCGACCACGGCAGCACCTTCTCCATCAGCGTTCCATTTGGCGACGCCAGTGCCGCCACCCAGGCACCGCTGCCGGCCACGGGCGAAGACGCCGGCGAAGATTCGCTGCTCGCCGGTTGCCGCGTGTGGTGCGTGGACGACGATATCCGGGTCAGCCTTGCCACCCGCCTGCTGCTGGAGCGCTGGGGCTGCAGGGTGTTGCTGGCCGGTGCCGCCGATGAAGCCCTTGCCGCGGCCAGCCAGGGCAATGCCCCCGATGTCCTGCTGCTTGACGTGCGGCTGGGCCATATCACCGGCCCAGAACTGTTCCCGTTGCTGGCCGAGCGCTGGGGACGCTCACCGGCAGTGATCCTGCACACCGCGGAGCAGGACCCCGCCCTGCGCGAGCTCGCACGCAGTCGTGGCTGGGGTTTCCTGTCCAAGCAGGCGCGCAGCTCGGCGCTGCGCTCGTTGATTACCCATTTCCATCAGCGGGCGCGCTGACCTGCTGCACCACTGCGTCTATTCGCCCGGCAACCGGTCGACGTCGGCTTCCGGCTCCAATGCCTTGACCAGCAGTGCCGCCTGGGTACGGCTGTTGCAGCCGAGCTTCTTCAGGATGGCGGTGACATGCACTTTCACCGTGTTCTCGGCCAAACCCATCTCGTAGGCGATCTGCTTGTTGAGCAGGCCGTCCGCCACGCTCAGCAACACCCGGAACTGCTGCGGGGTGAGCTGTGCGAGCCGCGCCGCCAAGCGTGCATCCTGTTCGGAGCGTTCGGCCGACAGCGCCGGGAAACAGGTATCGCCTTCCATCACCGTGGCCACCGCCGTGCGGATGCTTTCCACCGGGGCCGACTTGGGAATGAAACCGGCGGCGCCGAACTGCTGCGCACGGCGGATCACCCGCGGATGGTCATTGGAGGAAATGATGATCACCGGGATGTCCGGGCGCTCGCCGCGCAGCCACACCAGCGAGGAAAAGCCGCGCGCGCCGGGCATGCTCAGGTCCAGCAGGACCAGGTCGACGTCAGCATGCTGCTGCAGCGCCTCGGTCAACGCCGATACGCTGGCGACCTCCAGCATCTGCCCCACTGCCGCATCTTCACGCAGCGCATGCAGCACCGCCGCACGGAACAGCGGGTGATCGTCGGCAACAAGGACCTTGGCCAGGCTCATGCGGCAAGTGTGGCACGCAGGCGGTGAAGCCGCCCTAGTACCAATGCGTTATTCCAGTGCGATGGCAGGCTTACTATGGTCCGCGTCCAACCTGGTCATGGAGACAGCTCGGATGCGCATCGCCCGCCACTGCAAGCCCTTGTCGCCCGCCCTGCTGCTGCTCGCTCTTTCCCCGGTTGTGCATGCCGAACAGGCAGCGACCATCAAGTTCAGCGGCCGCCTGCACTATGACGTGGCACGCTTCGACAATGACGACCGCGGCCGCGCCGAGGGCGCCAATGACGATTTGCGGGCCGCGTGGCTGGCCGCATCAGGCAAGCTTTACGGCTTCGACTACAAGCTGGAAGGCGATTTCGCCCCCCACCGACCGGTCGCACGGGATGTCTACCTTGCCCGCAGCTTCGGCACCACCACCGTGACCCTGGGCCAGTTCAAGCAATACTTCAGCCTGGATGACCGCGCCAGCGCCAACCACATCCCCACCATCGAACGCAGCTGGCTGGCCCAGACGCTGGCGCCGAGCTATCGACTGGGAGCAGGCGTGAACGGACATGACCGCGGCCTGTTCTGGAGCGGCAGCGTTTACAGCCTCGAAAGCATCGATGCCTGGAAAGTCAAAGGCCGTGGCGCAGGTGCCCGTGCAGGCTGGGCACCGTGGCGACAACCCGGCCAAGTGCTGCATTTCGGCGCCTCATTGGCGCACGAGGACTATGACAATCCCGGCACCAACGGGGCTTCGGCGCTGCGCGTGCAGCCGCGCATCGCCGGTTACTTCGGCGACAACAGCCGCCTCAACCTGGTCGACTTCCGCGCTGGCCGCGATGTCAGCTTGGACAAGTTCGGGCTGGAAGCCGCGGGTGTGCACCAGCGCTGGTCGTGGCAGGCCGAGTACGGTGGCGCGCGTTATGACGATGGCCAGCAGAAGGCAGAGGTCCGCACGGGCTACCTGCAGGGCAGCTGGCTGCTGAGCGGCGAAGCACGCAGTTATGATCCCAAGACGGGTCGGTTCGTCCAGCTCAAGCCCAGCAGGGCTGGCGGCGCATGGGAACTGGTCGCGCGCATCGAGCATATCGATGGCCAACAATGGCCGGCCAACCGCACCGATCTGTCGGCCGAGGCGTGGATGCTGGGCGTCAACTGGTACGCACCGAAGAACTTCCGCTTGATGTTTGACTGGACCGACAGCCAGCGCCGTGATGAACTTCGCGGCAGCCTGATTGATCGCACCGGCACCTTGGCCGCGCGTGCCCAGTTCGATTTCTAGGCGACCGACAAACACACCGCCGGGCCTGCACCCTTGCCCGATAAGAAAATAATTTTCACAACGCTCCGCCTGTGATACACAATAGGCCGCCCATATCCGGGCATTCCTTGGCGGGGCGGTACTGCATGCAGGAAAATTACTTTCAAGATACTGTCGCACTGTCTGGAAAAGGCTTGCCAGCCAGCGGCCCTTGGACAGCGGCAGCATTGGCAGCCACGCCCTGCAACATCCTTGCCGAGCAGGTCAGCCTGCCGGTAGCCGTACTCTCGCAATCGGCACTGCTGCACAACCTGGACTGGATGCGCCGCTTTGCCCAGGCGTATGGCTGCCTGTTGGCGCCGCATGGCAAGACCACGATGAGCCCGGCACTGTTCCGCATGCAACGCGATGCCGGCGCCTGGGGCATCACCCTGGCCACCGCGCCACAGACCGTTGCCGCGCATGCCGAAGGCATACAGCGCGTACTTCTGGCCAATCAACTGGTCGGCAAGGGCAACTTCGCCCTGATCGCCGACCTGCAGGCACACGACCCGGCATTCTGGTTTGCCTGCTGCGTTGATTCAGCCGCCAATGCCGCCGCACTGGGCAACTATTTCGCCGCCCGTGGCCAGACGATCAAGGTGTTGCTGGAGATCGGCGTGGCCGGTGGCCGCACCGGTGTGCGCGACCTGGCGCAGGCACAGGCGGTACTGGAAGAGATCGCACGCTGGCCAGGCGCAATCGCGCTGGTCGGGGTGGAAGTGTATGAAGGCGTGGCCAGCGACGAGGCCGGCGTACGCGCCGTGCTGCAGCGCGCGCGTTCGCAATGGCAGTCGATCCGCGACACCGGCGGCTTTGCCCAGCTCCCCGCGATCCTCAGCGGCGCCGGTTCAGCATGGTTCGACGTGGTCGCCGAGGAATTCGCGCCACTGGCCAGCGACGCCGAGGCGCAGCTGGTACTGCGCCCGGGCTGCTATCTCAGCCACGACGTGGGCATCTACCGGCAGGCCGCCGAACGCATCCATGCCAGCAACCCGGTGGCGCGCGAGATGGGTAGCAGCCTGCAACCGGCATTGCGGCTGTGGGCGTATGTGCAGTCTCGGCCGGAAGCGGGCAAGGCGATCATCGCACTGGGCAAGCGTGATGCCGCCTTCGATGCCGGCTTCCCGGTGCCCGCCCTGCATTACCGGCCAGGCGCCGGCTCCACCGAGGCTGCGCCACCCCATTGGCTGGTCACCGCGATGATGGACCAGCACGCCTTCCTGCAGGTGCACGAGGACGATGTACTACAGGTCGGCGACATGCTGTGCTTTGACATCTCCCACCCCTGCCTGACCTTCGACAAATGGCGCCACCTGCTGGTGGTCGATGACGCGCACAGCGTGGTCGGCGCCGTCTCCACGCAGTTCTGATCGCATCCACCGGGACTGTCCACATGAGCGATGGAAACCTGCTGCTGATCTACGCCGTGCTGTCGATCCTCGCACTGATCGTGCTGATCGCCCGCTTCCGGCTGAACCCTTTCATCAGCGTCACCCTGGTGTCGGTCGGCCTTGCGCTGCTGGCCGGCATGCCGGCGCCGGAAATCCTGCCCGCGTATGAGCAAGGCGTCGGCAAGACGCTGGGGCATATCGCGCTGATAGTCGCGCTGGGCACCATGCTCGGCAAGATGATGGCTGAATCCGGTGGCGCCGAGCGCATCGCCCGCACCTTGATCGCACGCTTCGGCACGCGCAACGTGCATTGGGCGATGATGCTGATCGCCTTCTGCGTCGGCCTTCCGATCTTCTTTGAAGTCGGCTTCGTGCTGCTGATCCCGATCGTGCTCAATGTCGCCCGCCGCACCGGCGTGCCGCTGCTGCTGGTTGGCCTGCCGATGGTGGCCGGCTTGTCGGTCGTGCACGGACTGGTGCCGCCCCACCCCGCCGCGATGCTGGCGGTGAATGCCTATGGTGCCGATGTCGGCCGCACCGTTTTCTATTCACTGCTGATCGGCTTGCCGACCGCGGCCCTGGCTGGTCCGGTGTTCGCCAAGTTCGTCGCACCGCGGGTGCAGCTTCCTGCGCACAACCCGATGGAAGCGGCGCTGCTGGACGAGGGCCATGGCCGTATTCCCGATGAGCAGTTGCCCAGTTTCAGCATCACCTTGGCGACCTTGTTGCTGCCGGTCGGACTGATGCTGCTCGGCGGCTGGGCCGACCAGATCGCCACGCCCGGCTCCGCGCTAAACCACGGCCTGCGCTTCATCGGCCATTCGGTGGTGGCGCTGCTGTTGGCGACGTTGATGAGCTTCATCACCCTGGGATTGATGCGTGGTTTCAGCCGTGAGCAGATCCTGAAGTTCACCCAGGAATGCCTTGCACCGACTGCAGCGATCACCTTGCTGGTTGGCGCCGGCGGCGGCCTCAACGGCATCCTGGTACATACCGGTGTGGCCTCGGAGATCATCGGCCTGTCGCAGCGTTTTGAGCTGTCGCCACTATTGATGGGCTGGACCATGGCCGCGTTGATGCGGATCGCCACCGGCTCGGCGACGGTTGCGATGACCACCGCCTCGGGCATCGTCGCGCCGATCGCCGCATCCATGGGTTACGCCCATCCCGAACTGCTGGTGCTGGCCACCGGCGCCGGTTCTGTGGTGCTGTCGCACGTCAACGACGGTGGCTTCTGGCTGGTGAAGGAATATTTCAACATGACCGTGGCCCAGACCTTCAAGACCTGGACCGTGCTTGAAACCCTCATTTCCGTCATCGCCCTGCTGCTGGTGATGGCCCTTTCCATGGTGCTTTGAGCATGTCCCAGAATACGTTCGATATCGTCTACGAGCTGCGCTCGCGCCAGCACGAGTTCAGCCCGGTGGAATCACGCATCGCCGCGGCGATCCTCGCCGACGTCGATGCCGCCGCCCAGTACGGGGTCAGCGAGCTGGCCGAACGCGCCGAAGTCAGCGCCGCTGCCATCTCACGTTTTGCCAAGGCACTGGGCTGCGAGCACGTACGCGAGTTGCGAGCACGGCTGGCGTCGGCCAGCGCGGTGGGCAAGCGCTTCCTGGAGCAGCAGAACGCACCACCGGTATCGGCGCTGTACGCACAGATCTGCGACGACATCCAGGAGAGCCTGCGTCACAACATCGCCAATCTGAAGGAGGACGTGGTGCAGGACCTGGCCGAAGCACTGAGCCAGGCGCGCATGATCCACGTGTTCGGCCTGGGGGGTTGCTCCACCGTGTTCGCGCAGGAGCTGCAGAGCCGGCTGGTGCGCTTCGGACGCCCTGTATCGGCCTGCAGCGATGCCTTGATGATGAAGATCATCGGCGCCACGCTGGGGCCGCAGGACCTGGTGATGGTGCTGTCGGTCAGCGGCATCACCCCGGAAATCGTGTCCGCGGTCGATATCGCGCGCACCTATGGCGCGCGCATCGGCGCGGTCACCCAGGCCGGCACTGCATTAGCCGAGCGCAGCGACTGGCTGCTGCCCATCCAGATCGAGGAAACCGATTTCGTGTTCAAGCCTTCGGCATCGCGCTACGCGATGATGCTGGCCATCGACATCCTCGCCACCACCACCGCACTCAACGACGCCAACGCCAACCACGAGCACCTGCGCCGCATCAAGCTGGCGCTGGACCGTCACCGCGGCGGTGACTCGCGCCTGCCGCTGGGTGATTGACCGATGCATGACGTAGTAATCCGTGGCGCCCTGCTGTTCGACGGCAGCGACCAGGCCGGCATTGTCACTGATGTCGCCATCGCCGATGGGCGCATCAGTGCCATCGGCATGCTGGACGGTGCCGTCGCCAACCAAGTCATCCACGCGGACGGGCTGGCATTGGCACCGGGCTTCATCGACGTGCACACCCACGACGACATCGAGGTGATCCGCAACCCGTCCATGCTCAGCAAGCTGTCGCAGGGCGTGACCACGGTGGTGGTCGGCAACTGCGGCATCAGCGCCAGCCCGGTACGTATCCGTGGCGAGGTGCCGGACCCGATGAACCTGCTTGGGGATGCGGGCGACTTCCTCTACCCGGATTTCGCCAGCTACCGCGCAGCCGTGGAGCAGGCCGGCCCGGCGGTGAACGTGGCGGCGCTGGTCGGCCACACCGCTTTGCGCCAGAACCACATGGATCGCCTGGACCGCGCAGCCAGCCCAGCTGAGGTCAACGCCATGCGCGTGCAGCTGCGGCAGAGCCTGCAACAGGGTGCGCTGGGCCTGAGCAGCGGATTGGCTTACGCCTCTGCCTTCCATGCACCTGCCACCGAAGTGGATGCCTTGGCACTGGAGCTCCCACCGGGCGGGCTGTATGCCACGCACCTGCGTGATGAGTTCGCCGGTGTGCTTGATGCGATGGAAGAAGCCTTCAGCGCGGCACGCGGCGCCGGCGCCAGCGTGCGCGTATCCCACCTCAAGTGTGCGGGCATCGACAACTGGGGGCGCAGCCATCAAGTGCTGGATTTGCTGCAGGCCACGTCGCAGCACCAGGATGTCGCCTGCGACTGCTATCCCTATGCAGCCAGCGCGTCCACGCTTGACCTCAAGCAGGTCACCGATGCTTACGACATCCTGATCACCTGGTCCGATCCCGAACCGGCGCAAGGCGGAAGGCTATTGGCTGCGATCGCCGCGGACTGGCAGGTATCACTGCTGGATGCGGCCATCCGCCTGCAACCTGCCGGCGCGGTCTACCACGGCATGGACGAAACCGATGTAAGGCGGATCCTCAGCCACCCACTGACCATGATCGGTTCCGATGGCCTGCCACGCGATCCGCGTCCGCATCCGCGCCTATGGGGGACCTTCCCGCGCGTGCTTGGTCACTATGCCCGCGATGAACAGTTGTTCCCACTGCGCACCGCCATCCACAAGATGACCGGACTGCCGGCGGCGCGCTTCGCACTGGGCGCACGCGGACTGGTCCGTCAGGGCTGGTGCGCCGACCTGGTGTTGTTCGACCCCGCGCGGATCCGCGATACCGCCAGTTTCCAGGATCCGGTCCGCGCTGCCGAAGGCATCGCGGCGGTCTGGGTCAACGGCCACCTGGCCTATGACGGCCATGCAACGGTCGCCCATGCCGGCCAGTTCATCACCCCCTCCGCAATCCCGGCCAGCTGATCAGCGCCCCATCAAGCAAGGAGACACCCATGAGTGACATCACGCGTTATGGCGCCGAAGGCGGCGTTGGCCAGGGCAAGCAGCACATGCCGTTCTCGCGCGCGGTCGAAGCCGATGGTTGGCTGTTCGTATCCGGGCAGGTACCAATGCGTGATGGTGAATTGGTCGCCGGTACCGTGACCGAGCAGTCGCATGTCGTCATCGGCAACGTATTGGCAATCCTGGCCGAGGCTGGTTATGGCCCTGAGCATGTGGTGCGTTGCGGCGTGTGGCTGGACGACGCGCGCGACTTCTACGCCTTCAATGGTGTGTTCAAGCACTACTTCGGCGAGAACCCGCCGGCCCGGGCCTGCGTCGAAAGCCGCATGGTCGTGGACTGCAAGGTGGAAGTGGACTGTGTGGCCTACAAGCGCCCGCAGCGCGACTGAAAATCTGTAGAGCCGAGCCATGCTCGGCTGGGGCCTCACCGGCAACGCTTCACCGTAGTGCCGAGCCATGCTCGGCTGCGGCCTTACCAGCAATGCTTCACTGTAGTGCCGAGCCATGCTCGGCTGCGGCCTTACCAGCAATGCTTCACTGTAGTGCCGAGCCATGCTCGGCTGCGGCCTTACCAGCAATGCTTCACTGTA